>Ga0180430_10001419_pt1 | contig 23318 bp, 28 predicted proteins | sample SS_ome_9_FD_132999 | JGI IMG/M metagenome (GOLD analysis project Ga0180430, IMG submission 132999) | Hypersaline lake sediment archaeal communities from the Salton Sea, California, USA - SS_1_S_2 metaG | ecosystem: Environmental > Aquatic > Non-marine Saline and Alkaline > Hypersaline >... | reverse complement strand
TGGGGTAGTTGGGCAAAGTGGGAAAAGAGAGGAGGAGAAACATGCAAATATGATACTAATCTCTCTTCTGATGGTTGCATTGACAAGAGTTCAATATGGAGTTTTAGAAGGTCTTACAAGAATTGCTTGTTTGACATGATTATACTTTTGCATATCTAAATCTTTTATCTTTTTCTTATAGATTTACCTGACATGTTTAAATTTTCGAGATATCCCCTATCAAAATCCCTTCTCTCCCCGTGTTTTACTTCTCTCAACATATCATGTGCTTTTTCAAAAAGAATTTGTTCGAATAACTCTTTTCCTTTTCTCTTTTTAAAACATCCTATTTGATTTTCATAATCAAATTCTGTTCCTTCAAGAGATTTCCAATCTTCCATAGAAACTCTATCTTCCGTCTGGTCTCCAGCATAGTTTGTAATCTCTTCAGGTAGATGTTTGTATGAATAGCAATTTTTTTTAGATTTAGACATTATTTTCCCCCTCTTCATCCCCAATAATATATGTTAAATAATTTCTAGCTTCACGGATACTATTACATGCTTCTTGTAAATCATTATAGTTACCAGTATCTTTTCCAATTTTATTAGAAAGATTATCCCATATATCTGATTGAATAGTATGTAATTTTTCTCTATGGACAATCAGTTCTTCGCAAGTATTTTTTGCAAGTCCCTTATCCATACAATCATTTAACGATTGAGCATCCATCATTTGTCACCAAGCCAATATTGAACATCTTCATCTTTAATATTACAAGCATCATTAAGATACTCTAAAGCTTTGTTCGCTCGTTTCTCTATTGTTTTTCTCTGTTTAATCAGTTCTTTGTTATCAAAAGCATCGAAATCCTGGATAATTTCATCTAGCTCATCAAATACAAGCATGATGTCTCTCATTTTGCAAGTTCTAGCATTCTTTATCATCTTTTTAACTCCTTTTCAGGTATCTATCCATTCCTTTGTATTTGTCTGATTTTAGACAGACATTTGCTCCAATTGGAAATTTTCTAGGCATTCTATTTACTCCTTGAACGTACGCCATAAGGGTGTTTTTTCATAAAGACTCTACATTTATTTTCTACTTTGGTTCTTGATGGGTCTTTGGCAATTATTACTTCTTTATCTCCGCTTGTTTGTCTTGAACAAATCCACAAATCTTTTTTCTTTTCTGCGAATAAAACAGTTCCATGACCAACGTGTATTGTTCTATGATATGTTTTATTATATTTAGGAACTCCACGATTCTCCCAAACGGTATCTGTATCTGTTTTTTGTTTTAACATCCAGCCTTTTATTTGACCCATTTATAATCCTCAATACAGAATATCAAATAAAATATAATCTTATAAATATTAGCTGGGGTAGTTGGGCAAAGTGGGAAAAGAGAGGAGGAGAAACATACATGCATCTAACTGTCTCTCTTCCCACCGATGACGTAATCCATCATTTTGAAACAAATGTTCAATTATAAACATTAGCTGGGGTAGGTGGGCGATTTGGGAACTTACTTAAGTGAATAATCTATTCTCAGTGTGTGTTTTCGTCTAAAAAAGATTTTTGCAGAATAGCATTTTCCTATGGAAAAAAAGAACATGTCTTGGAACGTTGGACGAATCGTTGTCTGGCAGTAACCATCATCCTTTTTTGTATAGCAATGTATAGACATTGCTGGTTCCTGATGTACTTTGTCGGTGCGTGGTTGCTTGTCACCGCTCTCGTCCATTCGATAGCACGATGGTGTCACAAAAAAGAACGGAAGTATCACAACATGGGAAGACGCTAGAGGGTCAGGTTCTCGATATCCTCTGTCGATATCAATCCTTTCTCATAGAAGATTCTGGTCACTTTGAGAAGTTGCTCAGCTATCTGTGAGACATATTCTGAGTATTCTGGCATGCCTGATGCTGATTCAAGGTCGAAAGTATTGATGATGGGAAACCCAGGTCCCTTCGATTTTCGGTAGTGCCCTGTTCCTACTAAGAGCTTTGACGGTTTTCCACCTTCCTGTGCACGAATCTGGATGATTGGTGTGTTCTCATCCCAGCTCCCGTATTTCTTGTCGTCACTGCGTTCAAACGATGAATTCATTCTGCTCATACTACAAAGAGGACACACCACTCTCGTCTGAGGTTCAGCCATCTCTTCACACCATCTCAGAATTGTTGTCCTTGTTCTTTAAGATATCGTCTACCTGTGCTGCCTTGCTTTGCACCTCTCGCTGGTCCAGTGAACCATAGATATGCGATTGTCGTGAGCCTCTCTTCCATCCCATGATATCGTTTATCTCCTCTTCGGTGCATCCTGCCTTCTTGAGTCTCCAGACCTTTGCCCTTCTGAACACATGAAAACCGATTCCTTTCTGGTTGTATCCTGCCTTCTCTGCTATCGCATTCACTATCTTGGACATGGATGTGAGTGATATTCGTTTCTTCATGTCGTCAACCAGGAACATCGGTTGCCGTATCTTTCCTGACCGTTCATCTCGCTCCTGGAAATCTATCTTCTTTCTTTTTTGTGTGTAGAGCACCAGGACATCATTGGTGATGCTTCCCAGGACCCTGCTCGTATCTCGTCCACCTTTTGCAGCAGGTATGAACAGTGTCCCTTTCTTCGGACTGAAGTCTTTTACATCTATCTCGCTTATCTGGTATCTCCGTGCACCTGTATCGATGCCGATGAGTATCAGAGCGTAATCTCTCAGCTCCTGGAAATCATCTTTGTTGCTCTTTAACCGTTCTACCCATATCTTTCTTGCCGTTTCTGCAATCTTGAGTACCTGATTGGTAGTCAGCATGATTCTCTCTGGCTCTTTCTTTACTTTTGGGAATTCTTCATTGTCAATCGGAAAGTGCTTTTCCCATGCAATATAGAGCCGTTTCATCACATGATGAAGATAGTTGAGGTATCTGACCGAATATTCTGTTTTCGTATCTAAGTAATCACGCACACCGAACTGTTCTTTCTGTACAACTCTTCCTTCTGAATTAAGCAGGTCCCCGATGTCATCTATGGTTCTTCCGTACTTCTCCAAAAAGACGATATATTCTACTGCCACGATGACCCAACGGCTGACCGTGCTCTTCGTATATCCTCTTCGTGCAAAATATTTGAGCAGTTTGTTCATTGCCTGTTTGTTAGCTTCCTTCAATGATACATCCGCTCCTTGCTCTCTCGGTCCTTGATTCTTCGTTCTGCTTCCTTGAGCATCTCTGGTGTTACTGATTCTGGGCTGATGTGCACCATCGTTCCATCGGGGTCTAGCTGGTCAGTCACTTCTTTGAACTTACCACCAATTCTCAATTCTTTGAGTATTGTATTGTCTCCTACAATCCATGCTGTCAGAACTTCAGTTGGATGATACGGTTCTGTTATCCATGCCTGTTGGTATATTACATATCCTCCACAGTCGCAGGTTACGAAAAAGGGGATGTTGAACTCCATTTTTGGTGGAACACATGAACAATCTGTTCTACCGCAATCTGGACATTCGTACAGAACAAATAGTGATTTTCCCGTCTTATTGAAATTTTTCTCTTTTTTCAATTACATTTCTCCTGTCTGTATTCAATGATTCGCAACATCCCAGACCGATTCCAAGATGCTCCTTGATGTTTGGTATGATGTTCTTATCGGCAAGATAGCAACTGTATTTTCCTGACTCTGTTCCTATCAGATACATGCAGTTCGTTGGTTCTGCTCCGTGGGTGAGTCCGATGCTGCAGGTCGCCTTTTTGCAACAGTAGCCACATCTTACACATGGTCTAATCAACAAATTTACCGTCCATCAATGCATTTCTGATTGCCTGCATCTCATTGTTACGCCAAAGACTGTCACAGTGAATCAACGGGTCTTTAAAATGATGCCTATTCGCTTCAAGATATTCTTTTGCAGATTTCTCGGTGAAGAAACACTGCCTGAACACCTTCTTCTTTATGAAGTATAAGACCCCCAGCTCGTTATGCTCTTCAACCCATTCATTGAAATCCCAGTCGTCCATCTGTTCTATATCCTTCGGCAGTGGTACATCATTGTCTCTACAGAATTCCACGACCTCTTTTCGTGTGGTCCCAATCTCACAGTAATCCCCATCATCGTAACAATAGATGTAATTGTCCGAATAGTCGCTGTCTGTCGGTACTTTCTCATGGTCGAAGAGAATGAATATTGGCTGGTCTGTCGCTCTGTTGTCCTGCGTCTTAATCTCTTCTGCAATCTTTTTCAATTCTTGCATGGCAACGCCTCTGGAATGTAATAATAACCATCGCTATCTCGCTTATAGAATTTTCTTTTTCTTGGAATTATCTTTCCACTGCAGATGTCTATGTTGAATCCAAACGGAGACCTGCAAATGATGCTCATTGGATAACGACCATGACCGCAACAGGAACCAAGCGTTCTGAATGAAGTGTTCCCGTTGATGAACACGATAAGATTTGCCAAGCATTTATCTACTCGTTTTTGAGTGAAACCATCTTTTTTTGGCAGTGGTATCTTTGTTGAATTTCTTGATGTACACATGGAAAATACTACCTATAGTAGATTTCTATTGCTTCTCTTGATACTATTTGTATGTGCCCTCCTTCTTCAATAAACATTACCTCTTCTCCACAATTTACTCCTGTAGCATTCAATACACGTCTTCCAAGTGTCACTCTATTCTTTGAATCAAGTCTTGATACTCCGATAATCTTTGCTTTTTTGATGACTCTGCTCTTCTTTTGTTTTTCTATTATTTTGTCCAGCACGTCTTCTATTGTTTTCTTTTTCTCCTTTTTTTGCTTGACTTCTGGACGTTTATTGTAATTTCTCATATAGTTTCTCATATATTCCTTTTTTGGAATTCCCTTGATTAGTTTTTCAGACATAAACAAATCCTCGTGTCGGTGCTTTCTTTGGTTGAGGATACTTTACACGTGTTAACGATTTGAAATAGATGTTTTTTTCATCAAAATCGATAATGGTCCCTTCTGCAATTACATTTGTTCCATCGGTGAACATGACCTTTGATTTTTTCTTCATAATCTTGAGTGGTGTTGCCGACATGCTCCAGTAGAATTCCCAGTCTTTGTCTAGCTCTGGGGTGCAACTGACCTTGCTCCAGAACTCTCCTTCATCTCCTACTTCTTTTTTTGGGATGTATATGAGAATATCCATGGTCTACACCGACTGGTATTCTTTTTTGCATTCGGAGCACAGCCATTGAATCTTGTCCTCAGCGGTCTTCAATTCAAATAATGTCCGCTTTCTGCATTTGTTGCAGAACCTGATATCGTTCTCTGCATAAATCTGGTCGATGGTCTTTCCGCAAATCTTGCAACAAACGTGCTCCAATCCCAATTCTTTCAGATGGTGTTCTACGTGAGCAACGAACACGTCATTTTTCCCTGACATTTTTTGCCTCCAGAATCTTCCCCAGCTTCAGCACATAATATGGCTCGTAGTCAATACGTTTTGTCTTTGCGAATCCTAAGAATTCGACTCGCATGAACGGTGAATCTTTTGTGTATCCGTTCTTGAAATGAATCTCATCGAAATGTTTGAATGAAGCATCATCATGATTGGTGAATCGTCTTGTCCAGTATGTTTTCATATAACTTCCTCCAAGGAGACCCACGAATTCATTCGTGGGAGGAATTGGAATCGTGTCAGATTTACATTCTGACATTTTTCCTCAAAACCATTATATAGTCTTGAAGATAATAAGTAACATAATTGTTTATGCAAATTATAAAAACCATCGTATTGAATCTTCTGCCTTTGACCCATTCCAAGACCGAATCTCTTGAAGAACTTGAACAGAAATGGCTTGAAGGCTCTAACCACTGTTTTGAAACGTTGCGATATTGGGATGTTGTTGCTCCAGATATACCGTTGACGAGATACAACCTTCATGCTCTTGAATACCGTCATGTCAAAAAGATGACTGGACTTCAATCTCAGCTTGTCGTAGACTTGTTCAAGAATGTTTTTGCCATCTGGCATGAATACCATGTCAATGCCATCGGAAATGCAAGCATCTCCTTCAATATCCCCCGTTCTGGGGATATTGTCTCTTCCAGAAACAAGAATCCGCTCATGATTGTACGAGCATTGAAACGAAGGCTCGGACTTCCCATTGCTCAGGATGGAGCCTGGCATCGGTTCAAGCAGTTCCTGAGAGAGGGATGGAAATTCACCGCATTCCAGCTCAAAAGATATGGTTCTATCTGGAGAATCTTGGTCAGTATCAAAAAAGAATTCTCCATCAGAAAGGACTATACTGCTATCATTGGTATAGACCGTGGAAGTCGAACTCTTGTTGCATTGAGCATCGTTGATGGAAAAGGGAAGATTCTCAAACAATTGTATTTCGGTAGAGATATCTGGGACCGACAACGTGATATCTCTCTCAGAAGAAGTAAGCTCTTCAGCTTTGCCGACAAAGGAGATACTAAAGCAAGACGGAAACTTCGTACTCTTTATCGTAAAGAATCCCAGTTTGTCAAGACCAGATGCTACCAGATTGCCCATCAGGTCCTTGACCTTGCCGAGCAATATAATGCCTGTATTGCTCTTGAAGATTTGAGAGGATTGAAGAACAGCAGATTGAATCGAAGAGGAAACAGAAAAGTAAAGAGAATGCCCTACCATCAGTTCGAAGTTGCACTTCGACAAGTGGCAGGGCAGTATAACACTGCTGTTATCTCGGTCAATCCTGCGTATACAAGCCAAATCTGCAGCAGATGCGGAGCTGCCCACAAGACAACCGCTGTTGTCTTCAAATGCTCTACGTGTGGCTATATTGCCAACAGGGATAGAAACGCCAGTGTAAACATCGCTTTTGTTGCGGGGATTTCTTCTCTTTGCATAAACAATACTCCCCAGATTAGCAAAAGATATGCCTCTGTCAACAGGCACGCTTGGAAAGATGATGGTGTATTGAGTTGTTTGCAACATGATTCTCAATCTCCTGATTTCAAGCCCACTACTTTAGTGGTGGGTAGTTGACCGATGAGGACCATTTCATGACGGTATTCGTATTCGTCTAATATTGATTTTTCTTTATTCATAACTATTTCTCCTTACAACCAAATCTCTACAATGCATGGGTCATCTTGATTGTTCCGTTCCATGCGAATGAGTCCTTTTGGAATTGCTAGTCTTGCCTCTTCAAGAGTATTTGCAAAGACTGCTTCTGAGGTCGGTTCGTCAAGAATCCATTTTCTTGCAACGTATTTGTCTGGGTAATCTTTCGGATGTTTGTAGATGACCCATAGTTCCATCCTACTCCTCCATTACCTTGATATCAAACTTGCTCTTTTCAACTCTCTTCTTCAATCCAGTCGGAATCTTCTTTTGCTTGTTTACATATTCTAAGTGTGTAATCCAAAACGCTGCGAAAACACCCATGTGATACCTGTATTCCTTCTTCTGCTCGAAGTTTGGTGTCGGCTTGTGCGGTACTGGTACTGTATAGGTCACTGACGGTGTCAAGACCTCAGCAGAATGTTCATCGATTAACATTACTTTATGCTTATCATGCTGTTCCAATGCAGAAAGTGACCAAAGATTGAATACACAGGTATTCTTCACTGTAAAATCATGGTTGATGTTTCGTGGGCATTTCTGACCCGTTTCGTGTTCGAACAGGGGTATTGCCCGTTCATGGACCATTAGCATTCTTGATTTTCCTGGTGTCAGTTTTTCAATCGGGAAGTTCTTTGGAATTCTACGGCTGATACCCATCACTCTTGTCTCTTCAAGATAATCGGGAACGAAAGGATAGAACTCTTTTCCGATGTAGACTGCGATGTTGTTGATGTCCCCGTTTTCAACGATTATCGGAGTTCTGAACGGTTTGAAATCCACTGGACGAGGTGGGTCAATACAAAAATATTCAATGTCTTTTCCATATGGGCTTAAAGAGACGCAGGCATATAATGCATTTTGCACCCTTGAGCCACAGCCACGTTCTGCCATGCAAGAATGAAAGAATGATTTATTTATAAAGTTTCCCACCTAGACCAATTTACCCAGCTAATGTATTTATGGCAGTATTCCTATGTACTGTTTTGTTGTTGTGAGCATGACAAAAGAGAAGTGGTTTAACCCTCAATCTCATTCTGGCTGGAAAGAGACACAGGGTGCTGAAGTCAGACGCAGAAAAGTTCTTTCTTCTGTTCCGAAGAGCAAAAGCAAACATTCTCGATATCTCTCTGCTGCACGAAAGATAGGTGCACTGTGCAATGTGACACAAGACCCTGGAACAAAAAAGAAAGCATGTGCTGATGCCCAGTATTTTTATCGCAAAGCTCGTTCAGCAAAAAAATGAGTGGGAAAAATCCCAGCTAATGTTTATTAATTCTGATATTATTTACAATTAGTATGCTCAAGGATTCATTCTTACGGCTTATACGCTTTTTGGAACACAATGAACATTATACCACTATCCATGTCTTTGGCGAGCCTGTACGTGCCTGTTCACGCTGTCTGGGAATGTATTCTGCGATGCTCATTGCTTTGCCAATTGTGTTCGTTCTTTCATTGCTTTTTTCATTTGGTTTCTGGACCATCTTTCTGCTCTCATGGTTTCTCACTGGAATCACTATCATCGATTGGGCTACCACAAAACTTCATCTCTGGGACGGTAATAATACAGTTCGGATAGCTACTGGAGCTTTCTTAGGTATTTCTAGTCTGATATATCTTTTCTTATTGCCTGTTCCTTGGTATCTTCGTATTGGGTCTCTCTGGTGTTATGGATTCTTGTTTGCAATCGTCCATTACGGTGTGAAGTGCAAAGAGTTCAATCTCTCCATCTTTGCTGACCCACGGAAGAACATTGCTATCATGAGCGTACCTTTGATGCAGACTGGTGCAGGATGTACTGGAGGGTGCTGTGAGTTCTGTGGTATTTGTCCATGTGGGAATCTGTCTGCATGTCTTTGTAGCCCTTGCTGTTGCTGTGTTGCCGTCTGTCCGATTCTCTTGCTGTTGAAAGGACGATTAGACACTCCTTCCCGTCCATCATCTGAACCTGCTGGGGGTGCATAATGTCTGCATATGTCGATTCACAAGGATATGTCCGTGTCTATGACCCTGGCAACATCTGTGCTGATGCAAAAGGATATGTCTACGAGCATCGCAAGAAGATGGCTGATAAATTGCTTGACGAGAATCCTGACCATCCTGCACTTGATGCCTATGGCTGTCTTCGCAAGAGCTGGATGGTTCACCATGAAGATGAAGATAAAAGCAATAATACTGAAGTGAATCTTACGGTGATGAGAGGCAACGGCAAGAACGGGCACAGGAGCCATCACTTCAAGGTCAATAATCCACATCCTGAAGAAAGAGATGCATTAGGGAGGTTTGTTTAAATGGCATCTGAAGAGATGGAAAAATACTATCATGGAACATTTCAAACAGATGCGAAAATCACCGAGATTGTTCCTGCTGGTTTTTATGAAAAGATAAATGAAAAAACTGGCTGTCCTGAACCAATATATTCCTCTGGAAACTATATTGGGTTCAAAACCAGCTCTTTGCCTGAATCATCATTTTCAAAAGAAATTGCTGGTGCTGTTTTAGGCAAAGGAAGATGGTGTGATTTAGGAAAAAAATGCAACAATAGATATTTTTTCTACCTCCAAAAAACCAGATTTCGATATTTCTGATTGTGGTTTTGATTTTGGAGAACTAAGCGAAGTTCGTTATAGAACTTCTGTTCCTGTAAAAAAAGAAATGAATGTCTCTTTATCCCGAAAACTTGTTAACTTATGTGAGCGGAAAATCCCACATCCTTTAGGAGTTGGGATGAAAGCGAACAAATAACCAAAAACATTATATGCCACTAAAACATATACTATTATATGCCAAAAGGTTATCTAACCTCTCAGACATGTGTGCATTTCATGGGCTACCACTTTGTATGGTGTCCAAAATACCGTAGACAGGTATTGGTTGGACACATAGCAAAAAGAACAGAAGAACTCATAAGACAAAAGGCAAAGGAACTAAACTGCAAAATAATTGCTTTGGAGATAATGCCCGACCATATCCATCTGTTCATACAGGGAACTCCTCAGATTTCACCCAATAGTTTGATAGGGCAAATCAAAGGCTATACATCAAGAGTATTGCGAAAAGAATACAAAGAGTTGAGAACCAGATTGCCAACTCTTTGGACACGAAGTTATTTCGTGTCAACTCATGGTCATATCTCAGATAAGATGATAGAAAAATATATAGAAGAACAAAAAGGAATGTGAGATGAAAGCCTACAGATTCAGATTATATCCAAACAAAGAAACAACAAACAATCTAAACCATACTTTTGACTTGTGTAGATTTGCTTATAACCAACTTTTAGAGCAACTCAATAAACAAGAAAAGATAGATAGAAACGCAATCCAGCATCATATTCTGGAACTCAAAAAACAATATCCTGAGTTGGATACTGTTTACTCAAAAACTTTGCAGTACGAATGCTACAGACTGTTCAGCAATCTCAGGAGTTTAGCCAAACTGAAAAAGAATGGAACAAAAGTTGGTAAACTTCGTTTCAAAGGAAGGGATTGGTTCAAGACCATACAATACAACCAATCAGGATATAAAGTAACCAAAACAGGTAAACGCTTGGATAGGTTGCATCTATCCAAGATTGGTGATATTCCAATAAGATTTCACAGAAGTTTTTCAGGCGATATAAAGCAGATTACGATAAAGAAATCTGTCGGCAAATGGTATGCCATTATAATAACAGATGAAAAATACCAGATGCAACACGGAAACAAAGAGTTGGGTTTCGATGTCGGCGTGATGTCTTTTCTGACTGATTCGGAGGGCAATAAAACAGGCAACCCTCTGTTCTACAATAAAAGTTTAGTCCAGATACAGAAAGCACACCAAGAGTTATCACGAAAGAAAAGAGGAAGTAACAACAGATTGAAAGCAAAACACAACCTTGCAAGGTTGTATGAAAAAATCGACAACCAGAAAAGAGATTTTTTTCATAAGACTACAACCAAAATTGTAAAAGATTGCTCTTTGATTGGCATTGAGAATTTGGATATAAAACAGATGACAAACAAGAAGTTGAATGGCAATAAATATCAGAACATGAGGAATATTTTGGACAGTTCTTGGGGATTGTTCTTTGGCATGTTGAAGCACAAGGCTGAAAGTGCTGGTGCTAAATTGGTAAAGGTGAAACCAGAGAACACAACTAAGACCTGTTCTTTCTGTGGCTATCGACAGGATATGCCACTCTACAAAAGGACATATGAGTGTCCAAGTTGTGGTCAGAGCATCGACAGGGACTACAACTCAGCAATAAACATTTTGCGTTTAGCCAAGGGACTTGGCTTTGTGGAGGCAAACAATGTTTGCTGATGAAGCAAGAAGCCCACACTCTTTAGAGGTTGGGTCGTTCACCTCTCCTGATTTCGAGCCAAAGGAAAAGGAAAAAGAAAAGGAAGGAACCTCTCCTCACCACTCACGTCCTCCCTTGTCTTCTGTTTTGCTCATCCATCTACAGGCAACCAAATTAGGTTACTGCATATACAAGAATCTTTTATTTTGATTTATACTTTTGGGTGCAGGACAGAGGGTAGACAAAAATCAGGTCTCTTAAATGTATTGGGGTACATAATCAGGAGATGACTGAGGATATGTCTGTCTGCCCTCTACCTACTACAATCAAAGAATCTTTTATCTCATTTTATATTTTTTGGTTAGGGGAGAGAACTATTCACTTGCACTTGAGGTCCAAGAAAAAGAAGCCCCCTCCCCACTGATGGAGATAACTCTCGGAACAGGAGTTCTGCTTCCTGATGACTGCAGTAGATATGGTACTACTGGCTCCGATATTCTATCAGCTAATCAAAATCGACCAAGATATTTATAAATGTTGTTTAATATTCTGTTCTGATGGTCGAGGTTTTGGATATTATGCATTCTTTATCAAGAGTACGCATCAGCAGACGGATGGAAGAGACCGAAATCCACCAAGAAATCATGCGTGCATTCGATAAGGATTGCATTTTCTATAAACATGAATACGCATTGATTCCTCATAAGCGATTTGACTTCTGGATTGATGGCATCATCCTTGAAGTGAAGAAGGAAAAACCATCGAAGATTACTCTGCTCAATCAGTTGAACCGATATACCCAGGTCGATGATGTCCGAGCTGTTATCGTGGTCCTTGAGAAGAGCATGGTACTTCCAAAGAAGTTGAACGGCAAACCTATTCTTACCATCTCCTTGAACCAGAACTGGGGTGTTGCAATCTGATGGAGATACCTGATTATCTAAGACCACCGCAGCATACTTCTTCGAAAATCTGGGGAACACTACAGCTTGAGAATGGTCAATGGGTCGTTGAAGGAAATCCATACATGGTCAGCATGGCTAAACGTGTATTTCCTGGCAGTAAAGGTCGTGGACGTGGCAGAGCCTCCTTCCCTGCTGCAAAACGGATTATCGGTGACTTAAATTGGTTCATGCAACGATTTCCTTTAGAAGTAAAAGACAAGGAGAGGTGGCAGAATGCTTTGGGAAAAGCACAGCAACATTTTCTGACACATGAATCCTTTCTTGAAAAACCGACAAAGGTCAGTGCTTCTCTTGGATTTCATGGGAAATTATATGAATTCCAGAAGGAGGGTTTGGCATTTTTATTGAACAATCCACGCTCCTTGCTAGCAGATGATATGGGTCTTGGTAAAGCGTTGCCTTTAGATTCTTTTTTGTTGACTCCAGATGGATGGATTATGATGAAATACATTAAAACTGGTGATTTCTTAATTGGCAGTAATGGAAAACCTACTAAGGTCGTTGGTGTTTTTCCTCAAGGTAAGAGACCAGTCTACAAAGTTACATTCTCTGATGAAAGTTCTATTGAGTGCGATGAAGAACACATATGGGCAGTAAATACTCCTGAACGTAGACACAGAAACAATGAGTATAAACTTTTTACATTAAAACAAATAATGGAAATTGGTATCAAAAGAAAATATAATAATGTGCATTTTATACCAATTGTTTCACCGATACAATTTAAAAAAAGAAACTTGTTATTGGAACCGTATCTCCTTGGCGTGTTGCTAGGCGATGGTTGTTTTAGAAGAAATGGCATGATAGATTTATCGACTCCCGATATTGAAATTCTTGAAAAAATAAAAAATATGCTTCCTGTTGGTATAAAAATAAAAAAGAAGAAGAGAGACAATTACGATTATACTCTTATTAAGAATACAAAACAAAATGATTACAACAACAAACTGAATAAAATTATCGAAGGATATGGTTTACGGGGAAAAAAATCAGTCGAAAAGTACATTCCTGAAGAATATCTTTTTTCATCCTGTGAAGACAGAGTGAAATTACTCCAAGGCTTACTTGATACAGATGGTAGTGTTACTCATCATGATAATCATATAGAATATAGTACATCTTCAAAAGTTTTAGGCGAACAGGTCAAATTTTTGGTTGAATCATTAGGAGGTACTGTTAAATTAACTTCTAGGATTCCATGGTATACATATAATGGTGAAAAAAGAATTGGAAAACGTTCTTACAGGCTTACTGTTGCTCTCCCAAGAGAGATTAAACCTTTTACTTTAAAAAAGAAGGCTGATTTTTATCATCCAAGAAAAAAATATCAACCATACAGGGCTATAACAAAGATAGAATCTGTTGGTGAAAAAGAATGTCAATGTGTCAAAGTTGATGCAGAGGATGGTCTATTTGTTATCGACCATTGTATTGTAACACACAATACTATACAAGCTCTTTCCTGGCTTGGTTCACTGGAGGAATCAGCTCCTGCATTGATTGTCGTTCCCCCTCATCTGCTTCGGCAATGGAAAAGCGAGATTTATCGATTTCTTGGGGATGAAACTGTTGTCCATACCATCTCTGGACTAAAACCATACAGTCTTCCATTCTCTGAGATTTATCTTATCCATTATCTGATACTCCGTGGATGGAGGTCATATCTTCCGCAGTTCGGGTTCAAAACACTTATCTTTGATGAGATACAAGAACTGAGAAGAGCTGAGAGTGAAAAATATTCTGTTGCATCGTTGATTTCTGAAGCAGTTGACAATGTCATTGGCTTGAGCGGAACGCCCATCTACAATTTCGGTTCAGAAATTTGGCATATCCTCAATATCTTAGAATACCATTGTCTTGGTGACTGGGAAAGTTTTTCCAGAGAGTGGTGTCATGGATATGGGAGCAAAGTCGTTAATGACCCAGAAGTATTAGGCGAATATCTACGCACTGAAGGACTGATGCTCAGACGAAGAAAAGAAGATGTTCTCGATGAACTACCACCAAAGAGAAGAGTCATACAGAACATCGATATTGATGAGGGAAAATTCGATGAGCTTATCGCACCTGTCATCGACCAGGCAAATAAAATACCGACCATCAAAGATGCATTTGAACGTGGTCGTGAATCCATGCAGGCAATTGATTCCACACGAATGATTACTGGTATTGCTAAGGCTCCTTTTGTCTGTGGTTTTGTCAAGACCTTGATGGAAGCTGGAGAGAAGGTCATCCTCTATGGTCATCATCATGCAGTCATGGATATCTTCATACGAGATTTGAAGGAATATTACCCTGTCATGATTAGCGGTAGACAAACAGGAACTGTCAAAGACCAAGCACAAAAAGCGTTCACAGAAGGTGACACTGATTTGATAATTGTCTCTCTTCGTAGCGGTCTTGGACTTAACCTTCAGCGTGCCCATTGTGTCGTCTTCGGTGAACTTGACTGGAGTCCTGCCGTATTATCACAGTGCGAGGACCGTGCACACCGTATCGGACAAAAAGATAGCGTCCTCTGTTACTATCTTACATGCAATGCAGGGACCGACCAGGCAATGATGGAGACATTAGGCATGAAGGTCTCTCAGTTCATCGGCATCATGGGAGACAAGGCTGAGACCGAGCACGACAAGCTGATGGCTCAGGTCGATGTCAAGAAACATATGACCGATGTCATCAAGCTGTTGCAAGAAGGTGGTCGGAAGAAAGAGATTTCTGACCGTGAGATTGTAGAACGGTTGAGGAAATTAGAACGACTTCCCACAAAAAAAGAGCCGACATCAATCCATGATTTCTACCGTTCCATTGATTGACAAATAGTTTCAGTCATCTTCACAAAATATTAATAATGATTGTTTCTCTTTTATAGCAATATGGGCTTTTCTGATGTCAAAGAAATCAAAGAGACTTACGATTACGAGGTTGCCAATTCTTATCTGTTGAAGGGCTACGGACTTCTAAAGATTCTGTCTACCCGTACGTCATCTAACGAATCTGACGAAGTCCGTCCCTGCTACATTCTTGGAAAGGAAAAGCAGAAGAACTAGAACGTGGTTTTTGCTTTCAACCTAGAATTCTGACCGCAAAGAGATTCAGGTTTTTTGTTCGTTCTTCTTGTCGTTTTCTTTCTGTTTCTCTTTCATCTTCTTGACACGGGACACTGCAATAAACACAATCGAACAGACGATAATTGCTATGCTGAGTACCACTGCTGGTGTCAAATCAAGCTCCGCTGGCTCCTCTTGTCCATTTCCTGTATAGTACGTATCATCTTCATAGAGTGGATAGGGATACACAAAGAATTTGTCCTCCGTTAGATTGACAAGCACCCAGATATTCCTGACATCGACCCAGTAGGTCCCTGCTGGCAGATGGAATGTTGCCGTAGCCTGCTCTGCTGTTCTATTCTGGGCTACAATCGGTGATTCATTCTGGTCTCCAGTATACTCTCTAATGGTCACTATCTCATCATGAACTTGATAGTCTTCCGTTCCTTTGATATGAATATGAAGTGTCATCAATCCTTCTGCATGCACAATCTGTATATTCACCAAAAGCAGAATAAAAATAAAAGAGACTATCTTGCCTTTCATAAAATCCCTCCAAGGAAACCACTGGTTTCAACCAGTGGAGGAATTGGATGGAAACATTTAAATCCTTTTTCTACATAATATTCTGTATGGTTAAAACTGTTGCTACCATTAAAATCAAGATACCGTTTAACCAAGTTCTTCTTGAAACTATGGAACAATACAGCCAATCTGCACAAATTGTTGCAGATATTGGTTTTGAACAAAATATCGACCATAGGCGTTTGTTGCATGATGCTACTTATAAAACTATTCGTGACCTTGTTGACCTTCCAAGTCAACTTGTTATAAGCAGTCGTGATAAAGCCTGTGAAGTTTTGAAATCGGTGTTTGGAAAACATGGTTCTAAACCTGTTTTCAAACAGTTTCTTCCAATACGATATGATGCCCGTAGTTTTAGTTTCAAACCAAATCAGGTATCTCTTTGCGGTATCAAAGGTCGCATTAAGATACCTATTAAAATTGCTGATTATTATAAGCAGTATTTCAACTGGGAAGTTGATACTGCTGACCTTATATTTGATGCTAAAAAACAAAGGATGTTTCTGCATGTTGTGGTCTCCAGAGATATTGACACCAACTCTTTTTTGTGTAGCAACAGTAAAACTGTTGGTGTTGATGTCGGAGTAAACCCAACTGCTGTTACATCTAATAAAATGTTTTTCCATAACAAAACATTGTCTGTGATGAAACACTATGAACATCTGCGTAAAACCCTTCAAGAAAAAGGCACAAAATCTGCTAAAAGACATCTTAAAAAAATGTCTGGCAGAGAGCAACGGTTTAAAAGGGATGTAAACCATTGTATCAGCAAAAAAATCGTAAAATCTCTCAACAAAGGAGATACTATTGTTATGGAAGACCTTACCGATATAAGGAAAGGAAAAAGAGGTAGACATAACAAATGGATTAACCGATGGAATTTCCGTCAACTTAGAGAATTCGTCAAATATAAAGCAGAAAGAAAAGGATGCAGGGTTTTGTTTGTAGACCCAAGGAATACAAGTAAACGCTGTAGCAAATGTGGTTCTATGACTACAGAAAGAAACCGTGGTTGGTTCAAATGTTTGAGTTGCGGATATACTCTCAATAACCATCTTAATGCCTCTTTTAATATCAGGTCGCTTGGCATGTCCATAGCGACATAGGGTAGCAGTCAACCTGCCTATTGTAACCAGAGATGAAGTCAAAGCCAACATCTTGGAACTGCGACTGATTTGAGTTACAAGCCACCGTTTTCAAACGGTGGTAGTTGACGAGACAAGATATCTATCTTTTATGTTTTATTAGGTGGATGAATTGCTTTTCTGTTCTTCAATATATCTCTTAATGGTCTCAGCAGAAACATGACCTGCTGTACCAACATAATAACTTGGAGACCAAACACTACCTTTCCAAAGTTTCTTCTTCAAATCAGGAAACTCCATAAACAAACGCCTTGCAGTAACACCTTTTAAAACCTTGACAATGTCTGTTGGTGCTTCAAAAGGTGGTGCAGAAATAAAAACATGGATATGGTCAGGCATGACCTCCATCTCAAGTAGTTCACATTTTTTTGTAATACCACGCTACGAAAAGAACGATAAGAAGGAATAATGAAATCGCTGCAATTGCCGTCCATCCTTGAGTTGTCAGTGCACCTGACGCATCGACAAGGGCAAAAGCTCCTGTTTCTGTTAATGTTATTGCTACCGTCTGGGTTGTTGCAATTCCTGTTGTCGAGGCAACGACCAGTGTCTGCTCTTTCGGTGCATATCCTGCCTTTGAAGCAAGCAATGAATATGTTCCCGCCTCTAAAGTCGTTTCAAAGATTCCATCGGTTGCCGTTACTCCAGTCTCAATCAACTCTTGACCTTCATAGATAGTAATAACTGCTCCCCCCAATGGTAATAACGATGGCGAGCCTGTCACTAAGAATGCCACTCCATATCTTGAAGGGATACCATGGTCTCCAGGTCCACTTTCACCAGCCGTTGACGCAGTAGTGAACGTCCAGTTTCCTGCAGCAGGTCCTCTGGTTGTAAGTCCATATGCATCTGTAATGTTCACATACCACGTGTAATTCGTACTGACATTGAGTATTGGGATTGAAACTGATGCCGTTGAACCATTTGTTACATTGGTATCTGTTCCTATGACAGTTCCGTTTCCCCAATAGAAAGTTACATTCATCATGTGGTCATCCATGTCTACAACATCTACTTGTAAAGAGCCGTAACCAATAGGTACGTTCGTTTCATTATTATATGGGTCAATGTCTGTCGTCCCATTGGGAACCTCTGGAGCAGTATTTGCTTTGGTCTGGAAGTTGTACCATGCTCTGGTCCATGTTCCGCTACCAAGGTCGGTTGCATTGACATAAACAACATACCACGTTGAATACAGTAATCCTGAGATTGACAAGCTCTTCGTTCCGTTGCTTGCTCCATTTGCACTGTTTGATTGCCCGTTACTACATTCGATAGTCCAATTGAAGGTTTCACCCTCTGCATCGGTAATGGGTATCGACCATGTGAGTGCAATCTCTTGCCCCACTGAGCCGTTGGTAGGACTTGGTGTACCGAATGCTGGTGGATTGTTCGTTACGCCATCAGCAATCTGGAAAAGAAGTGAATATAATGCTGCGGTCTCATTCCATGACCAAAACGTATAATACCAGTGCTCACCTGGATTTAATCCAGAATGAGCGTAGCTGGTTCCTGTGCCGTTGTAAATCTCATCTCCTGGGTCTTGTACATATGGATAACCAGATGAATTTGCAAAGACTACAACAGTATCTATTCCTTCATCATCTACTGGTGGAGTTGTCGTCCATGTAAGATTTATTTGTGTCGTATTATACGGAGTTGCTGCAAATCCACCTGGAGCACCTGGATGAACGGTTACTTCTCCTTCGTAAAATGTTGTTCCTGGGTCTATTCCACCTAGAGCGGTTCCTCCTGCCGAAACGTTGATGGTCGCTACACCGCATCCAGCTGCTAACCACGAGATGTTTGCAAACGTTCTGTTGACATCGCTTACATTCGTTGGAGATGTCCATACTAATGATGTGGCATATCCCGATTCATTGCTGATTGTTCCCCACGAGCCTGGGTCAAAAAAGAATCCTCCTGAAAAAAGATTTCCCTGTACAACATTTGTATAATTGAGTATTCCTGCTGGTGTAAATGAAAAATTGTCTAACGCAGCAGTATCTATCGGACTGCCTGCATCAATATCTGCCCACACAACAGTATATAATGTGTCGCCAATAGTTACATGTTGACTTGATGGTGTGAATCCTAAATAGTTTGGTCCTGCTTGTGGTTCGAAATCACCTGCTGATACAAATGCAGTCATAAGGCTTACAGCCAACATCATTACTAAAAACATGCGTCTGCTTTTCATCTCAACTCACCTAGTATATGTATATTCTATAAAATGAATCGATTAGCAGTATAAATTATTTAGCTGGGTGAAGTGACAGAAGTGGGAACATCATGTTTCTTTTTTGAAATGCATGCGTGCTACTACAATTATTGCTAAAAAAACGATAGCAATTCCAATTACCAGCATGAAAGGAAATGGTTTTTGTTGTTTTCCTTCCTCTTCAGTTGGCTCGTATATTCCTGTCCCGACAGTAACTGCACAATCTTTTGACTGAAACAATCTTGGTTCTCCTTCACTTGCAATTCCGATGTCGTCAAAGCTAATGTTTGTCTTTCCATCAGTTAATGCTCTAAATGTTAATGAAACAAATGTTCCTTGTTTTTCTGTCGGTTCTCTTGACCCCCAGCACATCAGACGTATTTTTCCTTCGCTGATTGTTCCTGGTATCCAAATAGTGTGGTCATCAAACAAATCTCCTCGCTCAAGATTAGTACATTCTAAGATGTTCTTGTCCCATGTTATGGTATCTATCGCTACAGTATCGAAAATTTCCCCTGGCAATACTGAAATATTAACTATGAATAATTTGTTCTTCTGTGTCGTTACTGTTGGTGGTGTTGGTGTCAATATGGTTTTTGTTTCTGCAATTGCTTGCGGGAACAAACAACAGAATACTATTACAGCAAGTATTGCTTTTCTTTGCATGATATGTAATCTGGTGGTTATTATTAATATATTCCCACCTACCGCAACATTTATATTCAAGTTCTGACATAATAATTACCGATGAAACGAAGAGGTTTTTGTCTATTTGTTTTTTTTATGCTGTTGTTTTCTGTTGTTTTTTCTTCTTTTGCTGTTGCCGATACTATTCTTACTCAAGGGTTTGAATCTGGTATTATGCCTCCAAGTGGATGGAGTGTTGTTAATCAGAATAACTACAAACCATGGACAATTATGGATGCCTCTCAAGAACCCGACTTAGTATACGAGGGAAACTATGGTGCATATGTTGGATATGATGATGACCATTATTCAGATAATTGGCTGAAATCTTCCAATATCAATTTAGATGGATATTCATCTGCAACTCTCTCTTTCTGGTGTAAATCAGATACGGAATGGGCTGGTGCTACGTTAAAGCTTCATATCTCAGGAGATGGGTTTGATGATGTTATCTGGGATATGATTCAAGATGAGACATGGACTACGTTCATATGGAGACAAAAGACATTTAATCTTGATGCTTATACATATGAAACAATAAAAATCTCATGGCAATATGTAGGAATTCACGGCAATTGTTTCTGCCTCGATAGTATTGTTCTCAGCGGAACTCCTGGTTCTCCAAATAACCCTCCTTATGCCCCAAGCAATCCGAATCCTTCAGATGGTGAAACAAATATAGACATCATGCCTACATTGAGTTGGATAGGAGGAGACCCTGATGGAGACCCTGTGAAATATGATGTGTATCTCGGAACAGAGAACCCTCCACCAAAAGTAGCCAATGATATTACTCAAGAATCCTATGAACCTGATATGCTCTATTATCAAACGGTTTATTATTGGCAGATTATTTCGCAAGATAATCGTGGTGGTGTCACGCCAAGTCCTGTATGGAGTTTTACTACCGAAGTTGCTCCCCCTAATGTTCCACCATATACTCCAAGCAATCCGAATCCCGAAAACGGGGAGGAAAACGTAGTTGCTTTCACTGAATTTAATTGGACAGGAGGTGATGAAAATCCATGGGATGTTGTCACATACGACCTCTATCTCGGTTTTACTTCTTCCCCCTCATTAATTGTAAATAATATTTCTCAAACATCATATTATCATGGCGTGCTTGACTTTAATACTACATACTACTGGAAAATTGTTGCATGGGATAACCATGGTGCTTCTTCGGAAGGACCGCTATGGAACTTTACAACAAGAATCAGTCTGATTGGAGATACATTACATGTTGGCGGAACTGGTCCAGACAATTATACTGATATCCAGGAGGCAATTGACGATGCCGAAGATTATGATGTTGTTTTCATACACAATGATTCTTCCCCGTATTCTACCTTTTTATTGAATATTCATTCTTCCATCTATCTCATCGGTGAGGATGCTGAAACCACTGTAGTCGGTCATTGGCAAGGAATAAAAAGTATTTTTTACATCACTTCCAGCAATGTTACTATTTCAAACATTACTGTTTTTGGTGGCAATTATGGCATTTATTTCTCTAGTGCCTATCAGACGGCTCATTGTTCTCTATCAAATCTTATATTTGTTGACCAGTACGCAGCGAATAATATTTATTTCGGCAATACATGCAACACTACCGTTTCATATTGTACATTTTCAGAAGGAAAAACAGTTAGGTTGAATACTGAAAATAATCATAATGCTTTTTATAGGAACATCTTTAGTGATACTATTTTAGAAATCTATGGGTTTGAAAATTACTTTTTTGAAAACGAGATGACCGATGTTACCTTCAAAACAATAGATTCTATCTTTTATCACAACAACATATATTCGTATAGTACTGTGTTTACTGCCAACACCTTGTTTGATAATGGATATCCATCTGGAGGTAACTACTGGGTAGGGTATACTGGTGACGATGAATTTCATGGCTCTAGCCAGACTGTTCCTGGTAAAGACAATATCATCGATGAGCCATATGAATATTGCAACTTTAGATTTGATTATTATCCATTAAAGTACCCGTGGGGTACTCTTCCTCCACTCGCAAGATATAGCTATTCTATTGAAGGGGCAAATGTTCTTTTCAACGCCTCTGAAAGTTATGATATGGATGGGGTGCTCATCTCCTTTATATGGGATTTTGGTGACGGTTCACCTACTTTGGGAGGAAATGTTATCTCTCATACCTATAACGAAAGTGGAACATACAACGTGACGCTTACCGTCATAGATAATGACGGTTACTCTGATATCTGTTGGCATCTTGTTATTGTTGATATTCCCAATTTTTCCCCCAGTGCTCCATCGATAACAGGACCTGTCTCTGGAGATGCTGGAGAAATCTACGAGTATACATTCATATCTATTGACCCAGACGGTGATGATATCTATTATTACATCCAATGGGGGGACGGTACTGATACTTTATGGCTTGGTCCTTTCGATTCTGGCGAAGTTTATATTCATGACCATGCATGGTCTGAAGGAACATATACTATCCGAGCAAAAGCAAAAGACAGTCATGGTCATGAGAGCGGATGGGGGACACTGGAAGTGACGATGCCGTTGAATTATGTTATTCAACCAATCGTAGCGTCAGAAATGACAGTTACAAGCCCACACTCTTTAGAGGTGGGTAAATGACTCAGGGCATGCAACAAACTGTTTTTGTTTCTAAAGGAGTGATGATGAGATGAGGAATATAACAAAAAATAAGATGGGGACCGCTGGAATTTTTGGTATGCTACTACTGGCATTACTTGCTGGAACTGAAGTAGCCTATTTTACTATCAGTTCTGATGGATATGTACTTACATTGGATTATCTACCCGATGAATTAAAAGATATTATGAAAAATGATGGTTTCTCATTTGAAATGACTTTTATGAACAATAGCATATTATGGGAAAATAAAGAAAAGAGCGGGCTTTTTAGCATAGACCATATTTCTTTACAAAGTGTAGAGACGAAACTTGTTTTTCCTGAAAATAATTATACCGACATTCCTGTAATTGTTTGCGAATGTATTCTTTCAGCAGAAAATAGATTTAATAGGGTTTTGTTTTCACTTAATGCCAGAACGACTTTTATCAATAGAAAACTTGTCAGACCTCCTGAATATGATAAGATACTTTCATTTGGAGATGCTCGTTCACGGTCTTTCTATGGGTTTCGATGGAAAACATGCAGTCCCTTGCTTGAACATAATGCTGGCAATGTTACAGTAACATGCCAGTTTTTTGACAGATTTACACGCAATTATGTAACACTATGGTCATCAATTTTTTATGAGACTACAGGAAATTATACGATAATAGGGGGAGTCGG
>Ga0180430_10001415_pt1 | contig 23384 bp, 22 predicted proteins | sample SS_ome_9_FD_132999 | JGI IMG/M metagenome (GOLD analysis project Ga0180430, IMG submission 132999) | Hypersaline lake sediment archaeal communities from the Salton Sea, California, USA - SS_1_S_2 metaG | ecosystem: Environmental > Aquatic > Non-marine Saline and Alkaline > Hypersaline >... | reverse complement strand
CGAATCTCGTTGAGTAACTGCATTGTTCGAAAGCGCGCTTTTTCCCAACCCGGTATTTAACCGGTATCTAATATCGATTAACAGCAAATAGTTTCGATTAGAGTCATTGATGATAATCGATGAATGCTGGTGGCGCTGTGAGTGCCTTCATCGTTCCAAAAAATAGGTCTAAGCGCCTGACGTTCGGCAGCTTCAGTAAGCTGTGCGAAGTTTAGAGTCGAAACCTGGTCGCCGAGATTTCGTGGTCTCCTGCGCTCGAAATCGGCCAGCAGCATGCTGTCAGGGGCGAAAAATCCAGCCCGGCTCGGATGGGCAGAGCGCCGTAGCGAATCAACTTGCTTTGCAGTGGTTTCAGCGAAAGCTTGGCCGTTGGCCAGCCGCGGTTGATATGCCGGCTGGGGAAAAGTAGCCGACGTCCCGTCTGGCGGGTATCGGAGTGCCCATCCCGGGGCCATTAAATGAAAAGCCCGCTTAACCGATTGGTCAAGCGGGCTTTTTGTGCGTTCGGCAGTCGAGATGCTCGATCGCATGGATGGTGCCTGGGAGAGGACTTGAACCTCCACGGGGTTGCCCCCACTAGCACCTGAAGCTAGCGTGTCTACCAATTTCACCACCCAGGCAGGGCGTTGAGGGCGCGTAATCTACAGCGACAAGTTTCGCCTGTCAACGTACAATGCGCGCAAATTCAAATCCAAGGCATAGTCTGAGTGACAAAACGCAGTAAGCCGCGCAAGGGGAAGATTGTTGACCCTAACTACGAGCGCGAAGCCCGCAAATACGATAACCCCATCCCCAGTCGTGAATTCATCGTTGACCTGATCAACGATGCAGGTTGTCCGATGGCCTTCAAAGAGATCGCAGCTTCGCTGAAGATCGACGAAGAGCAGATCGAGGCCCTTTCCCGGCGTGTCAAAGCCATGGCGCGCGATGCCCAGCTGGTCCGTAACCGCAAGGGCGGTTACTGCGTGGTCAACAAGCAGGACCTGATCGCCGGCCGCGTCATCGGGCATCCGGATGGTTTCGGCTTCCTCAAGCCAGACGAGGGCGGTGACGATCTTTTCCTCGGACCGCGCGAAATGCGCAAGGTCTGGCATGGCGACCACGTCGTCGCACAGGTCTCCGGGATGGACCGCCGTGGGCGTTACGAAGGTGTGATCATCGAGGTCGTGGAGCGCGCCTACACCAGCCTGGTCGGGCGCCTGAATATCGAACACGGCGTTGCCACCTTGATGCCGGACAACAAGCGCATTGCCCACCAGGTGCTGATTGAACCGGATCACCTTGGCGATGCGAGGGATGGTCAGATCGTGGTCGCCGCGATCGACGAGCATCCGACCGAGTGGCGTCAGCCGATCGGCCGTATCACCGAGGTCCTCGGCGACCACATGGCCCCCGGGATGGAGACCGACGTGGCGATCCGTGCGCACAATATCCCGGTCGACTGGCCGGAGGCGGTGCTCGAGCAGATCAAGGCCTTCGGCGAGGAGGTGCCCGAAGAGGCCAAGAAGGGGCGGGTCGATCTGCGCAAGCTGCCTTTCGTCACCATAGACGGTGCGGATTCGCGTGATTTTGATGACGCCGTTTTCTGTGCCAAGACGCCTAAAGGTTGGAAGCTTTTGGTGGCGATCGCCGATGTGTCCGCCTACGTAATGCCTGGCACGCCGCTGGATGATGAGGCCTACAATCGCGCCACCTCCGTGTACTTCCCCGATCGGGTGGTGCCGATGCTGCCGGAGGTGCTGTCGAACGGCCTGTGTTCGATCAATCCGCATGTTGACCGCCTGTGCATGGTGGCGGAGATGTACTTCGATGGGGCGGGCAAGATTTATCGCTCGCGCTTCTTCGAAGGCCTGATGAATTCGCATGCGCGCCTGACCTACGACCAGGTCGGTGCCATGCTGCTCGATGGTGATGCCGAACTGTGTGAGCAGTTCGCCGGGGTGCTGCCGCATTTGCATGAGTTGTATGGCCTGTACAAGGCGCTGCACGGTGCGCGTGCGGCCCGTGGCGCGATCGATTTCGATACCGTGGAGACCAAGTTCGAGTTCGACGATAACGGCAAGGTTGCCGAGGTGGTGCCGGTAGTGCGCCATGATGCGCACAAGATCATCGAAGAGTGCATGCTGGCGGCCAACGTGGCGGCGGCCAAGTTGCTGCTGCGCAAGAAAATTCCGGCGCTGTACCGTATCCATGAGCGTCCGAGCGTGGAAAAGCTCACCGACCTGGGGCAGTTCCTCAGCGAGCTGGGTCTCAGCCTGGGTGGGGGCACTGCGCCGACCGCCAAGGACTATGCAGACCTCTTGGACAAGGTCAAAGAGCGCGCCGATTTCCACGTGATCCAGACGGTGCTGCTGCGCTCGATGATGCAGGCGGTCTACTCGCACGACAATGTCGGGCACTTCGGCCTGGCGTTCGACGCCTACGCGCATTTCACCTCGCCTATCCGGCGTTATCCCGATCTGATGGTGCACCGCGCGATCCGCCACCTGCTGCTCGGTGGTACAGGCAAGAACTTCGAATACGATGCCCCGCACCTGGCCGCGATGGGTGAGCACTGCTCGACCCTGGAGCGTCGTGCCGACGAGGCCTCGCGCGATTCCACCGATGCGCTCAAGTGTGAGTTCATGCTCGACAAGGTCGGCGGCGATTTTCCTGGCGTTATCGCCAGCGTGAACAGCTTCGGTCTTTTTGTGGAGCTGGAAGAAATCTACATCACCGGCCTGGTACACATCACCGCGCTCGACAAGGACTACTTCCATTTCGACCCGGTGGGTCATCGACTCACCGGCGAGCGCACTGGTCGTGTCTATCGCCTGGGTGATTCGCTTCGGGTGCGAGTGGCAGCGGTAAACATGGACGATCGCAAGATTGATTTCGTGTTGCCCGACACCGGGTCCAGCGACAGCGACAGCGGAAGCCGCAGGCAGAAGGGCAGGAAGTCGGACAACAAGGCGGATAAGAAACGCGGCGCCAAGAAAGTCCACGCCGAGACCGCTTCCGCCAAGCAAGAGGCAGATGAGAAACCAAAGCGCAAGCCCAAGGCCAAAAGTGCGCGGACCAGAAAGACGCGTGAAACGCCGGCGCTGCTGGTGGTGCCGGAGGGTGAAGCGTTCGATGCGCCGAGGGCCGAGCCGCCGAAGGCCAAGCCCAAGCGTAAGCGCCGCAGTCGCAAAAAATCGTGAGTCGTTCCGGGCCTCGGAAAAAAGGTCAATGGATCGCCGGGATTCATGCGGTGCGTACAGTGCTCAAGCATGGGGCGGGACGCGTGCAGGAGATCCTGCTGGATGCCAAGCGCAACGACCGTCGAATTAAGCCGTTGCTGGATGAGGCGCGCCAAGCCGGCGTGCCGGTGAAAGAGAGTGATCGCAAAACGCTCGACAGGCTTGCCGAGGGGGCGAATCATCAGGGAGTGATAGCACATGCCGAGGCACCGTCGGCGTTGAGTGAAGGGAGACTGGACGAGCTGATGGCCGGTTTGCAGGGCCCCGCTTTTTTGCTGGTGCTCGACGGTGTGACCGATCCGCATAATCTTGGAGCCTGTCTGCGCACTGCTGACGGTGTTGGGGTGCACGCCGTGATTGCGCCGCGGGACAAGTCGGTCGGCCTGACGCCGGTTGCCTGCAAGGTTGCCAGCGGCGCGGCCGAGGTGGTGCCTTTTGTGCAGGTAACCAACTTGGCCCGAACCATGCGTCACCTGCAGGATGCTTTTGGCGTGTTCTTTGTCGGCACCGCGGGAGAGGCAGGACAGTCCTTGTACCAGGCTGACCTGAAAGGTCCGTTGGGGCTGGTCATGGGAGCAGAGGGTTCGGGGATGCGACGCCTGACGCGTGAGCAATGCGACCTGCTTGTGTCGTTGCCCATGCAGGGCAGTGTCGAGAGCCTCAATGTATCGGTAGCGGCCGGTGTCTGTTTATACGAGGCCCTGCGTCAGCGCAATTGACCCGTCAGAAAAAGACACTGTCACCATTCTGATGGGGTTTGTTGTTTGTCTTTTTAGGCTGGCGTGCATGTGCCTCTTGAGCCAACGTGTGCAGGTTCTCTGTCATTCCAAAGCGGGCAAACTGCTTGAGCATTTCCTCGGAAACCGCCGTAAGGTGGTTGCCGGCTTCGCTGTTGCTCTGTGTCAGTGCCAGGGTATTGCCGGCCATGCCGGCAATGCTGCTCATGTCGGCACTGATCGTTTCCGCCGTTTCAAGTTGGGCCGTTGCGGCTTCAGCGATTTCCGCATTTATCGCGTTCATGCGCGCAACCGCCATCGTCAGTTCATCAATCGAATGCAGCGCCTCGGTTGACTGTTCGGTGGCTTGATCGGCCTTGTCTTGCCCCTTGTGCATGACTTCCACTGCGTCGTCGATGCCTTGCTGTAGCTGCTCGATAACGCCATTGATCTCGCCCGTCGCATCGGCGGTGCGTCCCGCCAGGGTGCCAACTTCGTCTGCCACCACTGCAAAACCGCCCCCCTGTTCCCCGGTGCGTGCTGCCTCGATGGCGGCATTCAGAGCCAGCAACTTGGTTTGTTCCTCGATGGCGCGGATTACCTCGAGAGTCTGGTTGATATCCCTGCTTTTGACGTTCAGATCGGCGATTACTCTCGAAGAGTTGCCGAAGCTTCGAGCCAATAATGATCGCCATTCTTGCACCGGTTCTTGACCAGGCCGCGTCAGGCTTTTGCGAGTTTCAGCGTGGCCCACAAGTCTTCGAAGGCGGCCGACGGCATGTCCGGGTGGCGGATGATATTGTGATTCTTGCCAATCAGCTCGGATTCGGAAAAGCCGCTGACCTCCATGAAATCGCGGTTGAAGTAGGTGATCGCGCCCTTCAGGTCGGTGGTCGAAATGATGCTGATGCCTGGTTTCAGCATCAGTTCTTGCTGGGTGATGCGGAGGTTCTCTTTCATTTTCTCTGGGGACATTCTGGTTGTTGGTCGTGAACCGAGATCGGCACACAGACCGAAGAACTTTGGTGGGATGCTGGCTTGCAATCGGCCTGCAATTTATCTATAGTCGCGCGCTTCAATCCGGGGTATACCTCGGATCCTCCTTGTCTCACCGGCCGAAACTGGCTTGGGAGGCTGATAAACCGTAAGGAGCTACAATGCGTCACTACGAAATCGTGTTCCTGGTTCATCCGGACCAGAGCGAACAGGTCCCCGCCATGGTGGACCGCTATAAATCTGTTATCGAAGGCGACGGCGGCAGTATCCATCGTCTCGAAGACTGGGGTCGTCGTCAGCTGGCTTACCCCATCAATAAAGTCCACAAGGCCCACTACGTCCTGATGAACGTCGAGTGCAGCGGTGATGCACTGGCCGAGATCGAAAGCGCCTTCCGTTTTAACGATGCCGTTCTGCGCCACCTGGTGATTCGCCGCGATAAAGCGGTCACCGAGGCCTCTCCGCTTGCCAAGGAAGAGGAAAAGAACGACGCACCAGAAGCTGCAGCTTCCTGATCTGAAGGAGTTATCGGAATGTCCCGTTTTTATCGTCGTCGCAAGTATTGCCGTTTCACGGCGGAAGGCATTGCAGAAATCGATTACAAGGATCTGAACCTGTTGCGCCAGAACGTCACCGAGACAGGCAAGATTGTCCCGAGCCGGATTACCGGCACCAGTGCCAAGTACCAGCGGCAGCTGGCTGCCGCTGTCAAGCGCGCGCGCTTCCTGGCTCTGTTGCCTTATTCCGACGCCCACTGATTTCGGCGTGTCGGATCGTGTCGCCGCGTTGGCTGGCGGCGCAAGCTTCGTAAGGAGCGAGGGAAAGTTATGAAAGGCCTGGTCACCCTCGTGATGAAAGGCCGGATGCAAGCCATCGTGGCTACTGTATTGACCGCCACGCTGGCCCTGATGGTCACACCCCTAGCGGTGATCAGTGCGGCTATCGTCGTGTTGGCCACGCTGCGCAACGGTGCCAGAGAAGGGCTGCTGGTTGCGTTGTCGGGTGCCCTGGCCATCGCTGGTCTGGGTGGGCTGACCATGCAGATGCCATTGGCGTTTGGCCTGTTTGGCCTGCTGCTATGGATCCCGGCCTGGATGTTGGCGAGCATACTTGGCAGCAGTCACTCGCTGGCGCGGACGCTGGAAGCGGCAGCTTTCGGCGGACTGTTGGTTGTTGGCATCCAGTACCTGCTGATGGGTAACCCGGCAGAAATCTGGGGCAGCATCCTGCAGCAGTACATGCAGGGCCAATTTGACCCGGCAGTGATCCCGGAGGATCAGCAGCAACAGCTAATGGCGGTCATATCCGGGTGGATGCCTGGTGGCGTTGCCGCAAGTTGGCTGATAAGTATGAGCCTGGCGGTGCTCTTGGGACGCTGGGCCCAGGCGTTACTCGAGAAGCCCGGAGCCTTCGGCGCAGAGTTTCGGGAACTGCGTTTCTCGACCACCTGGCTGATACTGGTGCCGGTGTTATTGGCGCTCAGCTTCTTCGTGTATGGCGGAGAGCCAAGTCTGGCAGGGCATTTTTACCTGGTTGGCATGGCGCTTTTCCTTTTGCAGGGCATCAGCGTTGCGCATGCGCTGGTGGAACGGTTGGGTAAGCAGACCATCTGGTTGTTTGGTCTGTACTTTTTGTTGTTTGTCGGTGCGCCACACAGCGTGACAGCAGTTGCTGCAGCTGGGTATGCCGACGGTTGGTTGAATTTCAGGGCGAAGGTACGTGGGGGCTCAGATCAGCCACCCGGGCCGGAGTGAGAGCGAGCGTTCACATGCCCGCAGGCGGATGCCGATTCATCCGTTTGTTTTACCTTTGAAGAGGTTTAGAAAGATGGAAGTCATTCTTCTGGAAAAAGTTGATAACGTTGGTGCCTTGGGAGACAAGGTTGCTGTCAAGTCTGGTTATGCGCGTAACTTTCTGATCCCGAAGGGCAAGGCAGTATTCGCGAGTGCCGAGAATGTGGCCAAGTTTGAAGAGCGTCGTGCTGAGTTGGAAAAGCAGGAAGCCGATAAACTGGCGGCTGCGGAGGCGCGAAAGGCGCAGATCGAAACCCTGGAAGATGGTGTGACCATCACTCACCAGGCAGGCGAGGAAGGCAAACTGTTCGGCTCGGTCGGTACAGCCGACATCGTTGCCGCGGTTGGCGAGAAGGGTGTCGAGATCGCCAAGTCAGAAGTGCGTATGCCGGAAGGTGTCTTTCGTGAGGTTGGCGTGTATGAGGTAGTGCTGCACCTGCACACCGATGTGAATGTCACGCTCAAGGTAAACGTCATCGCCGAAGCCTGATTCGGCCACGACTTCCACCAAACTCGCTGAAATCACCCTGGCAGCCGCAGGTTGCCGGGGTGTTTTTGTGTCCGTTACTCGATATCTAGGTATGCGAACGAGTTCGTGGAACCGGTCGCTCAGAAGTGACGCCTTTGTGGTTTAATCACACCCATGTCAACCGATCCCGATAAGCTCATCCCCGACGACGATTACCCCATGCAGGCCGGCCTGTCAGCTGAGGCTGCGATGGAGTCGCTGCGTGTACCGCCTCATTCGGTACAGGGCGAACAGGCGGTACTCGGCGGTCTTATGCTGGATGACGAGGCCTGGGATCGCGTTGCCGACCTGGTCAGTGCTGAGGACTTCTACCGTCGTGAACATCAGCTTATTTTCGGCGCCATGGCCGCCTTGGCGGAGAGTAGTCAGCCGCTTGATGTGGTGACCCTGGCGGAAGAGCTGGAACGGCGTGGCGAACTGGCGGATGTCGGCGGCATGCCGTACCTGGGCATGTTGGCCAACGAAACCCCCAGTGCCTCCAACGTCGGCGCCTACGCGAAGATAGTGCGCGAGCAGTCGGTAGTACGCCAGCTGATCAAGGTCGGCAATAAAATTGCCGATAGCGGGTACCGTCCGGAAGGGCGCAAGGTGCATCAGCTCCTGGATGAGGCGGAGAACCAGGTTTTCCAGATTGCCGAGCAGCAGGCCAAGGGCAGGTCCGGATTTGAATCGATCAATACTCTGCTGACCAAGACGGTCAACAAGATCGAGGAACTGTTCAGCAGCGATGAAGCCCTGACCGGCGTTTCCACGGGCTTCAACGACTTCGACGCGCGTACCTCGGGCCTGCAGAAATCCGATCTGATTATCGTGGCCGGCCGCCCGTCCATGGGTAAGACAACCTTCGCCATGAATATCGCCGAGAACGTGGCGATCGGTTCGGGCATGCCGGTGGCGATCTTCTCCATGGAGATGCCTGGCGAGGCGCTGACCATGCGCATGATTTCCTCGCTTGGCCGCATCAATCAGCAGGCGGTGCGTTCCGGCAAGTTGGAAGACGACGACTGGCCGCGCGTTACCTCGGCGGTCAGCATTCTCAGCCAGGCCAAGATGTTCATCGACGACACGCCGGCACTGACCCCAACCGAGGTGCGCGCACGCTGCCGCCGCCTGATGAAAGATCACGGGCAGCTGGGGCTGGTCGTGCTCGATTACCTGCAGCTAATGCAGGCTCCCGAAGCGGGGGAGAATCGTACCAACGAGATCTCGGCCATCTCGCGTGGCCTCAAGGCACTGGCGAAGGAACTGGAAGTGCCGGTGATCGCATTGTCGCAGCTCAACCGTTCCCTGGAGCAGCGTCCCAACAAGCGCCCGGTCATGTCGGACCTGCGTGAATCCGGAGCGATCGAGCAGGATGCGGACCTGATTGCCTTCATCTATCGGGACGAGGTCTACAATGAAGACTCACCGGACAAGGGCAAGGCCGAGGTTATCATCGGCAAGCAGCGTAACGGCCCGATCGGCACCGTGAACCTGACTTTCCAGGGCCAGTTTACGCGTTTCGATAATTTCGCCCACGACGTCTACAGTGACGCCGATTACTGAGCACGTGGGATCTGTCCACGCCGAAATCGACCTGGCCGCGCTGCGCCACAATTTCTCCGTGGTTCGCAAACATGCGCCATCGGCCGGCGTCATGGCGGTGGTCAAATCACTGGCGTATGGGCATGGTGCGGTGCAGGTAAGCCATGCCCTGGCGGATACGGCTGATGCCCTTGCCGTGGCACGCATTGAAGAAGGCCTGGCCCTGCGCGATGCGGGTCTGGAATTGCCGGTTGTGGTCCTCGAAGGTCCGGGTCGTGCCGAAGACCTTGAAGCGGCGTTTACCCACGACCTCGAGTTGAGCATCCACCATGAGTCGCAGCTGCCGCTGTTGCGTGAATATGCCGATGAGCCGGTCGATTGCTGGCTCAAGTTGGATACGGGCATGCACCGTCTTGGGTTTCCGGTTGAGCAGGCCGAGCGGCTGTTCGAAGAGTTGAAACACATGCCCTCGGTTGCGAGCCTGCGTGTGATGACGCATCTGGCCTGTGCGGACGATTTATCTGACCAGGCGACCGTACGTCAGCTGCAACGTCTTCACGATGCGACGGCAGGCATCGATACAGAATTTTCCATCGCCAACTCGGCCGGCATCCTGGCTTGGCCGGCCAGCCATGCCGACTGGGTGCGGCCGGGGCTCATGCTCTATGGCGCTTCGCCGGTGATTGGAAAGACTGCGGAGGCTTTCGGTCTGCGGCCGGTGATGACGCTCAAGGCACCACTCATTGCGATCAACGAACTGCAGGTCGGTGACTCGGTCGGCTATGGTGCTACCTGGCAGGCGCCTGAGGCGATGTCGATGGGCGTGGTGGGTATCGGCTACGGTGATGGCTACCCTCGGCATATCGGCGCAGGTGCGCAGGTGTTGCTCAATGGCCAGCGTGTGCCCGTGGTGGGACGCGTATCGATGGACATGATTACCGTGGACCTTCGGGGTGTGGAGGCTCAGGTTGGTGATTCGGTGACCCTGTGGGGCAGTGGTCTGCCGGCTGATGAGGTGGCGGCTTGGGCAGATACCATTGCCTATACCCTGTTCTGCGGAGTGACCGCGCGCGTTGAGCGTCGTTACCTCGATTGACTTGGGATTGACTGGGGATTGAGACCAGATGGCCAAGGCGGGAAAAAACAAGACCAGCTATGTTTGCAATGATTGTGGTGCGACCTATCCCAAGTGGCAGGGCCAATGCGCTGACTGTGGGGCCTGGAATTCGCTGAGCGAATTCGTCCAGCAGCCATCAAGCGGCACCAGCAGCCGGTTTGCCGGTTACGCAGGTGGCGCACAGGCAGCCGCAATCAGGCCGCTCTCAGAGGTCTCTACAGAAGAGGCGGTACGCACCAGCACCGGGCTGAGTGAACTCGATCGTGTCCTGGGAGGTGGCATGGTACTGGGGTCGGTCACGCTAATCGGGGGTGACCCGGGTATCGGCAAGTCCACCCTGCTGACCCAGGCTATATCGCTGCTTTCCCAACAGATGCCGGCCTTGTACGTGAGTGGTGAGGAATCGGCCGAGCAGATCAGCCTGCGTGCACAACGCTTGGGCCTGCCAACCGAAAAGGTCCAATTGCTGACCGAAACCTGTGTCGAGCGCATCATTACCCTGGCGCAGCAACACCAGCCGCGGGTGCTGGTGCTCGACTCCATTCAGACTTTTTACACCGAAGAGATGCAGTCGGCGCCCGGATCGGTAGCGCAGGTGCGTGAGTCGGCGGCGCGCCTGGTGCGCTTTGCCAAGCAGACCGGCACCAGCCTGTTCCTGGTTGGGCATGTAACCAAGGAGGGGGCTCTCGCGGGTCCACGCGTGCTCGAGCACATGGTCGATACGGTGTTGTATTTCGAGGGTGAGTCCGGCAGTCAGTTTCGCCTGGTTCGTGCCATCAAGAACCGTTTTGGTGCGGTCAATGAATTGGGCGTTTTCGCCATGACGGACAAGGGTCTGCGCGAGGTCAGCAATCCTTCGGCGATCTTCCTGTCGCGCCATGAGCAGCAGGTGCCGGGCAGCGCCATCCTGGTCACTCGCGAAGGAACCCGACCGCTGCTGGTAGAGGTGCAGGCGCTAGTGGATCAGTCGCCGCTGGGTAATCCTCGGCGCGTTGCCTTGGGCCTGGAGCAGAACCGCTTGTCGATGCTCCTCGCTGTCCTGCATCGGCATGGTGGCATCGGTATGTTCGATCAGGATGTCTTTCTGAACGTGGTTGGCGGAGTTCGGGTAACCGAGCCGGCTGCGGACCTGGCAGTGCTGTTGGCAGCATTGTCGAGTTTTCGTGATCGGTCGCTGCCGATGGATTTGGCCACGTTTGGTGAGGTGGGGCTGGCCGGGGAAATCCGTCCCGTGCCGAACGGGCAAGACCGTCTGCGCGAGGCGCTTAAACACGGGTTCAAACGAGCCATCGTGCCCAAGGCCAACGCGCCAAAGAAAGAAATTGAGGGTCTCGAGGTGGTTGCGGTCAGTCGCCTGTCAGAGGCGATTGATGCGGTGGACTGAGGCTTTCTCAGGTAGCCGTCAGTTGCGAAAGCTCGCGTTCGAGCAGAGAGGGATCGGCGAGATTCAGTTCGACCAGACGGCGCAGAGTAGTGGCGCTGTCCAGGTCCATGCTTGTGATCTCCAGACCCACCAGGTTGTTTTCCACGTGAGCGACTCGCCCTGTCAGGTCAATCAGGTAGTCGTTGCCTTCGTCACCCAGATTGATGCGGGCCTGAGCCTGGTTGCCTGTCTGTGCGTGCCAACTGTCGCTGACTGAAACCAAGACGCCTTTCAGGGAAATATCCATTAGCTGTGCGATCTGATGCCCGCTGGGGCAATGAAGCTGTACCGGCTTTTCCATGATGATGCGGTGAAAGTGGCGACGATCCTTTGCGGTTTCAGACATGATTTGATCCCTGAGCGATTGCCTCAAGGTTAGCGGCAAGTGAAGGGATACTTTAAGTATCGCTTGTTGGGACTTCTCGCCGTTCCAATGGACGTACCCTTGCCGTGCGTACCACGTTGTCCTGTATCTGGATAATGTCGATCGGGTAGCCCGCTATCATGAGCGAGGTGCCGGATTCCGGCAGGCTTTGCAGGTGTTCGACGATAAGCCCGTTGAATGTTTTCGGTCCGTCGGTGGGCAATTCCCAGTTGAGGGTGCGAACCAGTTCGCGCAGGTTGGCAGTGCCTGCGACCAGGAAACTACCATCTTCCTGGGGCTGCACGTCGGCGATGCTGTCGGAGGGGTCGGTAGCGAACTCGCCCACGATCTCTTCGAGGAGATCCGCCATTGTCACCAGACCCAGTACATCGCCATATTCATCGACGACCAGGCCGGTCCGTCGCTTGGTGCGTTGGAAGTTGAGTAGCTGACGGTTCAATGGTGTGCCCTTGGGTATATACATGGGTTCACGCAGCAGCGCTTCGATTTCAGCGTGGGTCAGCCCGTCGGCATCCAACGTGGCCTGCAGAATCTTGCGCGAGTGCAGAAAGCCCATCACGTGGTCAATGCTGCCGCGATAAACCAGCACCCGGGTGTAGGGGAGTTGCTCCAGTTGTTCGAGGATCTCGGAAATGGGGTCTTCGAAATCAATAGCGTCGATCTCGGTACGCGGCACCATGATGTCATCGACAGTCACGCTCTCCAGGTCCAACACGCTGATTAACATGTCCTGGTGACGTTTCGGCATCATCGCGCCGGCTTCTCCGACAACCGTTTTGAGTTCCTCGCGACTGAGCGCATCGCCCTCGGCGTCTTCGGGATAAATGCGAAGCGCCTTCAGCACGGCGTTGGCGAACAGATTGACCAGCCACACAAGGGGTAGCAGGAGGCGAAGCAATGGGACATAGATCCAGGCAGCGGGAAAGGCCAGTTTTTCCGGGTGCAAAGCGGCGAGGGTCTTCGGTGCCACTTCAGCGAATATCAGCACCACCAAGGTGAGCACACCTGCGGCGATTGGTATGGCCCCCTCGCCACCGAGTCTGATCGCGATCAGGGTCGCCAGGGATGAGGCCAGAATGTTGACAAAATTGTTCCCAAGCAGGATCAGGCCGATCAGGCGGTCGGGTTTATCCAGCAGACGTTGTGCTCGTTTTGCGCCAGGGTGTCCGTCATCTGCCTGGTGGCGCAACCGGTAGCGGTTCAGCGTCATCAGCGCGGTTTCCGAGCCTGAGAAAAAGGCGGAGAGCATCAATAATACGATGAGGGCGCCGAACAGGGCACCGAGGGGAATGTCGTCCAATGAATGGGCGCTCGTTTGCCAAGAATGTTCCTTTTCTATGGGGCTGTGCGCCCGGTGTCAAGTGTCTGGCCGCCAACGGTCTGCATCCCGATCACCAGCCAAGCGGGCAACGGATTGTTACAAAATGACGTATTTTTGACATGATGCCTAATGAGTGCTTAACTATATCTGAATTAAGGAGTTTTTCGTTGTAAAAGCGTGCAAAGCGCTCGAGGGGGCGGTAAGGATGTCGATGGGGGATTCTCAAAAGGTGCTCAACGCTGCAAGCGTAATGCTGGCGATACCCGGGGAGGAATCGCGCGCTTACCTGGAAAATATCCTGCGGTTTGTGGATTGTGATGTGCATTCCCCCGGCTCACCGGAGGAGCTGGCAGAGTTGTTGCGACGTTTTGGTGACCAGGTGATTTCTGTTTTTATAAGCACGGCCTGGGACAGGGAAAAGCGCAATGCTTTTTTGCGAGTTACTGAAGATGCGAATCCGCGCCCGGCATTGATGCAGCTTCAGGAAGACGATGACGAGATGCTCATGAGTGGCGATGTATTAGGTACGTTGCGTTTACCAGTGCAGTTCGAAGCCGTTGCCGGTTTGCTGCACAAGGCACAGGTGTTCAGCGAAGCGCAGCGTGAAGGGGAGGGCAAGCGACGCCCGGTTGAGTTGTTCCGCAGCCTATCTGGCAACAGTCGCGCCACTTACAACATCAATAAGATGATAGAGCAGGTTGCTGATTCGGATGCAACGGTGTTGATTCTGGGCGAATCCGGTACCGGAAAAGAAGTGGTGGCCCGCAAGCTGCACTACCATTCGAAACGCCGGGGCAAACCATTCGTGCCCGTCAATTGCGGCGCCATCCCTTCAGATCTGTTGGAGTCCGAGCTTTTCGGTCACGAGAAAGGGGCCTTCACCGGCGCGATCACCGCACGCCAGGGGCGTTTCGAACTCGCCGAAGGCGGCACCTTGTTTCTCGATGAGATTGGCGACATGAGCATGCACATGCAGGTCAAGCTGCTGCGTGTGCTCCAAGAGCGGACTTTTGAGCGGGTCGGCAGCAACAAGACCATCCGCTGCAACGTGCGGATTATCGCGGCGACCCACCGCAACCTGGAGGAAGCGATCAGGGAAAACCGCTTCCGTGAGGATCTCTATTACCGGCTCAATGTGTTCCCGATAGAGGTGCCACCTTTGCGTGATCGGGTGGAGGATATACCGGTGCTGGTAGCGGACCTGATCTCTCGCATCGAACACGAAAAACGCGGTTCGGTGCGCCTGACGCCAGCTGCAGTTACCGCACTGACACACTATCGCTGGCCCGGCAACGTGCGCGAACTGGCGAACCTGATTGAGCGCCTGTCAATCCTTTTTCCCTACGGAGTGGTCGACCTGGCAGACCTGCCGGAGAAGTTCCGGGCCGGGATTCCGGTTCCTGCGACACCGGTAACGGAAGACCCGATGCCGCAGGTCAGCATCGCCGGCGACGAACCCGGCACCGTGATGACGGCGCCGCGTTTGCCGCCAGAAGGCATCGACCTGAAGGCCCACTTGGCAAATATTGAACAAGGCCTCATTCGACAGGCACTGGATGAGGCCGATGGCGTGGTGGCGCATGCTGCAAAGCGTCTCAGCATGCGGCGTACCACTCTGGTTGAGAAATTACGCAAATACGGTCTTCAGCGTGGTGGGGATGTCGCCTGATCGTCAAAGGTGTCCTTGGGCAACCCAACCCTGTTCTGTGTAAACGCCGGCGCTGAGCCGGCGTTTTTTGTGTCCCTGACGCGGATGGTGTGGGCGACAGAGAATTGACGTTGATGTTTCGAGCGATACACAAGCCATTGAAAATTAACAAAGATATCTGATCGGCATGCCTCTTGCTTCTGGCTGTGCAAGTGACAAAAACACACTGAATGCACTGCCTCATGAGCCAATTACAGCCACAATCATTACCGGAAGATGCAGATACCGCTTCACTGACCGAAGCTTTCAACGCTTTCAACCAGTTGTCCGAACGCCTCAGCAGTGCCTACGGTCAGCTTGAGAGCGAGGTTTCGCATCTCAACGCCGAACTGGCCCAAAGTCGAGCGCAACGCGTACGTGAACGAGCCCAGAAAGAACAGTTGGCAGACCGCCTAAGCGCTCTACTCGAGGCCTTGCCGGCAGCGGTTGTCCTGGTGGATGGCCGGGACAGGATCGATCGTTTCAACCCGGCGGCTGAATCCCTGTTTTCCGGGCTGGCCTGGGGAAGGCGCTGGACCGAGGTCTGCGATGATTCTGTATTGGCCTCGACCAACACCGGCGAGTGGTTGTTAACCGGCGAGCGTCGAGTCAATGTTTCCTGCCAGCCGCTTAATGATGGTGGGCAGATCCTGGTCATCCTTGACATGACCGAACAGCGTGAGCTGGAGGAGCGTCTGCAAAGACAGGATCGCCTGGCCGACATGGGGGAAATGGCTGCCCAGCTGGCGCACCAGGTCCGCACCCCGTTGGCAACGGCCCTGCTCTACGGTGGGCAGCTTGGCAAGCCAGGCCTCAATGAGGAACAACGTTCACGTTTCGCAGCACAGTTGGTCGAGGGGCTGCGGCATACCGAAAAGCTGGTCGGCGACATGTTGGCATTCAGTCGTGGTGGCAGCTTTGTGGCTTCCCGCATTCACCTGGGTGATGTGGTGAGCCAGGCGGCAGATACGCTTCAAGCTCGTGCACAGGCGCAGTCCGTGCTTATCCACCTGGATATCGCGGATGGAAGAGACACGCTGCTCGGCAATCGGGATGCCCTGGTTGGTGCATTGACCAACTTGATCGACAACAGCCTCAACCATATTGCGCAGAGTGGCAATATCTGGATCGATCTGCAGTTGAAGGAAGACGCAGCGTTGCTGCGTGTGCAGGATGATGGCCCGGGTATTCCGGCCGATGTCAGAGAACGCATTTTCGATCCGTTTTTCACCACGCGAGAACGCGGTACGGGACTGGGCCTGGCAGTGGCGCAATCGGTCCTGCTCGCTCACGCCGGAAATATCCAGGCCTGTCAATCAGAACATGGGGGCGCCTGTTTCTTACTGCGTCTGCCATTGCAGCAAACACCCGTACAAGGAGATACAGCATGAGTCTGGCACGTATTCTGGTAGTTGAGGACGACAGTGCGCTGGCACAGGCGCTTTGCGATACCTTGACGTTATCTGACTACGACGTGATCCGGGCCACAGACGGCGAGCAGGCGTTGGCTCGCCTCGATCTGGAACAGGTCGACATGGTGCTTACGGATGTGCAGATGCGCCCAATGGACGGAATTACCCTGCTGCGCCATTTGCGTCATCGCTTCCATGAGCTCCCGGTGTTGGTAATGACGGCTTATGGCACGGTTGAAAAGGCCGTCGAGGCGATGAAACTTGGCGCAGTGGATTATCTTGCGAAGCCTTTCGAGGTGGATGACCTGCTCGACAAGGTTGCGCGTTTTCTGCCGCATCACAATCGCGAGCCCTCACGAATGATCGCGGAAGATCTGCGTACGCGTGAGCTGACGGAGCTGGCCAAGCGCGTGGCCAGCAGCGAAGCAACCGTCCTGATCGGCGGTGAATCCGGTACCGGTAAAGAAGTATTGGCACGGTTCATCCATCAGCATTCGGCGCGCGTAGATGGTCCTTTTGTGGCAATCAACTGTGCAGCCATTCCGGAGAATATGCTCGAAGCGGTTTTGTTCGGTTACGAGAAGGGCGCCTTCACCGGTGCTTCCCGAGCCAGTGCGGGCAAGTTTGAGCAGGCCCAGGGCGGAACCCTGTTGCTTGATGAGATATCTGAGATGAGCTTGGCGTTGCAGGCCAAGTTGCTGCGCGTGCTGCAGGAGCGCGAAGTCGAACGAATCGGTGGCCGTGAAATGATCCAGCTGGATGTGCGTGTTCTGGCCACCAGCAATCGCCTGTTGCGGGAAGAAGTCGCCGCGGGCCGTTTCCGCGAAGACCTCTTTTACCGCCTCAATGTGTTCCCCTTGACCTTGCCCGCATTGCGCGAACGCCCCAGGGATATCGTACCGTTGGCGCATTTTCTCATGAGCCGACACATCCGCCCGGGGGAGTCTCTGCCCGAATTATTGCCGGAAGCACAAGCCAGGCTGGCGTCTCACACTTGGCCGGGTAACGTGCGGGAACTGGACAATCTTATGCAACGTGCCCTGATCCTTTGTGATGGCCAGCGCGTCACCGCCAAGGATGTTCATTTTGAGAACCTCGATCAGGTGGCAGTGCCGGCAGCTACGCCAGCGGCCATGGCTCCTGTCTTGGCCAAGGGCGATAACGATACGGCCAAGGGAGGGCTAAGCGAGGATCTGCGTTCGGTGGAGGAACAGATGATCATCGATGCGCTGCGGAATGGCGGGAGTCGTAAGGAGGCCGCCAGCATGCTGGGAATCAGTCCTCGTACGCTGCGTTACAAGCTGCAAAAGCTGCGCGAGGCGGGCGTGGCTTTGCCTGGGTGAGGAAATTATCTGGTGGTCCGCAGAAACTGGTGCGGAATCTGCATATCAACTTTGAACACGTCCGAAGTGACGAAAAACAAACGAGCGACGGAGTAAACAGGCATGAGCAGCCCGGAAATTTCCCAGGTTCTGGCACAGATGCGAGTGATGGCGGCGCAGACCCAGTCTCTGCAGCGCGCCGGCGCCACCGATCCGACGCAGGCAGCCGGTGGCAATTTTCAGCAATTGCTGAGCAATTCGATCAACCAGGTCAACGAGCTGCAGCAACAATCAGGTGCGCTCAAGACGGCGTTGGAACAGGGTCAGGATGTGGATCTCTCACGCGTAATGATCGCTTCGCAAAAGGCCAGCCTGTCGTTCAACGCCATGGTGGAAGTACGCAACAAGCTGATTGACGCCTACAAAGACGTCATGAACATGCCGTTGTGAGCGGCTGTTTCGGGAACCAGCGGATAAACGGAAACGGATATGGCAGAGTTAGCTGAATCGAATGCACTGGCCACGGCGGGCGGAGATGACGGGGCTGCAAACCTGACTGACAACCCTCTCTTCCGCCAGCTTGCAGTGATGATCGGCATCGCTGCCAGCGTGGCATTGGGCGTAGCGGTGGTTTTGTGGTCGCAATCGCCCTCTTATGCGCCGCTTTACGGAAACCTCGCGGACAAAGATGCGACCCAGGTACTTGATGCCCTGCAGAAGAGCGGTGCTGATTACAGGGTGGACCAAGGTAGCGGCATGATCATGGTGCCGGCCGGGATGGTGAAGGAACTGCGGATGCAGTTGGCCTCCAGTGGCCTGCCGAATAGCGATGGCCTGGGTTTTGAGCTCCTGCAACAGGATGTCGGCTTCGGTACCAGCCGCATTGTCGAGAGGGCGCGTCATCAGCAGGCGATGCAGGGCGAGCTGGCACGGACGATTGCTACCATCGGCGCAGTGCAGAGTGCGCGTGTGCACCTGGCGATTCCAAAACAATCGGTTTTCGTGCGTGAGCGAAAAAAGCCCAGCGCATCCGTGACTGTCAAACTGTTTTCCGGCCGCACCCTCGAGGAAGGCCAAGTCGAAGCGATTGTGCATCTGGTGGCCTCCAGCGTGCCTGAAATGGAGCCCGGTCGAGTTACGGTCGTCGATCAAAAGGGACGTTTGCTCAGTGGCGACAATACCTCGGATGAGATGAAGCGCTCCTCCACGCAGTTCGAGTTCACGCGCAAGATCGAAGAGCACTACCGCAACCGTATCGAGTCCCTGCTGTTGCCGATTGTTGGGGCCGATAAAGTCCGGGCACAGGTCACCGCCGATGTCGATTTTACCGTCACCGAGCAGACCCAGGAACGTTACAACCCGGATCAGCCGGCATTGCGCAGCGAGCAGCTCAACGAGGAGCAGCGCCGCAGCGGGACCACTCAGGGCGTCCCGGGTGCCCTCAGCAATCAGCCGCCTGCCACCGGGCAGGCGCCCGAGGTTGCTGGCGACGCCGGGGGTGAAGGAGCCGGCGGTGCGGTCGACAGCAGCCGCCAGTCCACGCGCAATTACGAGTTGGACCGGGTGATCAGTCATACGCGGATGGCGCCAAATGCATTGCGTCGTCTATCAGTCGCGGTAGTCGTAGACGATCAGCTCGTGCCTGGAGCGGATGGGACACTGACGCGACGCGAACGTACCCCGGAAGAGATGGAGAGACTCACTCAGCTGGTCCGCGAGGCTATCGGCTTCGACGTGCGCCGTGGCGATAGTGTGAAGGTCATCAACAGCGCTTTCCTTGAACCCGAGCCCATCGAGGCGCTACCCGAACCTGCAATCTGGGAACAGGCGTGGTTCTGGGATGTGGTCAAGCAGGTAGGCGGGGTCTTGCTGGTGCTCTTGCTGGTATTTGGGGTTTTGAAACCCACTATCAGTCGACTGACATCTACCTCGCGCAGCGAGGTGGGTGCCGGGGCGGGAGGCGCGACCGTGACGGGCCCGCTGGGACCGAATGGCCAGCCATTGCCGCCTGGTGAGGCGGGCGGTGAGGGCAATGACAGCCTGCTGCTGGGCAGTGACGGCGCGCCGATAAAGCTGCCTGGAGGTGGCGAATACGAAAACATCATGGACGCTGCACGCAACCTTGTGGATTCAGATCCCAAGCGAGTTGCGCAACTGGTCAAACTCTGGATAGCTGAAGATGCCGCCTGAATCCGCTGTGGAACCGAATGCCACCGACCAGCAGGTCGTCGATAATCTTTCCGGCCTGGAACGCTCTGCGCTGCTGATGTTGGGGCTGGGCGAGCAGCATGCCGCCGAAATCCTCAAGTACATGGAGCCGAAAGAAGTGCAGGAGATTGGCCTTTCGATGGCCGGGCTGAGCAATGTAACCAACTCGCAGATGGAACTGGTGATGCAGAAGTTCGTCGATACCATCGGCGACCAGACATCGCTGGGCATGGGGTCTGACGATTACATCCGAAACATGCTGACGCAGGCACTCGGTTCCGATAAGGCCAGCGGGATGATCGACAGAATTCTGCTCGGGCGGAACAGCAAGGGCCTGGAGCAACTCAAGTGGATGGACCCCCGCCAGATCGCTGAACTCATCCGCTACGAGCATCCGCAGATTATTGCAATTGTCATGTCGTTTTTGGACCCTGATCAGGCCGCCGGGGTTCTCGCCGAATTCCCTGACCCGCGCGTTCGTAACGACGTGATCATGCGGGTCGCGACCTTGGATGGGATTCAGCCAGTTGCACTCCAGGAACTCGATGAAATCCTCGAAAAACAGTTTGCCGGGGCTGGCAGTGTCAAATCCTCTGCCCTTGGTGGTGTCAAAAAGGCCGCGGATATTCTCAACTTTGTCGATGGAACGATCGAGGCTGCAGTGATCGAAGGCATCACCGATGCCGACGAGGACCTTGCGCAAGAGATTCAGGACAACATGTTCGTGTTCGAGAACCTCATGGATATCGACGACCGTGGTGTACAGACCCTGTTGCGCGAAGTCTCCTCGGATCAATTGCTGTTGGCCCTGCGTGGCGCACCCGATCAGCTCAAGGAGAAGATATTCACGAACATGTCCTCGCGTGCGGCAGATATGTTGAAAGATGATCTCGAGGCGGCGCCGCCGGTGAAGGTCAGCGACGTTGAGGCAGCACAGAAAGAGATCCTCTCGACAGCGCGCAAATTGGCTGATGCCGGCGAAATCATGCTTGGTGGGGGCGGTGGCGATGACTTCATCTGATCGTCATGAGTGACCTACGCAATCGCAAGCGGGTGATTCGAGGCAGCGCTGGAGATGCGGCGCAGTGGCTGCCGCCCACGGTGGGTGGCACTGCTGTCGAGGAGGGTGCGGGAGCGCCTTTGCTGACAGCGTCGCAATTGGAAGCGTTGTCAAAGCAGGCACATGCTGAAGGCTACGAAGATGGACGCCAGGAGGGTTTCGAGTACGGTCATCGGGAAGGACTCGAGGAAGGGCGAAGGCAGGTGCTCGATCGCTTGGCCCGCCTGGATGAGATTGTCGCGAAACTCGAGAGGCCCTTCGAAGATCTGGATGACCAGGTCGAACACGAGGTGGTCACCCTGGTTGTGGCCATGGTGCGACAGCTGGTGCGCCGGGAAGTGCGTACGGATCCGTCACAGATTATCGGTGTGGTACGCGAGGCACTCGGGGTTCTGCCGGTGAACGCTCGCAGTATCCGCGTACTGCTGCACCCGGAAGATGCCGTGTTGGTTCGCGAGGCCTACGCCTTGGGTGAGATGGAACAAAACTGGCAGATCCTGGAGGAGCCGGTCATACAACGCGGCGGGTGCCGCATCCACACGGAAAATTCGCAGATTGACGCGACTTTGGATTCGCGCCTGAACAGCCTGATTGCCCCGTTGTTGGCAAGTGAGCGTAACTCAGACGACGAGGCAAGCGAGGACATCGCTGACCCGAATAGAGGGGCTCCCGTTGCTTGAGTTGAACCGCAATACCCTTTGGGCGCAACGGATTGGCAGGCTTGCACACACATTGCCTGATTCACGCGGGTTCGTGGTGGAAGGCAAGTTGACGCGCATGGTGGGGCTGACCCTGGAGGCTGTTGGTTGCCGGGCTGCCATTGGTGAGATCTGCGATGTTATCAATGCAGACGGTCGGCGCATTGAGGCGGAGGTTGTGGGTTTTGCGGGGGAGAGTATCTACCTGATGCCGACCGGGGATATTCGTGGTCTTGAGCCGGATGCGCGAGTAGCCCCGAGTGGGCGCGTCAGTGATGCGGTGGTAGGTGAAAACCTGCTCGGGCGTGTCATCGATGGCAGTGGCAATGCCCTGGATGCCAAAGGACCAATCCATGCGAAACAACGCTGGCCACTGAACGGCGAGAGCATAAACCCCTTGGCACGTGATCCGATTCGCCAGCCACTCGATGTGGGAATCCGCGCGATCAATGCGCTTCTGAGTGTTGGTCGAGGCCAGAGACTGGGATTGTTTGCAGGCTCAGGGGTGGGCAAGTCCGTGTTGTTGGGCATGATGACACGCTATACAAATGCCGATGTTGTGGTCGTTGGACTGATTGGCGAGCGCGGCCGCGAGGTCAAGGAGTTTGTTGACAACATCCTCGGCGAGGAAGGCATGCGTCGCGCGGTGGTGGTGGCCGTACCCGCTGACCAGCCACCCTTGCGGCGGATGCATGGGGCCATGTTGGCCACCTCGATTGCTGAATATTTCCGTGAGCAGGGCAAGCAGGTTCTTTTGCTGATGGATTCGCTCACTCGATTTGCCCAGGCGCAAAGGGAAATCGGTTTGGCAATCAACGAGCCACCGGCAACCAAAGGTTATCCGCCGTCGGTATTCGCCAAGCTTCCACATCTCGTGGAGCGGGCCGGCAATGGTGAGAGTGGTGGTGGGTCAATCACAGCTTTCTACACTGTCCTGGTTGAAGGTGATGACCAGAATGATCCAATCGCGGATTCAGCACGCGCCATTCTCGACGGACACATAGTGCTCTCACGCAGAATCGCTGAATCCGGGCAATATCCGGCCATCGATATCGAGGCCTCGGTAAGTCGCGCCATGAACGAAATCACCAGTCGCGATCACCAGTTGGCCGCCCGTGAGTTCAAACAGCTTTACAGTCTCTATCAACAGAACCGCGATCTGATTTCGGTCGGCGCTTATGAGCAGGGTTCTGACGAGCAGATCGACTTGGCGATCCGGGCCATGCCTTCGCTGCTGGCTTTTCTCCAGCAGACCATGGAAACTCCCGTGGATTTGCAGCAAAGCCTGACCCAGCTGATGGAGATGTTCCCGCCGGCCCCGCCTTTGCCCACCGAACAGGTGATCTGATATGTCCAAGTCAAAGCGTTTCGAGCCGATTCGCAAGATTGCCGAGAAAAAGGAAAGGGATGCGGCGGCACACTTCGGTAAGAGCCTGCGGGATCGGGAGGATGCGCAACGACGGCTTCAGGAACTGGAGCGGTACCTTGCCGAGTATCTGCAGCGTTTTACCGAAGCAACCCGGCAGGGCATGGGAGCTGAGCGAATACGGGATTACCAGGTATTCATCGACAAGCTGGAAGTTGCTATTGCTGAACAGCAACGTGTGTTGGAGGAAATGCAGAGTCGTTGCGATGATTCCAAGGCGCATTGGCATGGCCGTTTTACCAAGGCGCGGGCCGTGGACAACGCGGTGGAGCGAATGCGTACCGATGAAACCCGTTTGAATGAACGCAAAGAGCAGAATGCCAGTGACGAGCGTAGCCAGCGTCGGCGTTGATCTTTATTAAGCGGGCTTGCTTTGGACGTCAGGATTGGCCGCCAAACATCAATGCCAGGGCGGCATTGCGCCCTTCGCTCAACAGGATGTTGAAAGTTCGGCAGGCCGCCTTGTTGTCCATCACCTCGTAACCGATGCCGGCATCCATCAACGGAACGAAAACGCGCGGATCCGGAAATTGCTGTCGTTCGCCT
>Ga0180430_10001413_pt1 | contig 23388 bp, 18 predicted proteins | sample SS_ome_9_FD_132999 | JGI IMG/M metagenome (GOLD analysis project Ga0180430, IMG submission 132999) | Hypersaline lake sediment archaeal communities from the Salton Sea, California, USA - SS_1_S_2 metaG | ecosystem: Environmental > Aquatic > Non-marine Saline and Alkaline > Hypersaline >... | reverse complement strand
CGCCGCCGGCATGGGCCTGGTGGCGATCGGAGCCAGCGAGTTCGAGTTCATCATCCTGGCCGAGTCCGCCGCCAGCGTCGTTCGCAAGCGCCACGAGGGACTCGAGACGTACGGCCAGGAGAATCGCTGCTGGTCGGGCTACTTCCCGGCGACCGCCGCGGAATTGCTGGCCGAGTACGATGCCATGCTCGGGGCCGGCGGTATTCCGCTGCATCACTGGTGCAGCGAGCTCGGCCCGGGTTGCCTGGAAGCGGCGCTACCTCCGCGGCCGCTGCTGCGCGCGGCCGATGATGCCGCCCTGTTCAAGCTCTTCACCAAGGCATTCTTCACGCAACGCGAGCTGACCGCGTCGTTCATGGCCCAGCTAACGGACGCCCACCCGGGACTCGGCGGCCACCCCATCGTCTCGCTGACGGACCTCGCTGGCGCCCCGCTGCTGGCGGACCCGGAGCGGACGACGGGGCTCTCGCCCGTGGGTGAAGCGTTCGTGGCCGGTCTGCTCCACGGCATGCCCGACCTGATGGCGATGTTCGCCGGAACGGTCAATGCCTATCGCCGCTACGCGCCGGGTAACTGGGCGCCACGCACGGCGACCTGGGGCCGAGATAACTACACCTGCGGCGTACGCGTGGTGACGACGCCCGCGGCCGAAGCCCGCGTCGAGTTCCGCCTGCCCGGCGCTGACATGAATCCGCACCTGGCTTTCGCCATGTTTCTCGGCGCCGGACTCCACGGGGTGGAGACCGGGCTGGCGTTGCCGCCCGAGACCCGGGACATCGGCCGCACCCTGGTCCACGAGGCCATCGGGCCGCTGCCACGCACGCTGCTCGAAGCGGCGGAACGCTTTGCTGCCAGCAGCCTTTCGCGACGCTTGTTCGGTGACGCGTTCGTCGACCATTACGCAGCCAGCCGCATCGCCGAGGACGAAGCGATGCGTCGCCATGTCGCCGCATTCGAGCGCGAGCGCTACCTGTTCCATGTCTGAATGTCCGTGTTCCATGGTGTCGATCGATACCTGTTGATGCATCGGGCATCACAATCGCAGCAGCCAAGGAGTCCTGCATGACGCCGCTTGAAGCCTACAGTCTCGATCCGGAACGCCTGGAAGGGGTGCGCGCGGTGCGCGCCGTCATCGACCGCCTGGGCATCGAGTACATCTACTACCAGTTCGTCTCGGTCACGGGCCGCATCGTCGGCAAAGGTGCGCCGGCCGACCATTGGGAGAACCTCGCGGCACGCGGCTTCCAGCTCGTCTACGGCTCGACCGCGAACCTTTACACCAGCCGTGCCGGGCGCTACCTCGGTTACGGTCCGGAAGCATCCGAGCTGGTCGGTATTGCCGATCCGGGGCCATTCGTGCAACTCCCCTGGGAACCGCGCGTGGCGCGCGTGTTCTGCACGCTTTTCCGCAATCGCGAGGAAGCGGTCGATCCGGGCGGCTTCCTCAGCGCGGACTGCCGCGGCAATCTCAAGCGCGCCCACGCGGACTTCAAGGCCAGGCACGGCCTCGAGCTGCGTCTCGGCACCGAGCCCGAGATGATGTGGCTGCGCAAGGGCGAAGACGGCCGGCCCGATGGCGGCCTCACCAAACCCAACTGCTATCACATCGACCAGTTCGAGGAGCTGCGCCCGATAACGCTCAAGGTCACGGAGTATTGCCGGCGCATGGGGCTCGACGCGATCCAGGGCGATCACGAGGACGCGCCGGGCCAGCTCGAGCTCAACTGGACTTACGACAGCGTCGAACGCACTGCGGACCGCCTCACCACCTACCGCCAGATCTGCGCACAGGTGGCGCGCGAATTCGACGTCATTGCGTGCTTCATGTCCAAACCCTTCATGCACGTCTCGGCCAACGGGTGTCATCACAACTTCTCGCTGTGGGAAGGTGGCGACGACGAGGTCAAGCAATTCAGCGGCATCGAGCATGCCGGCATGCCAGGGGTATTCAGCTACGTCACCGGCGGCACCAATCGCTTTCTGCCCGATGGCAACGATCCGCGCATGCCGGCGGACACCGGGCGCTTCGCGGCCGGCGGTATCGTGCGGCACCTGTCAGCCCTGACCGCACTCGGTGCCTCGACGGTCAACTCCTACCGGCGCCTGCTCGACCTCGGTTACTGGGCACCGGTGTACAACAACTGGGGTTACCAGAACCGCACGTGCGCGCTGCGTGTCTCTGCACCGGGGCGTTTCGAGTACCGCTCGGTGGATTCGATGGTCAATCCCTACCTGCTCAACGCCGGCCTGCTCGCGGCCATGGATGAAGGGCTCAGCGAACAGGTCGACCCCGGGCCGCTCGAACAGCGCAACATCTACGAAATGGAACTGGCCGGCGAGAAGGTGCACAAACTGCCGACGAATCTCGGGGCCGCGCTCGACGCGATCACCGCCGATGACTGCATTCGCAACGCGCTGCCGGGCGAGATGTGGGACGTATTCATCGACTACAAGCGTGACGAGTGGGATCGCTTCCTCGCTACCGTGACCCAGTGGGACGTGGATACCTATATCGATTGCCTGCCCTGAACCCGACCTGACGGAGGAGCACGAGACCATGTTCGAACTCGACATCAGCGACGCCCAGGTTGAGCGCTTCCACGCCGATGGGTTCATCATCGTCGATCGCATCATCAGCGATGAGCAGGTCGCCCTGCTGCGTGAACGGTTCGAACATCTGTTTCGCGGCGAATGGGAAACCGGGCTCACGCCCGACGAGGTCAATTGGCGGGCCGGGCGTGATCGCGAGGACGTGACGCGCCAGATCTGTAACGGCTGGAAGGCGGACCGCTTTGTTGCGAGCGTCGTCCTGCAGGGCGAGATCGGGCGCGCCTGCGCGCGCCTCGGCGGCTGGCCCGGCACCCGCATCAGCCAGGACAACATCCTGTGGAAACCACCCGGCGGCAAGGCACTGGGTTTCCACCAGGATTCGGCCTACGAGCAGTGGACGACGATTCCCGATTGGGTGAGCTGCTGGATCGCGCTCGATGACACGACCGAGTCAGGGGGGACGGTCGAGTACGTGCGCGGCTCCAACCACTGGGGCGAGTCCGGCATGATCGAACAATTCCATGCGCCGGAGGACCCTGCCACCGATCTGCGCAAGGCGGCCGATCGTGCCGGGGTCAGTGACATCGAACGCGTCCCGGTCGTGGTAAAAGCCGGTGGCGGCGCATTCCACAGTGGCTGGACCTGGCACGGTTCGGACGTCAACCGCAGCTCCCGGCCACGACGCTCCATCGTCGCCCACTGCATGTCGTCCGAGACCCGCTTCCATCCCGACTATGTCGGCTACATCTACAGCCGCTACAAGCGTTTCGGCAGCGACGAGATGGACGAGAGCTTCTTCCCCGTGCTGTGGCACGAGAACGGCCATCGCTCACCGTTTCTCGACGCGTACATGGCGCGACGCATCCCCTGGGGCGGCCGCATACCCGACTGAGGCGCGGCGCGCTCGAGCCTTTGGCGTGCCGGGCTGCCCGCCGGCACGCTCGCGCGGCATGGGGTCATCCACGCTTCCGATCCCAGGTGTCTGACACTTTTGGACAAAAGTGTCAGACACCGTCGACGCCGACCGCCGCACCGATGACACACCGTGGAGCCCCGGCCTGACGTGCCGCGCCAACGAGACGCGGACATCGACGCCGAACCACGCCACCATCCCCAGGTGTCTGACACTTTTGGACAAAAGTGTCAGACACCGTCGACGCCGACCACCGCATCATCCCACGCACCCAATGGCGCCGGTGACGAATTCTCAGCGCGGCGCCTCGAGGTCCGCCGGCACGTCGATGTCCTGGAGGATGCCGGGATCGTCGACGGCCACGCGCACCACCTCGCCCGGGTGCGCGGCGAGCACCGCGCGGGCACCGCGGTCGCCGGCCAGTCTGCCGAGCTCGATGCCGAAGCGCGCGTTGAAGCCGACCGGGTGACCATCGCGCGCGTGGTGGGTCGGGAGCACGATGGCGGCACCCTCGCGAAGCGCGGTGACGAGCCGTTCGAGCGTCGCCGGGGCGACGAACGGCATGTCGCCGAGCATCACGAGCCAGGCGCCGGCGCCGCCGGCGGCAGCGACGCCGCAGGCGAGGCTGTGGCCCATGCCGTGCGCGGCCTCGGGGCAGCGCCGCAGCGCGATGTCTTCGCCGCCTAGCAGGGACTCGACCGCACCGCCCTCCCCCGGCACTACCGCGAGGACGTCGTCCACCGCTGCGGCTAGACGTCGCGCACTCGCGACCACGACCGGCGTGCCATCTGCCAGCGCCGCGACGAGCTTGTTCGAGCCGAAGCGGCGCGCGTGGCCGGCCGCGAGCAGGATACCGGTGATGCGCATCAGGCCAACCCCGCCGGCTCACCCATGGTGTCACCCCGCGCTGGCGGCCGGCGCCCGGCCATGTCAGCCATCCACGCGCCGCGTGGTGATCGCCACGCCGTTGCGCGCGGCGGTGATATCGGTCAGCACGGCGAGCGCGATTTCCTGCGGGCGACGTGAGTTGAGATCGATGCCGACAGGCCCGTGGATGCGCGCGACGTCCGCCTCGGGAACCGCGAAGTGCTCGCGCAGACGCTCGGCCCGCTTCGCCGTGGTGCGCCGCGAACCGAGCGCGCCGAGATAGAACGCCGGCGTCGACAAGGCCTCGATCACGGCCAGGTCGTCGACCTTGGGATCGTGGGTCAGGGCAACCACCGCGGTGCGCTCGTCGCAACCGCGCGCCTGGATGAAATCGTCCGGGTAGTCGGGTGCGACCGCGAGGCCGGCCACGTCCCAGGCCGCCTGGTAATCGGGGCGCGGATCACACACCTCGACCGCGTAGTCGAGCAGCATGGCGAAGCGGCACACCCACTGCGCGAGTTCGCCGGCGCCGATCACGAGCAATCGCCAGGCCGGTTCGTAGACGACGTCGAGCCGCGTGCCCTCGAGACGGGTGCGCGCGCCGCGTTCGGCCTCCGCCCAGCTCGCCGCGCCGCCGGCCAGGTCGAGATGACGCACGATGCTGCGTCCCGACTTGAGCGCGGCGACCAGGCCGTCGAGATCGGGCAGCGCGTCGAGCGGTTCCAGGGTGAGCAGCAGGCGCCCCCCGCAGGGCAGCGAACGCGTCGTGTCGGAGGCGTATTCGATGGTCTGGAAGGTACTGGGAAAATCGCCGGCAACCTTAGCGATCAGCTCCTCTTCGATGCACCCACCCGAGACCGAACCGAGGAATCGGCCGCTCTCGCTCAGCACCATCACCGTGCCCGGCGGACGCGGCGAGGAGCCCCAGGTGTGCGCTACCGTCGCCAGCACCACGCGTTCACCGTCGCGCGCCCAGGCGTGTCCCTGTTCGATGATGGTGACTTCGTTACGTAGCAGCGAGAGCGGCTCCATGGTGCGCGGGGCTCCGTCGGTCCGGGTTGTGAACGATGCCGGGCACTATAGCGGACGGTGTCACCGCTGCCATCAGCATCGCATGCACAGCGCCGACGACGCGCCGCCCCGCGGGGCTTTCACCCGGGCGCACGAGGGTCGATACTAGGGCTTGCTCATCGTTGATGACTGATCGCTGTTGTCCCTGTAAACACGCCAATCGCGGCGAACATGTGCCCGCCCTGCCCGTGAAACCCGACGCCCCTGCGGCCCCCAGTTCGAGCTCAGCGGACACGCGACCGGTACTCAGCGTGCGCGGCCTCAGCGCCGGCTATGCCGGGCGGCGCGTGCTCGAGGACGTGGACTTCGACGTCCATGAAAACGAAATCTTCGCCATCATGGGCGCCAGTGGCTCCGGCAAGACCACGCTGTTGCGCCAGATGCTCGGCTTGAGCCGGCCACTGGCCGGGGAGATCGAACTGCTCGGCGAACGCGTCCACCCCGACGAGCGCGAGGCACTGTTCCGCCTGCGCCGGCAGATCGGCGTCGCCTTTCAGCACGGTGCGCTGATCAATTCGATGAGCGTGATCGAGAACATCGAGTTGCCGCTGCGTCAGCACACCCGGCTCGACCGCGCGACCATCCGCATCATGAGTCGCATGAAACTCGAGATGATGAACCTGCTCGGCGTGGAGGACTACATGCCGGCCGAACTCTCGGGAGGCATGCTCAAGCGCGCCGGACTCGCGCGCGCGGTGATCATGGACCCGCGCGTGCTGTTCTTCGACGAACCCTCGGCCGGACTCGACCCGGCTACCGCGGACGAGCTGGACAGCCTCATCCTGGGCCTGCGCGAGGCCCACAACATGACCATCGTCATCGTGACCCACGCGCTCGAGAGCGCCGCGCGCATCGCCGATCGCGTGATGATCGTCGGCGATGGCGGCGTGCGCGCGATCGGCACGCTGGACAGCCTGCGCGCGAGCCGCGACGAGTACATCCGCTCGCTGCTCGAACGCCGCACGCGCCGCCGCGAGCTGGACGGCGAGGCCTACATCGAACGCCTCACGGCCGATATCGATGAGTAAGCGAGGATGAGTCGCGGGCCGCTGTCCACGCCGGTTGCCGGGCTGGGACGCTTCGGGCTGTACCTGGCCCTGCTCGCGCCGCACCTGTTGCGGCCCTGGCGCCAGCCGGGCGCGGTGCTGCGCCAGCTGCATTTCATCGGCGCCCGCTCGGTCACCGTCATTGCCGTGGCCGGTGGCTTCGTCGGCATGGTCGTGGCGCTGCAGTTCCACGATACGCTGGTGCGCTTCGGTGCCGTCGGCATGCTCGGCGCGGCTGTCGGCCTGAGCCTGATCCGGGAACTCGCGCCGGTGCTGACGGCGCTCATCGTGATCGGGCGGGTCGGCTCGGCGATGTGCGCCGAGATGGGCATCATGCGCAGCGACAACCAGGTCGATGCCCTCGAATGCATGGCCATCGACCCTTACGGCTACCTCCTCGCACCGCGCTTCACCGCCACGCTGATCGCCGTGCCCCTGCTGACCGCGCTGTTCAACGTGGTCGGCATCGGCGGGGGCTGGTTCGTCGGCGTGGTCATGTTCGATATCAGCGGCGGCGCCTACTTCGGCGCCATGGCCGACAGCGTGCTCGGGCGCGACGTGGCCATGGATCTCGTCAAGTCGATCGTCTTCGCGCTCGTGATCGTGTGGATCTGTACCGGCAAGGGCTTTCTGATGCATCTCGCCGCGCGCCCGGCCTTCGGCGCCGAAGGCGTCAGTCGCACGACCACCGAGGCGGTCGTGGCAGCCTCGATCAGCGTACTGTTTGCCGACTACATCATCAGCGCCCTGATGCTGTGACAACCCGGAGGAAAATCGCCTTGGGAAATTTCCGGACCGAACTCGGCGTCGGCCTTTTCATGCTCGCAGGCCTCGCCTGCCTGTTCTACCTCGCGGTACGACTGGGCGACTTCGAACCGTTCGGCTCGGCGCGCTACCCGCTCGAAGCCCGTTTCGTCTCCTCCTCGGGACTCAAGCCGGGCGCCTTCGTTGAGGTCGGCGGCGTGCGCGTGGGCCGCGTCACCGGCATCGAACTCGACCCTGGAACCTACGAGTCGCGCGTGCACCTCGAACTCGATCCCGAAGTGCGGCTGCAGGAGGACGCCATCGCCTCGATCCGTACCGAGGGCATCATCGGCGACAAGTTCATCAAGATCACGCCGGGCGGCTCGGACGAAATCCTCGCCCCGGGCGATGTCATGTTCGAGACCGAATCCTCGATCAGCCTGGAAGAGCTGATCAGCAAATACATCTTCGAAAGCGATAACTGAAGCCACGCCGCAAGCGCCCCAGGAGAGCGCGCAAAGTGAGCAAAATTCAAGCAAAAGTGTCAGACACTTTTGGTTAAGTTTTGCGCAAAAGTGTCAGACACCGTGGGCTGACACCGTGGGCTGCGGGTGCGCCGGGGGGGCAGGGCGGCTACACTGCCGGGCGGCATGGAGCCGCAGGTCGGCTGGCCGCTTTTCCCCGCGCAGGAGTATGCTCGATGACCCGCCACGCGCTCGCCACCGGTGTCACCGCCGTCGCGCTGGTCGTGTCGGCGCTCGTCATGTCCGCGCGTGTCCCGGCTGCCGACGATGCCGGGGTAGCACCGCCCGGTGCGGTGGTGCGCAAGACCGTCGACGGGGTCGTCGCCGTGCTCGCGGATACCTCGCTCAATGCCGCCACCAAGCGCCGCCAGGTACGCAAGATCATCGGCGAGCGTTTCGACTACGCGGCGATGTCGAACCGGGTCCTCGCGACCAACTGGGGCAAGGCCAGCGAGGAGCAGCGGCGGCGCTTCACCGCGCTGTTCCGCGATCTGCTCTCACATACCTACTGGCGGAAGATCTCCGGCTACTCGAACGAGACGGTCGAGTACACCGGCGAACAGCTACGCGGCGACAAGCTCGCGACCGTCAGAACCCTGATCCTCACCGACACCGCGGACATCCCGGTCGACTACAAGCTCTACCGCCGCCACGACGGCTGGATGGCCTACGACGTCGTCATCGAGCAGGTGAGCCTGGTGCGCAACTATCGGGCCCGCTTTCACGAGACCGTGCACCGCGCGGGACTCGATGAACTGCTCGGCGAGCTCGAAGTGCAAGTGGCGGAAGCCTCGGTCGCCGACGCGCCCTGAAGCGGCGGCGCGCTGCCGGACGCCACCGACGAATCGTGCATGCGCCGGGCAGATTGGCGCCCCGCCTCAAGCTGCGGCCATCAGCGGGCGATAAGGTGTGACGTGTATACTTCGGACACGGCTCGACCGTGCCGGGCCGGCCTGGATTCGGGATCTGTAATGCGGAAATCACAATGAGCGTGGAGAAGACGAATTCCGGGGACACGGCCTCGAGTGCCACCTGGGAGCACGGCTCGGACGATCGGTTCACGGCGTATTACGCACAGTCGAGTCTCAGCGAGGCCACGCGCGAACGCTTCACCGCGCTGGCCGAGAAGATCCTGCGGATGCTGCCGGAGAACACCGCGAAGCGCAGCCTCGAAGTCGCCGATATCGGCTGCGGTCCCGGCGCGCAGGCCGCGGTATGGGCGCAGAAGGGGCACGCCGTGCACGGCGTCGACATCAACGAACCCCTGATCGACATCGCGCGCGCGCGCGCCGCCGAACAGCAACTCGACATCGAATACCTGGTCGGCTCGGCCACGGAACTGCCGTGGGACGACGCCTCGATGGACGTGGTGCTGCTGCCGGAGCTGCTCGAGCACGTCGCCGACTGGCGCCCCTGTCTAGAGGAAGCCGTGCGGATCCTCAAGCCGGGCGGGCTCCTCTACCTGAGCACGAGCAACACCCTGTGTCCCGTGCAGCAGGAGTTCTCACTGCCGCTGTACAGCTGGTACCCGGCACGCGCCAAGCGCTACTTCGAACACCTCGCGGTGACGACGAAGCCCGAACTGGTCAACCATGCGACCTATCCCGCAGTGAACTGGTTCTCCTTCTACGGGCTGCGCCGCGAACTCGCCAAGCACGGCATGCGCGTGCTCGATCGTTTCGAGTTCAATGCACGCACGAGTTCGGCCGGACTCAGAAAGGCCGTGTTCAGCACGATCGCGGCGCTGCCCCCGCTACGCTTTCTGGGCCAGGTCGCGACCCCGTATACGCTGGTCATCGCCACCAAGTCCTGAGGGATCCCCGAACAAGTCATGACCCGGCATCTTGCGCCCGCGCTGTCCGATTTCCGCGTTGCGAATCTTCGCCATCGCCGGCTATCACCTGCGCTTCGCGCCCTGAACCCGCACCGCGCGAACACAGGCTGCCCGGCCCAGACTTGTTCAGAGGCTCTCTGAGCACCCGCGGGAACGCTTCGATGCCCTTCTCCGACAGGCCTCCGAGCGAGCGGGCCGCGGCCGGCGGCGTCTCGCTCCTGGAAGGCCGCGACGCGCACGACCGCCTCGCGGACCCGGCTTTCGTCGAAGCCTGCACCCGCGTGTACGAGCAGTGCCCGTGGCGCAGCCCGAACCAGCACCCCGCGTTCGTGACGGCGTGGTACGCGTGCTATGCCACGCAGTTCGACCCGCTGCTGGTGTTGCGCGAAAGCGCAGACGGACAACTGACCGGCCTGTTCACGCTGGCCGTCGACAGGCGTAGCGGACTTCCACTGGTCGCGGGGATGCCGCAGGTCGATTACGTCGGCTGGGTGTGCGACGCGGCCAGCGCGGACGCCTTCGCCAGCGATCTCATGGCGCTGCTCACGCAGCGCTTCGCCGGCGCCTCGCTGCGCCTGCGCTACCTCGCGCGCGGCCTGCCCCTCGGCTGGATGGACGCCGTGGACGGCAGTTGCGGCGGTGTCATCCGCGAAGACTTCCTGCGTCCCGTGCTCGCTCTCGACGATCCGGAGGCCCTGCGACAGGTCCTGCGCAAGCGCAGCAACAAGAGTCGCTACAACCGGCTCAAGCGCATGGGCGAGGTCGAGGTGCTCGAACTGCGCGGGCGCGCGGCGCTCGAAGGCTGGCTCGACGACATCGCGACCTTCTGCGATCTCCGCCAGGGCGCCATCAACGACTCGATGCCGTTCCTGGAGGACGCCAACAAGCGCGAGTTCCACCTGCGCTTGGCCGAGACCGAAGGGCTTCTGTACACCACCGTGCTGATGGTTGGCGGGCAGCCCGCCGCGGCGCTCGTGAGCCTGTGCGCACGCGACTCCGCCGCCGTGAGCCTGTTCGGCATCTCGCCGTTCTTCGCCAAGCACTCGCCGGGGAAACTGCTCGTTTACGAAACCGGCCTGCGGCTTGCCGAAGCGGGCTACCGCGAACTCGACCTGACTCCCGGCGGCGCGTGGAAAGAGCGATTCGCCTCGTCCTCGGACACCGTGCCGATGGTCGACGTCTACTTCAGCGCGCGAGCCGCCCGCATGGCGCGGCTGCGCGGCTCCGCGTCGCGGTTCGTGGCGACGGCCCTGCGCCGCTGCGGCATCGAGCCGGACCGCTTGCGCGCGCTCGTGCGCGGCCTCGAGCGCCTCAGCCCCGGAGCCGTCATGCGACGGCTCGGCCGCCTCGGCCAGTGGGTGGCACATACGCAGGAGTCGCGCGTCTACCGTATCGATGCCGGCTCGGTCACGCCGCCCGCGGCGGACGCGCTGATGCGCGTCGACGAACCGGCCGACCTCCTCGCCTTCACCCCGCGCGAGACCTGGCAATCGTGTGCCGCGTTCCTCGCCGACGGCATCGAGCGACTTTCGCTCGGGGAGCACCTCTACAGCCGCGTCGAGGATGGGCTGCTGGTCCACTATGGTTGGCTCGCCGACCAACAGGCGAGCTCGTTCTTTCCCGAGATCGGCGCAAGCTACGAGTATCCCGCGGGCTCCGCGGTGCTGTACGACTTCTACACCGATCCCTCGGCGCGCGGGCGCGGCTACTATCAGCGCTCGCTGCGCCAGATGATCGCCGACGCGGCGGCCAGACCCGGGGTGGAACACATCTACATCTCGGTACGCGCGGAGAACGCACCGTCGCGCCACGTGATCGAGAAGGCCGGCTTCCAGTACGAGGCGAGCCTGTTTCGTCGCACGCGCTTCGGCCGGCCGACCATCCGGGAGGTCCGGGCGGCCGCGGAGGCATGCGGGTGAACGCGGCGCCTGCCGCAAACGCGTGGGGCCGCGGCCAGGGCCTGCAGGCGGTCAAGCGCGCCGTGCTGCACGTGGCCAGAGCGCTCGGCCTGTTCCGACTCGCGCGCTGGATGACGCGCGACGCCAACCGCGTGCTGTGCTATCACGGCTTCAACATGGTCGACGAGGGACGTTTCCGCCCGTCGATGTACATGCCACCGGAGTTGTTCGCGGCGCGCCTCGATTTCCTGCGCCGGCACGGCTTCCCCGTGCTGACACTCTCCGATGCCGAAGCGCAGACGCGCGCAGGCGTCGCGCCGCCGTGCACGACGGTGATCACGATCGACGACGGCTGGTACAGCACCTACGCGCAGGCCCTGCCGCTGCTGCGCGAGCGGCACATGCCGGCGACCATCTACGTCACCAGCTATTACATGGACAAGCAGACGCCGGTCTACGGGATGTGCGTCGCCTACCTCTTCTGGAAATCGCGCGCGCGCCCGGTCGACCTCTCGACGCTCGGCGTGCCCGGACTGGAACAGGCGCGCGACGTCGATCCGGGCGACGGGGAATCCGTCGCGACGTTCGTCGATACCCTCATCGCGCACGGTGAAGATGCCTGCGACCAGGCCGGGCGCGAACGTTTGCTGGCCGCGCTCGCGCAGGTGCTGGAAGTCGATCTCCAAGCCGTGGTGAACGCACGACTGCTCGGCCTGGTCACCGCCGACGAGCTCGCCGAGATGAAGGCCGCCGGGTGGGACGTGCAGTTGCACACCCATCGTCACCGCCTGCCGGTGGACATGGCTGGCGCGAGCAGGGAGATCGCCGACAACCGCGCCCGCCTCGAGCGGATCGCCGGACGACCGCTGGGCCATTTCTGCTATCCCAGCGGGGACTGGCTGCCGGCACACCTGGCGGTCCTGCGCGGCTGCGGCATCGAATCGGCGACGACCTGCGACCCCGGCCTCGTCTACCGCTCCACCGAACGCCTCGCCATGCCGCGCATCATGGACACGCCGAACATGGCCGCGATCGAGTTCGAGGCCGAGATGTACGGCTTCGCCGACATCCTGCGCCGCGCCGTGGCGCTGGTCGGCCTGCGTCGCGGCCGCAACGCCTGAGCGGGCGCCGGCGAACCGCGGCAACACCATCGGCCCACTGCTGACGACGCCGCGCCGCCGCCCCGGTCACCGCCCCGGTCACCGCCTGCGCGGCGCCACGCTCAGGCGCGCCGGCCGCCGCGCAGCCACACTCACTCCGGCGGCAGGCCGCCGTGCTTCGCCTTGTAGTCCGCGATGCGGCCTTCGAGGTCGATCAACAGTCCGTTCATGCCTTCTGCCTTGATGATGGCATTGAAGGTATTGCGATAGTTGTTGACCAGGCTGACGCCCTCGATGATGACGTCGTAGGCGAACCACGTGCCGTCGTTGTTCTTGAGCCGGTACGTGACGGGGATGCGGGCGGCGTCGGTGAGGATCGCCGTGTCGACGGTCGCGCGGTCCTTGCGGATGTGCTCACCGATGTACTCGACCGACTGGTTGGTATAGGACTCGATCTTGGTGCGGTAGGTGTCTTCGAGGTACTGCGAGAAGAACTCGACGAACTGCCGCTTCTCCTCGGTGGTCGCTTCCTGCCAGTTCGAGGCCAGCACGCTCTGCGACATGCTGCGGAAATCGAAGCGCGCGTCGATGATCTTGCCGATCTCCGCCCAGCGCTGCTCGCGGTCATAGGTCTCGTTCTTGAGGATGACGAGCACCTCGCCGATCGCTTCCTTGACCGCCTCGGTCGGCGTCATCTCTGCCCGGACGGTGCCGGTCAGCGCGATACCGCACAGGAGGGTGAGTGCGATCAGCGTGGCGTGCACGTGATCGCGGGCGAGGCGTACATGAGGCATGGGCGCTTGCTCCCTGTTGCTCAGGCCGTGCCGGCAGTGCCGGTGGCGGTGGTCCTGCTGATGGCGAGCACGAGGGTCTCCTCGCCCACGCTGAACGGTTCGACGTGATCGCCGGCCGGCTCGGCGGTTGCCGTCAGCGTCACCGCGAGGGTCTCGCTGCGGATGAAGTCGGCATTGGCTTCGATGGCGGCGGCGAGCGCCGGCGACGCACGGTATTCGACCACGATGCGGTCGGTGAGTTCGAGATCGGCCGACTTGCGCAGCGACTGGATGCGGTTGACGGCCTCGCGCGCGTAGCCGGCGGCGCGCAGCGCATCGTCGATGTGAACGTCGAGCGCGACGGTCACGCCGTCTTCGTGGGCAACGCTCCAGTCGCCGATTTCCTCGCTCAGGATCTCGACCTCGTCGGTCGTCACGCTGACCGGGCCGCCAGGCGTGGCGATCTCGATGCTGCCGTTGTCGATGAACGCGCGGATGGCGGCATCGTCGAACGCCGCGATGGCGGCGGCAACGGTCTTCATCTGTTTGCCGAGCCGCGGCCCGAGCTTCTTGAAGTTGGCCTTGGCCGAACGGCGCACCACGCCGCTGGAGTCGTCGACGTACTCGATGTCGCGCACGTTGACCTCGTCGAGAATGATCTCGCGCACCTGCTCGACGGTCGCGCGGTCGACGCGCCCGCCGGTGACGAGCAGGATGCGGCCGAGCGGCTGGCGCACGTTGATCTGGCTGCGGTTGCGCAGGAGCAGGACGAGTTGCACGATGTGCCGGGCGAGTGCCATGCGGCGCTCGAGTTCGGGCTGCACGACCGCTTCGTCGCAGACCGGGAAGCTCGCGTAGTGCACCGAGGCGCTGGCGTCACGGCCGCCGACCTCGTGCAGGCGGCGGTGCAGCCAGTCACCGAAGAACGGCGCGATCGGGCTCATCATCACGGCCAGCCCCGCGAGGCATTCGTAGGTCGTCTGGTAGGCCGCGAGCTTGCTCTCGGCCGAAACGGTCTGCGTGCCACCGGCCTTCTTGGCTGCCCAGAAGCGCGGCCGCGAGCGACGCACATACCAGTTGGACAGTTCGTCGACGAACTGCTCGACAGCGCGCGCGGCGCGCGTCGAGTCGTAGCTTTCGAAAGCGGCGTCGACGGCCCGCGCAGTCGAGTTCAGGCGGCTCAGGATCCACTGGTCGAGTTCGCTGCGCACATCCGGCGCGAGACGTTTCTCGGCATAGGTGAAGCCGTCGATATTGGCGTAGCTCGCCATGAAACGGTAGACGTTCTCGATGGTGCCGAAGAAGCGGCTGCGCGTTTCGGCCAGGCCGCGCTCGGCGAACTTCATGCTGTCCCACGGCGGGGAGTTGTGGATCAGGTACCAGCGCACGACGTCCGCGCCGTGGCGCGAGACGACGTCGAACGGATCGACGGTGTTGGCGCGCGACTTCGACATCTTCTCGCCCTTCTCGTCGAGAATGAGGCCGTTGACGACGACGTTGCGGAAGGCGACGCTGTCGCGCACGAGAGTCGCGATCGCGTGCAGGGTGTAGAACCAGCCGCGCGTCTGGTCGACGCCCTCGCAGATGAAATCGGCCGGGAAGTTGCGCGCGAACGCGTCTTCGTTCTCGAATGGGTAATGCCATTGCGCGAACGGCATCGCGCCCGAGTCGAACCAGACATCGAGCACGTCCGGCACGCGGCGCATGGTGCCGCCATCGGGCGCCGGCCAGGTGAGCTCATCGACGTACGGCCGGTGCAGGTCGATGTCGTCGTCACCCGGCAGGGCCGCGGCGCATTTCTCGCGCAGCTCGGCGATCGAACCGATGACTTCGATATGCTCCGAGCCCGGCGCATCCGACATCCAGATCGGCAGCGGCGTGCCCCAGTAACGCTTGCGGCTGAGCGCCCAGTCGACGTTGTTCTCCAGCCAGTTGCCGAAGCGGCCGTCGCGGATTGCCGGCGGATGCCAGTTGATGGTCTGGTTGAGCGCGACGAGGCGATCCTTCACGGCGGTCGTGCGGATGAACCAGCTGTCGACCGGGTAGCTCATCAGGGGCGTGCCCTTGCGCCAGTCGTGCGGGTAGTTGTGCAGGTAGTCGACGCGCTTGTAGAGCAGCCCGCGGTCCTTGAGATCGCGGACGATGCGCTTGTCGGCATCCTTGAACCACAGCCCGGCAACCAGCGGCGCCTGCGCGACGAAATGGCCGTCCGCCGTGACGGGATTGACCAGCGGCAGGTCCTCGTTGCGGCCCACCTCGTGATCCTCGGCGCCGAACGCGGGCGCGATGTGGACGAGCCCGGTACCGTCTTCGACGGTGACGTAATCGGCGCTCGCGATCCGCCAGCAGTGTTCCGGGTAGTCGACGCCGCGCACGCGGAACAGGGGTTCGTAACGGCGGCCGACGAGGTCGCGGCCCTTGTGGCGCTCGAGGACCTCGAACTCGCCGTCCAGCACCGACAGGCGCGCCTCGGCGAGCAGCAGGCGCTCGTCGCCCAGGCGCACGGTGACGTAGTCGATGTCCGGCCCGGCGGCGAGCGCGACGTTCGAGATCAGCGTCCAGGGGGTGGTCGTCCAGGCGAGGAAGCTGAGATCCTTCTCGTCGCGTGAGCGGAAGCGGACGTAGACGCTCGGATCGCTGACTTCCTTGTACCCGAGCGAGACCTCGTGCGAGGACAGCACGGTGCCGGTACCCGGGCTGTACCATTGGATCTTGTGCCCGCGGTAGAGCAGGCCGCGCTCGTGGATTTGCTTGATCAACCACCACACGGTCTCGATGTAGCGGGTCTGGAAGGTGACGTAGGGATCGTCGAGGTCGACCCAGTAGCCGATGCGCCGGGTCAGCTCGTCCCAGTCCTTCTTATAGCGCGAGACGCTCGCGCGGCAGGCGGCGTTGAACGCAGCGATGCCGTACTCCTCGACCTGCTCGCGCCCGTCCAGACCGAGTTCCTTCTCGACCTCGATCTCGACCGGCAGACCGTGCGTGTCCCAACCGCCCTTGCGCTCGACGCGCAAGCCCTTGAGCGTCTTGTAGCGGCAGAAGGTGTCCTTGATCGTGCGCCCGAGCACGTGGTGGATGCCGGGGCGGCCGTTGGCGGTTGGCGGTCCTTCGTAGAAGGTGAACGTGGGCGCACCGTCGCGCTGGGCGATGCTCTGGGCGAAAGTGTCTTCGCGCTCCCACACACCGAGCATGTCGGTTTCGAGTGCGGGCAGATCGAGCGTTTTGCTCTCGAGGAATCTCTTGGCCATCAGCAGTGGAAGGGGGTCACCGGAACATCATCGTGGAGCCAGGGGGAACGCGCCTGCACCCAGGCGCAGCGAGCGGGGATTATAACTGAGGACGGGCGCGTGAGCGTCGCCGCGGCGTGCCGCTGCACGGCGGCTCCGGCCACGCCCGGTGGCACCCGTCTCGCCCTCGCCCGTGACCTCGTTTCACACGCCTCCCGGGCGGGCTTGTGCTATCGTTGAAGCGCACTTGTGGCACCCCTGTCTTACCCCAGCAGCGCACGAGGAAACACCGTGAACTCGGACAAGGTCCTTGAGTTTCTCCAGTTCGTCGAGGGACAGAAAAACCAGACGGTCACCCAGCTGCTGGACAAGGTCCTGCGCAAGAGCCGCCTGATGACCGGCGCCGAGGCCGGCACGATCTTCATTGCACGTCAGCGCGGCAAGCAGCGCTGGCTGGAACCGACCAGCATCCAGAACGACGCGGTGCGGGTGCGACGGGCGGATTTCATCGTGCCCATCGGGCCGGGCACGATCGCGGGTTACGTCGCCCACCGCGGCCGTACAGTGCTCATCGACGACGTCTACGCGATTCCCAAGCGCAGCCCTTACCAGTTCGACCCGAAGTTCGAGCGGCGCAACTACACCACGCGCTCGATGTTCTGCTTCCCGCTGAAGAACCTCCAGAACGAGGTGATCGGCGTCGTCCAGCTGATCAACTGCCGGCCGCGCAAGAACCGTCCACCGGTTCCCTTCGCGCCCGATGTCGAGCAGCTCGTCGCGCCGATTGCGCGCGTCGTCGGTCATTCCATCGAACGCACGGCGATGCTCGACGAGATCCGCAAGAAGAATCGCACGCTGTCTGCACGCAACCGCCAGCTCGCCGAGCAGCGCCAGCGCATCGCCACGCTGCAGGAGGAGACCGAGGCCGCGTTCCAGGTTTCGGTCACCCTGCTCGCCCGTGCCGCCGAGATCCACGACGAAGAGACCGGTAACCACATCATCCGCGTCAACGAGTACAGCTACGCCATCGCCAAGTTGGTCGGCATGCCCGATGCCTGGTGCGACGAGATCCGCTACAGCGCGCAGCTGCATGACGTCGGCAAGATGAGCGTCGATGCGGCCGTGCTGAAGAAGAAGGGCACGCTGGACCAGGCCGAGCGGGAGGAGATGAATCGCCACACCGTCTACGGTTACCAGATCCTCGAAGCTTCGCCGCGCCTCAGCATGGGTGCGGAGATCGCGCTCTATCATCACGAAAAGTGGGACGGCACCGGCTATCCGAACGGTATCGCCGGCGATGCCATCCCGATGTCCGCGCGCATCGTGCAAATGGCCGATATCTACGACGCGCTACGCTCGGAACGCCCGTACAAACCGTCCTTCAGCCACGCGAAGACCGTCAGGATCATGACCCAGGGTGACGATCGCATCGACCCCCACGGCCATTTCGATCCGGCCCTCGTCGCGCTGTTCTGCGACCATCACAAGGAATTCCAGCGCATCTGGGACCGCCTCAAGGACTGAGGGGCGTCCCCGAACCATTGCATCATTCAGCGGCGGCCATGGCCTCGACCGCGATCTGGCGTACGCGCTGGATCATGGCGTGCAGGCCGTTGCTGCGGGTCGGCGAGAGATGTTCGGCGAGTTGCAGGTCCTTGATGAAATCCGGTGGCGTGGCGAGGATGTCGGCCGGGCGGCGGTCCGAGTAGACTTTGAGCAGGATGGCGATGAGGCCCGCGACGATGGAGGAGTCGCTGGTCGCTTCGTAGTGCAGACGCTCGCCACGCTGTTCGCTGACGATCCACACCTGCGACTGGCAGCCGTGCAGGCGATGTTCCTCGCGCTTCCATTCGTCGGGAAACGGCGGCGCCTCGCGACCGAGATCGATGATGTACTGGTAGCGATCGGTCCAGTCGTCGAACAACTCGAAAGTCTCGACCAGGTCGCGCTGGGCGGCCAGGATCTCTTCCGAAGGCTGCAGCTTGCCCGGCTCGTCACTCATTCGATGCGCCACTGGGTGCCCTCGGCACCGTCCTGTATCTGTACGCCCATGGCAGCGAGATCGTCGCGAATGCGATCGGCGCTCGCCCAGTCGCGCGCGGCCCGTGCCGCATTGCGCTCGGCAATGAGCCGCTCGACCGCGGCCGGATCGATCGCGCCGCCGGCGTCGTGGCGGAACCATTGCGCCGGGTCCTGCTGCAGGATGCCGAGTTCGGCGCCGCCGGCGACGAGTTCACCCTTGAGGCGCGCACGCTCGGCGGTATCGCCGCCGCGATTGGCGGCGCCGGCGGCTTCCATCAGCACCGCGAGTGCCTGCGGCGTGTTGAGGTCGTCGTCCATGGCCGCGGCGAACGCGGCGCCGGGTCCGGCTGCCGCCGGCAACGGCACCTCGGCGAGACGCTCGAGTGCGCCGTAGAGACGATCGAGTTGTGCCTTGGCCTGGGCGACGACCTCGTCGTTCCAGTTGAGTGGTTCGCGATACTTGGTACGCAGCAGGGCCAGGCGGATCGCTTCGCCCGGATGGTCTCGGAGCAACTCGCGCACCAGCAGCACGTTGCCAAGTGACTTCGACATCTTCTCGCTGTCGATCTCGACGAAGCCGTTGTGTACCCAGTAACGCGCCAGCGGCGCGCCGTCATGCGCGCAGCGCGACTGCGCGATCTCGTTCTCGTGATGCGGAAACTTGAGGTCGTTGCCACCGCCGTGGATGTCGATCGAGGTGCCGAGGTGCTGCTCGATCATCGCCGAGCATTCGATGTGCCAGCCGGGGCGGCCGCGTCCCCACGGGCTGTCCCAGCCCGGCAGTTCCGGTGCCGAGGGCTTCCACAGAACGAAATCGGCCGGATCGCGCTTGAACGGCGCGACCTCGACGCGCGCGCCGGCGATCATCTCTTCGCGCGCGCGGCCCGACAGTTCCCCGTACTCCGGAAACGCCGGCACGTTGAACAGCACGTGGCCTTCGGCCGCGTACGCGCAGCCACGTGCGATGAGCCGCTCGATCATGGCGATGATGCCCGCGATGTGCTCGGTCGCGCGTGGCTCGACGCTCGGGGCGAGTACGCCGAGCGCCGCGACGTCGTCATGGTAGACCGCGGTGTAGCGGTCGGTGACCTCGCCGATCGGCACACCGGCGGCCTGCGCGGCGGCGTTGATCTTGTCATCGACGTCGGTGATGTTGCGCGCATACACGACGTTGTCATAGTGCCGCCGCAGCACGCGGAACAGCACGTCGTAGACGACCGCGGCACGCGCGTTGCCGATGTGCGGCGGGTTGTACACCGTCGGGCCACAGGCGTACATCGTCACGCGCGCAGGATCGAGCGGCGTGAAGATTTCCTTACGTCGAGTGAGAGAATTGTAGAGTTGCAGGCTCACGGCGTTCGATGGTGATCGGGGGCGGAAAACAAACCGGTGCCGGGAAGTCGTGACCGGGGAAATCGTGATCTGACCCCGATTTCTCAACAGTTTCCGGACTGAACATTGTACAAGAATCGCGCGGCGATTCGGCCCCGCGGGCCGCCCTACTTCCAGATCATGCGCGCGAGCGTACCGTCGCGATCGATGAGTTGATGCTTGAGCGCCGCTCCGGCGTGCATGCACACGAGAATGGCCGTGGCGTAGGCGAGGTAGAAGTGGATGTCGATCGCGATGTCGCGCAGCCCGCTGCCGACCTTGACCACGGCGGGTATCTCGAACCAGCCGAACACGTCGATAGCTTGTCCCGCGGAAGTGGAAATCAAGTATCCGCTGAGCGGGATCGCCAGCACCATGAAGAACAACAGGTGGTGCATGGCGTGTCCGAGCACGCGTTCCCACGGCTTGAGCGACGCGACGGCTTGCGGTGACGGCGACAAGCCGCGCCAGGCGAGCGTGAGGATGCCGAGCACAAAGACCAGCATGCCGAGCGCCCGGTGTGCGGACAACGAACTCTGGTAGTAGCGATCGAAGTAGGACAGGTCGACCATCCACCAGCCGAGTGCGATGAGACCGATGATGAGCAGGGCCGTCACCCAGTGCAGCAGCTTGGTGACCAGCCCGTAGTGCTCGTGCGTGTTGCGCACTCTCACGTGGGCCGCACCGCGTTCGCTGCGGCCCAGGGGCCAGAAGCGGAACGGGGGCCGCGTACGCGGCCCCCGTCGCGCGCATCAGTAACGGTAATGATCGGGCTTGTACGGACCATCGACCGGGATGCCGAGGTACTTGGCCTGCTTGCGGTTGAGCACGTCGAGGTTGACGCCGAGCTTGCCGAGATGCAGCCGCGCGACCTTCTCGTCGAGCAGCTTCGGCAACACGTGCACGCCGAGCGGGTAACGCTCCGGGTAGTTGAACATCTCGACCTGGGCGATGGTCTGGTTGGTGAAGCTGTTCGACATCACGAAGCTCGGATGACCGGTCGCGCAGCCCAGGTTCACCAGGCGCCCCTCGGCGAGCAGGAGGATGCTGCGGCCGTTGGAGATGGTGATCTTGTGCACCTGCGGCTTGATCTCGGTCCACTTGTACTTGCGCATCTTGTCGACCTGGATCTCGGAATCGAAGTGGCCGATGTTGCACACCACCGCGAGATCCTTCATGCGCTTCATGTGCTGCTCGGTGATCACGTCGCAGCAGCCGGTCGTGGTGACGAAAATATCGCCTTCACGGCAGGCATCGTCCATGCTCATCACTTCGTAGCCTTCCATCGCCGCCTGCAGCGCGCAGATCGGGTCGACCTCGGTGATGATGACGCGCGCGCCCTGGCCGCGCAGGGACTGCGCCGAGCCCTTGCCGACGTCGCCGTAGCCGGCCACGACCGCGACCTTGCCCGAGATCATGATGTCGGTGGCGCGGTTGATGGCATCCACCAGCGAGTGGCGGCAACCGTAGAGGTTGTCGAACTTGGACTTGGTCACCGAGTCATTGACGTTCATGGCGGGGAACAGCAACTCACCGCGCTCCATCATCTGGTAGAGACGATGCACGCCCGTGGTGGTTTCCTCGGTCACGCCGCGAATCTCGGGCGCGATGCGATGGAAGCGTTGCGGGTCGCGCTTGAGCGACTTCTTGAGCTGGGCGAGCAGCATCGCCTCTTCCTCGCTGCCGGGCTTGGCGTCGAGCAGCTTGGGATTCTCCTCGGCCTGGTAACCGAGCGTGACGAACAGCGTCGCGTCGCCGCCGTCGTCGAGGATCATGTTGGGGCCCTGACCGTTGCCCCAGTCGAGGATGCGGTCGGTGTAGTCCCAGTAATCGGCGATGGATTCGCCCTTGACCGCGAACACCGGGGTGCCGGTCTTGGCGATGGCCGCGGCGGCATGGTCCTGGGTCGAGAAGATGTTGCAGCTCGCCCAGCGCACCTTGGCACCGAGCTGCTGCAGCGTCTCGATCAGCACCGCGGTCTGGATGGTCATGTGCAAGGAGCCCGTGATGCGCGCACCTTTGAGCGGCTTGGACTTGCCATACTCCTCGCGCATGGCCAGCAAGCCCGGCATCTCCTGCTCGGCAAGCTCGATTTCCTTGCGGCCGTAAGCGGCCTGGCCGATGTCGGCAACGACGTAGTCGGCCGCCTTCCTGGCCGTCTGCTTGCGGCTCGTTTTGGTCTTTTGCAGCATTGGAATTCCTCGTTGATGCGGTTCGTTTCGCCGGGCCCCAGGAGTAACGCGGGGCTCAGACCCGAAGGCCTGCAGGGCTGTGATGCGCAGACGATGACGTGCGCCGAACGCCGGCCTGGCTGTCAGGTGTCGCGGCAGCGCGGGGCATCACGTCGGCCGCTGTCCCCGCCGCCTGCGTGCCGGCGACCATTGACGCAGTGTCCGTCATTGCCCCGTCCTGCCGCCAGCTCATACGTACGGACTCGCCCGTTCGATCAGGCCAGCGCCGATTTCAGCTTGTCGGCCAGATCGGTCCGCTCCCAGGAGAACCCGCCATCGGCCTCGGGCTCGCGCCCGAAATGGCCATAAGCCGAGGTCCGCTCGTAGATCGGGCGGTTCAGGGCGAGATGCTCACGGATACCGCGCGGACTCAGGTTCATGGCATCCATCAGCGCGGCTTCCAGACGGCTCTCGTCGATACGGCCGGTACCGTGCAGATCGACGTACAGCGACAGCGGCTTGGCCACGCCGATGGCGTAGGCGAGCTGGATGGTGCAGCGATCGGCCAGTTCGGCGGCGACCACGTTCTTCGCCAGGTAGCGCGCGGCGTAGGCCGCGGAGCGATCGACCTTGCTCGGATCCTTGCCGGAGAAGGCGCCACCGCCGTGCGGCGCGGCTCCGCCATAGGTGTCGACGATGATCTTGCGCCCGGTCAGGCCGGCATCGCCGTCGGGGCCGCCGATGACGAAGCGGCCGGTCGGGTTGACGTAGAACTCGTCCTCGGGACACATCCAGCCATCGGGCAGCGCGGCGACGACGTAGGGTCGCACCAGTTCGCGCACTTCCTGCTGGCTGAGTTCCTCGGCGTGCTGGGTGGAGACGACCACGGAAGTCGCGCCGACCGGCTTGCCGTTCTCGTAGCGCAGGGTGACCTGGCTCTTGGAGTCCGGGCCGAGACCGGCGGCCGCGCCGCTGTGACGCGCTCTCGCCATGTCCTGCAGGATGCGGTGCGAGTAGTAGATCGGTGCCGGCATCAGCACCGGGGTCTCGCGGCAGGCGTAGCCGAACATGATGCCCTGGTCTCCGGCACCGGTGTCCTTGTTGCCGCCCTCGTCCACGCCCTGCGCGATGTGGGCGGACTGGCCGTGCAGCAGCACCTCGATGTTGCAGTCGCGCCAGCTGAAGCCGTCCTGATCGTAGCCGATCGACTTGATCGCCTCGCGGGCGACCCGGGAGATCTTGTCCGCGTTCACCGTGACCTTGCCGTCGTCGAGCTT
>Ga0180430_10001412_pt1 | contig 23440 bp, 11 predicted proteins | sample SS_ome_9_FD_132999 | JGI IMG/M metagenome (GOLD analysis project Ga0180430, IMG submission 132999) | Hypersaline lake sediment archaeal communities from the Salton Sea, California, USA - SS_1_S_2 metaG | ecosystem: Environmental > Aquatic > Non-marine Saline and Alkaline > Hypersaline >... | reverse complement strand
ACGGCGGTGCACAGATCCATTACCTCTCGTGCGAATGGCGCATCGTCGATCAGGTCGATCATGAAGCGGCTCACACCGCGCAGGTCGGACGCTTCAGCGGCCGGCCCCTCGACCCAGCCCGTAATCGAATAGGTCTTCCAGCCGATCTCCCGGTAGGCGGCGATCGTCCTCAGCGTGTTGACCATGCGTGCAGAGTGCGCCGGATCGGGTCTTTCGAGACGGGAAAGATCCTTTGAGTTCTCGAGCGGCTGGCTGCAACGGGGCACGGCATCGTCGAGATAGTCGATCTCGCCGCCAAATGCGGTCGTCTCAGTCCACGGATCGGACATCACATCGAGCTGGTCGAAACCGAAATCGTCGACGAGTTTACGGTTTGCGCGCACTTTGACCCTGTGGTCGCGGCAGAAATCACCGTACGAGGCGTTGATGTAGCGGGCCGCGAAATGCATGAGAATCGGAACGCGGGGCACGCAGTCCGCCTTGCGTCCCTCGAGAGTCGCCATCACACGTTCGTAGCCGTTCATCGAGGGAGAGCGCCTCCGGTGAAAGGGACAGTTTGAACTGGAAACCACTCGAATGGTATAAAACGATCTGACGATAGGGGCGGCCACAACCCGGCGATCACGCCGCTATCGTAAACCGAATCCTACAACATCAAAGGTTGCAGGCAAAGGATCGAAGTAATCTTCCAGACCGGACACTCGACAAGAGGATGAATTTCATGAGAGTCAGCCTAATATTTCTTGTCCTGCTTTTCGCCCTTCGGCCCTTTTCCGAAACGCACGCCCACGATTTCACGATCGTCGCTTTTGGCGATTCGACCACCGCACGCCGTCCGGGGATCGAGCAGGTCTATGCCGATCGTCTCGGATCACTCCTGAAAGCCAGAGGCTTCGATGCGCGGATCGTCAACGCCGGCGTGCCGCGCCACACCACCGTCGACGGCCGGGCTCGCTTCGAGAGGGATGTGCTCGCCCTCGATCCCGCCGTCGTGATCATTCAATTCGGGATCAACGACTCCTTCGTCGACGTGGACAAAGGCGCCCATGACCCGCGCGTGGCTATTAAAGATTTTGAAGAAAACATCCATTATTTTGCGACCACCCTCAGAAACGCCGGAATCGAGCCGATCCTCGTGACCCCCAATCCGCTCTATTGGAAGGGTGCGTTCAAGCAGCGCTTCGGCAAAGCGCCCTACGATCCCCAAGACCGCTATGGATTCAACCTCTTCAACGCCCGCTATGCGGCATCGATCCGACAGATCGCCGCCGACCGCGCATTGCGGCTCGTCGACATCTACCAGCACTACGTCGACCACGACAAGGCCGCCCGGCACTCGGCCGAGAATCTCCTTCTCGACGGCATGCACCCCAACGACGAGGGGCACGCAGTCGCCGCAACCCTTCTGGCCGAAGCGATCAGTTCCCTTCGAAAGGAGATCATTTGCGTCCCTCTCGTCGATGTGGCGGGCCAGACGTGGCGCCGCGAAAAAGCCGACGCCCTGCCCGCGGGAACGTCCCACGCCGCCGTCGGCTCGCAGGACAACAAGACACGGCTCCGCCTCGCGCGTGACGCCTCGGAAGACGAACGCCTCTACTGGATGGAGAGCAGCGACGGTGGCTCATCGTGGAACGCCCTGAGCGAAGCCCCCGCCGTTCTCGACGGGGAGGGGCATGTCTTCGCTCGTGCCGCCGACGGCCGCTACGTGGTCGCCTTTCGCGACAGCTTCCGGGGGAGCAGGACTTTTGACGACATTCTCATCTGGGTCGGATCATGGCACGACATGGCCGAGGCAAAGTGCGGCCAGTTCCGTGCGCGGCTGCTCGACACCTTTCCGGCCGAAAGCGATCCGCCGGCGCTCCATCTCGAATCGACGTCCGACGGCAGACTGAAATTATGGGCGACGTGCGTCCTCGAAAAGGAGGGGCGCCCCGAAACTGTCGCCCTGCGCTTCGGACTCGATGAACTCGATTGGGCGGCCGCCAAGAGCCAGCCCATGGCGACCCGCGGCCACCGCGGCCGGATCCGTGTGGCCTGCGTGGGCGATGCGCTCCCCTACGGACAGGGGCTGATGAACAAGCTCAAGTTTGCCTTCCCCGTGCAGCTCGGCACGATGCTCGGCGTCAAGTGGGAGGTGCGCAACTTCAGCGTCCCTGCCGCCACGGTGCGCCGGCAAGGGAAAAAACCCTTCGCCAATGATCCAGCCCTCGAAGAGGCTCTCGCCTGGAAGCCCGATGCCGTGCTTTTCTCTTTCGGAATCAACGAAGGCCTCGACCTCACCGAGAAGGAGCTCGCCCGGTTCGTTGCCGACTACAGGGCGCTTCTCAGGAAATTCGATACGCTTCACACGAGCCCCCGTCTCTGGATCTGCGACCTTCCGCCCCTTTTCTCCGGGCACCGTCTCTATGAACGGCTCCAATCGGTCAGGCCCGCGCTGCGCGCCTCGATCTGGAAAGTGGCCTGCGCAGAGCGGCTTCCGTTGATCGATTTTTACACTCCCCTCGCCGGGCGCTCCGATCTCGCCATCTCGGGAATCTATCCCAACGCGGGAGGTGCCTGTCTCTTGGCGCGCGCCGTCTACGCGGAACTTGCCGGGCGCAGGGCGATCAGCGATGGAACGCTGCCCGAGGAGATCTTTCCCCTCCGTCCGCCCGAGGGAGAGAGGGTGGTCTTCGTCGACGGGCCGCGTGCGCCGGGCGCCCGCTCGTCGTGGAAAGAGGATGAGGACTCCCAGGCGGGATTCTACCGCCACAATCTCCTGCAAGCCGACAGGGGCGTGGGAGAAGGCGACTTCCGCATCACCGCCAGGCTCCGCATCAGGGAGCAGGACCGTTGCGAAGCGGCTTTCTTTTTCGGCGCGAACCAGTTCGGGTTCGAAGGATCGCGCGAGACCCTGTTCGTCAAGGGCCCCCTCTTCGGCGGACCGCGCCTCCTCGACCCGACCACAATGGCCTTCAAATCGCAAAGCTGGATCACTTTCGACGTCGTCCGCCGCGGGACGACGCATCAGTTCATGATCGACGGAAAGGTGATCCATTCCGTCGACGCCGAGCCGCGCGCCTTCACGCCGATCGGATTCACCCCGGGGCGGGGGATCATGCATGTGAGCCATTTCTCGCTGACCGGATCGAGCGTTCCGGCGCCGCCACTCCCGCCGCGCGGGTATTCGATTCCCACGGTCGACCTCGCCTCGGACACACAACGTCAGGTGATCGTCGACAGGGAGGAAGGCCAGTACCTCGGCCATCCGACGACGGTGCTCCTCGAGGACGCCAAGACGATGATCTGCGTCTATCCCAAGGGCCACGGACGCGGGGCGATCGTGATGAAGCGCAGTACCGACGCCGGGCTGACCTGGTCGGAGCGCCTCGCCACGCCGAAGAGCTGGGCGACCTCGATGGAGGTGCCGACCATTTATCGTGTCGTCGACGGTGCCGGCACGAAACGCCTGATCATCTTTTCCGGTCTCTACCCGATCCGCATATCGGTCTCCGACGACGATGGGCTGACCTGGTCCGAACTCGAGCCGATCGGCGACTTCGGCGGGATCGTCGCCATGGGCGACGTGATGGCGCTCTCCGAGGCGGGGCATTACATGGCCCTCTTTCACGACGACGGGCGATTCCTTCACAACTCGAAGAAGACGTCGGGAAAAATGGAGGTTTACAAGACCTTCTCCTCCGACGGCGGGCTGACGTGGAGCGAGCCCGAGACGATCCTCTCCCGTTCGGACGTGGGGCTCTGCGAGCCGGGCATGATCCGCTCGCCCGATGGAGGCACGATCGCCGTGCTCATGCGCGAGAACTACAGGATTCGCAACTCCCACGTCATGTTCTCCAGCGACGAGGGAAAATCCTTTACCGAGCCGCGCGAACTGCCCGGGAGTCTCACCGGCGACCGGCACACCCTCCGTTATGCACCGGACGGACGCATCGTGGCCACCTTCCGGGACACGACCCACGAAAGCGACACCAAGGGCGACTGGGTCGGATGGGTGGGAACGTGGAAGGACATCGTCGAGGGAACCGAGGGCGACTACCGGATCCGTTTCATGGACAACAGGGTTCGGTCGGACTGCGCCTATCCCGGTCTCGAGCTCCTCCCCGACGGCACCTTCGTGACCACCACCTACGGCCACTGGACAAAGAAGCAAAAGCCTTACATCGTGAGCGTGAGATTCAGACTCGATGAACTCGATTCAAAGGCCGCCCGCCTCGCCGAGGAAGAGAAACAATAAGATGCCCAAAAATTCTTTCAGCCTCATTGCGGCGCCTCACACCCCCATGGAAGGGGACGGCGCTCTGGCTCTCGACCGGATTCCGGCGCTCGCCGCCCATCTCGCCCGCGACGGGGTGACCGGCGTCTTCGTGGCAGGCACAACGGGCGAAGGCCAGTCACTCACCACCGATGAACGCCGCCTCGTGGCCGAAAAGTGGTGCGCCGACGGAAAAGAGAGAGGATTGAAGGTGATCGTTCACGTCGGTGGAAACTGCCTGGCCGATGCCGAGTCCCTCGCCCGCCACGCGGCCCGATGGGGCGCCGACGCGATCAGCGCGATGGCGCCCTTCTTCTTCAAGCCGGGCGGCGTGGAGGAGCTCGTCGACTTCTGTGCCTCAATCGCTCAATGCGCCGCGCCAATCCCTTTCTATTTTTATCACATCCCCGATCTGACCGGCGTCGACCTGCCCATGGTCCGATTTCTCGAGCTCTCGAAGCGGGCAATTCCCTCGATGGCGGGAATCAAGTACACCAGCGGCGACCTCATCGACTTCCAGAACTGCCTGCGGTTCGGCGATGGCTCCTTTGATATCCTCTACGGCACAGACGAGTCGCTCCTCGCGGGTTTGTCGCTCGGCGCACGGGGCGCCGTGGGGAGCAGCTATAATTTTGCTGCGCCCCTTTACCGCAGGCTGGTGGCCGCTTTCGAGGCGGGCGATCTCGATTCGGCTCGCAAAATTCAAGCAGAGTCGGTGCTGCTTATCGAGACGATCGCCCCTTACGGCTACACGGCGGCGGCCAAGAGTGTGATGGCACTGGTCGGGATCGACTGCGGACCGGCGCGGCGGCCGCTCGCGGCGCTCGACGCCGGCGGCCGGGCGCGGCTTAAAGACGATCTCGAGCGGATCGGTTTCTTCGACTGGGTCAGAGCCTGGGGAGAGTGACCATGTTGACTCACAAACGGATCGACGACCTGATCACCATCTACCGGGACGGTCTTCTCGAGGATACCCTCCCCTTCTGGATCGATCACTGCGTCGATCGGGAGCGTGGGGGCTTCATGTTTTGCCTCGATCGGGACGGCTCCCTTCTCGACACGGACAAGGGGATGTGGCAGCAGGGCCGTTTCACGTGGATGCTTTCAACGCTCTACACCACGATCGGCCCGCGCAAGGAGTGGCTCGAGCTCGCCGCCCACGGTATGGCGTTCATGCGTCGCCACGGTTTCGACGACGACGGCCGCATGTGGTTTCATGTCACCCGCGACGGGCGCCCGGTGCGCAAACGGCGTTACATTTTTACGGAAGCCTTTGCGGCGGCGGCTTTCGGCGCCTATGCCAAGGCATCGGGCGACGATCGGGCGCGCCGTGAGGCGGCGGCTCTATTCGAACTGATCGTCCGCTATCTCGAAACGCCGGGACTGATCCCGCCGAAGATCGAGACCGCCACGCGCCCCACCAAGGGGCTCGCCGTGCCCATGATCCTGCTCTCCACGGCACAGACCCTGCGCGACACTCTCGATGACCCGTCCTACGAGGAGTGGATCGACCGGTCGGTCGACGAGATCGAAAAGGATTTCATGAAACCCGAGCTCGAGGCGGTTCTCGAAACGGTCGGTCCCGGCGGTGAGATCATCGACCACTTCGACGGGCGCATGCTCAATCCGGGCCACGCCATCGAGGCGGCCTGGTTCATCCTCCACGAGGCGCGCGAACGGCGCAACGACGAACGGCTCATCCGGATCGGAACGACCATTCTCGACTGGATGTGGCGGCGGGGTTGGGACGACGAGTACGGAGGGATCCTCTATTACGTCGACGTCAAGGGACTGCCCGTCCAGGAATACTGGCAGGATATGAAATTCTGGTGGCCCCAGAACGAGGCGATCATCGCCACCCTGCTCGCATGGCGTCTGACGGGTGACAGGAAATACGCCGAATGGCACGCCAAGATCCACGACTGGGCTTATGCCCATTTTCCCGACGCCGCCCACGGCGAGTGGTACGGCTACCTCCACCGTGACGGCCGCGTCTCGGTGCCGCTCAAAGGAAATCTCTGGAAAGGCCCCTTTCACCTTCCCCGCATGCAGTGGTACTGTTGGCAGCTCCTCGAAGAGATCAAGAGAGAAAGGATCCTGTCGGAATGAAGATTTACCGCGCCTCGCTCAGCCTCGTGATCGTGCTGGCGTTCTGTACGGCTCTGTGCGCCGCCGACGAAGGGCATCCCGCGCTCCTTCCCATGCCGCGCACCGTCGAGTGGACAGGGGAGGAATTCAGCCTCTCGCGAACGATCCGCATCGTCTGTCCGCGCGACGGCGGTATGGAGTTTCTCCAGACCGCCGCGCCGCTGGCCACCATTCTCAAGGAGTGCGGCGCAACGCAGGTCATCGTCACATCGGGCGATCCGCGCGCACCGGGCGCGGGCAATATGGGGGTCCATTTCGGCGACCTGCCCGACGCGGGCAACAACCGCGAGGCTTACAGTCTCGAGGTGAGCGCCGACGAGGTGAGGCTCTTTGCTCCCACCCCGGCCGGGCTTTTCAGGGGCGCCCAGACTTTGCGCCAGCTCGTGGTGCACGGAGAGAGCGGTCCCCTTCTGGCCGGTTCTTCGATCGTCGATTGGCCCGCCTTCGCCCTGCGCGGCATCATGTTCGACGTGGGCCGTAACTTCATCTCTCTCCGGCTGATGAAGGAGTGGATCGAGACGATGGCGCGCTACAAGATGAACGTTTTCCACTTTCACCTCACCGAGCACATCGGGTGGCGGCTCGAGATCAAGTCCCACCCCGAGCTGACCGCGCCCGAACACCAGATCCGCAACAAGGGCAAGTTCTACACCCAGAAAGAGATCAGGGAGTTTGTCGACTGGTGCGCCCAGCGCCATGTTATGGTGATTCCCGAGATCGACATGCCCGGTCACAGCGACGCCTTCGTGCGCGCCACGGGCCACAGAATGGAGTCGCCCGAGGGGATGGCGATCTTGAGCGACGTGCTGCGCGAGGTGTGCGCTCTTTTCGACGCTCCCTTCGTCCACCTCGGTTCCGACGAGGTGAAGATCAAGAATCCAGAGTTCATCCCCGCCATGGCCAAGGTGGTGCGCGACACGGGAAAAGAGGTCATCCTCTGGCGGCCGGGAGGGCCGCTCGACGACCGGGCGATCTATCAGCTCTGGCACAACGGCCGCCACGCGCCCGGCGACCGGATCATCGACTCGCGCGATCTCTACATGAACCACCTCGACTGGTTCTCGGGCGTGCGCTTCATGTTTCATAAAAAGATCTGCGACGCCGACCGGGGAACGGCCGACCTCCTCGGCGGGATCACCTGCCTCTGGCCCGACCGCCGCGTGACCCATGAAAGAGACCAGTTCCGCCTGAATCCCGTGGGCCCCCTCATGCTCGCCTTTGCAGAGCGCGCGTGGCGCGGCGGCGGTTATCCCGAGTTGAAGCGATCCATGGCCGCACCGGGCAGCGCGGCGTTCGACGCCTTCGTCGATTTCGAGAAGAGGCTCGTTGCCCGCCGGGACCGTGATTTCACCACCAAGCCCTTCGCCTATGTGCGGCAGGCCGACATGGTGTGGCGCGTCTTCGGGCCTTTTCCCAACGAAGGGGAGCTCGGCCGTGTTTTTCCACCGGAAGCGGAGAGCGCGGAGCGCTACGAACACAATGGCACAACCTACGAACCGATCGAGGCGCGCGGCGGCACGCTCCTCTTCGGCGGCTGGTACGACCACGGCGTCTTTGGACCCATGCAGAATGCGACCGCCTACGCCGAGACATGGGTCAAGGCCCAGAGTGCCATCGACGCCCACATGTGGATCGGTTTCAGAAGCTGGTCGCGCTCCCACAGGGACGCCACTCCGGGCGCGGGCGCGTGGGATCACCGCCAGGGAAAGATCTGGCTCAACGGCGAACCGATCGCGCCGCCCCAGTGGGCCAAGCCGGGCCGCAAGGGCGACGGTGAGGATCCTCTCATCGACGAGGGTTATGCCTATCGCGCCCCCACCCCGGTCCACCTCGAAATGGGGTGGAACAGGATTCTCGTCAAGGCGCCGGTGGGCAAGGACAAGGTCAAGTGGATGTGCACGGCGGCGCTCATCGCCTGGGACGGGCGGATGGCGCGCGAGCTCGATGGCGTCACATGGGCGGTCGGGTCTGGAGCGGGGCGATAATCCTGTCGACATTCCGAAGGGAGGTCAATCCCCGCGAACCGATTCGATGGAGTTAATTTTGCTCAACGCCCCCTTCCGGACCGTCTCGAAGAGATCCTTGAGATGATCGGGGAGGCCGCCCACCCGCAACGCTCCGTGGACGACGAGCACCTCTTCGAGCAGATCGACGAAACGCGATTTACTGAGTTCGTAAACCTTCTGCTCCACGATTCTCCACTCTCCGTCGGGCTGCACATCGACGAAGAGATGCTGGGGGACCTTGACGACCGAGGAATTGAAAAACCGTGCGCGCACCGCTTTTTCGTTGGCCACGAGGGTTTTGCAGTCCACCGTCCCGAAGAGGACACTCACAGAACGTTCCGTGCCGTCCACGTCGGCTACGACCTCGGCGTGTTCGTCCATACAGGTCGGAAGCAGGACAAAATCCTTGAGCCGCGTGCGCACCGTGCGATCGCCGAAGACGACGTTGAGCATGCGGACGCAGGCGGTCTCTGTGCTGGTGTGCATCGAGATGAGCATCGGTTTTCCCCTGTGGGCCGCCTTTTTCAGGGCACTATCAAGATCGGACTCCCACGCGAGGCGTTCGTCCCCGGAGAGCGGAACCTGAAGAAAAAACAGAATCAAGCAAACCAAGAGCGGCCGAAGGGGCAAAAACACACTCCCCATCGATTCGTTGTTCCTTTTCATGAAATCACTCCAGAACTCTGTCAGGTGCTGACAGGGTGGGCTCGACGGACATCACGGGTTCGTTCATAAAAGTCAGAACCGATTCCGGAGTGGAAAGTCTCGGTTCTCGAGTGATTTTTAATCCGCTCAAACTTCACTCACCGAACAACGAGGCGTAAAGCGGTCGAGAAAACTCCATTCTTGACTCGAATGACTTTTTCAGCGGGCAGCCAAGGGATAAGATGATGATCTCGTTCTGTCCATGGGCAGAACCATCGTGTCCCTAACGAGTGCCCATTGTGTATCGTTTGAGAGACCCGCAATTGAAAAACCATGAATCCCCTTTATCCCCCGTGAGCCGACGAGATTTTTTACGAACCACGACCGGTGCGGCGGCGGCGGCCGCTCTCGGCGGAGCGAGTCAACTCGCCCAATCGGCACCCGATCAGCCCAATGGGGAAGAGAAACGGCCCAAACCGAACATCATCTACATCATGCTCGACGAACTCGGTCCCTTCGAACTCTCCTGCCTCGGCAACGACAAGCTGGAGACACCGTGCATCGATCGAATCGCCGACGAGGGCATACTGTTCGACCAGTGTTATGGCGGTGCGCCGGTCTGCGCGCCCACACGGTCGTGCCTTCTCCAGGGCCTGCACGGCGGCCACACATCGGTGCGCGGTAATCTCGGCGGTGTGCCGCTCCGCGCGGACGATGTGACCGTCGCGTCTGTTCTCAAGAAAGCGGGGTACGCCACGGGCGGTTTCGGCAAATGGGGTGTGGGCGCCGTGGGGACGGACGGCGTTCCCGAAAAGCACGGATTCGACACCTTCTTCGGTTACTATCACCAGATCCACGCCCACAGCTACCACCCCGACTATCTCTGGCGCAACAGTGTTAAGGTTCCATTGCGGGGTAACGAGGACGGAAAAACGGAACAGTTCACCCAGTCGGTGATCTTCGATGAGACTGTGCGCTTCATCGGGCAGAATCGTGACCGCCCCTTCTTCGCCTACCTTCCTTGGACCGTTCCTCATGGCCGCCACTCCCATTTCCCCGAGGACGATCCGGCCTGGGCGAAGTTCAAGGACAAGGACTGGCCGCGAGAAGCCAAGGTCTACGCCGCCATGGTGAGCATGGCCGACCGCCAGATCGGCGAGATCGTGGCTCTGCTGAAGGAGTACGGCATCGACGAAAACACGATCCTCTTCGTGTCGGGCGACAATGGCGGCCAGGACTATGTGAAGAACTTTTTCCAGCCGAACCGCCATCTGCGCGGTTTCAAGCGCGACATCTACGACGGCGGTCTGCGCGTCCCGGCTGTTGCGCGCTGGCCGGGCCGGATCCCGGCCGGGACGCGGAGCGATCTCGTCTGGTACTTTCCCGACGTGATGCCCACCCTGTCCGAGATCGCCGGCGCCGACGACCATCTCCCCGAGCGGGTCGACGGACTATCGATCGTGCCGACCTTGACGGGCCGATCGGAGCAGCAAGGGGAGCACGACTTCGTCTACTGGGAATACCGCAAGGTGGCCAACTGGCGCACGCAGACCTACGCCAAAGATCTCGCCCAGGCGGTGCGCAAGGGGAACTTCAAGGCGGTGCGCACGCAAAACGACAGCGCTTTCGAACTCTACGACCTTGCCGAGGACCCGGGCGAGAAAAACAACATCGCCGCCCACCATCCCGAAACCGTTGCCGCACTCGGCGCAATCGCCAAAAGAGAACACGAAGAGCCCCCGCCTCAGGACGAGCCCAAGGCTCCCGGCGGCAAGCGGTTCATCTGAGAGAGAAGAACGTCTGTTCTTGAACGAATGGAGACTCGAAGACCATGGATCATCTCCTCCTGATCATCTGTGCCGCGCTGTGCGTTTTCTTTTCCCTCTCCTCCAACGCGTCGGCAGAGGAGCCGAGACCCGACTGGGACAATCTCGAAGTCATCAGCCGCAACAAGGAGCCCGCCCACTGTACGCTCATTCCCTATGCCGATCGGCAGACCGCGCTCGTCGGGACACGTGAGGCGTCGACTTTCTACAAGTCGCTCAACGGGAACTGGAAGTTTCACTGGGTGCGCAAGCCGGCCGACCGGCCGCGAGGATTCTTCGAGCCCGAATTCGACGTGACCGCGTGGAAGACGATCCCCGTTCCGTCCAACTGGCAGATGCACGGCTATGGTAAGCCGATCTACACCAATGTGCGCTACCCATTCCCGGCCGATCCGCCGCGCATCCCCCACGACTACAATCCGGTCGGGTCGTACCGCACCGAGTTCACTCTGCCCGCCGACTGGGACGGGCGCCAGGTGTTCGCCCATTTCGACGGGGTCAAGAGCGCCTTCTACCTCTGGATCAACGGACACAAGGTCGGCTACAGCCAGGGGAGTATGACGCCGGCCGAGTTCAACATCACACCCTATCTGCGCGACGTAAAAAACGTGCTCGCCGCCGAGGTTTATCGGTGGTCGGACGGCAGCTACCTCGAGGACCAGGACATGTGGCGGCTGAGCGGCATCTATCGCGATGTCTATCTCTTTTCCACGCCTGAGGTTCACATTTACGATTTCGAGGTGCGCTGCACATTCGATGAGGACTATCGCGATGCGTCGCTCGCCGTCACGGCCAAGGTGCGCAACTACGGGGACCGCGAGGCGGGCGCCCACTCGGTCGAGGTTTCTCTCATCAACGGCGACGGAACGCCTTGGACCGAGGATCCACTGGGAAAAGTTTCCCAATCGGAGATCCGTCCGAGAGGACGAGGAGCCTTCTCGTTGGAAAAGAAAATTCGCGAACCTCTCAAGTGGTCGGCCGAGTCTCCCAACCTCTACACCGTTCTTCTCACGCTCAGAAACGAAACCGGTACGGTCATCGAAGTGGAACAGTGCAGATTCGGCTTCCGCGAGGTGTCGATCAAGGGGGGCCAGTTGCTCATCAACGGAGTGCCCATTCTGATCAAGGGCGTCAACCGCCACGAGCACGATCCCGACCGCGGCCGGGCGATCACCGTGGAGCGCATGATCGAGGACATCGTGCTCATGAAGCGCTTCAACATCAACACGGTGCGCACGTCGCACTACCCCAACGATCCCAAGTGGTACGACCTCTGCGACCGCTATGGGCTCTACCTCATCGACGAGGCAAATATCGAATCGCACGGCATGGGCTACAACCTCGACCGCACGCTGGGCAACAAGCCCGAGTGGGAAGAATCTCACGTCGACCGGACCCTGTCGATGGTCGAGCGTGACAAGAACCATCCCTCGGTGATCGTCTGGTCGCTCGGCAACGAGGCCGGGCCGGGGTGCAACTTCGAGGCCACGGCGCGCGCCGTCAAGGTGCGCGACAGGACGAGGCCGATCCACTACGAGCGGATGAACAGCGTCGCCGACATGGACAGCGTCATGTACCCCTACCCGAGCTACATCGTGCGCCGCGCCGAGGCCAATCCCGACCGGCCCTTCATCATGTGCGAATACGCCCACGCCATGGGCAACGCGGTGGGCAACCTGCAGGAATACTGGGACGCCATCGAATCCTATCCGAGCCTGATCGGCGGCTGCATCTGGGACTGGGTCGATCAGGGCTTGCGCAAGTGGGCCAAAGGTCCGGACGGACAAAAACAATGGTTCTTCGCCTACGGCGGCGACTACGGCGACAGCCCCAATGACGGAAACTTTTGCCTCAACGGGCTCGTTTTCGCCGACCGCGTCGTTCCGCCCAAGTTGTGGGAAGTGAAGAAGGTCTACCAGTATATCAGCGTGGAACCGGTCGATCTCGCCGACGGTGCGGTGCGTGTGCACAACAAGAATTACTTTACCGATCTCAGCGCTTTCGAGATTGCCTGGTCACTGTCCGAGGACGGCCGGACGATTCAAGAGGGCACGCTGCCGATGGTGAGCGTTGCGCCCGGCGCAGCACAGACGCTCATCGTACCCTTTGAAAAGCCCACGCCCGCACCGGGCGCCGAGTTTTGGCTGCGCCTTTCGTTCCGCCTGCGCACGGAGACACTCTGGGCGCCCAAGGGCCACGAGGTGGCGTGGGAAGAATTCGCTCTTCCCCTCGACGGAGGGGCGAAGCCGATCCTCGATCGCGACGCCATGGGGACGCTCCAGGTCTCCGAAAGCGGTGATCGTCTCACCATCGGAAATCGCGCTTTCTCGATAATCTTCGATCGTAAAAAGGGCTCGATCCTTTCGCTGCTCTATGGCGACAGGGTTATTATCGCTCCAAATGAGGAGGGTCCCAACGGACCGGTGCTGCAGGCCTTTCGCGCTCCCGTCGACAATGACAAACCTCTGCGCGACGCGTGGTCCAGGGCGGGGCTGAACGATCTTCGCCGCACGGTGCGCGACTTTGCGTATGAGCAGATCGAACCGACCACGACGCGGGTGTCGATCACGACCGACTGCATGGGAACGGCCGACGCCGGCTTCGTCCATCGCTGCACCTACACGATCTTCGGCAATGGCTGCATCAGCGTGGACAGTGCGATCGAACCGGTCGGCGCCCTGCCGATCCTGCCGCGGCTCGGTCTGCGCATGGCGCTGCCCGGGGAATTCGATCGCGTCGAGTGGTTCGGACGGGGTCCGCAGGAGAACTACACAGACCGGAAGCGGGGCGCCGCCGTGGGACGGTACGCGAGCCGCGTTGCGGATTTTTATGTTCCCTATCCGCGCCCGCAAGAAACGGGCAATCGCGAAGATGTGCGCTGGGCGGCGCTCACCGACTCGGACGGCGCTGGTCTGCTCATTGTTGCCGCCGACAAATTTTCTTTTTCCGCGCTCAACTACACCGCCGGAGATCTCGCCAGTGCCGCCCACACGCATGAGCTCAGCCCACGCGAAGAGATCATCCTCTCCATCGACGCCGCCCAGTGCGGTCTGGGCAACGCGAGCTGCGGGGCGGGACTTTTGAAAAAGTACATGCTCCATCCCGAGAACCGGCGATTCTGCTTCACCATCTATCCCTGTCCGGCAGCGGTCGACGACCGCGGCGCCCTCGCGCGCCGTGCGGCGCCCCTCGTCTGGCCGCCGCGCATCGAACGGGATCGCGATGGTCTCGTTACGCTCTCCTGCCCCACTTCAATGATCATGATCCATTACACGATCGACGGTTCGGAACCGACTTCGCGCTCCCCGCTCTACGACGGAAAGCCCTTCGCGCTGAACCGTGCCGGAACGGTCAAGGCGAAAGCTTTCAAGCGCGGCATGATCGACAGCAGCGTCGCCACAGCCGCGTTCGGCCTTCTGAAAAGGAGGTGGTCGATCGCGGGCACATCGAGCGCCGAGCCGGGCGAGGGCGGAGCGCACAAGGCGATCGACGACAATCCATCGACCTACTGGCACACGGAGTGGAGCCGCAAGCAGCCCGCCCATCCGCACCACATCGACATCGATTTGGCCGAGACGCTCGAGATCGAGGGATTCAGCTATCTGCCGCGCCAAGGTTCTCAGAACGGCCGGATCGAGCGTTTCGAGTTCTATGCGAGCCACGACGGCACCCACTGGGGCGCGCCGCTCGCCACCGGCATGTGGCCCAACAGCAGCGCGAGGCAGACGGTCGAATTCGGTCGAAGGGTCAAGGCCCGCTACATCCGCCTCAAGGCGCTCTCCGAGGTGACGGGCGCCCACTACGCCAGCGCCGCCGAGGTGGACGTGATCGTCGGTGACAGCGATTAGAACGCCGCCGCTCCACAAAGAAGTTTGCGTCCTCTCGGGCGCCCGTCTTTTTCCGAAATTCGTGAACCGTTTCCGGTCACCACGGAGTCTTCCTTGAATAAAGAACCCTTGGTCTCTTTGTCATGAGGAACCGACGATGGTGGTGAAAATCGAAATCCTCCTCTCCCACGAAGAGTTCGTGCGCGCTCTGTCGCGACGGCTCGTGATCGACGAGCACCTTGTAGACGACGTGGTGCAGGAGACGTGGCTCGCCGCGCTCGAGCGCCCTCCCCGGTCGGCGGGCGCGCTGCGCGCCTGGCTCGGCACGGTGGCGCGAAATTTTATCTTCTCCATGGGGCGCGACGACAGAAGGCGCGTCTTGCGCGAACGCAGGGCGCGCAAGACCGACGGCGCCCCCAGTCCGGCCGAGATCGTGGAGCGCGAAAGTGCGCGGCGCTGCCTGGTGGAATCGGTCCTCGATCTCGACGCGATCTACCGCGATCCGATCCTTCTGCGCTACTACGAGGATCGTCCACCAAGAGAGATCGCCAAAAGGCTCAACCTTCCCGTGGAAACGGTGAGAACGCGCATCAAGCGCGGTCTCGCCCAGCTCCGAAAGAACCTCGACACCTACTATGGCGGCGACGGCCGGTCGTGGTGTCTCGCCCTCCTCCTCGTATCGGGTCTCGAAAAGAAGTTTGTCGCCCCCGGACTCTGGGCGGCGATCGTGGAAAAGATTCCGGGCCTCATGGTCATGAACGCCAGCCGTGTGGCCGCACTGGGCGCATTGGGGCTCCTCACGGCCACGGCAATCTTCGTGGCAGTCTTTCTCGGAAGGGACGAAGAGCCGCCGGCTCTGGTCGCCGCCACCCGTCAAAGCGCAGCGCCCATTGCCGATCGGTTCACCGTGGCCGAAAGCCCGCCGGCGCCCATAAAAAAGATCGAGTCAGTCCCGAAAGATCAGCGCAATTCGCGTCCTGAAAATACTCGAGTCGCGAGTCCCGATTCTCCGGAAAAATCACGTTCCGCGCCGGCGAGCAGGGCGGGCGATAGAAATCCCCGCCGCGTGAAGCTCTCTCACCCCGGCCTGGAGACAGAGGCGCCCCACAACATGGTCCGGATCCCGGCGGGCGAAACCTCTCTCGGCATGGACGAGAAAGAGGTCAGATCCTTCGGCGAAGGAGAGAGCTCGACCCTCTCCTTGCTCTCCGCCTCGATTCCCACGCACACAGTCCCTGTCAACGCCTTCTATTGCGATCGTTTCGAGGTCACCAACGCCCAGTGGGCGCACTTTCTCGCGGCGACGGGCCGGAAACCGTCGTGCCCCCTCGTGGAGTTGTCGTGGAGGGGCAAAACACACTTCCCCGCCAAGGAAGAACGCTTCCCAGTGAGAAACGTCGATCTCGACGATGCGAGGGCCTACGCGCGATGGCACGGCAAGCGGCTCCCCACCGAGGCCGAGTGGATGCGCGCGGCGTCGGCCGACAAGGGGACCCTCTATTCATGGGGAAACGAATACGATCCGGCAAAATGCTCCACCAGGGCGACGCACTCAAGGCGGGAAAAACTGATGCCCGTCGGCTCCCACCCCGGCGGTGTCTCTCCCTTCGGCGTTCACGACATGACGGGCAGCGTGTGGGAGTGGACCGAGACGGCCTTTGAAGCGTACGAAGGTTTTGAGCCGATCGCGCAATGGGTGGGAAGACGAAAAGAAATCCTCTCTCCCGGTTTCGACGCGGACTATTTCGTGGTCAAGGGAGGAGTCTACAACGGAAACGAACTCGTGAACCTCCTCGCCGTCCGCCAGCGGTGCCTCGCCAATACGAATCTCGACTCTCTCGGTTTTCGCTGTGTCAAGGATGTGGAACCGGGCCTGACCCAGTTCAACCACGTCAAAGCCGACCTCGCCCGATCGGACTACGCGGGACTCGAACTCCTCCGAGAGAGGAGCTTCTTCGTCGAAGCGGTCGAGGAATGCACCGGCGATCCGCACCTGACTCCCCGGACCGACTCCATGCTGATCGCGCCCCTGAGATCGATCCCCGCCACGAAGAAAGAGATCGAAAAGGAGAGTCCGCGCTCACCCCAGGTGATCGGCGTCCTCTCCACGACTGTGCCCCTCGACGATCCCAGCCTTCCGCGGGGAACGTACATCCTCGCCTACCGCCACCGCGGCGGCTCGCCCCATGTCTCGACAGACGCCCCGGCCGGCAAAACGGATCGGACGATCGACCTTCCCCGGAACAGATCTCTCATCGTCTTCATGAACCCGAATGGGGTGATTGCCGGCTACGCCGATGGACGGACGAAATTCTCACGATCGCGCCACAACGGTGTGGAGGCCAAGATGGGATCACGCATTTCGATTCAACTGTGGACGGAGATCGCGCCGCCCTACTCGGCCCGGTTCAAGTGCTCGATCCGGATCGAGGACAATCTCTTCCGGGAATAAGAGCCCTTCCGGGAATAAGAGAGACTGACGCCCACAATGCAGAATCGGCGCCCCGCTCAGAAGACGATCTCGAGCGCGTCGTGGGTGTCGTAATCTCCAGGCGCGAGGCCCTGGATGATCTTTGTTTTTCCCTCGTCCGGCTCGGCCACCTTGATCGTGTAGAGGCCCTCGTGAAAGACCTTGGGCCTAAAGGTGGTGCCATTGATTCGCAAAGTGTAGACGAGCTTGCCGTCCGCCTCGTCGAAGAGTTGCACCACGGGATCGACCAGACCTTTGACCATGATCTCTGGAAGAAAACCGAACGCCTTGCGACCGTAGTTGTCTGCCTGCTTGAAGACGACCGGCCACCCCTCATAGGGCTCGCTCCCGCCCGTAACCGACGACGGCCAGCGCGGCCAGTTGGCGAGCGAAATGGTGCGATCCTTCTTCCTGAAGCGCGCGATGCCGAAACCGGTGGCCCGGTCGTAGAGCCTGGCCGGTTTCTTTCCCGTGAAGACCGGGTTGGACACGGCGTGGACGGTGATCTTGTTGCCGAATCCGTCATGGAACTCGCCCGTGTACTTGGGCGCGCCCTCGGCGCGGTTCGCGCCCGGCTCGGGCGGAAACCAGCGCCGCGGCCAGACGTTCGACACCGACGGCACGCAGAGAGCGAAGGCGGCGTCGTTCCAGTCGTCCACACCGTACTGTACGGTGCTGCCCAGATGCTGGTCGCCGGCGAGGTGGACGGCAAAGCCGCGCTGCATGGCGCGCAGCGCACGGTCGCGGCCCGTCTTGGGCCAGCCGTTCGAATCGAGATCGCTCACGATTTTGTCGTTCTCGGCATACTGGCCCTTCTCGAGAATCCGCAGCCGCGGCACGGGCGCGTCGGATCCGGAGTCGTCGGGCAGGGTGGCCACGTTGGCGAAGATGGTCTGGGAAAGGACCACCTTCATCCACGCGCCGTGGCTCCAGTCGGCCGCCCAGTGGTCGAGAAAGGCGAGCTGCCGCTCGCCGAGAAGCACCGCGCCCGGGACGTCGGAGCTCTTGGCCGCGTCGAAATCTGGATTTTGCGACCAGCCGTTGCGGATCTTACCCTCGGGGACGACCACCTTGGGCGGTGACTTGAACTTGCGGTCCTCGATGATCGCGAAGCTGACGCCGCCGTAGTTCATGGCGCAGTAGTAGACGCCGATGCCCTGCTCGACGGGGGTCGGATCGAAGGGATCGGGAAGATGGCTCGTCTGGGTCCGCTCCACCATCTTCACCCAGACGGCGGGCATCTTGTATCCGCCCGAGTCCTGTTGCTCCATCCCGCCGCCCTCTTTCTGCGTCGCCTTGCCGCCCGCGCCCCAGATGTTTCCGTGATAGACGTCGTGGTCGTCGGGGATCGCCACCGTGGGGCGGTCGCGCATCATCTCGCCATGGGCCCAGCCGTAGAGATACCATTTTCTCAGATAGTCGAGCATCGCCTTGTCGACGGGCGCGCGCTGGCAGCCGAAACCGCCCACCCCCTCGTAGATCTGGTCTCCCGAGAAAAAGAGCAGGTCGGGGTCGTGCTCGCCCACGGCGGTGACGAGGTCGTTGTTGGGAAAGCCGAGATCATTGTTGCCAGTAAAGGCCGCGACCACGATCTCTTCCTTGTGGAGCGGCTCCTCTCTGATCGTCCCCGTCCTGAAGTAGGAGATCGGCCCGCGCCGGCCGCGGAGTTCGTACCAGAGGCGGTAGGCCCAGGGGCGCGAGGCGTCCCACCCTTCCACGCGCAACGTGGCAGTGCGCGCATGGGGATCGATGGGAGCGACGGCCACGGTCTTCCAGTTGCCGTCATTGTTTCCATCGACCTGGAGACTGACCGTTTTTCCGTCTTGAGCGCCCACGGGCGGCATCTGGGCGGTCATCTTCAAAACGCCCCCGCTCAGCGTGTACTGGCTGAAAAGGACCGGGCCGAAGGCGCGTTCGTCGTGGCTGTCGACGCGGCTGCCCTCGATCCTCCAGTCGGCAAACCAGGCGCCCCGGACTGAGGTTCCCTTCGCCGGGCCGATCGGCTTCAGGTCGCTGACCAGCGCAAGGCCCCCGGCGAGGTCAGCCGGATCGTGTCCTCGGCTCACCGCCTCGCCGATGAGCGCGGCCCCGTCGGGATCGAAGGCCGCCACCCTGATCGTGCACGGCCCCGCGGTCCTCTCCGAGATCAGAACCAGTTCGACACCGTCGGGGTAGGCGGCGGCGAAACGACCGCCCTTCTCGTCGGCCGGCGGATCGCCGACGAAAAAGGTCCCCGCCGTGGTCACGCCCGCGCGCAGCCCCTTGCCGCGGACGGCGCTGTCACGGTATTCGTCAAACTCCCCTTTCACACCGATCATGTAACCGATCCAACCCTTGAACGCCGTCTCGGTCTCGTCGGCAGGCTGCCCCAGGCGCACGCGCAGGAAAAGATCGCCCGGTCTGTCGGCCACCTCTCTGGTCAGGAGAAAAACGTTTCTGCCCTCGGCGGCGAGAACACACTCGAGACGCCCCCCGGAGAGCCTCCAGTCCTGCAGCCGATTGGCCCAGAAATCAGGTCCGATCCAGATGCGCTCCAGATCGTCGGGCCACTCGCTCCGGTAGAGGTCAGCCGGAAAAGCGCTGATCGCGCCACCGACGAAGAGCACGGCAAAGAGGGTCAAGATCAAGCACTGCGACAGGCACTGGCGTCTCATTTTTTTTCCTTCCCGAAATCCGGATTGGGCACTGCGGGCACGGGGGCGTTGACATCCCTTTGCCACTCGTGAAGAAGATCTTTTAATTCCTCGGTTTTCTGCGGTCTCGCGGCGGCGAGGTCGTTGGTTTCGCCCAGATCGTCGGCGAGATTGTAGAGCTCGACGCGGCCGTCCTCGAAGAACTCGATCAGCTTCCAGTCTCCGCGGCGTACGACGCCGGCCGGTGTGGTCCGCCAGGGAGTCTTCATTCCGCGATAGGCTTCGAGGTATGCGGGAAAGTGCCAGAAGATGGCGTCCCGGCCAAGGCTTCCCGTCTCGTTGATCAACGGCAACAGGCTCTCCCCGTCGAGGTGATGGTCTTCGGGCACGGCCGCCCCGGCGAGGGCGAGCATGGTGGGGTAGAAATCGATTCCGATCACCGGGGTGTGACAGGTGCTGCCCGCCCGCACGCGGCCCGGCCAGCGCACCACCATCGGTTCACGGATTCCGCCCTCGTAGAGCATTCCCTTCGAACCCCGCAGGGGGGCGGCCGACGAGATCGCACCGTGGGGACCGTTGTCGGAAAAGAAGACGATCATCGTCTCCTCGGCGAGCCCGAGCGCGTCGATTTTCTCCACGATGCGCCCCACGCTCCGGTCGACGCTCTCGATCATGGCCGCGTACTTGGGATTGTCGTGCCCTCCCACACCTTCCTTTGCCGCATAGCGGGCGGCCACCTCTTCGCGCGCCTCGATCGGCGTGTGCACGGCAAAATGAGCGAGGTACAAAAAGAAGGGATTCTCGCGATTCTGATCGATAAAACCGAGCGCCTCGTCGGTGAGCCGTTCGGTCAGCGATTCACCTTCCGGCCCGTCTTCGAGATTGCGGTTCTTGTAGGGGCTGAAGTAGCTCTTGGGATGCCCCGCCTGGTTGCCGCCCACGTTGACATCGAATCCCTGGCCGAGCGGCCCCGTTTCGGGATCGCGGCCGAGGTGCCATTTGCCGATGGCGGCGCTTTTGTACCCCGCCGGCCTCAGTGCCTCTGCGATCGTGGTGACGTCGGTGTCGAGGATCTTCCTGTTCTCCACGGGAATGAGCCTGCGATTTCGCGACTTGCCCCGTGCGGAGCGGTTCACCGTGTAGATCCCGTGGCGCGGCGTGTACTGTCCCGACAGGAGGCACGCGCGGGTGGGCGCACAGTTGGGTGCGTTGGCATAGGCGTTGGTGAAGACCATCCCCTCGCGCGCGAGACGATCGACGAGGGGTGTCTCGTAGTAGCCGCTCCCCATGAAACCCAGATCGGTCCAGCCGAGGTCGTCGACGAGGATGAAGACGAAGTTCGGTTTGCGCCGCTCCCCGCCCGAATGGGTCAACGACGCGCATCCGCCCAGCGCCGCACCTGCGGCCCCCCAGCCGACACGTCTCAAGAATTCGCGACGCTTCACACCAACCTCCGCCCCAACGAAAACCGATCAGACCAATCGGCACCACCGTCGATCCGTGCCAGGCGCGATTGAGCGATCCGCAGTTCCGGAATTCGAATCGAACTTGACCGCACCCGCACGATGGAACACAATCCTACAAACTCAGGCCTGCCGGCCAAAGTATTTCCAATAATCAGACGACAAACGAAGGGCCCCGTCATGCAGCTCACCTCTCTCGACTGGATCGTCATCGCCGGTTGTCTCGCCGTTGCCTTTGCGCCCGCCCTCTTTTTCGCACGGCGCGCCGGAAAGGGAACGGCCGAGTTCTTTGCGTCGGGCCGCGCCGCACCGTGGTGGCTGATCGGCACGTCGATGGTGGCGACCACCTTCAGCACCGACACGCCCAACCTGGTCACCAACTTCGTGCGCACCAACGGCGTCTCCTATAACTGGGTCTGGTGGGCTTTTTTGCTCACGGGAATGATGACCGTTTTTTTCTACGCCCGCCTCTGGCGCCGTTCGGGGGTGCTCACCGATCTCGAGTTCTACGAGCTGCGTTATTCGGACAAGCCCGCCGCCTTCGTGCGTGGTTTCCGCGCTGTCTATCTCGGCCTCTTCTTCAACTGCTTCATCATGGCGTCGGTGACTCTTGCAGCGGCCAAGATCGCCAATGTGATGCTCGGCTGGGATCGGCTTCAGACGGTGCTCGTCTGCGGCGGCATTTGCATCGTCTTCTCGGCCATGTCGGGACTCTGGGGCGTACTCGCCTCGGACATCATCCAGTTCGTCATCGCCATGGTGGGCGTTTTCGCCGCCGTATACTTCGCCCTCGATCACGATTCGGTGGGCGGCCTGACTGGGATGATCGAAAAAATCGATGTCAAGACGCTCAGCATGCTGCCCGATTTCGACAACTGGGAAATGACACTCACCGTTCTGATCATTCCCCTCGCCGTGCAGTGGTGGTCGGTCTGGTACCCGGGCGCCGAACCGGGCGGCGGGAGCTACATCGCCCAGCGCATGCTGGCCGCGAAGGACGAGAAGCACTCCATGGGCGCCACCCTCTGGTTCAACATCGCCCACTACGCGCTCCGACCCTGGCCGTGGATCATCGTCGCCCTCTGCTCGATCCTCGTCTTTCCCGAGCTGACCGATATCCAGAAGACGCTCCCCCACGTGAGCGATGACCTGATTGGCGACGACCTCGCCTATCCGGCGATGCTCACCCTTCTGCCCCACGGGCTGCTCGGCCTGCTCGTCGCCTCCCTGCTCTCGGCTTACGTGTCGACCATGTCGACCCATCTCAACTGGGGGGCGTCCTACCTGGTCAACGATTTCTACCGCCGCTTCCTCCGGGGAGATGGAACGGAACGCCACTACGTTTGGGTATCGCGCCTGGTGACAGCCGGGCTCATGCTAGTGGCGGGAAGCGTGATGTTCGTTCTCGATACGGCCAAGGACGCCTTCAACGTGATGCTCTCCATCGGCGCGGGGACAGGGGCGATCTACCTTCTCCGCTGGTTCTGGTGGCGGATCAACGCATGGAGCGAGATCGCCGCCATGATCTCCTCCTTCGTCATCTCCATGGTTTTCTTCTTGTATAGCAAGATCCTCTCCTACGACGGGCCGGGGCCGCTGAGCGACTTCCTCAAGGATCTTGGCTTTATGAGTCTGTCTACAGACGGCGTTGTCGTGGGTGTCAAGTCGCACATCACGCTGATCGCCACCGTGCTCGTCACCACTGCTGTCTGGATCGTGGTCACCTTCTTGACCCGTCCAGCGAGCCGCGAGACGTTGCTGCGATTCTGCAAACTTGTCAGACCGGCCGGTCCCGGATGGCGCGCGATCCGTGAGGAAGCGGGCGTCAAGTCTTCTCCCGACAGCCTGCCCCAGGCTTTTCTGGGATGGGCGCTGGGCTGCGTGTTCGTCTACGCGGCCCTCTTTGGCACAGGGTGTTTCATCTACGGTCACATGAAACAGGGCGCGGTCTGCGCTGTTCTCGTCGCCGCAAGCGGCCTCTTTCTCTGGCGAATTCTGATCGCCATGTGGAGTGAGAAACCGGCTGAAGAGAAGTAAAAAAAAAGCGCACCCGACCTCGCGGCCGGGTGCGCGCTGAACGTGTTCCCCCCGTTAGCAAACACGTCAGTTTGAATATCTTGTGATTAGCCGCCGGTACGCTCGTTGGTATCGGTCATACCGTTGTCGT
>Ga0180430_10001411_pt1 | contig 23444 bp, 23 predicted proteins | sample SS_ome_9_FD_132999 | JGI IMG/M metagenome (GOLD analysis project Ga0180430, IMG submission 132999) | Hypersaline lake sediment archaeal communities from the Salton Sea, California, USA - SS_1_S_2 metaG | ecosystem: Environmental > Aquatic > Non-marine Saline and Alkaline > Hypersaline >... | reverse complement strand
GGTGGCGGGATTGGCATCAATGAAGGGGGAGAAATCGTGGCAGCGTCCGCCTTCGCCGAGCTTGTCCAGCACGATGTTATTGTCTTTCGACCCGTTGAATTCACACAGGCCAAGACTGGGGCGGTCCCAGTGGATGCCGTCTTTGCTTTCAAAGTAGCCGATGGTCAACGGCCCGCCGGGCTCGATGCCCGTGGGGATTTGCCACGCGTGGTAGTACATGCGGTAGACGGCTTCCTTCTGATCGTGCAGGACCGTGAAGTAGCCGCATCCGTTACCTTCCCATGGCTTGTCACATTCGACGGCAATTTCTTCACGCGTCGGCTGATGCACCATCAGCTGAACATTCTTCATGTCGTCCACGAGGTGAGTATCGACAAACAACTCGCGACGGTTGCCGAGATCAATGACCTCACTCGACTGGGCGAACGTGACCTGGATGCCGAGGACACATGAGAAACACAACATCGCCGGAGTGTGGGGAAATATGTTCATCGTTACCTGTCGTTCGAGAAAGATTGATTTTCGTAGCGACATACCGCACAAGTGCCGGGAAACTCTTCGCCGATGGATATGACGGATGAGGTCCTGTTTTGCAATTCCTGAGCGCCTTGCGGCTCACAGTCATGATACGGAACTACGCGTTGGGTGAGAGGAGACAAGGCGCATTCGCCTGCGCCAGTGCCCATGTAAAATCAGTTTCAGGCACCAGCTATAGAATTAATTGTTCGGCACGAAACACCGGGCCTTCCACGCAGGTGCGGCGGTAGTCCCAGTCGTCGTCGCTGATTTTCACTTTGGTGACGCAGCTGAAGCAGGCTCCAAAGCCGCAGGCCATGGGTGTTTCCAGTGACAGCCAGCAGGGAACATTGGCATCCATGCAGATGGTGCCCACGGCTTTCATCATCGGTTCCGGGCCGCAGCAGTATACATGGACATCTTCCGCGCCCGATTGAAGTTGTTCGTTGAGCAGATCGGTGACGAGTCCGTGGTGGCCCAGCGATCCGTCGTCGGTGGCGACTTTCACGTTGAGTCCCGGTTGCTTGAAATCATCCAGTCCGGCGGCGTACTCCTTCGAACGGACACCATAGCACAGGGTAACTTCAGGTGGTGACTGACCCATCGTACGTGCGGGCTGGCCATAGGTTTGCAGGCCGAGGGCTTCTCGTGCGACTCCCAGAAACGGTGTCTGGCCGATTCCTCCGGCAACGCACACCAGACGTTTGGCGGATGGAGCTGGAAAGCCATTTCCCAATGGACCCCAAAGCTGGACTTCCGTTCCTGGTTGCCACGTCGACATCAACGACGTCAGCTTCCCAACGACCACATAACCAAATTCGATTCCGATAGGCTGTCCGTTGGGGTCACAGTAGGTGTCGTACAGAGCAAACGGGCGACCGAGCAAAGGGTCGCTGCCGGCATCCGGTCGGATCATGAAAAACTGACCGGGGGTAATTGCCTCAGCCAGTTCCGGTTGTCGAAGTCGAACGGCCCAGGTATCACGAGCAAGCTGCCGCACTCCATCGACGGTGGCCTGGTATTGCTGAGCGTGCGGCATCATGCCGGAAAGACAGGAGGATTCATCGGACATTGCTGTGAGATTCTGCGATATGTGTGTGGAAGAATCATCGAGCATAGTATTCAGGCCGTGAACATTCCATTGCGGGCGAACTGAGTTGTCCGGTGAGGTTTGGGTGACCATTCCATCCCGGTGAATCCGCCAGAAGCGTGAGAAATGAGCGGGAAACCGGGATTTCCCAAACAGAATCTGGCGGCTGAAAGATCTGATTGATCAAATCCAGGATCAGTCCTACACTGATTTTTGATTTTGCGCGTGGGTGCAACGCCTGTTGTTTGCAGACTATCGGTGCACGGAATCCTGATCGGTGCTGTCAAACGTCCAGCATTTTGCCTGTAGAAGGTCAGCTTTGCCATGTCGGAAAACTCATCTGCCAGCAGCCTGCTTCAGCGTGTAAGAAGTCGCCTTCAGGCCTGTTCCGTAGCTTCCGCCGGGTACTACTCGGCGATGGTCATTCTGGTGTTGGGTATCCTCGCCGTATTGACGGTGCGGCTGCTCGGCCTGCTTCCGACGGATGCGGAGAATCCCCGCTGGCTGCTCGCCATGTTGCCGGTTGCTGCACTCAGTGCCTGGATTTTTCATCGGCGCATTCAGCAGGCCAGCGCGGCGAGTGCAATCGATGAGCACGCTCAGACGAAGGATCTATTTCTGACGTTATCGACGTTGTCGTCATCCGCTGGTGAGTATCAGCCTTTGGTGGCTCGGGCAGCCGAACAAAAAGCGGGATTGATTGAGCCGGCCGAAGTCGTGCCGTTTCACCCGTGGACGCGAATGGGACGACTGTGCGCGGTGGCCGGGCTGATGGCAATCGCTGTCTGGCTGACACCGCAGCTGGATCCGTTTGGGAAAGTAGAAGCAGCACGAAAGGTTGAAGAAAAGAAGAACGAGATCTCCATGATTCGTCGAGCGAACGACGAACGTCGCGAACAGTTGAAGAAGAAGTCTCGTCAGGCCGACGAAACCAGTGATGAACTTGACGAACGTATCGCCGGTCTGAAGAAGGACTTTCGAAAGATGCGGCCGACTCAGATTGAATCCAACGCCAAGGTTCTGACGAAACACCGTTCAGCACTTGGTGATCAGTGGAAGGCACAAAGCAGCGAACAGCTTCGCCAGATGTTGAACCGTCCTCTTTCTCGACAGCAGATGGGCGGCAGCCGCAGTCAGAAGATGAACCAGTGGCTGGATGAGTTACAGCAGGGCAATACGGAAGGGCTCCAGAAGGAACTCAAGAAAGCTCAGGAGACAATGCAGGCGCTGATGGAAGCCACGGATCCGGAAGAACGTAAGGAGCTGGCTAAACAGCTGAAGAAGGATCTGCAGGATCTGAAGAAGTTTGCGTCGGACAAAGCCGGTTCGAAGGAACTGGCCTCGGCACTCAGCAAAGCCCTGAAATCACTCGAAGCCGGACAGCCCCAGGATCCGAACCAGGCGGGCGAAAAGATGTCGGCGGAAGCCATGGAAGCTCTTAAGGAATCGCTTGAGATCTCAAAGGAAGAACTCGAACAGCTGGCAGAATCAGCGGAGAGCCTGAAGAAGGTGGAAGAGGCACTCAAGACGATTCAGCAGGCACAGGAGTTGAATCAGGAAGGCCAGATGGACGGTGAGAAGCTGGAAGGCCTTGAAACGCTGGAAGACTATGCGGAAATGTACGCTCAGATGATGGCCGGGCAGGGCGGTAGCGGTGAGAAGGATGTAAACGACGGTGGTGAAGGGCAGGGTGCCGGCGGAGAAACCCAGGAAGACGACAGCGATCCCGAAGGCTACAAGGACGAAAAAACAAAGACGCGGATCCAGGCCGGCAAGGTCCTGCTGTCCATTAAGACGAAAGAGCACGCGGAAGAAACAGACTTCGATCCGGACGCGCTCCGAAAGTACCAGGCCAGCGTCAGTTCGCTCAAAGATGGCGTGCAGTCAGCCATCGAAAACGAAGAAATCCCTCCCGGCTACGTCGACAGTATCAAGAACTACTTCGACAAGATCGAAGACGTTGATCCGGCGATCAAGGGTGACAAGTAGCCGGGCGCGGCGCGGTGAGTGATCAGATGGAGTACAGCTGGTGATGTGGTGCCAGAGTGTTTCCTGATGCGCCCGCTTTCGCGAACGCCTCGTGGATGTGCTCCAGCTCAGCTTCCGAGGCCGGAATGTCGAGGATGAACGTGTCGTGTCCGATGTTCATGTAACCTCGTAGTTCCTGAGCGACCCGATCGTAGCTGCCAACGAGCTGCGGGCAGAACGTATGATAGTTTTCAAATGGTCCCAGCCAGTACGCGTTCTTCTCAGATGCGATTGTTCTGGCTCGGTCAGACAGCCGCCGATGCCAGTAGGAATCGCTGATACTTCTGGCGATGCGATGCAGGATCTTTCCGCGACGTTGAGCCGGATAGCGTTGATGAGCGACCTGCCATGCTTCGTCGTCTGTCGACCGGGCAATGATTCCCATGCGGACGCCACAGGGGCCAGTGCGACTTGAGAACAGACGTTCTTCATCTTCGACGCGTTCAGGATACTTGATTGCTGTCGCATTCGTTCGAGCGGCAGCTTTCGCACCGGCAGGAGAAGAACCGGAGATCATGATCCCCGGAAACAATTCCGGAGAGAGTGTCGGCTGAATCCGGAGGTTGCGAACCGTGTAGTAGTCTCCCTCAAACGTGACGCTTTGATCGGATGCCAGCAGCTGCTGAACAATGAGCGTGTATTCGGTCAAACGGCGGTATCTGGCATCGTGAGGTGTGTGGTCATTCAACGCGCGAAGATCGTTTTGGAATCCACCGGCGATCATGTTGAGATAGATGCGACGTCCATACATCATGCCAAGTGAAGCCACCATCTTTGCGGCGGTGAACGGATGCATGTAGCCGGGTTGCACGGCAACCAGCGGACACAGCGTGTTCGTTGACGCGAGGATATGCTGAGCCACCAGCCACGGGTCAACGATGCTGTTGTTGGCGTAGATGAGGATGCCGCGGCAGCCGGATCGTTCACTCCACCTGGCGACGCTCTGGACTCGACGGAGGTATTCGCCCGGCAATGCGTCCCTGGAATGCGGGCAGGTCGAGAAGATGGATATTTGACGACTGACCATGCAACCTGCCTCATGTGGAACGCGTAGAGCTGAGGGCCTGTCTGACTCTTGCCGACAGCACTGAGTCAGGCAAATGATGGTGGGGCGAAGCGTTGGCTTTTCTGACGCTGAGCGTTGGCTGCACGACCCAGGTGTGGAGATGGGACGCGACCTGTTGCCGGAGAGCAACGAACCGGCAGGAGTGGCCGAACTGGGGAGAGTTCAGGATTTCGCAGGGAGACTGGGCCCAAATGTGAAGCTGTTCCGGATCTGCGGGACAGGAAATCTGAGGCGTCTCTGAGCTGACGGTGCTGAGGGATATCCGTGAGAGACGAATTGCCTGAACTTGGCGGCGGCGCGGCTGCCGCCTTCTGGACGAAGATCAGACAGGAGATTCCGTCGTTTGACGCTGGAGCTTCCTGGGCGGTGATTCGCTCATCTCATCTCATTTGCTGCTGATGGAATGGTGTGACCATGAGGAAGATTGGTCCCTGCAGTCTTGTTTTCGGAATGATGGTCCTGTTGTCTGGTTGCATGACCGGACCTCACATCATTGCGAACGATGATCCTTACTCAAACTGTGAGCCTGGTTCCCCGGAATGGTGGTTCCAGAAGTCCCAGATTCAGCCTGGTGTGCGGCAGAAGTGCAAGAAGGGCAAGATCTGGCCCGCTCGACCTCGTCCAACCGGTGAGGGCCAGCAGTTTTCTCACACGTTTCATTCGGCCCACTACTGGCCTCTGCCCTACGTTTGTCAGGATCGCCAGTACGTGAACGACATTCTGGAAGTACAGATGTCCAATGGCTGGATGGAAGAAACTACGTTGTACAACCGCCACTTCAGTGCGGATAACCAGATCCTGACTCGACCAGGACACCTGCACCTGCAGAGAATCCTGGAAACAGCACCCGTGCGACGTCGAGCGATCTACATCCAGTCGACCCGTGATCCGAATATCGACAACGTGCGTCTGAGTAACGTTACGACTGCGATTGCTGAGATCACTCATGGGACGGAAACGATCCCTGTCTCCGTCCGAGTGGCCCGGGAATACGGCCGGCCTGCATCTGAAGTTCAAGCGATCAATGCTCTCTACAACTCCAGCATCCCGGCACCGCGACTGACGGGCACGACTGGTTCAGGCGGAAGCTCGGCATCAGCGGGTGGCGGAGCGGCCCCGGCGGCAACGCCATAGCGAATCGCCGTAAGGTCTGTTGCTCAGCAAAATAAGGGCGTACCGTCGGTTGGCGGTACGCCCTTTGTTCGTTCAGTATTTGCTGACAGCGAGGTACTGTCAGGCGGATCTTGTCCTACCAGACACTCTCAGGAATGTTCAGGTAAGGCTTCTTCGTGGTGCAGGCTGGAGCACAGTCTGAGCCATCGGTTGCAATTACTGTTGATGCTGCGGAGTTGTCCAGTGGCCACACTGTGGACTTCATATTTGGAACGCCGTTGCTGATGCAGCGAGCTTTTGGAACATAATCCAGACATTGGGAGCCACAGCTTCCACCGCAACTCTGCTGGCCGCAGGTTGAACAGGAATTGCAGCAGGAACCTTCACCAGACTGCGCGACGCAGGCCGTCTTAAGACAGGGTACTGCTGCAATGGTTCCTTCATCAGCCGCGATGTCACAAGGCTCTTTGTCACAGTCTTCCCTGACATCTCGGTACCACGATCCAGCGGTACAGGCGTGGCACTTTTTACAGTCTGTTTCCTGGCCCGAGTAACTGTACGACTGGTCCAGGCTGCCGATGGCGCCGGCCAGGTCTTCCAGTTCGCCGTTCACTGCTTCCTGCAGAGTGGCCATACCGGTGATCAATCCGACGACCAGTACTGATCCGACGATCACAATCTCAGTTGACAGGATGACACCGTGTTCATCCTGCCACAAACACTTCATAAGGCGTTTCATTGACAGGTCTCCAAAATTCGTCGGAAAAATTCCCGCAGTGAAATCACTGCGTTCAGGCAACACGACAAACCATCAATCGCCGCTTGAATGAGCGACTGCAGGCGCGTGAATCAAACCGCCGGAATGTCGTCCGGCGGAGGATGTCTGAGGGATTCCATCCGAGACAGGGAAGGGGGCGATTCCCCTTCCCCGCGTCGGACGAATGCAGGTTGCTGCCAGGCAACCTGGTGCGGCCTCAGCCGCGGCTCTCTCTCGCTGCGACCTCGACTTCCGGACGACCCTGAATGTGTCTCTCTCATGACGGGTCCGGTGGGCTCTCAACCACCATTCAACGTCATCACAATCAGATTCATCCGAAGAATCGTTTCTGTCACAACAACTCAGACAGATTGCACAGCCCGTGCCATAGGCAAAATCGGCGTAATCGATACAGGCCGAATGGAGACGCAAGTGCAATGAGGAAAGAAGCTTGCGTGAAGGCAGCGTTCGTGGTTGGCCAGAGTGGAACGTCAGGAAACGTTCAGAGCGGTTACGCGGATGTTCAGGATTTTGTTAACTAACCTGAACATCCGGAATGCGCGGGCGACGTCCGGAGTCATCTTCTGGAGGGACGGAGGCGAGCAGGAGGCCGCTGCAACCAGGGAACCAGGGAGTTCGGCCTCGGAAGGTCAGCACAGCTGCTGAAACGCTCAGAACTCACTTCAATGCTGGCAGCGCTCAGCAGCGATACCTACGCGGCTTTGCGGAGCTGGCCGACGATGCGTTCGAAGTCATCGTTGGATCCGAAGTGAATCACGATCTGTCCGGATTCCTTCTTCTTCAGCCGAATGTCAATTTTAGCGGCCAGCGATTCACGCAGCTGATCCTGCAGTGAGATGACGTGAGCCGATGGTTCCGGCTTTGCAGCCGGCGCCGCCGTTTGGGTTTCTGTAGCTGGGCTGAGGCCCGATTTGAGGATACTCCGCACGGCTTCTTCGGTCTTTCGGACGGACAGACACTGTTCCTCAATCTGTCGAGTGAGTTCCGTTTGTGCGTCCGTCGACAATGGCAGGAGTGCTCGCGCGTGGCCGCCGCTGATGCGATCCTGTCGGACAGCTTCCTGAACGTGTGTCGGGAGTTCCAGCAGACGCATCATGTTGCTGACGGTGGACCGATTCATGGACAGCCGTTTGGCCAGTTCTTCAACTGTGCCTCCGAAACGTTCCAGATAGTCGCGGAATGCTTCTGCCTTTTCCAGAACGTTGAGATCCTGGCGTTTGAGATTTTCTTCGATGGCAGCTTCGCAGACCTGATTGTCTTCCAGTTCGACCACGCGGCAGGGGATGTTTTCCAGACCAACCTGCTGAGCGGCTCGCCAGCGCCGTTCGCCGGCTACCAGCTGGTAGCCATCGCCGTTGGCTCGAACCAGCAAAGGCTGCAGGACTCCATGCTTCCGGATACTGTTGGCGAGTTCCGTGATGGCTTCTGTGTCAAATTCGCGGCGCGGCTGAAACGGATTCCGCTCGATCAGTTCGACGCTGATCTCGTCAGCAGCCGGGGAACTCAGAGTGACAGGAGCTTCCTGAGCCAGTTCCTCGCCTTCCGGGCTTCCCAGCAATGCATTCAGGCCTCGGCCCAGTCGTGGTTTCAGTTTCGGTTTGTCGGCGGTATGTGCATCCACGGCTTCGGCATCCCTGCAAACTCAAGATATGTCAAACCGCGACATCCTCTCTGCGGCCTGATCCCCTGTAGAGATCGACACAATCGAAACAGTCGGAACAGCCGCGCGGCTGGGATACCGGTTCCGTAAGATGGGGTAAATGGGATGTCGGCTGAGATATTGGTAACCGCGTTCGTTATTACTTGGGATTAGCTGCGCGAGCCTGTCGAGGAGCCGTCCACAGCTTGAGAGCGACGATGATGTCTTTCCTGAGTGGCGTTCCTGCCGCCGGGTCCTGTGCCATCACGTGGTAGACGTCCGCAGGCCGCCTGGCCACTGGACCCTGATGCAGCTTGATTTGCTGTTGCTTCAGTCCGGCATTTTGCAGCTGAACCTGTGCTTCCTTGTGTGACATCCCCACCAGATTCGGGACTGTGCCAGGTTTTGCCATCGGCTGACGATTTGCCGGCTTCGCGACTGCAATGTCATCGTCATGGATAGTCACATTGTACTTGCTCAGATTGAGTTTGAAGGGTGTTGGTCCCCAGCCGCCGAAAATGCGGCGACGATTCACTTTCATATTGTCAAAGTGATAGACCTCTTGTTTTGTCTTTCCAGGGCTAATCAGTTGGATAGCGACGGGTAGTCCAGTTTGAGTATTTAGCTGAATCTTTGCTTCGATCCAGTTTTGCTGGTCGTCGCGCCGCTTGGGAAATGCTGTCAATTCGGCAACAGGTAGTTCCTTTGTCGGTGTCTGAACAAGTTTGAGGTCGAATCGTTTGATTGCTTCAGCAGGAGGAAGCCCGAACAGGAATGGGAGCGGCCCATTCATGATGTTCTGGCCACGCAATTCCTTTGGCAGTGCGATCACGGCTGCCGACTTGTCTTCTTCATTCACCGTGATCAGTTGCTCGCCATCACATACCCATTTTTCAGCTAACGCGTTTTCGAGTGCATAAGGTTTACCATCCGGGTCTCGCTTAACGCGTGCTTCAGGTTCCGTTCTCTTTGCCATCAGGAACTTCATGTCGGCTTCTGAGATGGGGTTCATATCAAGTCGTCCGTGGTCCGGTGCCTGATAGAAGAACTGACCGTGCCCGATGGTTTCGACCTTGAAAGTCATGTCGTACGTTCGACGAACAACATCACCTTCAAGCCGTTTGATTCTTGAGCTGCGAGATTCCCAGAACTCAAGCACACGCCAGAGAGTGGGATCGATGTCCGGCGGAGCTGCGTTGGTACCGTTTTCTGGTTTCTGCTGTGCAAACGTAGCGGACAGGCACAGGCAGACGGTGCTCAGCAAGACGGACATGGCAACGTAGCGACGCATCGGATTCCTTCCGAACACTCGGTGACCGCCATCGTGGCGGATTGTCAGCAAATTCAGGCGTCGCGCGTACACACGGCCCGGCCTCAAACTGTCTTATATCGGCTCAACGATCTCCCGAAAACCCCGGTTCAACGACGTCAAAACTACCCAGCTTCCCACGTCTTTCCGGATGCAATCGAACCAGCACGACTGAAGCCGTAAGACCGGCTGGTTCTGCCACACGCCAACGATGGCGTAGCGAGGCTATTTCTCCCAGTCATGGAAACTGTAGACGTCTTCTTTGGTTCCGGATGAATCAATGATTCGGGCGTGTCTCGGTCTCCATGTCGTTGTGTCCACAATGAGTTCGGACGAGATCCAACACGATTGATGCCAATTGGATTTGGGATCGAGTCGCAGGTGAAGTTGACCGTCTGGGGAATTCGGATTCTCCAAAAGTTCGATGTTGCAACTGTCCTGGATTTGTCCCGGCTGGCGCAGAAACAGCAACGGAGGGAGGTCTTGCGCGCAGGACAACAGCAGCCCGAAACGTTGCCAAAAAGGCAATTCGTCGATTTCCTCCGGGCTCGGACAGTCTGGGATGTCCAACATCGTGATGTTCCAAAGGTCTTCATCGCAAATGAGGAGTGAATCCCCGGAACGAATGAGTACTTGCGGCAGCATGCTTTCCAGGTGGTATGGCCGATCGTCTCGTCCGCGTTTGACTCTTGCGTTGGCTTTGCTGCGTGCGGCCAGCATGGCAGGGGTGATCGCGACTGGTTTCGCCCCCATGCTCCACTGTTCGGGACTTGAAAACTTAAGCTTTCCTGAACCAAGGGTCTCAACATGAAAGATTCGATCGTAGGTCCGACGCAAGAACGATACGCTCACGCGGTCAGATGGCGGCGAGTGTTTTGCCCACTGCTCGAACAGTTCCTGTGCGGCAGGATTGCCTACAATCTTTGAGTCTTCCTGTGACTTGGGAATCGGATTCGCCGCTTCCCCACCGACTGCGACAGACAACCAACAGCAGGCAAGTGCGGTCCGGATGATTTCGCGCATCGTTGGAACTCCTCTGCGGGGTGTGAGCCATCTCAGACTGCCGATACACATCCTATGACCGACAGTACGGGTGGGTCTATCCCGGGCTCAGCTGAACCGAATGTCACCGATGCGGGCAATTGGCGGGTTCAGCCTATTCCTGCTCGGCGATACGGCGGTTGTATTCGCTGATGATGTCCAGATAGTTGGCGGGGAACTGCTGACGGATGAGTTCCCGGGCTTTAGCCTCTTCGCGGCGGTCCAGCATGCCCCAGCGGCCGGTTTCCTTGAGTTCCTTGCGGTCCGCTTCGCCTTCGGCTCTGGAGCCGTGGATTCGGCTTTCCTGAGCGGGACGACCGGACGGCTGGTTCTGCCCCTGACCATCCCCGGAACCTCCCTGCTGCTGATCCTGGTTGTTTTGCTTCTCAGCTTCTTCCAAAAGCCGGTCAATGGCAGCGATAACCTGCTGCTGCTGGTCCTGCACGCGTTCTCCCGAGCGTCCCAGATCCAGTCGACGTTCCACATCGGACATCAGACGGGAGATATGCCCCAGATCATTGTCCTTTTGTTTTTGCAGTTCTGCCTGCAGGATCTCTGCGACGAGCCGAAACCTTTGAGGCACTTCCGCCGTGTGATTCAGCAGCAGGCTGAGACTGTCCAGAGCTTTCTGCCGTTGCAGCAACTGGCTTTGGCAGACCGCTCGATAGAAGAACAATCCGGCGGGATCAATGACTTCTTCAGGGGAGAGTGTGTCGAAGATAGCCAGTGCTTCGTCGAATAGACGATGCTGAGTCATCCAGCGCGCTCGAAAAAGATCTACGTGGTTCCGATAGATCTTCCGGTCACGGATGCCCTCAAAGACAATGGCTTCCAGTGAATCTTCACTCCAGGAGGATTCCAGCAGTTTCCGTGTGGCCGTGTCAGCATCTGCGAAGGCTTCAATGAGACGATCCAGCAGATCTTCGTCCGGTAGCTGAGACAGCTCTTTCTCGTCCGCCCAGTTCGCGGCAATTTGCTCCTCAATGGCTGGCTCGATTCCGGTGGCCTGGATCCATTCAAACAGCTCCGTTCGCACATTGAGCGAATCAGCACCGGAGAACGTGATGTCAAACGCTTGCGCACCATTCGCGGCGCACACGTTTGTCAGGATCACAATTGCCGTTGTCTTGAGCCACTTCATGCCCATCAGTCTACCGCGTCAGCCCTGAGAGAGCCAACGGACATCCGGACGTCACTGTAGAGAAGCAGATGGAACCTACTTCTTCGCGTTGGGGTCCACTTCCCATGGCTTGGCTTTGCGTTCACGCAGTCGAGTCGCCTTGCCGGTACGATCTCGCAGATAGTACAGCTTGGCGCGTCGGACACGACCGTGTCGCTTCACCTCAATCTTTGCGATCTTGGGTGTGTTGACCGGGAAAGTGCGTTCCACACCTTCTCCCGCCACGATTCGACGCACGGTGAATGTTTCGCCGGTGCCTTGTCCTCGGCGTGCAATTACGACGCCGGTGAAGATCTGGACGCGTTCTTTGCTGCCTTCCAGAATTCTCGTGTGGACATCGACTGTGTCGCCGACAGCAAAGTTCAGCGGTTCTTCTCGCAGACTGGATTGTTCCGCAATATCGAGCAGTTTGTTTCGCATCTCAGTTTCTCCGAGCTTTACCGGTCTCGCCGGGAGCGTGGGACGACGAATCGAGCAGATCCGATCGTCTTTCGGCCGTACGTTTCAGACTTTGTTCGTGTCGCCAGGCCGCGATGGCCTGATGATTTCCACTTAGCAGGATCTCGGGAACCGCCATGCCTCGATATTCCCGAGGTCTCGTATACTGCGGATGTTCCAAAATTCCTGCATTGCTAAATGAATCATACCGGCTGCTGGTTTCGTCCCCCAAAACGTCTGGAATCAGACGAATGACGGCGTCGATCAGCAGCATTGCCGGGACTTCACCTCCATTGCAGATGAAGTCACCGACGGAAATCTCTGTTGGCTGGAGTCCCTCGCGGATTCGTTCGTCGAAACCTTCGTATCGACCGCAAAGGATGACCAGTCGTTCTTCTGTTGCCAATTCTTCCACCAGAGGCTGATCCAGAGTACGTCCCTGAGGACTCATCATAACCAGCCGACCTGGCTTTTCTGCTGACTGCTGAACGGCTTCGACACAGTCGAAAACCGGCTCACACATCAACAGCATTCCTGGACCACCCCCGTAGGGTTTATCGTCCACCTGAGCATGTTTTCCTTTCGCGTACGCCCGGAAATCATGCGTTTGAACATCCACCAGACCGCGTTGGATCGCCAGCTTCAGAATACTTTGCCCGAGATACCCGGAAAACATCTCAGGAAACAAAGTCAGCACATCGAACTGCATCTCAATGCCTGGCACAACACGGCCGAGCGATTGCTCGATCTGTTGTTCTACTCGGCTGCTTCGGCAGTTTCTTCTGTCGGAGCTTCCGTCGTTTCAGTTGTTTCTTCCCCTTCTGCGGCCGGTGCTTCGGCTGCTGGTTCCGGTTCAGGAGCTTTGGGGGCTGTCATTGGCGGCGGTGCTGCCGCAACACCAAACTTGCCCTTCTTCACCTTTCGAATCAGTGCGTTGACCTTTTCTGAAGGCTGAGCGCCCACAGACAGCCAGTAGTCAATGCGGTCCATCTTCAGGCTGACGCGTTTGGATTTGTCCGGGACGGAGGTGTCGTAAAACCCGACTTCTTCGATGGCCTTGCCGTCACGCGCCTTACGCTTGTCCATGATACAGATGCGGTAAAAAGGACGGTGCTTACGCCCCATTCGCTTCATACGAATTCGAACTGACATTGCTACTCCCGGGATTTCGCGGCATGGCCGCCTGAATGTGTTGTTGTGCTCTGAACCTGCGGTCATCCAAACCCACAGTTTGCCGGCTGTCTTGTGAGAGTCAGCAAGCGGACGGTTTGGGGTACGGCAGTTCGGAACGGGGAAGCTCAGCGAAATTCGGCCTGGAAAGCCAGCCCGATCTGAGCGGGTCCGCTGTTTTACCTTCTTCGGTTACGTTTTTTCGCTTTTCTGGCGTCTTTCCGCTTCTTTTTGTTCTTTTCTTTGGCTCGGGCCTGATCCAGAGGGCCTCTTTTGCTTCGCTGCTTCTTGTCGCGGAGGTCGGCATTTGGGTCCATCATGCCGCCGTCTGCCATCTGTTTGACGGCTTTCATGCGGTCTCTGATGCCCATTCCCGCCATATCCTGCATCATTTTGCTCATGGACTGGAAGTCCTTAAGCAGCTTATTGACGTCGGCAGCGTCGACACCGCTTCCAGAGGCAATCCGATGCCGGCGGCTCCGGTCGATCTTGTCGGGATTGTTGCGTTCATCCAGCGTCATCGAGTTGATGATGCCTTCAATCCGTCTCATGTCGTCTTCGGGATCCATGTCGCCCATCTGATCGACGACTTTGCCCATGCCAGGGATCATCTTCATGACTTCCCCCATGGACCCCAGCTTTTTGATCTGGCCCATCTGCTTGCGGAAGTCGTCCAGTGTGAACTTGCCTTCCTGCATCTTCTGCTGCTGGGCCAGCATTTCATCTTCGTCGAATTCCTTCTGAGCTTTCTCCACGAGCGACAGCACGTCGCCCATGCCCAGAATTCGGCCGGCCATGCGGTCCGGATGGAATTCTTCCAGTCGGTCCAGTTGTTCCCCAACACCGACGTACTTGATGGGGACACCAGTCACTGCTTTGACGCTGAGCGCCGCTCCGCCGCGTGTGTCACCGTCGAGCTTGGTGAGGATGACGCCGTCGAGTTCCAGCGCTTCGTTAAATGCCTTGGCGCTATTGACGGCGTCCTGACCGGTCATTGCGTCGCAGACAAACAGGCACTGGTCGGGACTCACGCGCGAATCAATCCGCTGGAGTTCCTTCATCAGCTCTTCGTCGATCCCCAGTCGACCAGCGGTGTCCAGGATGACAACCTTCGCGCCCTGCTTTTTGGCTTCTTTGACGCCGTTGCGGCAGACCTGAACGGGATCACTCTTCGCCGGATCTTCAGCGTACACCGAGCAACCGACCTGGCCGCCAATGACCTTCAATTGTTCGATCGCAGCAGGGCGTTGAAGGTCAGCCGCCACCAGCATCGGAGGGTGATGGCTTTCCTTGAGCATGCGGGCGAGTTTGCCGCAGGTGGTTGTCTTACCACTTCCCTGCAAACCGCACATCATGATGATGCTGACGCCATCCCGTTTGATCGCCAGGGAATGGTCGACCGGTCCCATCAGATCGATGAGCTCCTGGTTGACGATTCCGACAATCTGCTGGTCCGGGCGCAGAGACTTCAGGACCTCTTCGCCGACGGCCTGATTGGTCACCCGTTTGACGAAATCCTGAGCGACATCGTAGGCCACGTCGGCTTCCAGCAGCGCCTGGCGCACCTGCTTCATGCCGTCACGAATATTGCTTTCGGAGATCTTTCCGGTACCCCGGAACGCCGAAAACGCATTCGTCAGTCCGTCTGTGATGCCTTCAAACACGGGATTGAGTTCTCTTGAGTAACGCGGCTGCTGCCCGGATGCTGTGTGCGATCGACTTGTGTGCACCGGGTGCGACCGAATCGCAGGGGCTTAAATGATGCTGCACAAACAGGTTGCGACGCCGTCCCCGGGCGGGGAGGACAGTTGTCCCGGCAAAAAAATCGAACCAAGGATCATACCGACGACCGATGGCATTGGCAAGCTGTTCGTCATGCGGGTGACTGGGAGGTTTGCGTAGCGGGGTGGCCGCGCAAACTCCAGATTCCCAACGTCGTATGTGCCTCAGTTGCCGGAATCCCTTTTCCCTTTGTCAGCCGCCTCTTGAAACCGCGAGAACCCCGGCCCTATGTTGATACTGATGCCAGTTTATGTCGCCTGGTGAAGTATCTCCGTGAGAGTTTTCGCACTACTTCAGATCTTCGTGCTGTTAAGCACCTGCCTGCTTCCCGAAGGACGAATGTCCTGGGCGGCGAGTGGCTGTGGGTGTTCTGTGGCAGCCCGCAGTGCGGGCACCTGTTGCTGTTCGTCCGGAAGCGGGAGCTGCTGCAGGACAAGCGAGGCCAAATCGAAGTCTGAGTCCGACTGCAGCCAGGGCAGCTGCTGCATTGTGAAGGTTCGGTCGAAGAAGCCAGCTGCAGCAAACGCAAAGAGTTGCTGTCAGAAGAAGACTGAACCGTCAGAGCGTGAAGGTATCCGGTCATCATGCCCCTGCGGAAGATCGGCAGTCCTCGCCATCGTGATGCGGCCACGTCAGCTGACGCCAAGGGTGACGATTCCTGAGTTCGTTGCTTCCGGGACTGTGCCAGCTTGCACAACATTCGAACAGGGGCGTGCCAAAGACGCCCCGTCGCCACCTCCTCCTCGAAACGTTTGAATCGATTGCCTGAGTCATCAGTGCCGCCTTGCACACCGTTGATTCGACTCTGATTCCGTTTCGTTTCAGTTTGTTCGTCAGCTGCTTTGTGCGCTGTCGACTCTTACGGAGGATTATCTCTCATGTTGATTTCAAAACGCCACGCGCCGCGTGGTTTTACGTTGATCGAACTGCTGGTGGTGATCGCGATCATTGCCATTCTGATTTCATTGCTGCTTCCCGCTGTGCAGCAGGCTCGTGAGGCAGCTCGTCGCACGCAGTGCAAGAACAATCTCAAGCAGCTTGGCCTGGCTCTGCACAACTATCACGACATCCACAATGTGTTTCCGTCGGGCTACACCGCTCGCGGAGTCGTCAGCTCTGACCCGGCTGCTGTGGAGACGGGCCCTGGATTCGCATGGGGCACGATGTTGTTGCCGATGATGGACCAGGGGAATCTCTATGAATCGCTGGACTTCAGTCTGGATGCAGTCGACCCGGCGAATCTGGCGGCAGCCGATTATGTGCTGGAAATGTTCCTGTGTCCCACGGATCCGGCACCCAGAAAGTTCACCTTGCCCAGCGGTACAGAACTGCCGGCTTCCAACTACGTGGGTATCTTCGGTTACGGAAACGTGTCGATGGCTCCCGGAACCGGAACAGGCATCTTCTATCGCAACAGTTCGACTCGATTTCGTGACGTGACGGATGGCACATCCAACACCATCTGTATTGGGGAACGGATGCACGAGCATGACAATGTCGATTCGCTGGCTCCCGTGGATGCGAACAGTACCTGATACGCCGTTATTCCGGCGTCGCCCAGACCGGCCGGGATGATGATGCCGGCGATGATGGAGCAGTCTCCGTCACTGGTCCTGGGACACGTCGGGCAGGACGCGATGGGGCCAATGATGGCCATGCATCACACGCCGAACAGCACCAATCACATCGTGAACTTCAGCAACAATCACGTCGGAGGAGTGCAGTTTCTGCTGTGCGATGGATCGGTTCACTTCATGAGCGAGAATGTCGACTATGACACATTCCGGTGGCTCGGGGAGCGTTCGGATGGTCAAATCATCGGAGAGTTCTAAGCGAACCACTCGACCGGACCTGTGTCCGGTCGGTGTTTGCCACAGACCTGGACAGCAGAACCCCGGTTGCCTGCCGCAGCCGGGGTTCTTTCGTGTGAGCTGGCATCGCAGTGAGTTAGACGGGTCGATAGAATCAGGTTACCGCCGCACGCTGTAAACGACGGTTGTGGTGACCGTCCCGAAATGTTGAGACAACCATGCGCAGTGAATCTGAAGTCCTGTTCGAAGACACCCCATTCGAAATTCCCGTTGCGGATCGAGTGAATCGACTGCCTCCTTACATGTTCGGGGCGATCAACAAACGGAAGTACCAGTTAAGGGTTGAGGGTGTCGACGTGATCGATCTGGGAATGGGGAATCCAACGGATCCGCCCGACCCGCTGATCGTGCAGAAGATCGAAGAAGCCCTCGCAGACTCTCGCAATCATCGTTATTCCGTCAGCAACGGGATCGGCAACCTGCGCAAAGAAGTCGCCAAGCGTTACTGGAAACGATACGGCGTCCGACTGAATCCGGACGATGAGGTGCTGGCCTGCATCGGATCAAAAGAAGGATTCAGCCACATGTGTCTGGCGTTGATGGGCCCAGGCGACACCGCCGTCGTGCCTTCGCCCTATTTCCCGGTTCATGTTTACGCGGTGATGCTGGCGTCCGGAAACGTCATCACACTGGATACTCGGGACCCGGACAGCTTTCTGAAAAACGTAGCTTACACTTGCGAACATCTGGTACCGAAACCCAAAGTTGTCCTCGTCAATTTCCCTCATAACCCCACGGCGACCGTGATCGAACAGGACTTCTACGTGGAGCTGGTGCGGCTGGCGAAGAAATACAGTTTCCTGGTCATCAGCGATTTTGCCTACGCTGACATTTGCTACGACGGCTATCAGGCTCCCAGTTTCCTCGCGACTCCGGGAGCCATCGATGTTGGTGTGGAGTTCACATCAATGAGCAAGAGTTACAGCATGGCCGGCTGGAGAATTGGCTACTGCTGCGGCAATCGGGAGATGGTTCGAGCGCTGGCAACAATCAAGGGCTACTACGACTACGGAATCTTTCAGCCAATTCAGATTGCCGCAATCGTGGCGATGAGGCACTGTGATGCGGCCGTTGAAAGTGTCACCAAAGAATACGAACAGCGCCGTGATGTTCTATGTGAGGGATTGACGCGTCTGGGCTGGGACGTGACTCCTCCGAAGGCCGGTATGTTTGTGTGGGCCGATATGCCTGAGCAGTACCGGGAAATGGGCTCCATCGAGTTTGCCATGAAGCTGCTGAATGAGGGCGGCGTCGCCGTGAGTCCCGGGCGCGGTTTTGGAGAAGACGGAGAGAACTGTTTGCGTCTGGCGATCGTGGAAAACAGTCAGCGTCTGCGCCAGGCGGTCCGACAGATCGATCGATGCCTGAACAAGGCGGAGTCTGTCTCCCCGGCGTGATCGGTACTTGAAACAGGAACCGGCAAAGGCCGTAAGTTTACTCGCAGGGTGAGTTGTCCTGATCCACCGTGATCACAATTGGGGTGTGCGTCTTAAGTTCATCTTCGTGGTAGTCGGCGTAGCTGACGATGATGACCAGATCACCCACATGGACCAGGCGGGCAGCGGCACCATTCAGGCAGATCGTTCCTGACCCTGGTTCGCCCTGAATCACATACGTCGTCAGACGATTGCCGTTCGTGATATCCAGCACATCAACCTGCTCGTACTCAGCCAGGTTTGCAGCCTGCATCAATTCAGCATCGATGGTCACGCTGCCCTCATAATTGAGGTCGGCTTCTGTGACTGTCGCTCGATGGATCTTGGATTTGAGCAGTCGACGAATCATGGATTCGCGTTGACCCCCTTCAGGTGTTGTGGCCGCTGATCCGTCGATACCCCACATATCCGGATGAGCGACTCGGTCGAATTGTGGGCTACCTCAGTCTGGCTTCAAGCTTTTCTTCGCAGGCAGCAAGAATAATCCCAACGGCTGTATCGACTTCGTCAGCAGTGAGAGTTCTGTCGGGAGCCTGAAAACGGGCACTCAGTACATAAGATTTACTGCCGGCTGAGATCTGGCTGCCTCGGTACTGGCCACCGAACGAAACGTCATTCAGCAACTCACCGCCGGCCTGTTGAACCGTCGCTGCCAGGTCTGCCCAGTTGACTGATTCAGCCATGACGAGATTCAAATCCCGAGTGATTCCCGGGAACCGAGGTGGCGGGCAGGAGCGACGATCGGGCTCGTAGAGTTCTTCGAGCAGCATGGCATCCAGTTCGGCGACCGTCACATCACTTTGCAGGTCCAGTTGCTGAATGATGGATCGATCCAGCTCTCCAAGATATCCCAGCGGTTGTCCGTTTAGCGACAGTTGGGCACCTCTGCCTTCAGCAAAACCAGAAATCACGGATGGTTCGCACGTTAGTTGAGCAGACGGAATCAGATCACTTACGAGACTTTCAACAATTCCTTTCAGGCTCTGGAAGTCTCTGCCGCAGACCATTCCGATTGTCAGTGGCTCGGCTTCTCGTTCTGACTTGTCCTCGCCAGCGGACAGGTACACACGAGCCACTTCAAACAATTCTGCGTTTGCTGTTCCGGTACGTTCGTTCTGCCGACGGCATTGTAGCAGACTTGGAATCAGACTTTGTCGTAATTGATTTTCGACGGTGCGTGTGGAATGGTCGACTGCCGCGACCTGAAGTTCACCGCGCGGTCGAAACACCTGCTGCAGCGAATCACTGACAAACGATAGTGTGAGGGCTTCGAACAATCCACACGCCGTGAGGTGGGCGCGAATGCGATCACCGGTTTCTTCGCGGCGACTACGGGTCGTGGCAACCACCGGCAACATCGCGTCGTCCGGGATGTTCTCATAGCCATGAATTCGCGCGATCTCTTCGATGAGATCACATTCTCGCGTGAGGTCCAGCCGCCATGATGGGGCGACGAACGAAGCTTCGGTGTCGGATTGCTCCACGCACTTCAGGCCGAGCCGTTCCAGGATGGAAACGCATTCGTCAGCCGAAACATCAATTCCCAGCAGCCGTTTCACCTGGTTGAATCGGATTGATACAGGTGGAGGCATTTCGGGAAGTGGTTCACCAGCAACAACCGATCCTGCCAGCAGTGTTCCGCCGGCCACCTGCTGAATCAGTTCGCAGCAGCGTCGTGACGCCCAGTCCATATTCTGTCGATCCACTCGACGTTCGAAGCGGAACGACGACGGGCTGTGCAGCTTGAGCGCTCGGGCTGTGGTTCTCACGGAAACGGGATCGAACGACGCGACTTCGACCAGGATATTCGTGGTCGAATCTGAAATCTCGGTGTCGAGTCCACCCATGACGCCGGCGACAGCCACGGGACAAGTCTCATCAGCAATCACGCATGCTCCGGCAGGAAGTTCGTATTCTCGCTGATCGATTGCCGTGATCTTTTCGCCAGCGGTGGCTGACCGAACAATGATGGACTGACCATTCAAGTTGTCGAAATCAAAGGCGTGCAGTGGCTGGCCGCATTCAAACATCACGTAGTTTGTGACATCGACCACATTGTTGACGCTGTTAATGCCAACTGCTTCCAGACGTTCTTTGAGCCAGTCCGGACTGGGCCCAATCTTCACGCCCTGAATCACGCGAGCGTGATATTCGTGGCACAATTCCGGACAGTCGATCCGCACGCTGACTGCATCCGAACAGGCGCTACTGGCTTCCTCGACAGTGGCCTTCGGGATGGTGAGTTCTGCGCCAAACAGCACAGCAACTTCGCGGGCTACTCCGATATGTCCCAGACAATCCGGGCGGTTGCTGGTGACCTCAAGATCAATTGCTACATCATCGCCAGCTGACTCAACGCCTTCCAGATTCAGGCCGGACATGGTCAGGCGGTCGGTCAGGTCATCAATGGAATCGGGAAGTGTTACGTATTCGGCAAGCCAGTGCTTACTGACAATCATGGCAGGTCATCAATCGAAGGTCATCAGGCGGATCGAGGACAGGCGACAATGGCCTGACAACGAATGAAACAGTGTATCGGAAAGCAGAAGTCCGGAAAACCGGGGACTTTCTGTTCGGGAGACGCTGACCGGGTTATTCAGCGGGGACTTCGATTCCGAAGTCCTCCACGGTCAGCAATGCGGAGAACGGGATGCCCCGCGCTTCAAAGGCAGCTCGGCCTCCCTGCAGGCGATCAACGATACCGACGGCGTGAACCACCTTACAGCCGAATTCTTCGACGCGATCCACTGCCTGGATCGCGCTGCCTCCGGTTGTCACAACATCGTCGACGATGACGACATTGTCGCCGGGTTTCACCGGTCCTTCGACAAACTTCTTCGTGCCGTGGCCCTTGGCTTCCTTGCGGACCATGAATCCCTGGAGTTGTTTGCCCTGAGTGGCCGCCGCGGTCAGGACTCCTCCAACGACCGGATCGGCGCCAATCGACATCCCACCGAATCCGGTGTAGTCCACATCCTTCAGCAGTTCGAGCAGCCCGTACGAAATCTGCAGCAGGCCTTCGGCGCTGAGTGTCACCTGTTTGCCGTCCAGGTAGTACGTCGACTTCTTTCCAGAGACGAGTGTAAAGTCGCCAAACTGCAACGCCCGTTCGCGAATGAGTTCCATCAGTCGTTCGCGGTTGTACATAGAATAAGCCTTCAGCTGGAGGATACTGCCCTCGACAGCGTATCACGCTGCCTTGTGGCCGCGTCGGACGTGGAAGAGCTTGTTAGACAGGCATCCTCACGAGCCAGTACGACGACAACAATAAGTAGTAAGAGGTTGGTGTCGGGTTCGGACCCAGCATCATAGACTGGGTGCATCGAGAAGGAAGCGGGCTCGAAAATTTCCGGCGAATGCGACACCTGCCGCGTGCTGACGATCACAAGCACATTGATGTTATACCAGTTGCTGCGACCGTACTTCCGAGCGTCCGGTATGACGTTACCGGACGTCCAATACTTCCCGACGTCCGTCCTGATGCACAACGACGGCCGAAAGCACTGCAGGACTCTTGTAGATCGCGGTCCCGTCGTGCTGGATTTGCACGAACATCGAGCTGGCAGCACGCTCTTATTAGTCCTTACCACCGAGATACGACTTATCCGGGTTTCGGGTCTTGCTGTTCAGTGCAGGGATGCTCGTATAGCGGCTCTTCCGGATTTTTTCTGGAAATCGTCCGGCGTTCGTAACGAATGCACGATCTCACCCGCCACGCCCACCACTGCACCATGCCGCTCCATGAACGCCTGGGAGTCACCGCCACCACCCGCGCCAGCTTCGCGGCCTACAACACGATGGACGATGTAGAAGCTCTGGTCGACGCCATTCAGTTCGCGCGACAGAAACTGCGACTGGCGTGAATCGGACTCTCGTTGCACGAGCGGCGAACTCGGTTGCCCCGTCGCCGCAGATGGTCCTCTTATGGGTCCCTCCACATTTCTCTGTGTTTTCAGACACGGTGCCGTGCGTCCGGCCGATCGAATCAACGAGCCGGGAAGGCCCCGGGACTAACGCAAGTCACGAACACTCAGAATCCGCAACAATGGCAACCGTTTGGCCAGACCGAGCCGGAAACACGTGCGCGATGGCAACGGATTGGAAAAAGAAGTCAGGAACGTTCCTGACTTTCTAAATTCTGCCAGGATTTGAACCGAGAGAATGACCTGAAAGATCCGACGCTACTCAGCCACGACGCGAAAAGCGATTGCCGCACTCGCGTTGCCAGGCGTGCTTGTGCCGCGACTGGCAGAACGCGCATCCCCTGGAAGGTTTTGCCACGACCCACCCCGATAGACCCGAAAATATCCGCCGAGTGGCCCCTCCGGATCCTTTACCCGCGATAGTTCGTAGTAGTCTTCACCGTACCAATCGCTGCACCACTCCGACACATTTCCGGACGTATCGAACAGTCCGAATCCGTTTGCATCGTACGATTTAGCGTCGACCGTAACGCCGAGGTATCGTCCCTTATTTGTGACAAAAGAGAACGCATTGACGTTCGCCTTGTCACCGTTCGAGGATGAGCCCCACGGAAAGGGAGTCTGGCTTCCGGCTCGTGCCATGTACTCCCACTCCGCTTCTGGGCCTAGTGCCGCGTCAGGATTTGATTTTGGGGTAGAGTGATTTGAGTTTGACGCGGGCCTGCTGCACGTTGAATTGCCAATCGACTCCTCGCTGATATTTGTTGGAATCGCTGGCCGAGGCTTTGGTTTCCGATCGAAGAGGTTTCGTGGATTCGAATCGGCGGCCAGTGACACATTGCCTGGTCATTGTGCTCAGTTCGTTTTCACCAATGTTGAGCCAACTGCCATGCTTCGGCGTGTAGCGAAACTCAAGGCGGCCGACGTGTTCACGGGCTTTTGCCGCCGGAAACGATTCGTAGAACGCGCCTCGCGTGTGCGTGTTCAGATTGTCGCACACAAGAATGACTTTCTTTGCGTCACGGTACCGCGTCGTGAGCAGCCGCTCCATTTCAATCGCCCAG
>Ga0180430_10001410_pt1 | contig 23446 bp, 18 predicted proteins | sample SS_ome_9_FD_132999 | JGI IMG/M metagenome (GOLD analysis project Ga0180430, IMG submission 132999) | Hypersaline lake sediment archaeal communities from the Salton Sea, California, USA - SS_1_S_2 metaG | ecosystem: Environmental > Aquatic > Non-marine Saline and Alkaline > Hypersaline >... | reverse complement strand
CGGTGTTTCACGTCCCGACGGACGAAGTCGATGATACCGGTCGTCCTCTGCGTGTTGGCGGTCTGGGGCGCCTCTGCGCTTTTTGCCGGTGTTCCGCACCTGGTCAAGAACGGTGTTCTGTTCGGTAATCCGCTCGCACCGTTTGTTGGATGCGGCAGCGCGTGGCACGTTCAGAACTGGTACTCCGGCGCCGGTGGGGATGCGATTGTCCGGTGGATTCACATGACGTATCCGGTGGCGCTGGTCTTCGGCGATTACCCGATGCAGTACGGGACGCTGTCTCCGCTGATACTGGCTTTTTTTCCGCTGGTGGTGCTCTCGTGTCGACGCGCCAAACCGTTTAGTAGTCTGCTGTTTCAGGTTACCGCGTCGGCGATTTTCGGCCTGGTGGTTTTCACCTGCTTGAGCCCCAATGTCTTTGCGCCCCGATATGTTCTTGCTCCGCTGTTGCTGCTGATCCTTCCGGCTGCGGTCGGGGCCCAGTTGGCCCTGGAGTCCGGGCGCCTCGGGCGCGTGCTGTCAGCGGTGGTTTTGACCGCTGCGATCGTGGTTGTGTTTGGGCGATTGGTCCGGGATGTCTCTCGGTGCGGTGGCGATTCCGTCAAGTACGTGGTGGGACGACTGATCGATCCGGAGCGGCTTCGCCCGGACTGCGGTGCGGCTGGGGTCCTGAACGCCCATGGGGGATTTGACGAACCGGTAGTACTGGTCTCTTACAACTGTTACTGGGTCCGGCCTGACCTGCTCAGGAGCTGCCTGACCGAGGAGCAGTTGGCCCCGATGCGCAAACTTCCGACGTCGAGGCGGCGTTGGGAGTGGCTTTACCGGCGCGGCGTGAGGCTTATTCTGCTCGACACCAGGAGTTTCGGCGCAGAAACTCCCGAGGGTATTACGACGGGGTTTGTGAGCACATCCGAGGTGCCCGACGGATTTGCGGTCAAGGTGCTTTATCGCAGGAAGGGGCGAATAGTCCTTCAATTGGGGCGGATCAACATCCAACAGCCGACAAGAAACGCCCAATAACCAAGTAAACGACGAACGGTAAGGGCCAAAGAGATAACGGCTGAGCGTTTGGACGTGTCGTTACCAGGACTCTGCCGTTAATCCATGTAATCCCCATCTGTGGTTCGCAAGCAAGAGGGCGTGACCACTCTACAAACATTACGGCAGGCGGATTAAGGCGTGCTTGTTGCGGAGTTTGTCGGCGGCCTGTATACTGCCCCTCTGGCATGCAGACAGGCCGCGGCCGGGCACTTTTTTCAAGCGGCTGGAGACAGGCAGACATGATAACGGGCAAGACAATATTCATCACCGGCGGCGCCGGATTTATCGGCTCGACTCTGGCCGGAAGACTGATCGAGGATAACGAGATCATCATCCTGGACAATCTCTCCAGGGATTCCCTGAAGGACAAACCGTTCCGGGACCATCCCAATTTGACGGTCATCGAGGGCGACGTTCTGGACTACGACGCGGTCGCCGGGTCGATGAACGGGGCCAACATCGTGGTTCACTGTGCGGCAATTGCGGGCATCGACACGGTGATAGTGAAACCGGTGGTGACCATGCGGGTCAACATGGTCGGATCGGCCAACGTTCTGGAAGCGGCATCGAAGCTCGATCGGTGCGAGAGGGTGGTGTGCTTCTCGACCAGCGAGGTTTTCGGCGGTATGGCGTTCGGTTCGCACGAGACGGACAACACGGTCATCGGAGCGGTCGGCGAGGCGAGGTGGACGTATGCGGTGAGCAAGCTGGCAGAGGAGCATCTGGCCATCGCGTACCACCAGGAACAATCGCTGCCCGTGGCGGTGGTTCGCCCGTTTAACGTCTACGGTCCCGGACAGGTCGGTGAGGGGGCGCTGCGAACTTTTATCCAGCGGGCGATAAAGGACGAACCGATCGAAATACACGGTGACGGAACGCAGATACGCACGTGGTGCTACGTTGACGACATGATCGAAGGGACGCTTCTTGCAATGTCGCACCCCAATGCCGTCGGCGAGACCTTCAATATTGGAAACAAACGAGCGGTGATAACGATTTACGGTCTGGCAAATACCGTGGTGCGCGTCCTTAACTCGAAATCCACCATTAGCTTCATCCGCAAGGACTACGCCGACGTGGAGCTTCGGATACCTTCGGTAGGCAAGGCCACCGACCTCCTGGGTTTCGAGGCCAGGGTCGATCTGGACGAAGGCATTGCACGGACGGCGGAGTATTATCGGAGCGTAAGTTGACGCCCGAATGTCCGGCTTCTATGATCTGCGATCGTGAGGCGGTTAGATGAGCGATTCAAAGGATTCGTCGAGTCGTGAGGCTCCGGTGTCGCACGGTTCGGGGCGGTTTGATGCGTCGGCGTTCAGGCATCTCGGCGCCGGCGTGGTCATCGAGCCGGGCGTGCTGGTGTTCCACGGCGAAAATATCGAACTGCACGATAACGTTTACGTGGGGCATAACGCGATTCTCAAGGGCTACCACCGCGGCATTCTGATCGTTGGCGCGGGAAGTTGGATCGGACAGCAGTGTTTCTTCCACAGTGCCGGCGATATCACCATCGGACAGGATGTAGGCGTGGGCCCCGGCGTCAAAATACTCACCTCGTATCATGCGGAAGAAGGTATCTCCAAACCGATTATGCACGCTCGGGTCGAACTGGCGCCAGTGGTCATCGGCGACGGGTCGGATATCGGTATCGGCGCGATTATCCTTCCGGGTGTGACGATCGGGCGCGGCGTGCAAGTGGGTGCCGGAGCGGTAGTAAACGCCGATGTGCCCGATTACGCCGTAGTCACCGGCGTACCGGCTAGAGTGCTCCGATTGCGCGGCGCAAACGGAGAGTCCGGTGACCGATAGCTCCCGCAGCGTATGCATGTTTTCCAACATGTTCCCGCCGGTGGTCAGCGGATCGGCAATTCAATCTTCGTCCCTGGCCCGCGAACTGCTGGTCAGAGGGCATCGCCCGTTTGTGATATGCGCCCGCGTCGACGCGACAACCGCACAATACGAGGAGCTCGACGGCGTACCGGTATACCGCCTGCCCGCGAAGCGTCTGCCCAAGCTGCCGATTGCCATGAACTCGCCGTGGTTGAGCTATACCTTCACACCAAGCAATATCCGGCGCGTCGAGGAGATATTCCGCCGACATCGACCCGAGGTGATTCACCTTCACAACCACATGTTCGACCTGTCGCTGATGGCCGTGCGGATGCGAAGGCGTTTTGCAATCCCACTGATTGTTACGCTGCATACGATGATCCGCCATTCCAACCCGCTGTACAACGTGCTTCTCTACCCGGTCGATCGGCTGGTGCTGAGGCGCCTGGTTACCGAGCAGTCCGAAACGCTTATCTGCCCCGATGACAACATAATCGAATACGCGCGGGTTGCTTTTCCCCGTACTCCACGCGCGATGATCCCTTACGGGATAGACATCCTCGATGAGGCCGATCCCGTCGAGGTCGAGCACTTCAGAAACGCCTACGGACTGGAAGGCAAGCGGGTGATACTGTCGCTGGGTCACGTTCACGGTTTGCGAGATCGGCGGGAACTGGTAGCGGCGCTGCCGGCGGTGCGCGAGGTCCTCGGCGACGTCGTGGTGCTCATCGTCGGAGACGAAGGGGTCGACACGCCGCGGAAACTCGCCGCAGAGTTGGGCGTATCCGACGCGGTGATATTTACCGGGCACATCCCGCGCGACCAGGTCGCGGCGCACCTGGCGCTGGCGGACGTGGAAATGCACCTGTTCTACCAGGATTCCGGTGGAAAAGATTCGCTGGGGATGGCGTCGCTCGAGGCGATGGGCTCGGGCCTGGCGGTTATCGGGGCCGCCCACAAAGATACTCATGGCAAGGGGTTGCTGAAAGATGGCGAGAATGTTGTGCTTGTCCGGAGGGGTATGGGCAAGGATCTCGAGAAGGTGATCGTCGACCTCCTGAAGGATCGCGTCCGGCGCGAACAGATCGGGCAGGCCGCCCATAAACTCATCCGTGACCACTTCTCCTGGAACCGCATCTGCCAACAGACGCTCGATATATACGATCGGGCCGGTAAAATACTTCAGAACGCTGACGGGAACAACCAATGACTGAGCACAGGACAATATACATATCCCAACCGGATACAGGCCAGGAAGAGTGGCAGGCCATTCGAGAGCCCCTGATGACCGGTTGGTTGGCCCAGGGGCCCAAGGTCGCCGAATTCGAAAACGCCTTCGCCGCACGCCATGACGTGAAATTCGCCCTGGCGACGAGCAGTTGCACCACCGCGCTGCACCTGATCCTGGCGGCGATGGAAATCGGGCCCGGAGACGAAGTTATAGTACCGTCGTTTACCTGGGTTGCCAGCGCCAACGCCGTTGTGTACTGCGGTGCAACGCCGGTTCTGGCGGACGTGGATCGGGCGACGTTCACCCTCGACCCCGCCGACGTGGCGCGAAGAATCACCGCCCGGACCAAAGCGATTATCGCCGTTCACCTCTTCGGGCTCTGCGCCGACATCGACGCGATCGCCGCCGCGGCGCCGGGTATCACTATAATCGAAGACGCCGCCTGCGCCGCCGGCGCGGTTTACAAAGGTCGCTCGGCCGGTTCGCTGGGCGCCGCGGCCGCATTTTCCTTCCATCCGAGGAAGTCCATCACCACCGGTGAAGGCGGAATGGCGACCACAAACGACGCGGAACTGGCCGAACGGATGGGTATGCTCAGAAACCACGGCGCGAGCATCTCCGATGAGCAGAGGCATCACGGTCCGCGACCGTATCTGCTGGCGGAGTTCAATCTGCTTGGCTTCAATTATCGAATGACCGATCTACAGGGCGCCGTCGGCGTGGTGCAGTTGGGCAAACTCGACGAATTCATCGCCACGCGAGGTAAGTGGGCCGGTTATTACGCTGAAGAGTTGGCGAATATCGAGTGGTTGAGGACGCCGGAAGTTTTTGAGGGCAGTGTCCACGCGTGGCAGTCCTATATTTGCTACATCGAACCGGAAAACTCGCCCCTTCCGCGAAACGAGATCATGGACCGCCTCCAGCAGCGCGGTATCAGCACTCGTCCGGGCACGCACGCGGTGCATATGCTGGGATACTATCGGCGTCGTTTCGGACTGGCGAGCGGCGATCTGCCCGCGGCGCGGGATTGCGATCGCAATTCGATGGCGATTCCGCTGCACAATCGCATGTCGCCCGAGGATTACCAGTACGTGGCGGCCGCTATCAGGGATATCGCCAGGGACAAGTAGTTTCGCATGCCAGCGACTGCACTTGCGGTTAGAATACAAGTGTGACCATGAAAGTTCTCGTTACTGGATCTTCCGGCATGATTGGTTCGGCCTTGGTGGAGTATCTTACCGGGCGCGGGTGCGACGTGCGCCGGCTTGTGCGGTCCGGGGCGAGCGGGTCCGATTGTCTGTGGGACCCGCGGCGAGGGCAGATTGAACTCGCCAATGCAGGATCAATCGACGCGGTTGTCCATCTGGCCGGTGAGAACATCGCCTCGGGTCGGTGGACCAAGGCCCGCAAAGCCCGCATCTCCGCCAGCCGCGTCGAAGGAACCGCCCTTCTGGCCGGCTCTCTTGCCGGGCTGCCGCACCGCCCGAAGCTGCTCATTTCCGCGTCTGCGGTAGGTTATTACGGCCACTGCGGCGATCAGATCGTCGACGAGACCCATCCGCGCGGGCAGGGTTTTCTCGCGCAAGTGGCCGGTGATTGGGAGGCGGCGGCGTTTCCGGTAACCGAGGCGGGCGTGCGAGTGGTTTTCCTGCGTTTGGGCATGGTGCTCAGCAACAGCGGTGGGGCTTTGGGGCGGATGGTCGGTCCGTTTAGCTGGTGTGCCGGCGGGGTGGTCGGTTCGGGGCGCCAATATATCAGTTGGGTATCGCTGGACGACGTTTTGGGAATCGTGGGCAAGATCATGGACGATCCTGAAATCTCCGGTCCGGTGAACGCCGCAAGCCCACAGGCGGTCACAAATCGCGAGTTCACAAAAACGCTCGGGCGGGTGCTTAACCGCCCGACCTTCGCGCGCATGCCCGCGTTTGCCGCAAGACTGCTCTTCGGGCAGATGGCCGACGAACTGCTCCTGCGCGGCGTCCGCGCCGCGCCGAGGGTGCTGGTCGACGCGGGATATCAGTTCCAACACCCGCAACTCGAAGAAGCCTTGCGGGTCATTCTGCACCGTTAAAACAGGTGATAGTCACCTATTTCCCCTGTTTTGGTCCGGTTCTGGTGTCGGATAAAATCGAGACCGATGTGCCCTAAGGGCCATTGTTCGCACTCGGTTTACCGGTACGGTGTTTTTTCGTCCTGGTTTGCTTTGGGATGGTGAAAGCGGCAACCACGGCCCGGTGATCGGAAGGATATGGTGTAATTACAATGTCCGCATTCTTCCTGTTTTCGCCCACGATCTTTACGCTGTTTGTCCGCACTCCCTTACCCCTGAAATAGATGATATCTATGCGGTCGTGATGGTCCCTGGGGTCACTTGTTTTTGTCACCGGTGTCCAGGTGTAACCGGGCGCCTTCAGTACGTCCGGATAAACTGTTCGATACGCATCGGAAAAACCTGCTTTGGCCAGCGCCATCGAACTCGGATATGAGACCTTGATAGGATGCCTGCCGGATTTGGCAGTCGCCTCGGTCCAATCCAAATGAGACGGTTCATTAAAAGCACCGGTAATAAGGATGGGGACTCCCTCGTCCCGGACAGCGTCGATTTCTTTAAGGAGAGATTCCAGGTGGCCCCCATGCACCTTTTTGGCGGCAGCGACGGCCTGGGCCTCGGTCTTTATGAAAGGGGCATGACCGTAAGGGATATTCAACAACTGATATGGCTGATACGGGGACGGTAGAAAATGCACATTGAAGACAAACACTTCCTGCCCGGAATCCAGGCGCACCTTGACACCGTGTTTCTTCTTTGTGATCTCAATGACTTTCAAGCGGCTCAGGATTGCGGCGCTGCGGCCCTGTTTGACGTAATGCCATCCGAGAATATTGGCGATTGCTTTTCCGCTCTTGCGGTTTTCCTGTAGTCCTACGATATCGGCCTTGGAGGCCTTTATGACTTGGGCCATCCGAGCCGGCGGTACTTTTCCCCCTTTACCGTATCCCCATATATTGAAAGTCAGGATCCTGATCGTGTCCCCTTGAGGTATTGTCTCTTTATGCACATCGACAGATGAGCCACCTAGAGCAGCGACAACGATCGCGAATAATACATTAACCATACTTAATCATTCTCCTGTTTCCCGGTATCAAAACCGCAATGCTTCGACGACACTCCCGATTGCGCCCGTTAGCCACAGCCTGTCTGCCTGCTTCCGGCCGGTGGATGATGTCGCAGAATGCTACTCAAAACGTATCCGGAATGCAAAGTGCTTTGCCCGGCGCACCGCGGCGGACGGAGGGAAAGAATATTCTCCCCAAACTAATCTCCGGTTACCTATGAGACGATGGAACATCCAGTGGGTCTATGGCCCGCCTTCGCTGAGGTCCATCATGGGAGATTGATGCGATGGGTGATTCATCGTCCGATACGCACGCGCCGGTCGGTATGACCGCGTGGAATATCCTTTCGGTGCTGGCGGTTGTTGGAATTTGTCTTATTACCGCTCCGGTAAATGCGCCCCGCGGCGCCTCGGCGGCGTCCGACCACGACATCACCGAACAGGTCCTGACTGACCTGAAAACCGGGAAGTTCATGATCCTCCGCTACGATAACTGTCGCGGAACCATCGAAAGCCAACTCACCGGCGACGCCGGATCGACCAGTAATCTAACCGCCCAGTTCGACGGGCTTTACGTGGTCTGCGAACCGGTGCTGACGCACCTGCTGCACCGCGGCGGGCCGATGTCGTCGAGCATCTGCGACCTGTATCACATCTACCCGCAGCGCTTGACGATCCGTTCGCACGGGAAGGTCACCCAGTACGTCGAACCGGGCATGACGTACGAGTGGACGTGGAGACGGACGCGCAGCATGTCGCTGCCCGTCCCGCCGAACGGAACGCTGGCACAGGCGGCGGTGGGAAGGTGGAAGAATCTCGCCCAGGCCAAAATGAGAGAAGTTCACATGCGGGCGCTGTTCCTCCTGTCGGATCGTCGTGCCGCGGGAGGAACCGTTACGGTCGAACCGTCGGCGCTGATCGGAGACCCGCAAGGCACAACTTTGAGGATCACCGACGCCGAAGGAAACGTCACAACTCTCAGTAACCCGCTGGGGCACCTCGTCCAGGGCAAACGAACCGGCCTGCCCGCGGTCGTGTCGCCCTCCGGAAACCCAGCGGGCGTTACGCACTGGTGGAACGTCCACCGCACCGAACTCCAGGGCGAGGCCAAAGACTTCTCCCCGCTAGACCTCACGTTCTCCCATCGCCGGATCATAACAGGACGGGCCCAGCAGATCCTGGGCCAACACCCCAGGAACGATCAATTGGCCAAGGCCAGGGTGTTCTACTCGATCGGGCTGGTAAAGGAAGTGGACGCCGAACTGGCGCCCGCCGGCGGAGACGAAAGCACCTACGCGCCCAGGCCCGACGATACGCGACAATACCGCCTGACCGTAAACGAACCGGAAATCAGCGAGGTCGAGGCGATCCGTTTCTATCTTGTTAACGTCAGCAGGCACGAGGGAATCGCCTGCAACGCCCGCGTCCATGTCCTGAGTTCCATAGGTTCATGCGACCACTGCCTCGAAGGCCGCCAGGATACAAGCAGGTTTGACGAGGCGCCTTTCGGCGGTATGCGGTTCGACCGCGTCTATTACAAATACAACAACTGCCCGGCCGACGACCTGCCCGATCTGTATTTCACCAACACCGACAATCCCGCCACGGAGTTCGAACTCGGCGATAATGCAAACAGGGACCCGAAGCTGAAGTACGACACAAGCGCCGAACTGATTGTCAAGGCCCCCTCGCGGAAACAGTATACGGTGACCGTTCGAGTTATGGACGGCGCCGCGGCCGGACGCCTCAAGGCCGAACTGCTGGTCGGAGGGGCGTGGAAACCGGCGACCGCAACAGGCGCCACCGCCGATTCTGAGAACCTGGCGCTGCTGATCCCTAACGACCAGAACGACAACGGCGTCGCCGACGCATGGGAGCAGTCGCGAAGTACGGACACATCGGCCGACAATGACAACTCGCTCGGGGGCGAGATTCTGGGCGACGGTTTGACGGTCAAAGAGGAGTACCGCGGATTCTACATCCAGAAGAAGTTTACACGTCTGGAGCCCGGGACCCAGGACCTGTTCGCTCACGATTACGCCGGGCAGTACGGCCCGGCGCTGCAGCAGGTCAAGGGCTGGTACGACAATTGTGGAATGAAGATGCACATCCTCCACAGCGACGAGTTTCAACGGGACGTGGTAAACTGGACGAAGACCGACGTGCGGAGACACGACCAGTACCAACTGGTGGTGATGAAGCACAATACGCTGCCGCTTGGCGACGATACGGCTACGAACCGCCGGTGGATCGACCGCTGGACGGGAGGCGCGATCGGCGTATCGGCGGTGACCTGGCCGCAGAAGGATCATCACGTGATCATCATACGTTCGACCGTTGGCGGTTTGCAGTCTCAGGCCCGGGTGCTCGCTCACGAATTCGGTCACCAGTTGAACGTTAACCACCATGGAGACACAGACGAAATAGTCGAAGTTACCGGACTCGAACACCTGGTCCCCGACGGGAAATACTACGTAGCCGTCCGCGGCGGCGAGCACAGCGGACACCACCTTTGCTTCATGCGGTACGACTGTGCGGACCTGTTCTGCGATGACGAGTCTGTCAGGACGCCCTACTGGCTGCACAAGGGTAAGTACAGCATTTTCACCCCTGTAGATCAGAAAACTTTCACCGAGTTCTGCAAAGATCCAAAGGGAACCGGTTTCAACGCCAACGGTTGGTGTCGCGATGCCGCAAAAGGCGCCTGCCGCATGCAAATACGGATACGAAGCGAATGACCGGACAAAAGAAAATCACGTTCGTCGCCGGAGGCGCGTTTCTGGCCGTGGCGATAACCGCCCTTATCGTAGCGATGTCCGAAACATCGGGACCAAGGCGTTCCCGCGCCGCCGGCGCAGCGGTTTCGGGGCCCGAGGCGCAGCGGTCGTCGCTGCTGTGTGTGGTGCGCGTCAACGAAGCCAGAGGCATGCGCCTGGATTGCGGTTCGGCGCTGTACGTCCAGTGCATCTTCACCAATCCGCTGAAGGATCGCTCGATAAGCCTGGCGGCTGTCAGTACGCTCGAACCGACAATTCGAGACGCCGAAGGGACCGAGTTGAGCATTTCCTGGCAGCCGGTCGGACCGCTGGACCGCTCGCTTGGGGCGCAGGCAAACGCGATCTTCACGTGGCGGGCCGCAGAAAAGATCGGAAAACTCGCCATCGGAACCTACCGGGTGACGATCGACCTTCCAAAGACCTTCCCGCCACCGGCCTGCGGACTGGATGGAGTGCATGTCGAACCGGCTCTATTGAGAATAGTCGACATGCCGCCGGACTCAAAACGCAATGCCGCTTTCGCACGACGCCTGGATCTGATCGCCGGTCGACACCAGCAACTCATAAAGCAGCTCCGCGGCGCAATTAGCGACAATCCCGGAAACAATCTCCCTTTCCGACTGGAACTCGTCGACGCCCTCGCCGCCGCCGGTCAAAGCGACGAAGCCCGCAAGGAACTGCTCGATATCGGTTATGAAATCCAACACGCCGGCCAGGGAAAACGCCGACAGATACCGGCGTGGTTGGCGTTTCGCCTCGGAGACCTCAAATCCAAATCCGCCCGATCGGCCCGATAGCAGGTCCGATACCGCCGAGACACATCGCAACCGGCCAGTCATTTTCGCCTTGCGGCTTGGTCGTCCAAGGGTCGACAGTCCTGTCGAGTTGACGTTTGATATACTCGCAATGCTGAAAGCCTCCGAGAATCCGCCCATGCTACCCTCTTCGGCCGGTTCGGTGCGAGACCTGGTTGGATACTGGTGGATCGCTCACACCAAGGCCCGTTTCGAAAAGGCTCTCGCGCGGGACATGCTGCGGTTCGGTGCGGGGTATTACCTTCCGCTGCTGGGGCGAATCACCGTTCGGCGCGGGAGGAAAAGCAAGTCGCTCAAACTGCTGTTTCCTTCATACGTATTCATCTGCGGGACCGATGATGACCGGTCGGCGGCGCTGAAGACCAATCGCATCTGCCGCACCATCGAGGTGTCCGACCAGACCGCCCTGATCGACGAACTGGCGAACATCGAAAAGGCCATTTCCAGTCAAGCCCAACTCGATCCGTACCCGTTCGCAGTTGAAGGGCGGCGCTGCCGCGTGTCGGCCGGATCGCTCGAAGGGCTTGAAGGCGTCGTGGTGCGCCGTGCGGGGACCTCCGTACTGGTCCTCCAGGTTGACATGATCGCCCAGGCCTCCACCCTCCAGATAGACGCCGACCTCCTAAGCCCCGTGGATTGACAAAGGTCTCCCCAGGGCCTTAAACCCCGCTTTTTTACGGTCTCCAAGGGAATGCTGCATGTCGCCTGCAGAACAGTCCGCTGTGCGGAAAAGCCTTGCCTGGGTGCGGTCGAAGGGATATTGTTACTCCGGTTTTAAGGAAATCCTATGGTTGACCGGTCTGAACGGTCAACCAAGGCAATATTTGAGGCCGCGTAGTACGTATTCGACGGGCCCGGGCGCCCCACGAAGGCGGAGTTTGCGCTGAGGACCGGTTGACTGCAAAAGAATGAGCAGTACCTGTGGCGGATTGGATTCTGTTCCGTCGGCGCTGCCGAGGGGATCTAACTGCGCAAACGGGATACACCCCTGTCGAGTGAGCGAACGATCTTAAGCTTGACGCCTCTTAGTGACGGTGCTATCCTGTTTTTTCTGTCCTTGCTGCGTTTCGTAAGGGAATAATACAAACCACCTGATAAGGCGATCTTTGGTTATGCTGAATGGTAAGACCATACTGATAACGGGCGGAACGGGATCTTTCGGAAGGCAAATTACCAAGACCATTCTGGAACGCTTCGCACCCCAAAGACTTATAATTTTTTCGCGTGATGAACTCAAGCAGTTCGAGATGGCGCAGAAGTTTTCACCCGACGAGCATGAATGTTTGCGGTATTTTCTCGGGGACGTTCGCGATGAGAGGCGGCTTCTGGAGGCGTTCCATGACGTGGACATCGTAATCCACGCTGCCGCCATCAAGCAGATTCCGGCGGCGGAGTACAACCCTTTTGAGGCGATTCAAACGAATGTGCTTGGCGCGCAAAATGTTATCCGTGCGGCCATTTCCTGTGGAGTCAGCAGAATTGTGGCTCTCAGCACCGACAAGGCCGCGGCGCCCTGCAACCTGTACGGTGCGACCAAGCTTTGTTCCGATAAGCTGTTCATCGCCGGACACGCCATGGGCGGAGTGCGGGGATTGGCTTTCGCCGTGGTGCGTTACGGAAACGTTTTCGGTAGCCGGGGTTCCGTAATCCCGTTTTTTCTGTCACACAGGGAAAAGAACCTTTTTCCAATCACCGATGAGCGCATGACGAGATTTTCCATTACACTTGCCCAGGCGGTGGATTTCGTCCTTCAGCGTCTGGAGCACATGCGCGGAGGGGAGCTGTTCGTTCCAAAGATTCCAAGCTACCGCATTTTGGATGTCGCCAGGGCCATTAACCCCTCCGCGGAAATTAAAATCATAGGTATTCGTCCCGGGGAGAAACTACACGAGTGCATGATTACCGCGGACGATGCGCGCAATGCGACGGAGTTTGACGATCACTTTGTCATCCAACCGGATTTTGAATGGTGGTGCCGGGAGTCGTATCGTAAAGATCACGGTGGGAAACCTTGTGCCGAAGGCTTTTCCTATGGTAGTGGGACGAATACGGAATGGTTGACTGTTGAGGACATTAAAGCAATGGTCAACGAATATTGTAAGGCTCACGGATTGGAAGGCATATGATTCCATACGGGCGGCAAACGGTCGATGAAGATGACGTTCGGGCCGTAGTGGAAGTTCTGCATTCCGCCTGGTTGACAACCGGTCCGATGGTGGATCGGTTTGAGTCGGACCTGGCCGCCCGCGTCGGCGCCAAACATGCCGTTGCCGTATCCAGCGGTACGGCCGCCCTGCACGCCATGATGTACGCTATCGGCCTGACCGCTGGCGACGAGGTGATCGTCCCGCCGATGACCTTCGCCTCCACCGCCAATTCCGTGGTGTTTCAGGGGGCTACGCCCGTCTTTACCGATGTGGATCCCGAAACGCTGTTGTTGTGCCCCGATCGTATCGAGGAAAAAATCACCGACAAGACTCGCGCCGTGCTGCCCGTCGACTATGCCGGGCAGCCTTGCGACTACGATGCCCTCCGCGATATTACCGACCGTCATAACCTGGTTCTCCTGTCCGACGCCTGCCACGCCTTGGGCGCCAGGGACAAAGACAGGCCGACCGGAATCCTGGGCGATCTGACGGCATTTAGTTTTCATCCCGTTAAACATATCGCAACCGGTGAAGGTGGAATGATTACCACGGACGACGATGAATTCGCGCAGCGGATGCGGATTTTTCGCAATCACTGCATCACCACCGATCACCGCCAGCGGGCCGAGCAGGGGTCTTGGTTCTACGAGATGGTCGATCTCGGTTTTAATTACCGAATTACGGACATTCAATGTGCTTTGGGTGTCAGCCAGTTGAAGAAACTCTCTGGTTGGCTCGCGCGTCGTCGAGCCATTGCGCGGCGATACGACGAGGTCCTGGCGGAGGTGGACGGAATAAATCCGCTGGGCGTCCGGGCCGATTGTGAGCATGCGTATCACCTGTACGTCGTCCGGCTGGACCTAGAAAAGATAGGCAAAACGCGGCAGGATGTTTTTGGGCGGCTTCGCGCAGCCGGGGTCGGCGTTAACGTACATTATATTCCCGTTCACTTTCACCCATTTTATCGTCGGCGATTCGGTACGTCGCGGGGTTTGTGTCCCGTGGCGGAATCCGCCTACGAGCGGATCCTTTCGCTTCCGATGTACGCCGGTTTGACCGAGCAGGATCAGCAAACGGTTATCCAGGCCCTGCGGGACCTGGTCTGAACGAAATGCAGTCTATTGTCTGGCAAGGCGAAAGTATCTTTCCCTGGGTTCTCGGCACCGCGCAGTTGGGGTTGAACTACGGAGTCGCCAACGACTTTGGTATTCCCACATCCGAGGAGGCCCGGAGCCTGGTTGGCGGCGCGTGGGCCGGTGGTGTGCGATTTTTCGATACCGCCCAGGCCTACGGGGTGAGCGAGACCGTTCTCGGCCGGTGCTTTCAGGCCGCAGGACTCTCCTGCGGCGCTTCGGTCATTACAAAACTGTCCCCCGAAGGCGATCCACGAGACGCCGAATGGATTCGGCGAAGCGTTGCAGCTTCGCTTCAATGTTTGGGCGTCGAACGGCTTTGGGGATTGATGCTTCATCGCGCTTCCTGGCTGGGGGTCTGGGCTGAAGGCCTTGGAAATGTCCTGACCGATTTGCGAGACAGCGGGGTGGTGAGGCATTTGGGGGTCAGTGTCTACTCCGTTTGGGAAGCACGACAGGCGTTGGAAATCCCGGACATCGACATCCTTCAACTACCCTGCAATGCCTGGGATCAGCGAATGCTCCGTAGTGGGGTTTTGGACCAGGCCGCCCGGCGGGGAGTTCTGTGTTTTGTACGCAGTATCCTGCTGCAGGGGCTTCTCGTCTTACCGCCCGAGCAGGTCGAAAAGCGCCTGCCCGCCGCCGCCCAGGCAGCTCGCCGCTGGAATGAATTGATGGCGGAATTTTCCTGCCGACCGATTGAAGCGGCGTTTCGCTTTGCGCTGTCCCTGTCTCTACCGCTTGTGATCGGTGTCGATCGCCCCGAACAGATCGAGGAGAATCTCGATCTGCTGGCCTTGGACGCACTGGAACCGGATCGGGTGGACCAAATCCACGAGGCGATGGCGGAGGTGTTGGACGAGACCATCCTGAACCCGACCGAATGGGAGACGAAATCGTGATCCTGACCATTCTGCAGGCCCGAACCGGTTCGACGCGCCTTGCGGGCAAGGTACTCTCGCCCATCCTCGGGCGGACCATGCTCGCCCTGCAAGTGGAGCGCGTGCTGCGCGCCGAGAAGATCGACGAACTGATCCTGGCCACCACGGACGACCAGGCGGACGATCCCATCGAGCGATTGGCTGGGGAACTGGGCATCGGGTGTTTTCGGGGCAGTGTCGAGGATGTTCTGGATCGTTTCTACCAGGCGGCCTTGTCGTTGTCGCCGGAGCATGTAGTTCGCCTTACCGGGGATTGCCCGCTGATCGATCCGGTGGTGATCGATGCAACCGTTGCCCGTCACCTCCAGGGGGGGAGCGATTACACGAGCAATACCCTTAACCCGACGTATCCGGATGGTCTGGACGTGGAGGTGTTTCGCTTCGAGGCCCTGGCTGAAGCCTGGCGCGACGCCCGAAAAACTTCCGAGCGGGAACACGTTACCCCTTTCCTGTATAATCACCCCCGGCGATTTCAGATCGAGTCGGTCCAGCAGGACCGCAACCTGTCCGAGATGCGATGGACGGTGGACGAGCCGGAAGACCTGGCGTTTGTCCGGGCGGTGTACGAGGAACTGTATCCGGTAAACCCCGCCTTTTCGACTGAAGACATATTAAATTTGCTTCAAAGGCGCCCGGAACTGGGCGCCCGCAACGCCCATATCGCCAGGAATGAAGGATACGTTCGGAGCGTTCAGGCCGACGAAGAAGGAGAACCCCGTGAAACAGAATCCTGAATCCCGCAGCCAGGAAATGGTCGCTCTCGCCGCGAAGCGCATTGCCGGATGGTCCGGTTTGCTTTCCAAGCGGGCCGACCAGTTTTCCGCGGGGGTCTGGCCGGGTTATTTCAGCAAGGCCCGGGGCGTGGAAGTCTGGGACCTAGACTCCAAGAGTTACGTGGACATGAGCATCGGCGGTATCGGCGCGACCGTGTTGGGCTATGCCGATCCGGATGTGGACGCCGCCGTCAAAGACGCCATTGACTCCGGAATTGCAAGTAGTTTGAATTGTCCCGAGGCGGTCGAATTGGCCGAACTGCTCTGCGAAATTCATCCCTGGGCGCACAAGGCTCGCTTTGCTCGAACGGGCGGGGAGGCGATGGCGATCGGCGTTCGCATCGCCCGCGCGCACACGGGCAGGGACAAGGTTGCGTTCTGCGGATATCACGGGTGGCACGACTGGTATCTGGCGGCTAATTTAACCGGTGACGACGCCCTGGAGGATCTTCTGATGCCCGGTCTGCATCCGCGGGGCGTTCCGAAGACGTTGTCCGGAACGGCCTTTCCGTTTCATTACAATCGGCTGGACGAACTGGAAAAAATCGTCACCGAGCATGGATCGGACCTTGCGGCGATTATCGCCGAACCGATCCGCGGTGAACCTCCGGTCGAAGGGTTCTTTGAGGGCGTCGGCGCCCTGGCGGAGAAGACCGGCGCGGTGTTCGTTCTGGATGAGATTTCCGCGGGCTTTCGCCTGTGCAGTGGCGGGGCGCACCTGGCGTTGGAGATTCAACCGGATATGGCGGTTTTTTCCAAGGCGATGGGCAACGGGTATCCCATTGCCGCCGTTATCGGAATCGGCGAGATCATGGACGCCTCGAATAGAACGTTCATCAGCAGCACGAACTGGACCGAGCGTGTCGGGTTCGCTGCGGCCCTGGCGACGATCCGCAAGCATCATCGCTGCAACGCCGCCGAACACCTGATCGACATGGGGCAAAAGGTCCAGGACGGTTGGAAGCACCTGGGCGAAAAACACTCCATCCCGCTTGGCGTCACCGGGATCAAGCCGATGGGACATTTCGCGTTCGAGACGGACGATCCGCCGGCGGCGAAGGCCTTCTTTATCCAGGAGATGCTGGATCGGGGATTCCTGGCGTCGAATCTTTTTTATGCGATGTACGCCCACACGGACCGGAACGTATCCGATTATCTCCGCGCCGCCGACGATGTCTTCGCGGAACTTGCGTCGGCCATCCGGGCTGGGGACTTGTCGCGACGGTTAAAAGGCAAGCCGTCCGTGGCGGGATTTGGGAGATTGACATGACGGCTGCGACAGGGACGTCAACCATATTGTTTCGCGCCGACGCGGGGATATCCATGGGCGCCGGGCACATCGTTCGCTGCCTGGCGCTGGCGCAGGCGTGGCGGGATATCGGCGGCGAGGCGTGTTTTGTGACGGCCGGCGGCGCCGAGGCTTTTTGCGGGCCCCTCCGGGCCGAAGGAATTCGAATCCACACCCTCGACGCCCCTCCCGGAGGAACTGACGACGCGCGCGAGACGATCCGTCTGGCCGGGGAACATGGCGCCGCCTGGCTAGTCGTGGACGGCTATCATCTCGGACCGGACTACCGGCGCGAAATTGCGGGAGCGGGGCTCCGCCTGGCCGTGCTGGACGACAACGGCGAGCAGGGGCAATACTCCGCCGAGATCATCATCAATCACAACCTTCACGCCGCGGAGGAAATGTATACCAATCGCCAGCCGAATACGCGCCTTCTGCTCGGGGCCAGGTACACGCTGTTGCGCCGCCAGTTCGCCGAGGGCGGCGGTCGGGAAAGGGAAATCCCCGCCGCGGCGCGAAACATCCTCGTCGCCCTCGGGGGGGGAGACGCGAATAACGCCACTTCCGCGGTGCTTGAGGCAATTGGCCTGTTGGGGCGTGAGGATCTGGAGGTGCAGGCGATTCTCGGTGGCGCCAATCCGCACGAGTCGGTCCTTAGCGCCATTGGCGAGAGATTGCCCTGCATCATTCGCTTCGAGCGAAATGTTTCGGACATGGCCGCCCGGATGGCCTGGGCGGACCTGGGCGTTACCGCCGCGGGCGGGACCTGCCGCGAATCGGCCTGTATGGGGCTTCCGTCGGTCGTGCTGTGCCTGGCCGACAACCAGCGGCGCGTCGCCGCGAAGCACGCCCACTGCGGCGCCGCGGTAAATCTGGGCGATATCGTCACGGTCACGCCGGAGGAGATCGCCCGAGCGATTGGAGGGTTACTGGACGATCCGGTCCGTCGGGAAGCGATGGCCCGGGCGGGGCGAACCCTCGCCGACGGGCGTGGTGCGGCGCGGGTTGTCTCGGTGTTGCGGGGGCAACTGCTGCGAGTGCGACCCGCGACGACCGATGACGCCCTCTTGCTGTGGAACTGGGCCAACGACCCGAAAGTGCGGGCGGTCTCGTTCCACTCCGAACCGATCCCATGGGAAACCCACCGCCGGTGGTTCGCCTCGAAACTGCAGGACGAAAACTGCCGCATCATGGTGGCCGAACTGCCCGGCGCCGGACCCGTCGGCGTTGTCCGCTTCGAGACCGAAGGCGACGAGGCCGCCATTTCCGTCAGCGTGGCGAAAGAATTTCGCGGACAAGGGCTCGGCGCCGAGACGATCCGCCGGGGCACGGAAATCTTTCTGGCCGAAACGACCGCTCGATGCGTCCGGGCGTTCGTCAAACCGGACAACACCACATCTCTGCGAGCGTTCGAAAACGCCGGATACCAGCCAACCGGCGAAGTGTCCCACGAAGGCCGGCCCGCCCGACTGCTGATTGCACAACGTTTTTCACAAAGGAACAGCGAATGACCAACGCTATTTCCATTTCCGGGCGACGAATCGGACCAAGCCAACCGGTTTGGCTTGTCGCTGAAATGTCCGCGAACCACGGCGGGGACTTCGACCAGGCCGTCAAAATCCTCCACGCCGCCGCAGCGGCCGGGGCGGACGCGGTGAAAATCCAGACCTACACGCCTGATACTATGACCCTCGATTGCGACGACGGGCGCTTCCGGATCGGGCCCGGTACGATTTGGGAGGGGCGGAAGCTTTACGATCTCTACACCGAGGCCGCCACGCCGTGGGACTGGCACGGGCGGCTCAAGGAAGTTGCCGAGTCGCTGGGGCTGACGTTGTTTTCCACAGCATTCGACGAAACCAGCGTGGACTTCCTCGAGCAAATGGATGTCCCGGTTCACAAGATATCTTCGTTCGAGCTGGTGGACCTTCCGCTGATCGCGAAGGCGGCCTCTACGGGCAAACCGCTGCTGCTCTCGACGGGGATGGCCACACTGGCCGAGATCGCCGAAGCGGTTTCAACCGCCCGGGACGCCGGCGCGAAGGAATTGGCATTGCTGAAATGCACCAGCGCCTACCCGGCGCCCCCGGAGGAAATGAACCTCCGCACGATCGGCGATCTTGCCGAGCGATTCGGCGCGCCGGTCGGTCTGAGCGATCACTCGCCGGGAATCGCCGCCGCCGTTGCCGCGGTGGCCCTGGGTGCATGTATCGTCGAAAAGCACTTCACACTTTCCCGCAACCAGGGCGGTCCGGACAGCGCCTTTTCCGCGACTCCGGACGAATTCAAAGCGATGGCGATCTCCGCCCGCGAGGCCCAACAGGCCCTCGGCGAAGTGAGCTTCGAGCCGACGGGCTCGCAACAAGCCTCCCTTGCCTTTCGCCGAAGCCTGTTCGTGGTCCGCGACGTCGCCGCCGGCGAACCGGTCACAAGGGAAAACGTCCGCTCAATCCGCCCTGCCGACGGAATGGCGCCGAAACACCTTCCCGAGGTGCTCGGAAAAACCTTTGCCTCGGACTTCCCAGCCGGTACGCCGCTTTTGCAGGATTGTCTGGTCTGTTGATGGTCAGGCGAGCTTGGTAGGATAACAGTTTTGGCGCCAGTAGCAGGTAAATGATATGAATTCACGCAACAATGATGTCTCCTCGGCGACGGCGGATCGACAGATTGAACTGGAAGATGACTTTGAAGTCCTGGATATGATGCTTGCTGATTCGAAGAGTCAATCACTTCTCTATCAGCAGGGTCCCTACTGGGCCGCCAAAGCCGGGAATGCGGTAAATGAAATTAAAAGATGCGGTATCGCGGGCTTTAGAGGCTCGGCGAACCTTATTGGGCAGAGTTATGCGGATAATTTGTCCATAGATATTCGAAATGCATATAATCATGGATTGAAGAGACTCGCTCGTTGGCTGACGAGGATGTATCCGCTGAGCAGGATATTCGAAGCCCAGGTGCGATGGACGGAATCATACGCAAATGACAGTATCGCCTATGGGCAAGAAATCCTTAATTCAAAAACGAGAACCAGAGACCTTCTCGAAAAATACACCATACCTTACTCATGTGTGGGCGGGTGTCTGAAAAAGGCCGAAATAGATGGGCGGGTTTATTCCACGCATTACTTAAACCTTCTTGAGCAACACGACAATATCGCTTCGCGCATCAATTTTAAGGAAGCTCGCTTGATATTTGAAATTGGGGGAGGGTTCGGAACCAACGTGCATCTGCTGCTGGCAAACTATAAGAATATCAGAAAAGTGCTGTATCTCGATATTCCCCCAAATCTTTATGTCGGGACGCAGTATCTTAAGGCGTTTTACGGCCAGGCCGTTTCTGATTACAGGTCCCTGAGACGCCTCGATTCAATAGAATTTTCCGCCGATGACAGTATGGAAATCTTTTGTATCGCTCCGTGGCAGATCGAAAAATTCCAGGGCACCGTAGACATATTCATGAACTCACATTCGTTCGTCGAAATGCCAAATCACATAGTCAGGAATTATGCCGAAAAAATAAATGGATTCCAAGATTCAGAAGATACTGCAATAGCATTAACTACATACGACCGCTTTGACCTGAACACAACTCTTCATCCAAATGAGTTGCCGAAATTCTTCGGGGACAGGGAGTTCGATTATTTTGAAGTGGATACGATTCTGGATTCATCCAGAAAGAACCTCTACTTCGTCTCGCCCGGAAAGTTTTCCATCCAGTAAAGCGCCCGGATTAGTCCTTGTTGTCGAAATCAACATCGCCCTCGATTAACGATCGTAAGAAACCGGCCGTTCTCAACACGGGGTCTGGGCCTTCAGTTGGCCACATGAAGTTCTCCCTCGCCCGCTTTAGCCCCTTGACGGGAAGGTCGCCTGCTTTGAACCGCTCGACAAAACCAGCCAGCTCTTTTTCATTCGTGGAATAATACACCCTGTCCATCAACGCGCTGCGAATATCGTCACGGATGAGACAATCATTTGGTGTATGTAGAATTACAGGCCTGTCGAGGCCAAGCGCCAGGATACTGGTCAATGAATTTACGTTCTCGATCACAATAAGGCCATACCGATGCAATATGGCTTCAGCGTAACCGCCGAAGAGCACCTTTTCCGTTCCTTGCCCAAGTCTGGAGATAAGGCCTTTGAAGTATCTCTTGTTGTAATCCGAATCAACGACGTGTGTCTTGAAGGTCAGGGGCGCTTTGTGGTTTCCGAAAACTCTTATTACCTCGATGATGCTGCGGTGTCTGGTCAGATCGGAGCATGCCATCGCGCCGTAAAACGAAAAACTGTTTCCCCCGTGCAGATACAAGGCGTCGTTGGGAAGTTCCAGAGGCCTTGCGGCGATGCGCCAGGCGGGGATGTTTCCCCCGCGGAACCGCCTGGCCCCAGGAAAACGTTCTTCGTCCAGGGCGCCCTGGTACACCCATATAGACTCTATTGTGTCGGGGGTTTCATTGCAGAATCCCGGTGGTGATTTATGCAGTTGCAGGCCTCCGTGTTGTGTCACCACAACTGGAATTCCGCGCTTGTTGGCCTCCCGTGCTATGGAAAACCAGACTTGCCCCAGAATGCCATTGGCGAAGAATACTGCTACCGGGCCGGTCTTGTCAAAAACCGCGCCCACGAGTTCCTGCAACCGGGGAAGAGTTGAAATATTGCTGCGGTGATGGTTGCGAAAAAACGCCAGCAGGATATCACTCAATCTCGGGAGCCATTTCTCGGAGAACGAAAGGATCTCTCGTTCCAGCGATTCGGGTTCAAGTTGCGGCGGTCCGGGGGGAGGCATCTGGGGCAGCACGTCATCAAACAGTATAAAGTGTGCTTCCGGGACGGCTTCCTTCAGGCACTCGATTCCATAGCCCACGCCGGACGTCAGTATGTTGACAGAGGCGGTCGTCACGCTTTGGCATCTCTTTCGGAGGCCAATCAGTTTGTTCTTAACATACCTGAGGGCGGGACGAAATCGTTGCCATGCTTTCAGAAGGGGTTCGGATATCTTCGCGGGCTCCCGAACATAGTCGGAGACAGGAAGAAGATGATCCAGCAGCATGGCGACAAAAGGTAAGCCCTCGCCGAAGCAATTTACCACATACCATTCGGATAAGTCCGGAGTGATTGCCTCAGCCAGCGGTCGCAATTCCGGAACGCCTATAAACGAAAAGTCCTCAAACTCGTCCTGAAGCCTTTCTGCCAGATGGTGGACGTATAACATGTTTGCATGCAGCACCCAGAAGCTGTAAGTGTCTGATCGATATGGCCTCATGTCGACAATCTTCGGATTCACCGACGCGTCCAGCCTTTGGCAAAGACTGGAGGTTTCCGTATAGATTGCAAATACATCGTCTCGGTATTCTTTGAACGAGATGAAGTCGTCGGGCGAAAGAAACTCGACGCCAAGTTCTTCACACTGGTCGATGGCCGAGGGAGTCATCGCGAGCAGACGCCCGTTGTCGGCGGCGTTTTGCAGAGAGTCTTTTTCGTTTGTTCGCTGAAGAAGTATGCTTAGTTTGTTCTTCATGCATTGCCCCCTCGACGTTTGCGCCCGCCGGGAGATAACGCCCTGAAAACACAGAGCAATAACAGCCTACGCATGAAACTCACCAGAGCTTTGCAAGGGAGAATGTATATCTAATCGTTCCATCAAAAGGGTCAATAATTCCCAAGAGTTCCGTAACAATTTCGGCACGATTTCGGGTATGGCCCGTCAACAAGCATTTTTCTCAACCTTGCTGTTTTGTTGCTATCCCACAGACTTTTAATAGTATCTTTGGTGATGTCCCCGTACAGATGATGCTTTCCGTGGAAAGTGCAACAAGGACTCATCATCCCGTCTGCCCAAACAAGGACCCTGTTCCAAGGCATTGGGCAAAACATTTCTTCAACCTGTGGATCAGAAAGGTCGTGAACGCTTGAAAGATCGAGAAGCTTCTGGAAATCAACCTTGTCAACAACATTCTTCCATTTATCCAAAAAGGCCTGCTGCTCACTCCTGTTCTCTTCCTGGACAACAAAACTGACCCGAATAATTGGGAGCTGCAAACCCAGCGAATCTCGCTTATCGACAGCGTATTGCACAATCCTCTCCACTTTCTCCAGGCTGCCTCCGCGAATCCGTCTGTATGTATCCGGATTCGACGCGTCGATCGAAACATTCAATCGGGTAAGCCCCGCGCCGATGAGCCGGTCTACATCCTCTTCCTTCAGCAAAGATGCGTTAGTTGCCAGGAAGACATCCATTATTCCCTGGTCCAGAGCGTATTCCACCAAATCTATGCATTTGGGGTGAAGCAAAGCCTCCCCGCCCGCACCAACCAGAAATGAAGGCAATGAATATTCGCATCCCTCATCGACT
>Ga0180430_10001404_pt1 | contig 23490 bp, 17 predicted proteins | sample SS_ome_9_FD_132999 | JGI IMG/M metagenome (GOLD analysis project Ga0180430, IMG submission 132999) | Hypersaline lake sediment archaeal communities from the Salton Sea, California, USA - SS_1_S_2 metaG | ecosystem: Environmental > Aquatic > Non-marine Saline and Alkaline > Hypersaline >... | reverse complement strand
GATGCGGATTCTGCTAGCCTGGGGGACCCCAACGGGCCAACGACGTCCCGTCCTTGATGATCGTGAGAGCGCTCCATCGGCGCTCGAGCGGCGGACCGACGAGTGATGTGCGAGGTTGCCATGGTTGAGGTGTCGTTGTGAGCGCCACGGTGTCATCTGCCTTCTCCGCCCTACCCGGCGCGCAGGGTTTGTACGATCCCGCCGCCGAGCGTGATGCCTGCGGGGTGGCCTTCGTCGCCACCATGACCGGGGTCGCCTCGCACGGGATCGTCGAACATGCCCTGACCGCACTGCGTAACCTCGACCATCGCGGTGCGTCCGGGGCGGAGCCGGACTCCGGTGACGGTGCTGGCATCTTGACCCAGGTTCCCGACGTGTTCTTTAGACGGGTTGCAGGTTTCGACCTGCCACCGGCGGGACACTACGCCGTCGGGATGGCGTTCCTGCCCGATGACGACGCCGCTGAGGCGGCCGTGCGAGCCACCATCGAGCAGATCGTGGCCGAAGAGGGTCTGGCCACCCTCGGTTGGCGCGATGTGCCGGTAAACGCTGAGTCCCTCGGTTCCACCGCCCGTGGCGTGATGCCGCGGTTCCGCCAGTTGTTCATTGCCGCCCCCGATGCCTACCAGGCGGGTTCGCCGTCGGGACTCGATCTCGATCGCATGGCCTTCGTGGTGCGCAAACGTGTCGAGCATGCCTCTGACGTGTACTTCCCCTCCCTGTCGTCCCGCACCTTCGTATACAAGGGAATGCTCACCACCAACCAGTTGCAGGAGTTCTTCCCCGATCTCTCAGACCCGGATTTCGCCTCTGCGCTCGGTCTCGTGCATTCGCGTTTCTCGACCAATACGTTTCCCTCCTGGCCGCTAGCCCATCCGTATCGATTGATCGCTCACAACGGTGAGATCAACACCGTCAAGGGCAACCGCAACTGGATGCGTGCGCGTGAGGCGATGCTTGCTAGCGAACTCATCCCCGGAGATCTGGACCGCATTTTCCCGATCTGCACCCCCGGCGCCAGTGACTCGGCATCCTTCGATGAGTGCCTGGAACTTCTCCACCTCGGCGGGCGCAGCCTTCCACACGCGGTGTTGATGATGATTCCGGAGGCCTGGGAGAACCACGCGGAGATGGACCCTGCACGCCGGGCGTTCTATGAATTCCACTCCACGTTCATGGAAGCCTGGGATGGGCCGGCCGATGTGTGCTTCACCGACGGCACCCTGATCGGTGCGGTGCTCGACCGCAATGGACTGCGCCCGGGACGGTACTGGGTGACCGACGACGGTCTCGTGGTGCTCGCATCCGAAGCCGGCGTTCTCGAACTCGATCCCTCCACCATCGTGCGCAAGGGACGACTGCAGCCTGGGCGCATGTTCCTGGTCGACACGGCCGGCCACCGCATCATCGAGGATGACGAGATCAAGGCAGAGCTCGCTGCAGCGGAACCCTACGGTGATTATCTGCACGCAGGCTTGATCCATCTCGATGACCTGCCCGAACGCGAGCACATCGTGCATACGCACGAATCCGTGGTGCGACGCCAGCAGACCTTCGGTTACACCGAGGAGGAGCTTCGCATCCTGCTGTCACCGATGGCACGCACGGGTGCAGAGGCGATCGGGTCGATGGGAACGGACACCCCCGTCGCGGCGCTGTCGGACCGTCCGCGGCTGATCTTCGACTACTTCCAGCAGTTGTTCGCCCAGGTCACCAATCCTCCGCTGGATGCGATCCGTGAAGAGATCGTCACCTCTTTGGCGCACACGATCGGCCCGGAGGGCAATCTGCTCAGTTCGACCCCGGCGCACTGCCGTCAGGTCGTCCTGCCGTTCCCTGTCATCGACAACGACGAACTCGCCAAGATCCTGCACATCAACGCCGACGGGGACCTGCCCGGCTTCGCTGCCGCGAAGGTTTCCGGGCTCTATGACGTCGATGGCGGGGGAGATGCTCTGCGGGCTCGACTCGATGAGATCTTCGACGAGGTGGATCGACTCATCGAGGATGGGGTGCGGTTCATCGTGCTGTCGGATCGAGACAGCACCGCCGACCTTGCCCCGATCCCTTCGTTGCTGCTGTGTTCGGCAGTGCATCACCATCTGGTCCGGAACAAGACGCGCACCCAGGTCGGTTTGATCATCGAAGCCGGGGATGTCCGCGAGGTACACCACATCGCTCTACTCGTCGGTTTCGGGGCGGCTGCGATCAACCCGTATCTTGCGATGGAGACGGTGGAGGATCTTGTCGCTCGCGGCGCGATCGACGATGTGCCGGCCGACAAGGCAGTGCGCAACCTCGTCAAGGCCCTCGGCAAGGGCCTGCTGAAGGTCATGTCGAAGATGGGTGTGTCGACAGTCGGGTCGTATTGCGGTGCCCAGATCTTCGAGGCGATCGGGCTGTCTCACGAACTCGTCGAGCGGTACTTCACCGGTACGACCTCGCGCCTCGGTGGAATCGGACTCGACGTCATCGCGGACGAGGTCGCAGCCCGGCACCGCAGTGCCTATCCCGCCTCGGGTATCTCACCGGCACACCGCCGTCTCGAAGTGGGTGGTGAGTACCAGTGGCGACGCGAGGGAGAGCCGCATCTGTTCGACCCGGAGACGGTGTTCCGGTTGCAGCACTCCACGCGCAATAAGCAGTTCGATATTTTCCGTGAATACACCGACAAGGTCGATGATCAATCGACCCGTCTGATGACGCTGCGCGGCCTGTTCTCCCTCAAGGAGGGGGTGCGGGAACCGATCTCGATCGATGAGGTCGAACCGATCAGCGAGATCGTCAAGCGTTTTGCGACCGGAGCGATGTCCTACGGCTCGATCTCCGCGGAGGCACACGAAACCCTGGCGATCGCGATGAACCGCCTAGGTGGCAAATCCAATACCGGTGAGGGTGGCGAAGACGCGGAGCGCTTCACGCCGATGTCCAACGGGGATTCGAAGCGGTCGGCGATCAAACAGGTCGCCTCAGGTCGTTTCGGTGTCACCAGCGAATACCTCGTCAACAGTGATGACATCCAGATCAAGATGGCGCAGGGGGCCAAGCCTGGTGAGGGTGGTCAACTCCCCGGGCACAAGGTGTATCCCTGGATTGCCAAGACCCGTCATTCGACTCCGGGTGTCGGGCTCATCTCTCCGCCTCCTCACCACGACATCTACTCGATCGAGGATCTAGCTCAGCTCATCCACGATCTGAAGAACGCCAACCCGCAGGCGCGTATTCACGTCAAATTGGTGTCCGAGGTGGGTGTGGGAACCGTCGCGGCGGGGGTGTCGAAGGCGCACGCGGATGTCGTGTTGATCTCCGGTCACGATGGCGGCACCGGTGCGTCGCCGTTGACGTCGTTGAAACACGCGGGTACACCCTGGGAGCTCGGCTTGGCTGAGACCCAGCAGACGCTGCTTCTCAACGGACTGCGCGATCGGATCGTCGTCCAGGTCGACGGCCAGTTGAAGACCGGCCGGGATGTCGTCATCGCAGCTCTGCTCGGCGCTGAGGAGTTCGGCTTCTCCACGGCTCCGCTGGTGGTCATGGGTTGCATCATGATGCGCGTGTGTCACCTGGACACCTGTCCGGTCGGAGTGGCCACACAGAACCCGGTGTTGCGTGAACGGTTCACCGGTCAGCCCGAATTCGTGGTCACGTTCTTCGAGTTCATCGCCGAGCAGGTGCGCGAATATCTGGCGTTGCTGGGTTTCCGCACGCTCGATGAGGCGATCGGTCACGCCGAACTCATCGACACCACACAGGCCGTCGATCACTACAAGGCCCAGGGCTTGGACCTGTCGCCGGTTCTCTATGTCCCCCGGGTGGGTGACGATGCTGCGCGCCGAAGCATCACAGGCCAGGATCATGGTCTGGATCGGGCCCTCGATGTCGAGCTCATCGAGATGTGCGAGCCGGCCTTGGAGCGCGCGGAGCCCGTCCGGGCCAGCATCGGCATCCGCAACGTCAACCGGACCGTCGGCACGATGCTCGGGTCGGAACTCACCCGCCGCTACGGCGGACAGGGTTTGCCCGATGACACGATCGACATCACATTCACCGGGTCGGCTGGGCAATCCTTCGGCGCTTTCGTTCCCAGGGGCATCACGCTTCGGCTGGAGGGTGACGCCAACGATTACGTCGGCAAGGGATTGTCCGGCGGTCGGATCATCATTCGGCCAGATCGTGCGGCGACATTCGCCGCCGAGGATCACATCATCGCCGGCAACGTGATTTGTTACGGGGCCACCTCCGGGGAGGTGTATCTGCGTGGGCGGGTCGGCGAACGCTTCTGCGTGCGTAACTCCGGGGTGACCGCGATCGTCGAAGGCATCGGTGATCACGGATGTGAGTACATGACGGGCGGACGCGTCGTGGTGCTCGGCGAGATCGGTCGAAACTTCGCCGCCGGAATGTCCGGTGGTGTCGCGTACCTCCTCGATGCCGCGAAGCATCGGATCAACACCGAGATGGTGGATGTCGAGCCGATCGATGACGATGACGCCGCTCAACTGCATCAGATGCTCACCCGGCACCTCGAGGAAACCGGTTCGACCGTCGCGGCGACGCTGCTCGACGTCTGGTCGACGTCTCGTGATCGTTTCGCCGATCGTTTCACGAAGGTCATGCCGCGCGACTACCGTCGCGCACTCGAGGCCCTTCGGCGCGCTGAGGATGAGGGCCTCGATCCTGCTGTCGTTGTGATGGAGGCTACCCGTGGCTGATCCCCGAGGATTCTTGAAGGCAGATCGTGAGTTGCCGCCCCGTCGCCCCGTCGATATCCGCATCCGGGATTGGCGTGAGGTCTATGAGGAGATGGGAGAGGATCGGCTGCGCACGCAGGCTGGTCGCTGTATGGACTGCGGTATCCCGTTCTGTCACAACGGCTGTCCGCTGGGCAATCTGATTCCGGAGTGGAATGACCTGGTGTGGCAGGGGGATTGGCAAAGTGCGATGGAGCGCCTCCACGCCACGAACAATTTCCCCGAATTCACCGGACGACTGTGCCCGGCGCCCTGCGAGACCGCGTGCGTCCTGGGCATCAACGCGAACCCGGTGACGATCAAGCAGGTCGAGGTCTCGATCATCGATCGGGCATGGGAGTCCGGTTGGGTGACCCCTCAACCACCGGATCGACTCTCCGGCAAGTCCGTCGCCGTGGTGGGTTCTGGTCCGGCGGGCCTCGCCGCGGCGCAGCAATTGGCCCGTGCCGGTCATACGGTCGTGGTGTACGAACGTGCTGACCGAATCGGTGGCTTGCTGCGCTATGGCATCCCCGAGTTCAAGATGGAGAAGCTTCACCTCGATCGCCGTCTGGAGCAGATGGCAGCCGAAGGCGTTCGATTCCGGACCGGAGTCGAGGTCGGGGTGGACATCACCGTGGATGCGCTGCGCAAGAGGTACGACTCCATCGTTCTCGCGGTGGGGGCCACACAGTGGCGCGATCTGCCGATCCCCGGACGGGAACTCACCGGCGTCTACCAGGCGATGGAGTACCTGCCCGGTGCCAACCGCGTACAGGAAGGTGATCTGGAGGTCGCACCCATCGATGTCAAGGATTCCCACGTCGTGATCATCGGTGGTGGTGACACCGGAGCGGACTGCCTCGGGACAGCACATCGCCAAGGGGCTGCGTCGGTCACGCAGTTGGAGATCATGCCCACTCCACCCGATCAGCGACCCGGTACGCAACCGTGGCCGACCTATCCGATGGTGTACCGCACCTCTAGTGCCCACGAAGAAGGTGGCGATCGGATGTTCTCGGTGTCCACGACCGAGTTCGTCGGACACGAAGGACGTCTCACAGGAATGCGCATCGTGGAAGTCCAGATGAGCGACGGACGCTTCGAGCCGGTTGCGGGGACCGAACGCGAACTGCCGGCCGATTATGTCTTCCTCGCGATGGGTTTCACCGGCCCGGAACGCTCACCGATGGTCGAGCAGTTCGACCTTCCCCTCGACGACCGCGGTGCGATCGAGCGCGCGGACGATTACGCCACCTCTTTGGACGGGATCTTCGTCGCTGGGGACGCCGGGCGTGGGCAGTCGCTGATCGTCTGGGCGATCGCCGAGGGCCGCGCTGCTGCCGCATCGGTCGATCGCTACCTCAGCGGAGAGTCGAATCTGCCTTTCCCGATCCCGGCTACCGCGCGCCCGTTGACGGTCTAGGAGATCGATGACCACTGTCCAACGTCGCGCCAAGATCGTGGCGACACTCGGTCCAGCCTGCCGCGAGTACGCCGACATCGTGTCCCTCATCCGCGCCGGCCTTGACGTCGCACGGCTCAACCTTTCGCACGGCGATCATGCCGACCACGCGACGGCCTATGCGCATGTCCGGCGTGCCAGTGACGAGGTGGGCCGCGGTGTCGGCGTTCTCATCGATCTGCAGGGTCCCAAGATCCGATTAGGCACCTTCGCCGAAGGCTCCGTGCTGCTGGTCGAGGGAGCCGGGTTCACGATCACCACCGAGGACATCGTGGGATCGGCCGAGATGGTGTCGACGACCTACACGGGACTTGCCGGTGATGTGGCACCGGGGGATCGGATCCTCATCGACGACGGCCGGATCACACTGCAGGTCACTGCGATTGACGGCCCCCGAGTGCGCACGACCGTGATCGAGGGTGGGCGGGTGTCCGACCACAAGGGTCTCAACCTGCCAGGCGTCGGTGTCAGCGTCCCGGCTCTGTCGGACAAGGATGTCGAAGACCTGCGATGGGGCCTACGTCTCGGGGCGGATCTGGTCGCACTGTCCTTCGTGCGCTCGGCCCGCGATATCGAAGACGTGCATCGAATCATGGACGAGGAAGGCAAACGAGTGCCTGTCCTCGCCAAGGTGGAGAAGCCGCAGGCGGTCGACGACCTCGAAGGCATCGTCGCGGCATTCGATGGAGTGATGGTGGCCCGGGGCGATCTCGGGGTGGAACTGCCCCTTGAAGCAGTCCCGCTGGTGCAGAAGGAGGCCATCGCGCTGTGCCGCGCGGCGGCCAAGCCGGTGATCGTGGCCACGCAGATGCTCGATTCGATGATCACCGCGACCCGGCCTACGCGTGCAGAGGCCAGCGATGTGGCGAATGCCGTCCTCGATGGTGCCGATGCCCTGATGCTGTCGGGTGAGACCAGTATCGGTCAGCATCCGATCGCAGCGGTGTCCACGATGGCGCGAATCATCGAGCACGTCGAGGAACAGGCGCTGCACCGACTGGCGGAGTTTCCTCCCGACCCGGCCGGATCTACCGCCAAGGCCCTCACCCGTGCCGCGGTCGACGTTGCGACATCGGTGGGTGCAACGCACCTGATCGCCTTCACCGAAACCGGGCTCTCGGCACGACTCATCGCCCGGTGGCGCTCAGCAACTCCGTTGCTGGCTTTCACTCCCGATCCCTGCGTGCGCAGTCAACTCGCGCTGACATGGGGAGTCGAGACATTCCTCGTTCCCCCCGCGCGACACACCGACGACATGGTGGTGCAAGTCGATCGGGCCCTGCTGGACATCGGTCGGGCGACGATCGGTGAACGCGTGGTCATCGTCGCGGGAGTGCCGCCGGGCACCCCGGGGACGACCAATGGCATGCGGGTGCACCGCATCGGCAGTGCAGGTCCAGGTCAGGGTGTATGAAGCGATGAGTGTTGAATAGCCGTCGATGCCTCTCATGTGGAGTCCGTATCGATGACGGATCCTGATCGACACGCCTGGGTTGAACCGGGGGCCTTTCCCGTCGCAGAGGGTGTCTACCGCATCCCGCTTCCGCTGCCCACCGACGGGCTCCGCGCCGTCAATGTCTATGCGCTAGCACACGATGAGGGGATCGTTCTCATCGATGCGGGCTGGGCCCTGGAGGTCAGTCAGCAGGCTCTGGTCGAGGCACTGGCCTCGATCGGATACGGGCTCGGTGACATTACGAGGTTCTGCGTCACTCATGCGCATCGGGATCACTACACCCAGGCCAACGCTGTGCGACGGGTGATGGAAGGTGCGGGTAGGTTCGGTCGACCTCGCATATGCGTTGGTTGGGATGAACGCGATTCGATTCGCGCGATCGCCCATCGTGCCGCGAATCCCATCGAGGCTGGTGCCTACCCGCAGGTTGCCCTCCTGCGCCGTGCCGGGGATCCGGGGGCCGCCGACATCTTGGAGTCGATCATTCCCGAAGGTCTGAGCGTCTCCGACTGGGCTGATCCCGACGAATGGTTGCGTGACGGTGATCGGATCACCGTCGGATCGCGAACCCTCGATGTGATTGCCACACCGGGTCACACTCGCGGACATCTCGTTTTCGCTGACGATGCGAGTGGCCTGCTCTTCGCCGGTGATCATGTGCTGCCGCACATCACTCCGTCGATCGGTTACGAGGAGGTGCTCGCGCCGTCACCGCTGGGGTCCTACCTGCAGTCCCTGCACCTCATCCGTTCCCGGCCTGATGCCCGCCTGCTCCCCGCCCATGGCCCGGATCACTCCGCCGTGCATGAGCGCGTCGATGAACTACTCGAGCATCACGCCGCTCGTCTGGATGCCAGCCTGGCTGCAGTCTCGGCCGGGGCAACTACGGCACGCGAGGTAGCGCAACGACTTCGGTGGACCAGGCGTGGAACGGCCTTGGACGATCTGGACTGGTTCAACCGGATGATGGCTGTCCTGGAGACCTGGGCTCACCTGGTGGTCCTTGTCGAGCGGGGAATGCTGAACACCCGATCCGACGGGGGAGTCGAACGATTCGTGCTCTCGTAGGCTGCGATAGGGTCGATACAGGTCGACCAGACCGTGAAGTAGACGTCCTTTAACGGCCCGTCCCGAGAGGCGGGGAAGGAGGTCGGAGTCGATGGCCGCTGCGCGGGTTCTCGAAGCTGACGATGTAGGGCGCGTCATCGGACGCATCGCCCACGAGATTCTGGAGAAGTCCCGCGGGTCCTCCGGTGTCATCCTGCTGGGGATTCCCACTCGGGGTGTGCCGCTCGCTCGGCGCATCGCCGACCGTATGGCTTCGATCGAAGGCCATCCCGTCCCGGTGGGGTCCCTGGATGTCACGATGTATCGCGATGACATCGGTCTGCGCGGACCCCGACCGCTTTCTGCAACGGATATCCCCGCGGAGGGGATTGACGATGCGATCGTCGTGCTCGTCGACGATGTGCTGTTCAGCGGTCGCACGATTCGAGCCGCGTTGGATGCGGTGAACGACATAGGCCGCCCGAGAGCTGTTCGCCTCGCCGTGCTCGTCGATCGAGGCCACCGTGAGCTTCCTATCCGCGCCGACCATGTCGGCAAGAACCTCCCGACGTCCCTCGCTGAATCAGTGCAGGTGCACCTGGTGGAGACCGATGGAGTCGATGAGGTTCTGCTCGGTTCGCGGGATGCGTCGTGAAGCATCTGCTCAGTGCCGCTGACCTCGACAGGGAGGAAGCCCTCACCCTGCTCGACACCGCAGAAGAGTTGGCGAGCGTGACCGATCGTGCGGTGAAGAAGCTGCCGACCCTGCGTGGGCGAACGGTGGCGAACCTGTTCTTCGAGGATTCCACCCGTACCCGATTGTCCTTTGAGGCTGCCGCCAAGCGGCTGTCCGCCGATGTGATCACGTTCACGGCCAAGGGTTCGAGCGTCTCCAAGGGAGAGACCCTGAAGGACACCGCGCTCACCCTGGAGGCGATGGGGGCGCAGGTAATCGTGCTTCGCCACCATGCCTCGGGTGCGGCCCAGCGTCTCGCTGAGTCCGGTTGGATCGGGGCTAGCGTGATCAACGCTGGTGATGGCACGCATGAGCACCCGACGCAGGCACTCTTGGACGCCTACACCCTGCGTCAACACCTGCGCGGGGGATCGGGGGACCTGCAGGGTCTGCGTGTCGTCATCGTCGGAGACATCCTCCATAGCAGGGTTGCTCGTTCGAATGTCGCGCTGTTGACCACCCTCGGTGCCCGGGTGACACTCGTCGCACCACCGACCCTGGTGCCTGTGGGCGTGGAATCCTGGAACTGCGATGTGACCTTCGACTTCGATGATTCCCTCTCTGATGCTGACGCCGTGATGATGCTGCGCGTGCAATCGGAGCGCATGAATGCTGCGTACTTCCCATCGGCACATGAGTATTCCCGTCGCTACGGGCTCGACTCGATGCGAGCCGCACAGTTGCCCGACCATGCGGTCGTGCTGCATCCGGGACCGATGAACCGCGGCATGGAGATCACCGCCGAAGTGGCCGACGGGCCTCGCGCGCTCATCGTCGATCAGGTTGCCAATGGCGTCAGTGTCCGCATGGCCGTGCTCTACCAGGTCCTGTCATCCGAGGAAGGTGCCGCGTGAGTGCTCCCAGCAGCGACGAAGCGATCACGGATGCGAGTGCGCGCGAGATCGTGCTCCGTGACATCCGCCTGATGGGTGACTCACAGGCGGTGGATGTGCGATTCACCGACGGGCGCATCGCGGCGATCGGTGCGGCGGCGGTTGCGGATGCGCAGCCCGAGGCTCGGGTGATCGAGGCCGCAGGCCGAATCGGTTTGCCCGGCCTCGTCGACCTGCACACTCACCTGCGCGAACCCGGTCGAGAAGACACCGAAACGATCGAGACAGGCTGCCAAGCCGCAGCGCTGGGTGGATTCACCGCCGTGCACGCGATGGCGAATACCCAACCGGTCGCCGACACCGCCGGCGTGGTCGAGCAGGTGTGGCGGCGCGGTCGCGAGGTGGGCCTGTGCGACGTCATCCCCGTGGGTGCGGTGACGGTGGGACTCTCGGGCGAGCGGCTGGCTGAACTCGGGGCGATGGCCGAATCAGCCGCCCAAGTCCGAGTATTCAGCGACGATGGCATCTGCGTCAGTGATCCACTCCTGATGCGCCGGGCCCTGGAATACGTGAAGGCTTTCGATGGCGTCATTGCCCAGCATGCTCAGGAGCCCAGGTTGACTCTGGGGGCGCAGATGAACGAGGGCGAACTCAGCGGTGAGCTTGGACTCACGGGCTGGCCCGCTGTCGCCGAGGAAGCGATCATTGCTCGGGATGTGCTGCTTGCCGAACATGTCGGATCGCGTCTGCACGTGTGCCATCTGTCCACCCGCGGATCGGTCGAGATCATCCGCTGGGCCAAGGCTCGCGGAATCGATGTGACGGCCGAGGTCACCCCGCACCACCTCATGCTGACCGAGGACCTCGCGCGGACCTACGATCCCCTCTTCAAAGTCAACCCACCGCTGCGCAGTGCCGATGACGTCGAGGCCGTCCGAGCGGGTCTCGCCGATGGCACGATCGACATCGTCGCCACCGACCATGCGCCGCACGCCCACGAGGATAAGGACTGCGAGTGGAGCGCAGGAGCCTTCGGAATGCTCGGACTGCAAACCGCTATTGGCGTCGTGGCTGCCACCATGGTCGAGCCGGGGAACCTCACCTGGGCCCAGGTCGGTGACCGGATGTCGTTCGCTCCTGCGCGCATCGGCCGCGTCGCGGATCACGGACGACCACTCGAGGTTGGCGAACCAGCCAATCTGGTGATCATCGATCCGGACGCGCCCTGGGAGGTCAGGGCGGATCGCATGGCATCGAGAAGTCGGAATACCCCGTATGTCGAACGCACCCTGCCCGTGTCGGTGTGGGCGACGTTCCTTCGTGGGCGGCCCACCGTTATGGCGGGGGCACTGACATGACCGACATCGTGCTCGCCGCCGCTACGGCCCAGTCCGCACCGGTCACCAACTGGCCGGTTCGGCTGCTGCTCGTCGTGCTTGTCTTCGGGGTCCTCGCCCTGGTGCTGTGGGGGATGCGGCGCGGGTGGCGCAATCGACAGCGACGACAGGCCGATCTCGATGAACCCGCGGCAATCCCCGAAGGTCTCGCCCCGGATGCAGAGTCTGTGTCGGGTGTGTACCTGGGCTCGGTCATGGCGGGGGACTGGCTCGATCGAATCGCGGCGCATGGCCTGGGAACCCGTAGCCGGGTCGATGCCGTCGTCGTCGATGCCGGGATCGCAGTCCAGCGCCCGGGTGCCCGTTCCTTCTTCATCCCCGCTGATCACCTCGTCGCCGTCCGACGCGAACGAGGTATCGCGGGAAAGGCTTTCGAGAAGGATGCTGTCGTCGTCGTGACCTGGATGCTCGGCGACACCGCCATCGACACCGGGATCCGTCCGGATCACACAGATGATGGGGGGCGGCTCTCGGAGCAGGTGCAGCGCATCGCGGGGTCGCAGATCGAGGGATCCAGCAGGGATGGATCCGAGTGAAGGTGGGCTACGAGTGAGGATAGACAACGTGATGGTGACTCACGATCAGCCGGCCGTGCTGATCTTGGAGGATGGGCGTACCTTCACCGGGCGCGCCTATGGCGCGATCGGGTCGACGACGGGCGAGGCGGTGTTCTCGACCGGCATGACCGGTTACCAGGAGACCTTGACCGATCCCAGTTATCGAGGCCAAATCGTGGTGATGACGGCACCGCACGTCGGCAACACCGGGATGAATGACGAAGACGAGGAATCGCGTCGCATCTGGGTTGCCGGATACGTCGTGCGCGATCCGGCACCGGCACCGTCGAACTTCCGGTCCCTGCGCAGTCTGGATGCCGACCTCGTCGATGCTGGCGTGGTGGGAATCTCGGGAATCGACACCCGCGCGCTGACCCGACACCTACGGGACGCCGGCGCGATGCGCGTGGGGATCTTCTCCGGTGAGGCCGCTGGTCGGCCGCACGCCGATCTCCTCGAGCGGGTGCGAGAGACCCCGCCCATGCTGGGTGCTGATCTGACCGATGAGGTGACGATCGCACAGGCCTATGAGGTGGCGTCCGTCGGTCCATCCCGTGGCGTTATCGCAGCTGTCGATCTGGGGATCAAGTCCATGACACCGCGGCGGTTGAGCGAGCGAGGATTCACCGTACGCGTCGTCCCAGCGTCGATCTCTGCGGATGAATTACTCGAGTTGGGATCAGACGGCGTCTTCTTCTCCAACGGACCCGGCGATCCCGGGACCGCTGAACACACGGTCTCCCTCGTCCGTGCCGCCCTCGCCGCGCGCAGGCCGGTGTTCGGGATCTGCTTCGGTCACCAGATGCTCGGTCGCGCTCTCGGTTTCTCCACCTACAAGCTTCGTTTCGGTCATCGCGGAATCAACCAGCCGGTTCAAGATCGCGCCACCGGACGGGTCGCCATCACCGCGCACAACCACGGCTTCGCGGTCGATGCGCCGATCGGTGAGGTCATCGATACCGAATTCGGACGCGTCGAGGTCAGCCATGTCTGCCTCAATGATGATGTCGTCGAAGGGTTGCGCTGCCTCGATGTCCCGGCTTTCAGCGTGCAGTATCACCCTGAGGCGGCAGCCGGTCCCCATGATGCCGATCCGCTGTTCGATGAATTCGCCGCACTGATCGAGGGGAACCGCTGATGCCGCGCCGTGAAGATATCGACTCCGTCTTGGTGATCGGGTCGGGCCCCATCGTCATCGGCCAGGCGTGCGAGTTCGATTACTCCGGAACCCAGGCCTGCCGTGTCCTGCGCGCTGAGGGAATCCGGGTCATCCTCGTCAACAGCAATCCCGCGACGATCATGACCGACCCCGAGTTCGCGGATGCCACATACGTCGAGCCGATCACCCCGGAGGTGGTCGAGAAGATCATCGCCCGTGAACGACCTCGGGCGCTGCTTCCCACCCTCGGTGGTCAAACGGCGTTGAACACGGCGATGGCACTGCATCGAGCAGGTGTGCTGGCCAAGTACGACGTCGAACTCATCGGTGCTGATGTCGATGCGATCGAACGCGGCGAGAACCGCGAGATGTTCCGTCAAATCGTGGCCGACGTCGGTAGCGAAAGCGCACGTTCGGCGATCTGTCACACGCTCGACGAATGCCTGGCGGCTGTCGAGGATCTCGGATACCCGGTCGTGGTACGCCCGTCGTTCACGATGGGCGGTGCCGGCTCCGGCATCGCATTCGACGAGGCCGATCTTCGCCGGATCGCGGGAACCGGCCTGCAGGCGAGTCCGACGAGCGAAGTGCTGCTCGAGGAATCGATCCTCGGATGGAAGGAGTATGAGCTTGAGCTCATGCGCGATCGAAACGACAACGTCGTCGTTGTCTGCTCTATCGAGAACCTCGATCCCATGGGTGTGCACACCGGCGACTCGATCACCGTCGCGCCATCATTGACCCTGACCGATCGCGAATACCAACGGATGCGCGATGTGGCGATCGACATCATCCGCGCGGTCGGGGTCGATACCGGCGGATGCAACATCCAGTTCGCGGTCAACCCCAGCGATGGCCGGTTGATCGTGATCGAGATGAACCCTCGAGTGTCACGATCATCTGCGCTGGCATCGAAGGCCACCGGTTTCCCGATCGCCAAGATCGCTGCGAAACTCGCGGTCGGCTATACCCTCGACGAGATTCCCAACGACATCACCCGCGAAACCCCGGCGTCATTCGAGCCGACCCTGGACTACATCGTGGTCAAGGTCCCCCGGTTCGCGTTCGAGAAGTTCCCCGGTGCGGATCCCACCTTGACCACCACGATGAAATCCGTGGGCGAGGCCATGGCTATCGGACGCAACTTCACCGAGGCCCTCAATAAGGCGCTACGTTCCTTGGAGAAGCCCGAGGCGGTGTTCTCCTGGGCGGGCTCGGCAGACGATGTCGATGTCGCTGCTGAACTCGACGCCGCCAGAACCCCGCATGATGGGCGACTCGTACGGGTGCAACGAGCGCTGTGGGGGGGAGCGAGCGTCGACGAGGTGGCCCAAGCAACCGGGATCGATCCGTGGTTCTGCGATCAACTGCAGATACTCAATGCCTGGGCTGAGGAATTACGCAGGACTGCGAACCTGGATGCGCAGATGTTGCGGGCGGTCAAGCGCCACGGCTTCTCCGACCGTCAGATCGCCCAGATTCGCGATATGGACGAGGTCGAAGTGCGCGAGTTGCGCTACGCGCTCGGAGTGCGGCCGGTCTTCAAGACCGTCGATACCTGTGCGGCGGAATTCGAGGCCAAGACCCCCTACCACTACTCCTCCTACGACGAGGAGACCGAGGTCGAACCGGGAGAGCGCGACAAGGTCATCATCCTCGGGTCCGGACCGAATCGGATCGGACAGGGAATCGAATTCGACTATTCCTGCGTGCACGCGAGCATGACACTGCGTGAAGCCGGCTACGAGACCATCATGGTCAATTGCAATCCCGAGACGGTGTCGACCGATTACGACACCTCCGACCGCTTGTACTTCGAGCCACTCACTCTCGAAGACGTGCTCGAGGTCGTGCATGCCGAATCAGCGGTCGGGCGCCTCGCCGGTGTGATCGTCCAACTCGGCGGTCAGACGCCACTGGGCCTGGCCCAGGGATTGAAGGATGCCGGCGTCCCCATCGTGGGTACCACACCCGAATCGATCCACCTGGCTGAGGAACGCGGCGCTTTCGGGCGGGTGCTCGCAGATGCAGGTCTACCTGCACCGCGGCACGGTATGGCTTTCTCGTTCGACGAGGCCCGCGCGATCGCCGACGAGATCGGCTATCCGGTCCTCGTCCGACCGTCCTATGTCCTCGGGGGCCGGGGCATGGAGATCGTCTATGACGAGTCGATGCTGGCCGACTACCTCGAACGAGCCGCTCGCGTGAACCCGGAACATCCGGTGCTTGTCGATCGATTCCTCGACGATGCGGTCGAGATCGACGTCGATGCGCTCTTCGATGGAACCGACCTCTATGTCGGTGGTGTGATGGAGCACATCGAGGAAGCAGGCGTGCACTCAGGAGACTCGGCGTGCACGTTGCCCCCGGTGACTCTGGGGCCCGGTGAGATCGCTCGAATCGTGGAGTCCACGAGAGCCATCGCCGAAGGCGTCGGTGTACGTGGCTTGTTGAACGTCCAGTTCGCTTTGGCTGGCAACGTGCTTCACGTGCTGGAGGCCAATCCGCGGGCATCGAGGACGGTGCCGTTCGTCTCCAAAGCAACCGCTGTGCCATTGGCCAAAGCTGCCGCTCGGATCATGCTCGGATCCAGCATCGCATCGTTGCGCAGTGAGGGAATGCTGCCGGTGAACGGGGATGGAGCCAGCCTGCCCCCGGGCACTGCGATCTCGGTCAAGGAGGCTGTCCTGCCCTTCGGCAGGTTCCACGGTGTCGACACGGTTCTCGGGCCGGAGATGAAATCGACCGGAGAAGTCATGGGCATCGATGTCGACTTCGGCAGCGCCTTCGCCAAGTCCCAGATGGCGGCCTACTCCGGGGGTCTGCCCTCGAGGGGCACGGTGTTCGTCTCGGTGGCTGACCGGGACAAGCGTTCGTTGATCTTCCCTGCCAAGCGACTCGTCGATCTCGGTTTCGACATCGTGGCTACCGAGGGAACGGCCGAGGTCCTGCACCGCCACGGGATTGCCTCGAGCACACTGCGCAAACTCCGTGATGGTGAGGGTCCCAGGGGCGAGCGGACCACGGTGCAGGCCATCCTGGCCGGGGATATCGATCTGATCATCAACACCCCGTTCGGTGTCGGGCCTCGACTCGATGGCTACGAAATCCGCACCGCAGCAGTGCTCACCGGAACCGCGTGCATCACCACCATCCAGGGCCTATCGGCCACTGTTCTGGGAATCGAGGCCCTCGTGGATGATCGCATCGGGGTCCGCTCCCTCCAGGAGCACTCCGCCGACCTGCAGCGGCTGCGCCAGGCGGCTTTCGCCGACGCTCAGGAAGGACACTGATGCCGATCCAGTATCGAAGCGAGGTCGTGTCGTCTCGACGCGCCGGGCAGTACCACGTGCTGACGCTCACGGCCGGATCCATTCCGGAAACGACCAAGCCGGGCCACTTCCTCGGAGTGGCCATCGGCGGTGACGAGTCAGGTCTGCTGTTGCGTCGAGCGTTCTCGATCCACGGGGTGCAAGAACGCGGCGTGTTCGGTGGCACCGTCGATATCGTCGTCGCCGCGCATGGGCCGGGCACCCGTTGGCTCGTCGGCCGGCACCGCGCGGATCCGCTCGACATCATCGGTCCGCTTGGTCGGCCGTTCTCCCTGCCCCGTGATCCAGTGTCCTGCGCGCTCGTAGGGGGTGGATACGGCTCGGCACCGCTGTTCATGCTCGCCGAGCACCTGCGGGCGCGTGGCTGCCGGGTGGACATGGTTCTCGGTGCCAGCACCGAGGAGAAACTTTTCGGGGTGCTGGAGGCAAAGCGCATGGCATCGACCGTGACGATCACGACAGATGACGGCACGCTGGGTGAGACCGGACGTGTCACAGATGCGCTCGGCAAGGTGATGGATGATCACGACACCGATGTTGTGTATGCCTGCGGTCCGATGCCCATGCTCGCGGCCGTTGCCGATATGGCTAGTGATCGCGGTGTCTACAGCCAGTGCGCTGTGGAGGAGTCGATGGCGTGCGGTGTCGGAGTCTGCATGACCTGTGTTCTTCCCGTCATCGGTGACGATGGGGTAACCCGCATGGTGCGGTCATGCGTGGAAGGACCGGTCTTCCGGGGGGACCGTGTTCGCTGGTCCGATGTCGGAACGATCCCGCCCGATACCCTCGGAGCTCCCGCCGTCGAAGGAGGCACCCGATGACACGTGCGGTGGTTCGACCCGCTGAGGCACTTCGACCGCAGACACACGACGAGGTCGATATGTCGACATCCCTCGCCGGTCTCGATCTGCCCAGCCCGATTCTCACCGCTTCGGGATGTGCTGCAGCAGGGAAGGAACTCGATCAGTTCTTCGACATCACCGAAATCGGCGCCGTCGTCACCAAGAGCATCATGCCCGAGCCGCGTTCGGGTCGCGCAACCCCGCGAATGGCCGAGACCCCCAGCGGGATGCTCAACTCGATCGGTTTGCAAGGACCCGGGATCGCATCGTTCCTCGAACGTGATCTGGCGTGGCTGCGTCAACGTGGCGCGCGCGCCGTCGTGTCGATCGCAGGAGACACGGTCGACGACTATGCCCGGCTGGCGAAGACCCTTCGGATGCACGAGGGCATCAGTGCCATCGAGGTGAACATCTCCTGCCCGAACGTCGAGGATCGCGGCAAGGTATTCGCCTGCGATGCGGGCAGTTCCTCTGCGGTGATCCAGGCGGTTCGCCGCAACACCGATTCGCGGGTGCCGATCCTGGCCAAGCTCTCGCCGGATGTCACCGATATCACCACGATCGCCCTCGCATGCGTACGAGCTGGCGCTGATGGATTGTCGGTCATCAACACTCTGCTCGGAATGGTGATCGATACCGATCGTCTACGCCCGGCCCTGGCCGGTGTCACCGGTGGGCTTTCCGGGCCGGCGATTCGCCCGGTGGCGGTCCGGTGTGTGTGGCAGATCCGGCAGGCGTTGCCCGATGTTCCGATTCTCGGTATGGGTGGAGTCCGCACCGGACTCGATGCCCTGCAGTTCCTCTTAGCCGGGGCCAACGCGGTGTCGGTAGGCACGATGGTCTTCAACGATCCCAGTGCTCCTCTGAGAGTGCACCGTGAATTGCAGACCGCCCTCGCCGAGCGCGGGTTCACCCGATTGGTCGATGTCATCTCCTATGCCCACGGTTACCTCGACAGGGATCAGCAGACCTTGGATCCGATCGACGAGGACATCGACGCGGTGGCGGAGGAGCAGTGACCGCACCGATCGCGGTCGCACTCGACGCACCTGATCCGCAGACCCTTACGCGGTGGGCGGCGGCGGTCGCCGGTGTGGTGAGCACCGTAAAGATCGGTCTCGAGGTGTACCTGCGAGACGGCGCCCCAGCCGTCTGGGCCGTGCGCGAGGCGGTCGGCCCAGACTGCGGAGTCTTCCTCGATCTGAAACTCCATGACATCCCCGCGACCGTAGGGGGAGCAGCTCGGTCGGTGCAGGACCTGCGACCGGACTTCCTCACCGTGCACGCTGCGGGAGGTCCGGAGATGATCAACGCCGCGGCGCACGCCCTGCCCGACACGCGCATCACCGCAGTCACCGTGTTGACCTCCCTGGGTCGATCCGATCTTGACCGGCTGGGAATGATCGGTGCTACCGAGTCAGTCGCCGATGTCGTCCGAAGATGGGCGCTCATCGCAATCGATGCTGGCGCGCGGGCCCTGGTGTGCTCCCCGCAGGAGGTCGCTGCGTTGCGCGCAGTCGTGCCGGCCGATATCACTCTCATCACCCCGGGTGTGCGTCCGACAGGAGCCGATGCCGGTGATCAACGCCGGATCGCCACTCCGGCGAGCGCGCTTGCAGCGGGTGCCGACCTGCTGGTCATCGGACGACCCATCACCGCAGCGAGCGATCCGCATGCGGCAGCAGAGTCGATCGCCCAGGAGTGTTCCGATGCGCTTGCGAAGCGCGGTGCGTGATCGATGTGCAGTGAGTGATGTGCGGTGAGTGATGTGCGATGACGACACCGCACCTCGATGATGATGCCCGGGCACGTGGCCGCGAGCAGGCACTTGCGGCTCGGCAGCGACGTGCGCAGGTCAAGGCCGAGTTGAAGGCAGGTGACATCGATGTCGCCGACGTTCTCGCCTCACGCGATGATCCGGTGCTGTCGCGTCTGCGCGCCTCCGAGGTCATCCGGTCGTTGCCCGGGGTTGGTCCGGCTCGCACCCACCGGGTGCTGACCGAGTGCGGGATCGATCCGTCGCGGCGAATCAGCCAACTCGGCGAGCATCAGGTCGCTCGGTTGATCGCATCGGTCGCACAGTCCGATCGTGGCGAAACCGCAGCGCGTTTGGCCGCGGCTCGATTGATCGTGCTTTCCGGACCTTCCGGGGTCGGCAAGTCTTCGGTGGTCGGCTACCTGCGTGAACACCATCCGCGCATCTGGTTCTCGGTCTCGGTGACCACTCGATCACCGCGGCCGGGTGAGGTCGACGGGAAGGACTATCACTTCATCGATCAGCGCGAATTCGATCGCCTACGCGAAACCGGTGAGTTGCTGGAATGGGCGGTCTTCGCGGGCAACTCCTACGGCACCCCGGCCGAACCGGTCCGCCAGCGGCTCGTTCGTGGTGAACCGGTGATCTGCGAGATCGAGTTGCAGGGAGCCCGACAGGTGCGAGCGCGCGATCCGCAGGCCCTTCTGGTCTTCCTCGCCCCGCCCTCGTGGGATGTGCTGGTGCATCGCCTCACCGGTCGGGGGACCGAGGAGCCCGAGGTGGTCGCCGAAAGGTTGGTCACAGCCCGGCGCGAGCTCGCCGCAGAGAGTGAATTCGATGTCGTGGTCGTCAACGACAGCGTGGCCCAAGCGGCCGAGGAGATCGTCGGGCTCATCACCGGGTAGACTGCCCATCCATCGCCGGGGATCCACCCACCCGGTGCACACCCCGCGAGGGAACACCCCGATAGGAAGGCCACGCCAGTGCCGTCACCGCGCCCCGAGGGCATCACCTACCCGGCGATCGACGATCTGCTGGAGCGCACCGACTCCAAGTATTCCCTGGTGATCTACTCCGCGAAGCGGGCCCGCCAGATCAACGCCTACTTCTCCCAGCTCGGCGAAGGCCTCCTGGAATACGTCGGTCCCCTCGTGGAGACCCACGTGCAGGAGAAGCCGTTGTCGATCGCACTGCGCGAAATCGATGCGGGCCTGCTGACCGCAGAACCGATCGACCCCAACGCCGCGCCGGTCGTCGAGACCCCGGTCGCCGAGACCTTCACGGTTGTCGAATCCGACACCGCCGATGCCCCGGGTGACGATCCCTTGGATGCATCCTGAGCGCACGCATCCTGCTGGGGGTCTCGGGCGGCATCGCCGCCTATAAGGCCTGCTCGTTGCTGCGTCTATTGCGTGAAGCCGGTCATGACGTCCGTGTCGTGCCCACCCACTCCGCCCTGAGGTTCGTCGGGTCCCCGACCTGGGAGGCGCTTTCGGGTCACCCGGTCACCCACGAGGTGTGGGATGACGTCCCTTCCGTGGGACACGTCGAACTCGGTCGATGGGCTCAGCTGGTCATCGTCGCTCCCGCCACTGCCGATCTACTTGCCCGCGCTGCGGCTGGGATGGCCGATGATCTGCTGACGACATCACTGCTGACCGCAACATGCCCGGTTCTCCTCGCGCCTGCGATGCACACGGAGATGTGGTTGCATCCGGCGACCCAGGCCAATGTGGCGACCCTGGAATCCCGGGGCATGCACGTGCTGGCGCCGGCGGTGGGCAGATTGACCGGAACCGACTCCGGCCCCGGGCGACTGCCCGAACCACCGGACATCATGGCGGCGGCGCTGCCACTGCTCGCACCCCTCGACCTCAGGGGACGCCAGGTGCTCGTCTCGGCCGGAGGGACCCGCGAACCCCTCGACCCGGTGCGATTCCTGGGCAATCGCAGCAGCGGGCGTCAGGGGGTCGCGATCGCCGAGCGGGCACGCGACCGCGGGGCCCGGGTGACTCTCGTCGCGGCCCATCTGGATATCCCCGCGCCCTCGGGCGTGACGGTGATCGAGGTCGACACCGCTGCATCACTGCGCCAGGCCATGCTCGATCAGGCCCCCGATGCCGATGTCATCGTGATGGCAGCCGCCGTCGCAGACTTCCGGCCCGTCGATCCCGCTCAGCACAAGATCAAGAAAGACCAGGGCGATCCGCTGGAATCCCTTCACCTCGCCCTCGAACGCACCGAGGACGTGCTCGCCGAACTCGTCGCCGCACGTATGCCCGGCCAGGTCATCATCGGATTCGCTGCCGAAACCGGATCCGAGGATTCCGGAGTCATCGAACTCGGCCGCGCGAAACTCACCCGCAAGGGATGCGATCTGCTGGTGGTCAACGACGTCAGCGATGACCGAGTCTTCGGGCGCGAGACGAACGAGGCGGTGATCCTCGACCGATCCGGGCCCGATGTGGACGTCCCCCGGGCCAGCAAGATCGCTGTGGCCGACACGCTGTGGGACACCGTGGCGCAACGCTATTCGGCTCACCCGATACAGTGACGTCCATCGTCTTGAGTGTCAGCGTCAAGCCCCGGCTCGCTGGCCGGCAACCCTCGTAATCGCGGTGGGGTGCCCCGGGTGGTGACGAGGCCCATCGGGCAAGCGCGCTAGCCCTGCCCCGCTGTGAAGGAGTCGTAGTCAGTGTCGCCACGCCTATTCACCTCGGAATCGGTAACCGAAGGCCACCCGGACAAGATGGCCGACCAGATCTCCGACGCGATCCTGGACGATCTGCTCCGTCAGGATTCGCGCAGTCGCGTGGCCGTGGAGACGATGTTGACCACCGGCCAGGTTCACGTCGCCGGAGAGGTCACCACATCCGGATTCGCCGATGTCATGCAACTTGTCCGCGATGTCGTCCTCGAAATCGGCTACGACTCCTCGGTCAAGGGCTTCGACGGTGAGTCCTGCGGAATCTCGGTGTCGATCGGTAAGCAGTCACCGGATATCGCGCAGGGCGTCGATGATGCTTTCGAGGAGCGGGTTGACCACAGTGCCGACCCCCTCGACCGCCAGGGGGCCGGCGATCAGGGTCTGATGTTCGGGTACGCCACCGACGAGACCCCGACTCTGATGCCGTTGCCGATTTCGCTTGCGCACCGGTTGTCCGAGCAGCTTTCGCAGGTGCGCAAGTCCGGTGATGTTCCCTATCTGCGACCTGACGGCAAGACCCAGGTCACGATCGAATACGACGCTGATGATCGTCCTGTTCGCCTCGACACGATCGTGGTCTCCAGTCAGCACGCCCGGGATATCAATCTCGAAACCCTTCTCACCCCCGATATCCGCAAGCATGTCGTGGAGCCCATTCTCGAGACCATCGACCTCGACAGTCGCGATTATCGCCTGCTGGTCAATCCGACTGGACGATTCGAAGTCGGTGGACCGATGGGTGATGCTGGATTGACCGGGCGCAAGATCATCGTCGACACCTACGGGGGAATGGCACGCCACGGCGGGGGAGCCTTCTCCGGAAAGGATCCGTCGAAGGTCGATCGCTCAGCGGCTTATGCGATGCGCTGGGTTGCCAAGAACGTCGTGGCGGCCGGATTGGCTAAGCGTTGCGAGGTGCAGGTGGCCTATGCGATCGGCAAGGCGCAGCCCGTGGGTGTGTTCGTGCAGACCTTCGGCACCGGCGTGCTACCCGATGAGCGGATCCAGCAGATCGTCCAGGAGGTGTTCGATCTGCGTCCCGCAGCGATCATCGCCGACTTGGATCTGCTCCGGCCGATCTATCGGCCGACGGCCGCATACGGTCATTTCGGCCGCGAACTGCCCGATTTCACCTGGGAGCGCACTGATCGGGCCGATGCCCTGAGGTCGACAGCTGGCATCTAGCCACTGGCCCGTCAGTCCCTCCTGGGACGATCGCCCCGTGGACCGCCCGGTGGACGACATCTCAGTGGAAAGCGATCGACCGGTTGCCCGGGTCGCCCTCGATGTGTCGCTCACCCACCTCGATCGCTATTTCGATTACGCGATCCCCGAATCGATGTCGCAGCAGGCGATACCCGGGGTGCGGGTGCGGGCCCGATTCGCCGGTCGGCAAGTCAGCGGCTTCATCGTCGATCGTGTTGCCGAGAGCGAGCATCGACTAGCCCCGCTGACCAAGGTGGTCTCACCGCT
>Ga0180430_10001403_pt1 | contig 23498 bp, 17 predicted proteins | sample SS_ome_9_FD_132999 | JGI IMG/M metagenome (GOLD analysis project Ga0180430, IMG submission 132999) | Hypersaline lake sediment archaeal communities from the Salton Sea, California, USA - SS_1_S_2 metaG | ecosystem: Environmental > Aquatic > Non-marine Saline and Alkaline > Hypersaline >... | reverse complement strand
GCTAAATCAAGAATTGCCGTGGTTTCATCCACCAGTCTTGTTGAAGGCGGAGCCCATGATGTAATTCTAAAGGATAAATCAGATTTTTAAATTAACGAACATATGTTCACATTGCCGTTCCTTTGTGTTATAATGGGACGGCAATATTAATGTTGGGTAGTAATAACTATGAAAAATGACTTCATACATGTAAAAGGCGCAAAAGAGCACAATCTCAAAGATATTGATGTAATGATACCCAGGGACAAGATGGTTGTTATTACCGGAATAAGCGGTTCAGGTAAATCTTCCCTTGCTTTTGATACCATCTATGCTGAGGGGCAGAGACGGTACGTAGAGAGCCTTTCTGCATATGCAAGACAATTCCTCGGACAGATGGATAAACCCGACGTGGAGTTCATTGAGGGGCTTTCACCGGCAATTTCAATCGACCAGAAGACAACAAGCAGGAATCCCAGGTCAACCGTAGGTACTGTTACTGAAATACACGACTATCTGAGACTGCTTTATGCAAGGGCAGGGATACCTCATTGCCCGGTATGCGGCAGGGAAATAGCAGGTACCGGCGTCGACCAGATAGCTGATTCAGTCATGGATATGGAAGAAGGAACCAAAATATTGGTGGTTTCTCCTGTGGTCAGGTCACGCAAGGGAGAGTACGGGAAGTTTTTAAGTCAGATTCAGAAGGATGGTTTTTCCAGGGTTATAGTTGACGGAGAGACTTATGATCTTACATCTGATGATATCAAACTTGAAAAACAGATAAAACATGATATTGGAATTATTGTTGACAGGCTTGTGGTTAAGAAAGGGATGGAGAAGCGACTGACGGATTCCCTTGAAACTGCCCTTAGCAGAGCTGATGGTCTGGTTAAGATCATTGCAGGAGAAAAGGAAAAACTATATTCACAGAAACTTGCTTGTCCTGAACATGATTTCAGCATAGGAGAGCTTTCTCCCAGGATGTTCTCATTCAACAGTCCATTCGGAGCTTGTCCTGAATGCAGTGGCCTGGGGAGACACCTTGAAATGGATCCCGATTTGATAATTCCCGATAAATCCGTACCCTTGACAAAAGGGGCCGTTAAAGTTGCAGGTTTCTCATATAATGAAGACAGCTGGAGCAGGTCATTCCTTGATGCCATCGGAAATCATTTCGGGGTAGATATGGATCTTCCTTTCGGTGAATTACCTGAAGATGTCAGGAATGTTCTTTTATATGGATCCGGTGACCTTCGATTTAAGATTACATATAGGAATTCAAGGCTTTCATACAGCGCAGAAGAGAAAACAGAAGGAATAATAAACGTTGTAAAAAGACGATATATGCAGACAAAATCCAATCATATGAAGAGGTACTATGAAGGATTCATGAGTGCAAATCCATGTCATGTATGCAATGGTTCAAGGTTTAAGCCGGAAGTACTGGCAGTAACTGTGGGCGAAAGAAATATACATGATGTATCGATGATGTCAATCAGTGATTGTCTGGCTTTCTTTGAGGAACTTTCTTTGGACAGTACAAGGGCTATTATTGCCGAACAGGTTATTAAGGAAATAAAGGAAAGGCTGAGCTTTCTTGTTAATGTCGGTTTGGATTATCTGACACTATCCAGGACAGCTGCAACTCTATCCGGAGGAGAAGCTCAGAGAATAAGGCTTGCAACACAAATAGGTTCGGGTTTGATGGGAGTACTCTATATCCTTGATGAACCCAGTATTGGACTTCACCAAAGGGACAACAAGAAATTGCTGGAAACTTTGAAAAACATGAGGGACCTTGGAAATACCCTCATTGTCGTTGAACATGACAATGAAACCATATCGGAAGCAGATTATATAATTGATATGGGTCCCGGAGCAGGAGTACACGGCGGAGAGGTTGTTTGTCAGGGCCCTCCTGACGATATAATCATGTGTGATAAATCTGAAACCGGACTTTACATGTCGGGTAGAAAGAAGATTGATGTACCGGTTGAGAGAAGGAAACCTGGAGAAAGGCATCTGATTGTAAAAGGTGCAATGGAAAACAATCTCAAGGAAATTGATGTTGATTTTCCCTTGGGACTGTTCATATGTGTAACCGGTGTTTCAGGTTCAGGAAAAAGTTCCTTGGTGACGGAGATACTTTATAAGGAGCTTGCAGGAAAATTAAACAGGGCAAAAGTCAAGGCGGGTCGCAGCAAAGGGATCGAGGGTCTTGAATATATAGATAAGGTAATAGATATAGACCAGTCACCGATCGGCAGGACTCCACGGTCCAATCCAGCTACATATACCAAGGTTTTTGATGAAATCAGGAATGTTTTTGCCATGACAAGGGAAGCAAGGAGCAGGGGATATAAAAAGGGACGTTTCAGTTTCAATGTTGCCGGCGGCAGATGTGAAGCATGTAAAGGCGACGGTATAAAGAAAATTGAGATGCATTTTCTTCCTGACGTATATGTACCTTGTGAAGTTTGCAAAGGTAAAAGATATAATCGTGAAACATTGGAAATAAAGTACAAGGGGAAAAACATATCACAGGTTCTTGATATGACCGTTGAGACAGCACTGGAGTTCTTTAAGAATATTCCAAAGATAAATAGAAGGCTTAATCTGCTTTACGAGGTGGGTTTGGGTTACATAAAAGTCGGACAACCATCTACAACCCTCTCCGGTGGAGAAGCTCAGAGAATAAAACTATCCGCCGAGTTATCAAAGAGAAGTACAGGCAATACGGTATATATACTTGATGAACCTACAACCGGCCTCCACACTGCAGATGTTCATAAACTTCTTGATATTATAAACAGGCTTGTTGAAGGAGGTAATACCGTCATAATAATTGAACACAATCTGGATGTCATAAAATGTGCTGATCACATCATTGACCTGGGTCCTGAAGGTGGTGAAAAAGGAGGAAATATAGTTGCTACGGGAACTCCTGAGGAGTTGATGAGGGAACAGGCATCTTATACCGGGAAGTTTCTGGGAAAGGTTCTGTAAAGTAATAAAGTGTGAATTTTTTGTGAATTATACACTTTTGGCCATCAAAAGTCAGATAAAGTCAAATTTGTGTGGTATAATTCATGTACAGGGGACAGAAGCAATAAGTTGTTTATAGCTGATGTTCCTGTTTGTAATATTTGGATGAAATGTTTCTCTTTACATGTAAAGGGAATCAATAAGTATAAGGAGCAGACAGGAGTAAGATATGAAATTATGCGACATTTGTCACAAGAACGTGGCCGTTATATATACTTCACAGGTAATAGAAGGCAAGAAGGTAAACAAAGCCATATGCATGGAATGTGCCAGAAAAAGAGGTATAGAACCTCTTTCACAGCTGATGAAACAGTCAGGTATGACAGATGATGATATGGATAATCTGAACCAACAGATGATGGAAATCATGAAGAATGTTGATATGGATGACATGGCTTTGCCTAACAGTGAAGGTGAAGATATCGATAAGCAGGCGAATCCACTCACTGAAATGTTCAACCAGTTCAAGAAAAAAAGGATTGAGGGTAATTCAGCAGGAAACAGCAGCGAAGACAGGAAAAGTAATCTGAAAACGCGTAAAAACAAAGCCGCAAAACCAAAATATCTTGATAAATTCGGTACAAATCTTATTGATCGGGCGAATGAGGGCAGGATTGACAGGGTAATTGGCAGAAATAAGGAAATTGACAGGACTGTACAGATTCTGAACAGAAGAACCAAGAACAACCCTTGTCTCATAGGAGAGGCAGGTGTGGGAAAGACCGCAATTGCAGAAGGTCTTGCCGTTAGGATTGCTGAAGGTCGTGTACCTGCAAAACTTCTTAATTTTGTTGTATATCAGCTTGATATGACCGGGATTGTTGCAGGAACACAGTTCCGCGGTCAGTTTGAAAGCAGGATGAAGGGCATAATCAAGGAAGCAAGTGAAATGGGCAATGTAATCCTTGTAATAGATGAAGTACATAACATAGTAGGAGCAGGCGAGGCAGAGGGTGCAATGAATGCAGCAAATATTCTCAAACCTGCACTTTCAAGAGGAGAGATTCAGATAATCGGAGCAACTACCATCAAGGAATACAGGAGATTCATTGAGAAGGACAGTGCCTTGGAGAGAAGATTCCAGCCGATTATAGTTGATGAACCTACTGTAGGTGAAACAATCGAGATACTGGAGGGAATCAAGCCGTACTACGAAAAACACCATAATGTAAGATATCCGGAAGAAATTATAAAACAGGCTGCTATTCTTTCAGAGAGATATATAAATGACAGATTTTTACCTGATAAAGCCATTGATGTAATTGACGAAGCCGGAGCCAAAGTAAACCTTGGTAATGAGGTTCTTGTAAAACTTCAGTTGCTTAGGAATGAACTTGATGAAGTAAGGGATGAAAAGGATTCTGCCGTAGAGGAAGATTCCATTGATGAATATAAGAAGGCAGCTGATCTTAAGGTAAGGGAATGCCAGCTTGTGGATGACATTAAGAAGTTCGAGGAACTTGCAAAGCCGAAGGATGTTACATTTGAAGATATTGCAGAGGTAATTGAGACATGGACCAAGATTCCTGTACAGAGAATCACTGAAATAGAAGCTGAAAAACTTCTTAACCTCGAAGAAAGACTGGCCAAAAGGATAATATCACAAAAAGATGCCATAAAGGCAGTTTCAAAAGCTATAAGAAGAAATAGGTCAGGTATCAGACCGCGTAGAAGACCCTCTTCATTTGTTTTTGTTGGTCCCACGGGAGTGGGAAAAACTGAACTTGTAAAAGCCCTTGCCATTGAGTTGTTTGAAAGCGAAGAAGCTATAATTAGACTGGATATGAGCGAATACATGGAAAGGCATACGGTTGCAAAACTTATTGGCTCACCTCCCGGTTATGTTGGTTTTGACGAAGGTGGTCAACTAACTGAAAAGGTTCGCCGGAACCCATATAGTGTAATTTTGTTTGATGAGATTGAAAAAGCTCATCCGGATGTTTTCAATATTCTTCTGCAGATTCTTGAGGATGGAAGATTGACAGATAGCCACGGAAGGGTAGTAAATTTTGAAAATACCATTGTAATTATGACTTCCAACTCAGGCACTTCCTATAAAGGAAGATCATTTGGTTTCGGTGAAGATGATTACTCGAAACTTGAGGAAGGTGTAAGACAGTCCCTCAAGGAGACTTTCAGACCCGAATTCCTTAATAGGGTTGATGAAACCGTAGTATTCCAAAGCCTGAACAGAAAGGATCTTATGGAAATAATCCACCTTATGGTTAATCAGTTCATTGAGGAAATAAAGGAAAAGAAAATTTCCTTGGAAGTGTCTGAAGAAGCAGTTAAAAAGATTCTGGAACTTGAGTACGACGTAAAATTCGGCGCAAGACCACTTAGGAGGGGAGTACAGAAGTATATTGAGGATGTACTTTCCGAGAAATATATTCAGGGTGAACTAAAAGATGGTGATTCAGTCAAGGTGGATTATATAGATGGTAAGTTTATTTACGATAACAATTGATTGACTCAAAGGGATGTTTCGAATGAATTATTGTAGGGGAATGAAGAAGAAAAACTTTGTTCCCCTTTCTTCATAAGTTTCAAACCAAATATCTCCCTTATGTTCATCAATAATATGTTTGGTTATGAACAAGCCAAGACCCGTACCTGAATCCTGCGATTTAGTAGTAAAAAAAGATTGAAATACTTGGTCTTTTATATCATCAGACATTCCCATACCGAAGTCTTCTATTGTAAACAGCAGACCTTTGGAATTTTTATGAGTATATTCTTCGACACCGGTGATTATCTTCTTGTCTGGATGGTCAGTACCATACTTTTCATTAAGGGTATCCCTTGAGTTCAGGATAAGATTAAGAAGAACTTGCTGGATTTTATTTGAATGGCATTTTATCTCAGGAATATTATCAGGGCAGTTGATTATAAGGCGAATATTATCTTTATAAAGGATTGTATTTACCAAGTTTGCTGTTCTGTTCAGAATATCCTGAACCCGGGCGATGCTAAAGGTATCAGTCGATTTTCTTGAAAACTGAAGAATATTCCTTACAAGGGAAGCAATTCTGTTTGTTTCGGCTGTAATTTCATCAGCATATGAATACTCATCAATATCGTTGGGTAATACTTCCTTAATTAGATCAATATAATTCATTATACCGTTGATGGGGTTATTTATTTCATGGGCTACTGAACTGGAAAGGACTCCGATTGATTCCAACCTTTGTTCATTTTCAAGTTGTTTTAGAAATAGTTTGTTCTGCTCAGATATTATTTTAGTTTCGCGAATCTTATTTTGTAGAAACAGCAGCAAAAGGAATAAGAGTGCTGCAAACAAGAGTCCGTATGCAAGAAATTGATTTGACTTGGAAAGTGCTGTTCTGTATGTACTGAAGGTTGGAGTTGCTGACAGTTTCAAATTGTAGATAGAGTTCAAATCAAGTGGTGCTGTACCTGAAGGTAATTCCTTTTTGGGTGGAGGAGAGCTCTCATAAAGCAATATTTCATTTTGATATACTGAAAAAATATAATTTTCATCAGAATAAGGAATGCTCTCAATAAGCATGTCCAGCCCTATCCCGGCATAAATAAATCCTTTTAGCTCAACCCCCTCATAAATGGGATAAAACAAATCCAAAATACCTGTATCTTCAGTTTTTTCAGCAGGGATGATTCCGGAAACATGGGAAAAACTGCTTTCAGGATAAACCTGTATTATTTCAAACTCATTATCATAAAGAGCCAGAAATCTAAGTGAAGGGTTGGTATTGATGTAGATTTCAGAAAGAATATTCCATTCTTCCAATTCCGAGATAGTTTCAGGAAAGCTGTCCATTGAAAGTGTTTCAACAGTATTTTTCAAGGAAGTATAAGAATCCTCAATGAATCCGGCATTTAGCCGCGCATTTGTGATGGTACTGGTTTCAAGTAATATCAGTTCATTTGCTTTCATGGAGATCCAGACAAAAAAAGAAAGTACTGCAATGAATAAAAAAATCAACAAGGCAAACCAAAAGGAATTGAGGAATCTTAAAAACTTTGTTTTGAAAACAGGTAGTTGCATTTTTGGCCTTTCTGCAGAAGTTCTTCAATCCGCATTGACGCGTTCCCAAGCAGTGTTCCATGTATTTTCAAGAACTTTCAAGCCTCTTTTTTCAAGCTCATTGATGTGGTTATTCCAGTCCTTGATTGGGTCGAGGTCACCTGTAATGAAATCAATTGTAGATTCATTAAGATAATTAGACATATTATCAATTATTATGTGAGTAACCTCTGATTCATTATCTGTCAAAAGCAAAGAGGGGAGTGGGCCGTTTATATCACCCCTTGCTATGGATGCTTCCAAAAAATCAACGATATAATCAGGTTTTTTGCTATCCTCGAATTCATTGTTCTCATTCAAGTCAAAGAGTGTGTTGAAACCATATTCAGCGGTTATGTTTATTGAACCATTTTCATTTCCGGGGAATTCTACAAAAGGAAGATATGATTTCCCGGAAGAATCTTCTTCATAAGTGAAGCCTTCGATACCCCATGTTGTCAGTGTCATACCTTCATCTGAGTAAACCGCCCAATCAATGAAGGAGAGAAGTTCATCAAAGTAGTTTTTTTCAGCAGCTGAGGCTGAGATGACAAGGCCTTTTCTGAATTGATTCACCGCCGGTAATGCACTTATGCCAATTGTACTCTCTGGTACTGCCAGAGGAGCCCATTCAGCTCCAGGAAAACCGTTGGTCTCAAGTGTTTTGTTCCAGTTGTCAAAACCTGAGCTTATCCATGTGACTGTTACGAAAGATTTATTATTGAGTAGTTTGGAAATGAATTCCTCATTGGTCTGGGTAAAGATATCAGGGTCAAGAATGCCTGCGTCATAGCACTTGTTAAGGTAAGTTAGCATTTCCCTGTAGTTTTCGGAAGCAGGAGTAAAAAACCATGTGTTTGATTTAGAATCAAAAGATTGAAAACCTGCCCAGCCTGCGTTTATTCCGTATCCTGCACCCATCATTGCAAACAGATGAGCACCTCCCCAGGATGCAGATATATTCGAGCCTTCAGGATATTTATTCTTTAGGAATTTTAAACTCTCGTATAGATCATTGTAGGTTTCGGGCACTTCAAGACCATTATCCCTGAAGACATCCGCCCTGTAAATCCACTGTTGTACCTGTGTCTGTCTTTGAAATCCCGGAAGTATGTAAAACTTTCCGTTTGATAATCTAAGATCATCAACAAGATCCCAAAGATTATTTTCTGTCATATATTTTTGAAAATGAGGCATCTTTTCTATATAATCACTTATGGGAAGAACAAGACCGGAATTTATATAATTTGTAATTTCACCGGGATAACATTTCAGTATAATATCAGGTGGATTCGGGGAGGTGATATACTCTTCAACAGAATCAATATATGATGAATCATCTCCTGTAAAAATCTTGAGAGAAACGTTTTTAATATTTTTATATTCCTCAAGAATCGTCCAATCACTTCTAAAAGGTAATTCTTCTTTTTCATTATACAAAACTGTAAATTCAACAGATTTCAGTGGTGATGCTGATGTTTTATTTTCAATACCGGAACAGGAAGAAAATAGAAATATAATAACAACTAAAAAAACCAAAAAGTGTTTTTTCAAATTAATCGCCCCTGTAAAGATATTACCACTTAAGAAAGAAAAGAACAATACCGAAAGGTCTAAACATTGATCGGGTCAATCCAAGGGAAAACTAATGCAGAAATCAGAACCTTCTCCCAGGGTGCTGTCTACTGAAACAGAACCGTTGTAAAGAAGTGCAATATGCTTGACAATGGAAAGGCCAAGCCCTGTTCCGCCCATCTCGCGGGACCTGCCCTTGTCTACACGGTAGAACCTTTCAAACAAGCGCTCAATATGTGATTCATCTATTCCGATTCCAGTGTCTTTGACATGGATTTCCAGAGTAGAAGGATTTTTTTTCAGATAAAGCTCTACAGATCCATTTGCTTTATTGTATTTGACAGCATTGTCTATCAAATTGATGAACAACTGCTTTATTCTATCCGGATCCGCAGAAATAAAGATATTTGAAGGTATATCATTTGAAGCAGAAATACTTTTATCGTTAATTTTACGGCTTAGCAATAGTAATGCATCATTTGCAACTGAACGGATCTCAACATCTTCTTTATGGGAAATAACCGTATCATTTTCTATACTGGAAAGTGTAAGTATATCGTTAATAAGATTACTGAGCCGTTCTGATTCAATCTCAATGATATTCAGGAATTGTGTAGCTGTTGCAGGATCATTTATTGCGCCTTCCTTAAGTGTTTCAATGAAACCTTTGATAGAGGTCAGGGGAGTGTTGAGTTCATGGGTTACATTGGAAACGAACTCATAGCGAAGTCTTTCAAGTTTCTTGATTCTCGAAACATCCTGCATTGAGATTATTACCCCCTTTCCCTCATCCAAGGTGAAGTAAGAGGAAAAGCATGAATATATATTGTCTTTTCGTATTATTTCCCGTTGTATGGATACCTCATCCTTCATCGTGTCTTCAATGAGTTCAAGAACAGCTGAACTTTTGATTAGATTTATATTTCCACCGGACTTAATCAATTCGAAGCCGGGAAATCCATTTATTCTTTTGTTTGCAAAAAGAATGTTGTTTTCCGAACTGACTGCAATTATTCCGTCATTTATTGCATTCAGCAGTGTACTGAGCTCATTGATTCTATCGGAAATCTCATTGAATGCACTCTCAAGAGCTGCAGTTGTATCATTGAATGCGTTCGAAAGTCTGCCAAGCTCATCATTACTTGGATTATAAGGAATCCTATGTGAAAGATTGCCGTTCGAAACTTCATTCGAGTGTTCAGTAAGTAATGCAATCGGTTCAGTGAATCTTTCGGAAATACGGTAACCGATAAGTGCTGCAAACAAAAGTGAAACCAGGATTGCAATAAAGGTACTTGCATAAATGGAACCTGTTATTGTGTTGAGATATGCTAATGCAACGGATACCCTGACTATATGACCTTCTGATGCTCTAACTGCAAGATACATATAATCTATATCAGTCGTGTCACTTCGTCGGGTTTCCATACCAATGCCATTCTTTTCTGCAGTTATTACTTCGGGTCTCAGACGATGGTTGTCCATAGTGCTTATATCTGCAACGGAATCTCCAAGAACAACGCCATCATTACGAATTATTGTAACTCTGAGAGTTTGTTCTTTTTCAACATAAGAGTTGAGTTTCTTGCTGAACTCATCGGCAAATAAGTCATAGTCAGAAATTTGGGAATTGTCAATGAAGTATACAGCTGCTCCGGCGCTTGTCTTAAGCTCAATCTCAACCTGCTTCTTATATCTATCAGTTGAAATGCGGGCAATGACAACACCCGATATGATCAATGCTGCAGTAATTAGAATAAAAAAGTAGGTATAGAGTTTCCTTCTGAACATATTATTCCTGACTAAACTTTAAATTTGTAACCAAGTCCTCTTACAGTTTCAATATAACTGAAATCCGGGCCATTGTCACCCAATTCTCTTCTTAGATATCTTATATGAACATCAACGGTACGGGTTTCGCCGTAATAGTCATAACCCCAGATTCTGTTCAACAAAGTATCCCTTGTGAAAACTTTTCCCGGTTCCGCCATTAGAAGTTCAAGCAATTGATATTCCTTCAGGGAGAGAGAAAGGGGAACGCCGTTTTTGAATACCTGATGTTTCTCAGGATATATTTCCAGATCCATGTGCTTTATGATGCCTGGGAGTTCATTTTGCTGGGCAGGGGAAGGGGAGTTGGTTCTCCGAAGAACTGCCTTGATCCTGGAAGTGAGTTCACGGACACTGAAGGGTTTTGTAATATAGTCATCTGCGCCCATTTCAAGTCCAAGTACCTTATCAAGCTCTTCCTTGCGTGCTGTAAGCATGATTACAGGTATATGAGCATGTTCGGCATTTAACTTTAGTTTTGCAAGGACATCATAGCCGTCTGTATCAGGAAGCATTATGTCAAGTATTATAAGGTCACATAGTTTGGAATCCAGACCTTTGAAAAAGGAACTTCCGTTTTCAAAACAGTTTACTGTAAAACCTGAGGATTCCAGATTATATTTGATCAAATGCTGTATGTTTCTTTCATCTTCCAGAACATAAATTAGTTTTTTCTTCATTTAAACTCCCGTATTAGGATTCGAGTTCCTTGAATGGATTTTCAGAAAGTGAATCCTTATGATATAAATGTGCAAGATGCTCATGTTCACCGGTTATGGAATATGCAACCCATTCTCCTATGTTGGTGGCATGATCTGCCATTCTTTCAATGTATTTGATGATCATTAGAAGATCAATTATCTGGTCTATATCATCAGGTCTGCTTTTTACAAAATCAGCCAACTCAAGTTTGACCTTTTCAAACAACTCATCAACATAGTCATCACTGGCACAAACTTCTTTTGCAAGTTCATAATCCTTCTTTATAAATGAATCTATTGCCTTGTCGGTCATCATCCTGGCCATTTCAGCCATTTTGGGAATATCAATAAGTGGTTTAATAAACTGTTTATCCTTGAAATTAAGAGTAAGCTCAGCAATATCGGCAGAATGATCTGCTATTCTTTCAAGGTCTGTAATTATCTTAAGAACGGATGTGATAAGTCTTAGATCCTTGGCAATTGGCTGCTGCCTTGCTATCAGAGTTACACACATTTTTTCTATGTTTTGCTCCATGTCATCGATTATGTCATCGTCATCAATGATTGTAACAGCTAGATCGGTGTTCTTGTCCGTCAGGGACTTTATTGCTTTTTCTATGGACTCTTCAACATATGTCCCCATCTTAATAAGGCTGAAGTCCAACTCTTTTAATGCCTTGTCAAAAGAAAATCTGGTCATACTATTTTACTCCTATCAAAATTAAAGTTTTCATTCGTTCAAAATATATAAATCTGCAATACCTGTTTCAAAGGGTATGACAGAAACGTATCAATATATTTTAAGTATAGTTTTTTTCAGCCGGTAAATCAAAGATTCATTTTTGTCTTTGAAACACAACAGACAAATTATAAAAAACTATACACATATCCAATTTGTATCAAATATGCAAAGCAAGATTATGCCAGTTTGATTAAGATGTAATTAGGGGTGTGTTAAATGATTGTTAAAACAAGCTGTTGAATGTTATGAAAAACCTATTCGTATATTTTACGGATGGAGGCAAGTCTTTTGACAATATCAATATGTTGCGTGCATCTCTTTTCACAAATACTACATTTCGTGCAATTTTCAATAAGCGACGGGTCAACTCTCCAATGAAATTTAATCGTATTCTTCATGGATTCGTCATCAGATAGTATTTTTTTGTTAAAAGCAAGCATGAATCTGGAAACCGGAACTCCGCTTGGACAAGGTTCGCAATACCTGCATCCGGTACACAAGGCATCCATGTCAGGATGTACATAGTCAGAACACCTTTCGATTGTTTTTTCGACATAACCTTCTGTGGAATATCCGCATGCAGCATTCTGTCTGACGGATTCCAAGGAATCCATACCTGTCAGAACCGTAGTAATTTCACGATGTGATGCATTGAATCTGATTGCAGCTTCAGTTACATTCCTGTCATCACCGGCCTTGATATATGAAAAGTATTCTTCATTCTTAGGTATCAATCCTCCTCCGAGGGGATTCATGGTTACAACCGCAGTGCTGTGCTTGGAAGCTGCTTTCAAGCCTTCCTGACGATAGCTGTAATTCAATATATTGTAACCCAGGGTAATGCCATCAAACATTTCATGTGATGCAATTTCCGCAATCTCTGAACCCGTACAGTGGGTAGATATACATATATGATCAACCAGACCTTCTTCCCGTGCTTTAAGCAGTTCTTCGTAAGGTCCGCCGGATACCATTCTTTTTGCATAGTCTTCCATGTTCATGACACACCATATATGGAAAAAATCAATTTTCGGTACATTAAGTCTCTTGAGGGATCTTTCAAGACTTTTACGCAGGTCTGCGCCTTTCCATGCAGCACATTTGGTAGAAACATAAAAGTCATCAGGCATATTCCTGAAAGCATATCCGAAAATCTTTTCACTGTGGTCATCGTTATAGTAGGGGGCAGTATCAAAATAATTGATGCCCAGACGGTTCGCCTCATGTATCATTTCTGCACAGTAATCATAGTCATAAGTTTTATTATCAGCGGATTTGGGAAACCTCATGCCTCCGAAACCAATCAAAGATACCATTTTATCTGTTTTACCGTATTTCTTGTATTCCAAAATATCTCCTAAGTTCTGTAATGAGCATTTATATCAATGTAACCATGGGAAAAATCGCATGTCCATACGGTATCACTGAAGTTTCCGTTGCCAAAATCTATATTTATTGTTATTTCGTTCCGACTGAGAATTCGAGAAGCAGTTTCTTCATTGAATTCAACGGCTTTGCCATTGGAGAAGACAACCAGGTCGTCAAAAAATATTTTTGTTGTTTCCGGATTGAAATCAGCTCCTGAATAACCTATGGCAGTAAGGATTCGGCCCCAATTTGCATCTTCACCGTTTATTGCTGTTTTGACAAGAGGTGAATTAGCCACAGCTTTTGCTGCTGATAAGGCTGATTCCGAATCAGGAGCATTCAGGACATTTACCTCAATTAATTTGGTTGCACCTTCTCCATCAGAAACAATATCCCTGGCAAGCTTTTTGCAAAGCATTTCAAGGGCAAAAAGGAACAATTGGCACAAATCGGCGTCATCTGATGAAACAGTACATCCGGATAACCCGTTTGCCAGCATCATTACGGAATCACATACACTTGTTTCACCGTCCACTGAAATCCGATTGAAAGAAACATTTGCAGCATGTGTCAGAAATTCCTTCAATAGAGAAGGTTCAACATAAGCATCTGTAGTTATTACTGAAATCATAGTAGCCATATTGGGATGAATCATTCCGGAACCCTTGGCCATACCACCAATTTTGATTTCCTTGCCTTTATAATGGAACATAAGGGAGTATTCCTTTTTGAAGGTGTCAGTAGTCATAATGGCATTTGCTGCATCACTTCCTCTGTCCTTGGATAAAGAGACAGCAGCATCTTCAATTCCATTTGCGATTTTTTCCATGGGAAGCCTGTAACCAATGACACCCGTGGAAGCTGTGAGGACCTCATGAGGGCTTATTTTAAGATTTTCAGCACATATCTCAGCAATGCGTTTAGCATCCCTGAATCCTTCCTGTCCAACACAGGCATTGGCATTGCCGCTGTTGATGAAAACACAGGACGCAGACCCGTCAGAGATGTTCTCACTGCAAAGCTTAAGTGAATGACCTTTTATTCTGTTTAATGTGAATATACCAGCAGCGCTGCATTTTTTTCTGGAACAAACCAAGGCAAGATCAGGCCTGCCGTCTTTTTTTATACCGGATGAAACACCTGAAGCAATAAACCCTTCCGGAGCAGTAACACCACCGTTTATTTCAGTAATAAGATTTTTATAATTCAACATTATGAGAATTATAGCATAAATCAACAAAACGTAAAGTTGTCATTAAGGGATCTTGGTTCCAAACAGGTAATATATTTGGTAAAATCTAAATATAAAAAGAAACGAGGCCTTATGATTTATATACCTATTTCTCTAATTGTGGTTTTTCTCGCTGTAATTATCATAAAAGCATATATGCACAAACCGGTTGAAAATTCCTATGAAAAACTGACCTGCAAATATGAAATAAATGTTTCCAATACCGCTCTAAAACTTTCTGAGGCAATAAAGTCAAGGACAATATCTCACAGTGATTATTCTGAGTTTGATTTTACGGAGTTTGATAGATTTCATGAAATATTGAAAAAGAGTTTTCCGCTGGTACATTCTGAACTTGAACTGGTAAAAGTAAATGACTATAGCTTGCTTTACAAATGGAATGGTAATAACGATAAACTGCTGCCGGGTATGTTCATGGCCCATATTGATGTGGTGCCTATTGAAAAAGGAACCGAAAATGATTGGACTTATGAACCTTTTTCAGGAGCAATTGAAGATGGATTTGTATGGGGCAGAGGTGCAATGGATATCAAGGTACAGGTAATTACAATGCTAGAAGCCTGTGAGTTGCTTCTGTCAAAAGGGTTCAAACCCAATAGGACACTCTATTTTTCCTTTGGTCATGACGAAGAAACTGACGGAAGGAACGGGGCGAGGAAGGTTCTTGATCATTTGATAAAGAACGACATTGAATTGGAGTTTGTAATGGATGAAGGCGGTTGTGTCAATATCGGCGGCTTTCCATCCGTATCAAAACCTGTGGCATTTATGGGGATAGCTGAAAAAGGGTATCTGAATGTCAGGGTTGATATAAAAGGTGAGGGAGGACATGCTTCGACACCACCTGTAAACAGTTCCCTGGGATTGGCTGCAAAGGCAATTTGCCGGCTTGAAAAGAAAAAAATGAGATTGCGTTTAATCAAGCCTGTAAAAACCATGATTGAGGCCCTTGGAAGACATATGGCACTGCCGGGTAGACTTGTACTTGCAAATCTATGGATTTTCAAACCTGTATTTACAAGACTCTTCACAAAACCCGGAACTACCGGAGAAGCCTTGCTTAGAACAACAATTGCACCTACTATGGCTGAAGGAAGCATGGAACCCAATGTATTGCCTCAAACTTCTTCATTTACAGTCAACTGCAGGATTTTACAGGGTGAAACCAGTGCTGATGTAATAAAGCATATAGCCTGGGCCTGCAGAGGAATGGATTTTACAACAACCATCCTAAGGTATGAAGAGCCATCTTCCGTCAGCTCCCATGAAAGTGAATTTTTTAGAAAGGCTGCAGGTGCAGTTATGGGCATTTCAGAAGATATTGCCATTGTGCCGTATCTGATGGTTGCCGGAACAGACAGTATTAAATTCCAGGGAATATCAAAGGACACAATCCGCTTTACACCTTATATAATCGAACACAGTGACTTGAACAAGATACACGGAACGAATGAAAGAATATCAATAGAAAACATAGGTAATTGTGTAAGCTACTATTCAGCTCTTTTTAATTCCATGTAGTTTCCCGGCTTAAGTACAATGCATTTGAGTCCATTCTGTTCCAGAATATTGCTGAACTCATCAGGATCGGCAGATACAGCAGGAAAAGTATTATAATGGATAGGAACAGTAGTATGGGGACCAAGGAGCTTTGAAGCTCTGACCGCGTCCTGTATATCCATTGTATAAGTACCTCCAATGGGCAAGAAAGCAACGTTTATTCTGAATCGTTCCGAAATTAGTTTCATGTCAGAATAATAAGAAGTGTCACCGGCAAAATATATTGAGTGTCCTTCACTGTTGATTACAAATCCACATGCTGTTCCTCCGTATGAACCATCAGGATTTGAATTGGAATGTTTGGCTTCGGTCACATAAATACCGATATTATCCAATTCAAAATATCCTCCTGTATTAAAACCTTTGGTTGGAATATTCTTTGAAGTAATGTACCTTGATAATTCTGCACAGGCACAAACCGTACACCCTGACGAACGGGCTATGGACTCCGTATCCCCGTAATGATCCCGATGACCGTGGGTCAGGAGTATATAATCCGGATTAAAGTCATCCGGTGTCTTTTGACATAAAGGATTTCCTGTAATGAAAGGATCGATAAGTATATTCAGCACAGTTTGAATTTCTATGAAAGCGTGTCCGTGGTATTTTATTATCATACGAACCTCCGGGTTGATGTAAATGGATTTCTAATATATTATATCAGAATTGCAGGCAGGTTGGATTATGAGCAAAAAACTACGGGCAGATTTGGTTCTGCTGATAATAACTTTATTCTGGGGAGTCAGCTTTCCTTTGATGAGAAATGTACTTGCATATATGCCGGTAGTACCATATCTTGCAGTGAGGTTCATTTTGGCAGCTTTGATCATATCTCTGATTTTCTTCAAGAAGCATAGAAACATAAGGAAAACAGAAATAAGGGGAGGATTGATAATTGGCTTTCTTTTGTTTGCAGGTATGATTTTACAGGTTTACGGGCTTTATACAACTACTGCTTCCAATTCTGCATTCATAACATCCATGTGTGTTGCACTTGTACCAATTTTACTGGCTTTGTTTTTTAGGCAGAAAACTGAAAAAAACACACTTATTGGAATAATACTTGCTGTAATAGGCCTTTTTCTGATTTCAGGAATAATACGTCTGCAATTGAATCCGGGTGATTTACTGACATTCCTATGCGCCATTGCGTTTGCGTTTCAAATCATATACATTTCACGTTTTACTGCAAAAGGCAACACAATAGCAATATCAATCGTGCAGCTTTGGACTGCTGCAGTACTGACCTCCTTTATCTGGCTGGTATTTGACAGAAGTACTTTTACAATAAATACTGAAGTCATTGTTGTTATATGCATTACCGCAATATTTGGAACAGCATTGGCATTTACAGCCCAGATTCTTGTGCAAAAAGATACGAATCCTTCCCATGCAGCATTGATTTTCACCATGGAACCTATGTTCGCACTTTTATTTGCATTAGTAATACCGGACACCATGGGAAATACTGAAAGCATAGGGCTTATTACAGGAATTGGGTGTTTGCTGATCTTTTCCGGAACGATTGTCAGTGAAATTAAATCACTTTCAGGTCTTTTTAGAATCAAAATGGCACAGAAGAAGCAACGGTAATACATCTGAACTCATCCTTGAAGATTCTGGTCCTGTCACCGGGTTCATAAGGTCGGCAGGCACAATAGAATTGATAAAGGTTTCCTTTACTGAAAATCAAAGATGGTTTATGGGCATGTATGTAATCAAGTTCTCCGGGTTTTCCAACATCAAGTATAGGTTCGCTGTGTCTTTCCCATTCAACCAAATTCTTGGAAAAGGCTATACCATTCCTGGCATTTTTCCCATCAAAACCATAATAATACATGAGCCAGCCTTCAGGGATGGAATAAATGCAGGGGTCACAGCAAAAGATGCTTTGCCAACTATCCTGGATTACTTTCATTACAGGGTTACCAGAATATCTGTACCAATTGGTCAAGTCATCTGAAACAGCAAAACCTGTTTGTTCAATCCAGCTTCCGAAAGTGTTGTTCTTGGCATTATAAAAAAGATAGAATCTACCGTTGGCCTCAAATACACATGCCTTGTATAGGCCTCCTTTTTCCCAGGGCATTCCATCACCAGGGTATAGAATTGGTTCTGAAAGAGTATTCCATTCAAGCAGATTATCATTTTCACACCATGCAAGACCTATGCTGCCGGCCCCATATTCATAGCCTTCTCCGGGGTAAGCCTGATAAGCCAACCAGTACCTGCCGTTTATCTTCTTTATATCATAGGGCCCGAAAAGAGAGTTGCTTTCTTTTATTATCCAGGTTCCTGCGCAGCCGGTCCTGTCCCAGGCATCCGTAGTTTTCTTTCCAAGGATAACACCTAGTTTTTCCCAATTGATAAGGTCATCACTGACAGCAAGGGCTGTACTGTAGCCGTAGCCGTCATAACCTACATAAGTCATATGGAAACGTCCGTTATGCTTGAATACAAAAGGACAATCGACAGCTTCAAAATCGAATTCACCTTTGATGCCTGAGCCTGTTATGACAGGTTTTCCATATTTATAAGGAGTGATATAATTTTTGAAATTCATTTTTTTGCCCCAACACTGCATATAGTATATCCTATTCACATGGATAAAAGATACAGAACCTTAAGTAAGGAATTATGTAAAATTTTCGGCGGTAAGACAGCGAAAATATGTATAAATGCAGGTTTTTCCTGCCCCAACAGGGAAAGGAATGGAGAAGGATGCCTTTTTTGTTCAGAATCGGGTGGAGCAGGTTTTTCAAACAATGTAAGTTTATCTATAAAAGAACAAATAAACAATGGGAAGAAGCTGTTGGCAGGAAAGTGGAATCCTATTGGATACATTGCTTATTTCCAGAATTATTCCAATACTTATGCAGTGCCTGCGGTGCTGAGAAAAAGATATGAAGAAGCTCTGTCGATGGATGGAATTGTGGGTCTTGCTGTTGCAACAAGACCTGATTGCCTTGGCAATGAAGTGCTGGATTTGTTGGAAGAATACAATGAGAGGACATTTCTTTGGATTGAGATGGGACTGCAGACTTCAAACAGGAATACTGCCGAGTTGGTAAACAGGGGATATGAAAATCACATTTATGAAAAAGCTGTCTTTGAATTAGAGAAAAGAAACATAAATCATGTTGTTCATCTTATTGCAGGTTTGCCCGGTGAAAAAAAGAGTGACTTCATCGAATCTGTAAGATATATAAACAAATATAGACCCTGGGGAATAAAATTTCACAACATCTATATTCAAAGGAACTCGCCGCTGTACTCATACAGTCTTTCGAATGATTTCAAGGTACTGACCCTGGAACAATATACGGATTGGGTAACTGATGCAATCATGAACCTTAACAAAACTACAATAATACATCGCCTTACCGGTGATCCGGACAGGAGACTGCTTCATGAACCGGTGTGGATAAAGAATAAACTTAGGGTATTAAGCGAGATTGACCGAGCTCTCAAAGAAAAAAATGGGTTCCAGGGGACATTGAATTGTTATTAATCACCTGAACTTATCTGATCCCTAAGCAAAGAAATACATTCATCAATTCTTTCCAGAGCAATTGGATAATATTCTACATCTTCCGGTATTACATTTTGATAAAATTCAATGGCACTTGAATAATCCTTTGTTCTCTCTTTTGATTCGGCCAAAAGAAAAGATTGCCGGGATTCATATATTTGGGAAGCACGATCAAGAAGTTCGACTACCTTAGGGGATTCATATTGTGAAAATAGATAAAAGTCATTCATGGCATTTATGAATGTCCTGTAGTCGATTCGGTCATACTGATAATCTTCGAATACAGCAGATACAACCATTTCAAAGTTTGAGTTGCCTAAAAAAGTATGGTAGTCCCTGCAAATTAAGTAAATCTCGTCAGTCTCTTCTGTGTCAATGTATCTGAGTTGATAAAAATCTGAATAAACATCAAAAAGCTTATCCGAAAACTCTTTCAGAAAGTCTTCATCGGTCTTGAAATAAGAATATACTTCAGGCCAGACTTCAGAGGAGGATTCATGGCTGCCTTCTTCAATATAAGAAAGAAAATTAACCTTATTTTCATTCATTTCCCTTATGAAAGCTTGTTCCTTCAGATATCTTATGCCAATGAAAATAAGTATGACAGCCAGGAAGAGGGTAATAGCAATTATTATGGATTTTCTGCCGAACAACCTGTCAAGTAGATGCATGCTCTATGTCTCCGGTGTTATCTGATTTGCTTTTTTCTGAAAATACAATCTTCAGAAGAATCGGGGTTACTATAGATGTAAGAATAACCATAATGGCAATGGGAGCAAAGTATGATGAAGGTATTATACCTGAACTCACACCCTTATTGGTTACAATAAGAGCAACCTCACTTCTGGCAACCATTCCTATTCCGATCCGCAGGGAATCCCGACCCTTTATACCTGATAGCTTTGCACCAAGCATACTTCCGAAAACTTTTGTCAGTATTGCTATTGCGGTTATTGCAAGGGAAAGCCACAGTAGATTCCAGCTGAAGGAGGTTATTTCAATGCTGATACCGATTGAAGCAAAGAAAATGGGCGTGAGAAGCATATAGGATAGTATTTCAAACCGCCTGTGTATGTATCCGCTGTGAACGGTGCTGGATATAACCAGACCTGCAATGAAAGCTCCGGCTATATCAGCAACCCCGAAATATCTTTCTCCTATGAAAGCAAGGAAAAGACAGAACGCCAGGGCAAATATCGGGAATCTTCTTTTTTTCTTGTGCACCTTACCGTAGCTGTTGAATAATTTATTGAAAGGGATTCCCACAAGAAGGGCCACTACAAAGAAGAGAAGTATTTTCAAAAGCACTGAGATAAATGAACCGGAACCGCTTCCTGTATCCGAAATTCCCATAATGAAAGTGAGTATCACAAGGCCCAGAACGTCATCCATTATGGCAGCTCCCAGAATGATTGTCCCTGCCCTTGTTTTTAGTTTGCCCATTTCCTGCAGGGTTTCAACGGTTATGCTGACGCTTGTAGCAGTCAGTATGACACCGATGAATATATTTTCAATCAAAGGTTTGAATGAGAGATTAAATAGTGATGAAACAATAAAACCACCGATCAGTGGTACAACAACACCCATGAGAGCAACGATAACTGATGCTTTTCCGGTTTTTTTCAACTCCCTGATATCAACTTCAGTACCTGCACTGAACATAATTATAATTACACCCAGTTCTGCCAGGTCATGTATTAGTTCTGACTCATGTATTACACCAAGTATTGCAGGACCGAGTATCAATCCGGCAAGAAGTGCGCCCACAACCTGGGGTAACTGGAACTTTCTTGTTATTACACCAAGTGCCTTTGTGCTCAGAAGAATTATTGCAAGATCAACAAGAAAACCAATTTCCATAACTAACCATCCTTAATCAGTAAACAATATAGCAGAACCCACCGATTTATACAAGAAAAAGAATAGAAGGTTACTCTATCCGTAAAGGGTCAGGTCTTGACAAAATACAACTGTGTCTTTAATATATATGCAAAGCTATGACGAAGACCTTTTTGGAAGAAATGCAACAGGAAAAGGGATCATGGACTGAGAATCCCCGGCATTGATACCAGTCAAAGCGACACTTCTGAGCAGGTTTCCTGAAACCAAGTAGGGATACACGTTTTCCGCGTTAAGGATTAAGAGTGGGCTTAGGCCAACGAGGGTGGCACCGCGGGATTTCCCGTCCCTTGCAGAAATACTGTAAGAGGCGGTTTTTTATTATCCGCGGTTTATCTATATATGATTGGAGGAATCAATGAAGATTTCAGTACCCAAGGGAACCAAGGACATACTTCCCGAAGAAATGGCTTCCTGGAGAAAAGTGGAAGGTTTATATACAGATGTAATGTTGAATGCAGGTTACGGTGAGATAAGGATTCCGGTATTCGAATATACAGAGCTCTTTGACAGGGGAGTAGGCGATACTACTGATATTGTCCAAAAGGAAATGTATACATTTGAGGACAAAGGCGGCAGATCCCTTACCCTGAGACCTGAGGGAACAGCAGGAATTGCAAGAAGCTATATTGAAAACGGTATGTCATCATTACCCCAGCCTGTTAAGTTGTTCTATAAGATAACTGCATATAGATATGAAAATGTACAGAAGGGCAGATACAGGGAATTCAATCAAATGGGGGCTGAAATAATTGGGGCTGACAGTCCTAATGCTGATGTTGAATTAATTTCAATACTGGGCAATTTCTTCGGTAAGCTTGGAATAGGTGATCTTAGGTTGGAGATAAACAGCATTGGCTGCAATGTATGCCGCCCCGCTTATAACGAATTACTCAGGGATTACTACAAGGACCGTATAGAAGGAATGTGCAGTGATTGCAAAAGAAGATATGAAACAAATCCACTGCGGCTGATTGACTGCAAGGAAGAGAAGTGCCTTGAGGCTTCAAGGGATGTTCCGTATATAACTGATAATCTTTGTGAAGACTGCGCATCACACTTTTCAAACGTAAAGACAGGTCTCGACAGACTGGATATTGAATATAATGTGAACAAGCAAATTGTAAGAGGACTTGATTACTACAAGAAAACAGTATTTGAATTTGTTTCTGCAAATGTAGGAACTCAGGGTACTGTCTGCGGCGGAGGAAGATACGACGGACTTATTGACAGCCTTGGAGGCAGCGATGCTCCCGGAGTCGGGTTTTCCATGGGTACAGAAAGACTCATGATGGAACTTGAAAGCAGAAAACTTCTTCCTTCTGACGAAAGATCTCCTGAAATTTACTTTGTTACGGTAGGTGAAAAACCATACGCATATGCCCGTAAAATATCTTGTGCACTCAGGAAGGCGGACATCTATTCAGAGATGGATCTGCTGGGACGAAGCGTGAAGGCCCAGATGAAGGATGCAAACCGTAAGAATGCAAAATATGTAGTTGTTATGGGTGAAGAAGAAATTTCACAAAACAAGGCAGAGATATTGGTTATGGAAACAGGTGAGAGGAAGGATGTAAGCCTAGACTCCATATATAAGAGAATAGTTGAAAAGAAAGTGTAGGTGATCCATATGGCTGAATCAATGGAGGGAATGAAAAGAACCGGTAGATGTACAGGTTTTGGAAAAAGGGATATAGGCAGTAGGGCAACTGTAATGGGTTGGGTCAACAAAAGAAGGAACCTGGGTGGAGTTTTATTCATTGACGTGCGTGATGTCAGTGGAATAATGCAGGTTGTTTTCAGAAGCGAAGGTGACGGGAAACTCTTTACAAAAGCTGAATCCCTTAGAAATGAGTATGTCATAGCAGCTTCCGGAACCATAGTTGAAAGAGACAATGAAACAGTTAACCCTAATTTGGAAACTGGGTACATTGAAATTGTAGCAGATGATCTCAAGATTCTTTCTG
>Ga0180430_10001402_pt1 | contig 23498 bp, 17 predicted proteins | sample SS_ome_9_FD_132999 | JGI IMG/M metagenome (GOLD analysis project Ga0180430, IMG submission 132999) | Hypersaline lake sediment archaeal communities from the Salton Sea, California, USA - SS_1_S_2 metaG | ecosystem: Environmental > Aquatic > Non-marine Saline and Alkaline > Hypersaline >... | reverse complement strand
GCCATGGACGCCGGAGACGAGACCGCCAGGGGGCTGGGGGTGCGGGTGGAGGGCGTACGCCTGTCGGGCATGTTCCTGGCCTCGCTGCTCACGGCCGTGATCATCGCCTTTCTCGGGGTGATTGGATTTGTGGGGCTGGTTGTGCCGCACATGGTGCGCCGCATCATTGGATCGGACCAGCGCTTCCTTCTGCCGGCCGGCATCTTTCTGGGGGCCCTGCTGCTGCTGGTATCGGACACCGTGGCCCGGCTCATACTGGCGCCCAACGTCCTGCCGGTGTCCGTGCTCACGGCTTTCATGGGCGCGCCGGTATTCATCTATCTCATCATGAAGGGGCAGCGACGATGACCAGCCGATACAACAGCGTGCTTAGGGTGCAGGACCTGCATTTCAGCTACAACAGCCACCCCGTGCTCTCGGCCATCGACTTTGGCGTGGAGGCCGGAGAGCTTCTGGCTATCCTCGGACCCAACGGCGTGGGCAAGACCACCCTGCTCAAGTGCATCAACACTATTTACAAACCAAAGGGCGGCTGCGTTCTCCTGGAGGGGCGCAACGTGCTCGAGCTTCGGTCGGCGGAGATCGCCACCCGTATCGGCTATGTGGCCCAGAAAAGCGAAACCAGCCGCTTCACGGTGTTCGATGCCGTGCTGATGGGGCGCATGCCCCACGTGCGCTGGAAGATAGGAAACCATGACCTGAAGATCGTGGATGCGGCCCTGCGGCGTCTGGGGCTTGAGCATTTGCAGCTGCGCTACATCGACCAGATCAGCGGCGGTGAACTGCAGAAGGTGGCCTTGGCCAGGGCGCTGGTTCAGGAACCCGGGCTTCTGCTCCTGGACGAACCCACCAGTTCACTGGATTTGCGCAACCAGATCGCCATTCTCACCCTGCTGCGCCGCGTGGTGGATGAGCATGGCATCGCCGGGATCATGACCATGCATGATCTGAACACGGCCCTGCGCTTCGCCCACAAGTTTCTGCTTCTAAAAGACGGTGCGGTTTTCGCGACCGGAAGGGTAAAAGAACTCACCAGTGACATGGTCGCGGAGGTCTACGGCCTGCGCGTGGACATCCATACCATCGGCGGCTATCCCATCGTCGTCCCCATGGACTGCGATACAAATCACCCGCATCCGGGCCACACCGCCGAGCCCCATGACCACACCCCGTAAAAAGTAAGGAAGGAGCCGGATCTGGATAAGCCGACCTCCTTCGCGCTCCGCGTCCCGCGTGAAGAAAGCCTGAAAACGCCTGCCGACCGGGCTACCGCTGCTGCAGCAATTTGCGCAGATCCCTGTCGATGTCGGCCGGCAAATCCGGCGGGACGTGGCCGGCGATCATCTCCTCGCAGCGCCGCCGGGCGGTCTCGGCCATGTGGACGGCGCCTTTTTCCTGCCAGTTGTGGAAATTGTCCCGGTTGGCCAGAACCGGCTGAAAAAGCGCGCTTCTAAAATGGCGCAGGGTGTGGTCCTTGTCCAGAAACTGACCGCCGGGCCCGACATCCTTGATCAGCTGCCCGGCCAGGCTCTGCGGGTTGACGGCGACACCTTTCTTCATATGTCTGACCGCCCCGCAGGCTTCGTCGTCGATCACGAATTTTTCATAGGATATACAGTTGTAGCTTTCCAGGATGCCCGCTGCATGCAGCACAAAGTGCACGCCGCTCACATGCGCCGTCAAAAGATTCATCATGGATTCCTGGGCGGCCTGCACATCCGGCACCTTGGCATCGCTGACGGCACCGCCGGCCCTGACCGGAATGTTGTAAAAACGCGCCATCTGGGCCGTGGCGGCCGCGTTGATCGCCATTTCCGGCGACCCGGCGCTCAAGGCGCCGGAGCGCATTTCCGCATTGGAGGAAGAGCCGGAAAAAACAACCGGCGTCCCTTCACGAATCAGCTGGGTCAGAACGATGCCGGCCAGAATTTCCGCGTTCTGCAGCGCCAAAGCGCCGGCCAGCGTCACCGGCGCCGTCACCCCGATAATGGCCAGAGAGGAAATCAGCTGCGGCTGGCCGGCACGGGCATATTCCATGATGGCGCCCAGCATTCTGGATTCGTAGGTCAGGGGCGTCAAGGAGCACAGAATACTGATCATACGCGGCTTCTCCGCCAGCGCCGCCGCATCGCCGAACAAAATGCCGGCCATTTTGAGGCTGTCTCTGGCGCCTTCGGTGCCCATGGCGCTGCCCATGAAGCATTTGTCCGAATTCTTGATGGTTGTGTACAGCATCTGCAGATGGCGGATTTGGTGCGGCACATCGTTCGGCTCCACAACGGTTCCGCTGCAGATGTCCTGATGCGGGCTGGCATGGGTCAGCTTGACGAAATTTTCGTAGTCCGCCAAAAGCCCGAGACGCCGCCCCCCCTCGAAACTGGTGACAAAGGGCGAACCGTACGCCGGCACGAAGGCCATGTTGTCACCGCCGATGATCACATTTTTCTTTGGGTCACGGGCATAAATGGTAAACGAGGAGGGCGCTTTCCTGATTTGTTCCTCGACCATTTTCGGCGAAAAGAAAACCCGATTGCCTTCAACGCGGGCACCGCCCTTGGCCAGAACATCCAGCGCCGGCGGAAAATGGAAATCCACGCCCACGTCCTTTAAAATATGCAGCGTTGCTTCGTGGATCTGCTCCAGCTGCGGCCGGCTCAACAATTCAAAAAATTGCATTTGGCGCTCGCCCTGTCATTTTAAAATCGATGGTTCTTTCACATCCCCGTCTGCAGAAAGCGGTTCTTTGGGGAGCAATTGCGGTTATTAGCAATTATATGCAATAAAATCGAAGAGAAATTCAAGTTATGCCCCGAAATAGACACAAACAGGAAAAACACATCTGCCTTATCAATCTGAAAGAAATAATGTCAATGCATTTTTTATGAAATTTTCTGAAAGATTTATTTGAACCATGCCCCCGGTCCGCTGAAACAACATCATTTCAGGCGAAATCGGGAATGGCCTGCTTGACCCCTTTGGTGACCAAATGCAAGTGGTCGCGCATGCTGCGGGCCGCATCCGCTTCCCGGCCCTCCGTAATACCGGCGACGATCCGTCCGGCGGTTGCAAGGGCGATGTCGATTTGAAACAGCCGTTTGGAGTGAAAGCTGTCGTAAGCCCGGTAGACCCGGTGGAGAATGCCCTTTGTCATTTCGGCAATCATGGCATTGCCGGTGGACTGGGCCAGAACCGTATGGAATTCAATATCCTTTTCGGTAAAAGCCTGCATGTCGCCGGCGGCGGCTTTCATCTTGAGAAGCGCCTTTTGAATGCGCTCCAGATCCTCCGGCGCCGCCCGTCTGGCGGCCAGCCGGACCGTGTTGCACTCGAGGATTTCCCGGACCTCCACCAGATCGACAATGTTGGCCGCTGTCTGAATGTCGTTGAGGTCGAACCGGGCGGCATCCCGTACGGAAATGTTCTTTTTCAGAAAAGTGCCTCTTCCCTGAACGACCGTTAAATAGCCCACCAGCGCCAGGGCGGAAACCGCTTCGCGCACGGTCGAACGTCCGACGTGAAACATCCCGGCCAACTCCCGTTCGGTCGGCAGCTTTTCGCCGGGCTTGATGTCCCCCCTCTGGATGCTGCTCAAAATTTCCTGCATCACCTGCTGGGCGATGGAATGACGTTGAATTGTTCTGTAATTCATCTGCTGCTCCAAAATATTTGCGTTTGACCGCAAATATTTAGAAAAAATTTCATGAAATATTCATTTTTCTATTGACATGATCTGCCACATCTGTCAAGTCGATAATCAGGTCATCATACCAATTGTGGGCCGTCAATCCACCCTGAAATCAAAACGGTCGGCATTTTTTCAGGGAGCACATCACATTCCGTTCTGTTTTCCCCGCTGGGCATGCCGGCCACAGCACGTTGCTTGAAAGGAGGGAGAAGCGATCAGTCGTTTTCGCGAGCACCATTTTCCGAAAATCTTGAGCAGAAAGGAGCACATAAATGAGAACGAACTACCGCGTCAACACCGGCGTTCGCTTCGAAATGCTGTCGCCGGATCAAGTGCAGGCATTGTTCGATGGCGTTCTACACACACTGGAGTACACGGGGCTGGATGTTCACCATGAAGAAGCCCGCGGCATTTTAAAGGATTTGGGCGCCCGGGTGGACGGCATCCGGGTCTGCATCCCGTCTTACCTGGTCAAACGGGCCCTGCAGGAGGCACCGCGCAGCTTCACCCTTTTCGCCAGGGACGGCAATCCGGCCAACAACATCCACATCGGACCGGGCCGCGCCCACTTCGGACCGGGGCCCACCCCCCCCAATTTCATTGACATCAACACCCTGGAACGGCGCCCCTTTGTAAAAGACGACGCCCGCATTGTCGCCGCCGTCGTCGACGGTCTGCCCAACATCGATTTCTGTGAATCCCTGGGAACCGTCAGTGATGTGACCACCGCTCTGGCCGCTTCCTATGAATTTGCGGAAATGTTCCCCAACACCAGCAAACCCATCGTGGCCTGGAGTTTCGGCGCCGAAGACGGTGAAGACATTCACAAAATCGCCGCCGCCGAAGCCGGCGGGCAGGCGGCCTTTGAGCGGCGGCCCACTTATGTGCACTACTGTGAACCGATTTCACCGCTGTTAAGCGACGAAAAAGCGCTGGACAAGCTGCTGTTCGCGGCCAGACACCGGGTGCCCCTGATTTTCACCCCCTGTGCCATCGCCGGTGGAACGGCGCCGGTCACTGCGGCCGGCATTATCATCCAGGCCGCCGCCGAATCCTGGATGGGGCTGACCATCGCTCAGGCCGTCCAGCCGGGCCTGCCGTTTTTCATGGGCGGCGTGCTGTCGGTCATGGACATGAAGGACATGATCTTCTCCTACGGCGCACCCGAGCTTTCGCTGTTTATGGCCGGCCTCACCGAACTGGCCCACTACGCCGGGCTGCCGCTGTGGCAGACGGGCGGGTGCACCGATTCCAAGATTCTGGATGAACAGGCCGCCATCGAAGGGTCGCTGTCGTGCTTTTTTTCCGCACTGACAGCCGGAGACCTTTGCCATGACGTCGGCTACACCGAAAGCGGTATGACCGGCTCCATTCTGCAGACGGTGATGATGGACGAAGCCATCGGTTATTCCCGGCGCATCACCCGCGGTATCGAGGTCAACGAAGACACCCTGGCCACGGACGTCATTCACAATGTCGGACCCAACGGCCACTATCTTTACGAAAAACATACGCGCCGCCATTTTAAGACCGAATTCTGGTATCCCAACCTGTGCGACCGCCATAACTTTGAAGAGTGGGAAATGATGGGCAAATCCCCCATGCGGGATCGCGTCGTCCAACGGACGCACGATATTCTCGACAGCCACAAGCCTTCACCGGTCAAACCCGAAACCCGGGAGCGCATTCAAGCGGTTTTAAAGGCCGCGGAAGAGCGGGAAGCGAAAAAAAACACCGCATAACATGCCCTAAACGGGCATAAAGGAGGACTGCCATGAGCGAACATTTCAACCGGATTTCAAAATGTATCATCGACGGGGACGATGAAAAACTGCCGGAACTTGTCCAAAAAGCCCTGGACGCGGGACTGAAGGCCCAGGATATTCTGGACAACGGTCTGATTGTGGGCATGAACGAGGTCGGCGTGCGCTTTAAAGGCGGCTCCATGTTCATTCCCGAAGTGCTGATGTCCGCCCGGTCGATGCATGTAGGCCAGGAAATGTTAAGAACCCTTTTGGCGGAAAGCGGCGCCAGCCGACTCGGTAAAATCGTACTGGGCACGGTAAAGGGCGATCTGCACGACATCGGAAAAAATCTGGTGGGGATGATGTGTGAAGGCGCGGGAATTGAAGTGATCAATCTGGGGTTTAATGTCGAACCCGACAAGTTCGTCGAAGCCATCAAGGAGCATCAGCCGGACATCGTGGGCATGTCGGCGCTGCTGACCACCACCATGCGCGCCATGGGGCACAGCATCAAAGCCATCGAGGAGGCCGGCCTGCGGGACAAGGTGAAAGTGATTGTCGGCGGTGCGCCGGTGGATGCCGCCTTTGCGGAGCGCATCGGCGCCGACGGCTACGGGCACAATGCCGGCGCCGGCGCGGAGCTGGCCCGCCAGCTGCTCGGTGCGGCCTGACCTTATTGAAAAGACGCTGGATCCTGGTTGCTGGATGCTGAAAACTGTATTCCCAGGAACGCGCAAACGGAGAAGGAGACAAGTCATGCAAGTTCATAAAACCAATTTTTTGATCAACGCAACGCCGCGGCTGCAGGTGCTCACGGAAGACCAGATTGAGGCCATCTACTACGCGGCGCTGACCGTTCTTTACGAAACAGGCGTGCGGGTCTACGACAAGGAAGGCGTGGATATCGCGCATTCCGGCGGTGCCATTGTGGAAGACACCACCGACGACAGCAGCCTGGTGAAAATCCCGCACTACGTGGTGGAAAAGGCCCGCAAAACCGTTCCCAGCAAGGTGGTCATCACCGGACCCGACCGCCGCTACCGGATGGAGCTGTTTAAAAACCAGATTTACTACGGCGGCGGGTCCGACACACCGTATGTACTGGACGCCTACACCGGCGAACGCCGCCGCGCCACCTACCAGGACGTCAAAAACTGCGCCCGCGTGGCGCAGGCCCTGCCGAACTATGATTTCCACATGTCGCTGGGCATCACGCAGGATACGGCGGTGGGGACCTACGACCGCTGGCAGTATCTGGCCATGCTGGAAGGCACCAGCAAGCCCATCAACGTCACCGCGGTCGACCTCGAAGGGGTCCGCGATCAGCTGGAAATGGCCCACATCCGGGTCGGCGGCCGGGAAGAATGGAAGAAAGGCCCCATTTTCTCCCTTTACATCGAGCCGGTTTCCCCGTTGAGCCACTCGGAGGAAGTGGTTCAGAAGCTCATTTTCGCCACGGACAACGACATCCCCTTTGTCTACACGCCCTGTCCGCTGGCCGGCGGCACAGCCCCCACAACACTGGCCGGCCTGATGGTGCAGGCGCTCACCGAAAGCCTTTTCGGCATCGTCATCAGTCAGATCCGCAAACCGGGCGCCCAGATCATCATCGGCGGCCTCATGTCGAACATGGACATGCAGAGCACCATCTATTGCTACGGATCGCCGGAAATGGCCCTGCTCAGTGCGGGCTACACCGACATCACCAAATGGCTGGGCGTGCCCGAGTATGAAACGGCCGGCTGTTCGGACGCCAAGCTCTACGACGAGCAGGCGGCTATGGAATCCACCATCAACATCGCCACCGCCGGTCTTGTGGGCGGCAACATGATACACGATGTGGGCTATCTGGATTCGGGTTTGACCAGCTCCATGGAACTGATGGTCTCCTCCAACGAAATTATCGGCATGATCAAACGCATCCTGCACGGCATTTCGGTCGACGACGGCAGCATGGCGCTGGATGTCATGGCCGAGGTGGGGCCCGGCGGCCACTATCTGGCCACGGACCACACCATGAAACGTTTTAAAACCGAAATCTGGCAGCCCGATCTGATCAGCCACGAGAACTGGGAAAACTGGAATTTGTCCGGAAGCAAACGCTTTGGGGAGCGTGTCAACGAGCGGGTCCGTCAAATTCTGGAAACGGAAACCGAACCGCTGATGGACGATGCGATGTTCAAAGAACTGCGGCGCATCTGTGAACTGGCGGACGCACGCCACAAAGACGAAGAGCTCGACATGAAGATGTTTACCTAAGGCGTGGGTGTATATTCGCGGCATTTATCCACATCGAAATCGGGATCGAAGGCAATGGGCCGCAGGATCCCGGGGTTCAAGGGTCCGAGGGTCCAAGTGAAATGTGAACGCATTGGTAAACCCTTGGACCCTTGAATCCTTTTTCTTCAGACACCGACAACAACGCATAATAATATCAAACCGTTCTGACAGGCACGTATTGCACACCCATCCCACATCCCAACCGGCGCTTGTGCTGGGAATCGACACCGGCGGCACCTACACCGACGGGATGTTGATGGACTATCACGGCCGCAAGGTGCTGGCGACCTACAAAAGCATCACCACCAAACGCGATTTGTCCATCGGCATCGAAGCCGTCATCGAGGGCATTCATCTTCAGGATCCCGCACAAATTCAGATGGTGTCCATCTCAACCACCCTGGCGACCAACGCCATCGCTGAAAAAAACCGCAAGCGGGTGGCGCTGCTGCTCATCGGCTACGATCCGGAACTGATTGCTTCCTTTCAAATGGAAAACAGCTTTGCCACCCGCGACTACCATTTTTTCAACGGCGGCCATGATCTTTTCGGACGAGAACAGCAGCCGCTGGATCTTGACGGCATCGCGGCGTGGGTGAAAGCGCGCATGCACAAGGTGGACGCCGTTGCTGTTTCCAGCTACTTCAGCCCGCTCAACCCAACCCATGAACTGCGCGCTTTTGAAGCCATTTCCAACATCTGCGATTTGCCGATCGTGCTGGGACATCAGCTGTCCACCCGGCTCGGATCGGTGGAGCGCTCCACCACGGCGGCCCTCAACGCCTCGCTGCTGTCGGTCTTAAAAGAATTTGTGGCGGCGGTCCGCGGCGCCATGCAGCGCCGCGGCATTCGGGCGCCGCTCATGGTGGTGCGCGGCGACGGCACCCTCATGAGTGCGGACGACGCCTCCTTTGCACCGGTGGAAACCATCCATTCCGGCCCGGCCGCCAGCGCCATCGGCGGCCGCTTTCTGGCCCGCCTGGACGATGCCCTGGTGGTGGATGTGGGCGGTACGACGACGGATTTTGCGCTGATCCGCAACGGAGCGGTGGCCATCACCGAAGCGGGCGCCACCGTGGACGGCTACAAAACGGCGGTGAAAGCCGCCGACCTCTTTTCCATCGCCCTGGGCGGCGACAGCGCCATCGACATCAGCCGCGGCCGAACCGTCCGCATCGGCCCCCGGCGGGTGCTGCCGCTTTGCTGCCTGGCGCATCAGCATCCGCCAATTAAAGAGCGCCTGCGGCACCTGGCCGGCCGCGGACGGCAGACGGTGGCGCCGACGCAACTTGAATACTGGTTTTTACTGCGCGGAACGCCGGCGTCGGCGATGCTGAAAACCGAGCGCGAAAAGCGTCTGGTCGGTCTGCTGTCGCAAGGGCCGCGGCCGTTGTCTGATCTGTTGAAAATGGGCAATGCCCATAGCGCGCTGCAGTTGGGGGCGGATGAACTGGTGCGCCTGGAAATCATCGGCCGGTCCGCATTGACGCCCACGGATTTGCTGCATGTCGACGGCCGCTACACCGCATGGGACAGGGACGCGGCACAGTGGGCCGTGGCGGCGGCGGGCCGTCTGCAGCGAACGGCGGTCGATGATTTTATGCGGATGGTGTGGAACAAAATCACCGAAAGGATCATTCAGGCTGTCATTACCTTCCTCACCGGCAAGGCCTGGCCGCCGACGGCCCGCACCGCGGCCGAAGAAGCCGACGGCTGGTTTTTCCTAAACAGCCTTTACGATTTGAACGCCGACCTCGAGACCCGTTTTCGGCTGCGGCGCCCCCTGATCGGCATCGGGGCCCCGGCCGTCTTTTTCCTGGCGGACGTGGCGGCCAAGCTGTGCACCGAACTGATCCTGCCGGAAAACCACGCGGTCGCCAACGCCGTAGGGGCCGTGGCCGGCAGCGTGGTGGTGACCAAAGAAGTGCTGGTGTATCCGCGCATGTCCAAAGACGGTGTTGCGATTTTGGGCTATTATGTCCAGGCGGGCAAAGAGCGCCGCTGCTTTGATCCGTTGGACGGCGCCCTGGCATATGCGGTCCAGGTAAGCCGCGATCAGGCCCTGGCGGCGGCCCTGCAGGCCGGCGCCGACAAGCCGCGGGTGGTGAGCCGGCACAGCGATGACGGGCTGGACACCTACCGTGTCCGCGCCACAGCCATGGGTCGGCCGCGCTTTTCCGAAGGCGGCGTTCACTCGCGCTGCAGATTGAACAATATGTCGTTTTCGAGATAGATCTGTTCGAGCTTCTGCTGATGGGTGTCGAGCCGGTCGCCGTTGCGGCTCGCCAGCTCCGACACCAGATAATTGACGATGCAGGAAATGGTCGTGGGGCTGCCGATGAACGGAATGTTCCGCGCCGGGGCCAGCAGGGTGATGTGGGCGAACTGATTCACCGGGCACAGCGCGCTGTCGGCGATGACCAATAGTTGATGATCCAGCCGCCGAACGACTTTTCCCAGTCGTATCAGTTCGTTGGGATAACGTGTGGTGGCGATCAGCACCACCAGGCTGTTCGCCGGTGCGATGGTCAACCAGTCGATGGATGTGCTGTCGCTGCCGTTTAGAATCTGGACGTTGGGACGGATTTTGGTCAGCGACCAGCCCAGATAGTAGCTGAAGGTGTAGGAAAGGCGGGACCCGGTGACATAGACGTGGGCGCTTTTCTCGATGGCGCCGACCGCGGCCTGCAGCCGCGTCATGTCAACGGTTTCCACAAAGTGTTTCAGATTGTCGATTTCTTCAAGGACCACGCGCCGCAGCCGTTCGGAATCCGGCCCTTTGAGGCCTCTTAAATCGGTGCGGTCAAGGAGGTTTAAATCCGTGTCGACAAAATCCCGCAGGGCCTGGCGGAATTCACCGAACCCCTGGTATCCCAGCTGGCTCACGAAGCGGACCACCGTGGCCTCGCTGACACCACAGGTGGCCGCCAGCTCGCGGGTGGTCATGAAAACGGCGCGGCGTGGATTCTCCAGAATGTAGCGGCTGATGATCCGACCTTTGGGGGTCAGTGAGCGGTGATGCTCGAGAATTCCCTTGATGGTTGGGTGGGAACGATCGTCGATCATGGTTTTCCTCGCGGCATTCACACACCGGTATTTTCGTCAACGGACTCGGGGCGCGGCCCTCGACGCCCCCGGCGGGTGAACGATATTGAAACAATTAATATCAAATGACATTATCCGGTTCAGCCGCGTGCACCCGCGGCCCCGATACCGGCCGGCCAACGCCGTTGCCGGGCACCGCAGAGCCACGGCATCGATAAACATTGAATAATCAATAGGTTAATATTCTAATGGCAATCGTGTCCGCCAACTTGAAACCAACCTATCAAGGCTCATGGAATTTTGTCAAATTTTTTCTGTTTGAATCATTTTAATCGTTTTGATTTTTTCTTGACAGGCTTTATTTCATTGTCATAGGTTGACGGGTGCGTTGGCAAACAAAGGTGGACGCGATCCTTATCATGAATTCACATTGAAAAAGATGGGAAACGAATCATGTTTCTGAAGTACAAACCGTTGTGGGGAGAAAAGCCGCAGCTGGCTTCCAGCTACGATGCGGTTATCATCGGCGGAGGACTTCACGGTCTGGCCACTGCGTATTTCCTGGCGCGTGACCACGGCATGAAAAATGTGGCGGTCCTGGAAAAACGCTACATCGGCTTCGGCGGCGCCGGTCGCAACACCGCCATCGTCCGGGCCAATCAGCGGACCCAGGAAAATGTGCCGCTTTACAAGGAAGCCCTTGACCTGTGGCCGGTTCTGACCAAAGAACTGAATTTCAACCTGATGTTCTATAACTGCGGCAATCTGAATCTGATGCACAGCGAGGCGGCCATGATCGCCGCCCGCATGAACATTACCACCGCCCAGTTTTTGGGGGTGGAAAGCCATTTGGTTGATGCCAAACAGTGCAAGGAAATGGTGCCGGCGCTCAACATCTCCCGGGACATCACCTATCCGGTTCACGGTGCCATGTTTCATCCGCCCGGCGGGATCGTGCGCCATGATGCCGTGGTGTGGGGCCTGGCCAAAGGGGCCGCCAAAAAAGGCGTCCACATCCATCAGCAGACCGAAGTGACCGGCATCAACACCCAAAACGGGAAGGTGGTGTCGGTGGACACCAGCCGGGGCAAAATCAACACCCCCCGCGTGCTGCTGTCGGCCGGCGGCTATTCGGCCGGCATCGCCTATCACCTGCTGGGCCTCAAGCTGCCCATCAGCGTGCTCACCATCCAGGCAATGGTCACGCAGCCATTGAAGCCGCTTTTGAACCACGTGGTGTCATCCGGCGCCTACCACGCCTATGCCAATCAAACCTTGAAGGGCGAAATCGCCACCGGGGCCCACATGGATCCCTGGCCCAACTTTACGACCCAGACGACCGCTTATTATATCCGGCATCAGGCCCAGGCCCTGGCGGAGTTTCTGCCCTGTCTGAGAGGCGTCAAATTCATGCGGCACTGGGCCGGTCTGGCGGACATGACTCCGGACATGGCCCCCATTATGGACGGCAACAATCTGATCAAAGGGTTCTACATGAACTGCGGCTGGGGTTATTTCGGGTTTAAATCCTGTTCCTCCACCGGCCGATACATGGCGCAGTTCGTCGCCACCGGTGAATGTCCCCCCATGCTGAAACCGTTTAACCTGAAGCGATTTTCACAGCACCGTCTGATGGGCGAAACGGCGGCGCTGGTAAACTACAGTGCGGACAATTAATCATTTTTCAACCCATCAGGAGGAAGCACCATGGCGGCAACCATTACGTGCCCGGTCTGCGGCCGGCGAAACGCTTATGAGTTTCGCTACGGCGGCGTCGACAAGGGCCCCCGGCCGGAAGAGGATCAGCTCACCCCGGAGGGCTGGTGTGAATATGTCCACATGAACAAATGTGTGGCCGGTGTCCAAACAGAATGGTGGTGTCACCGGGACGGCTGCAGCGTCTGGTTCACCATCCACCGCAACACCCTAACCAACCTTGAAGTGGAACGACCGGAGGCGTCATCATGAAACGGCTGGAAAAACCGGCAACCATACGGGTCAACCCGTCAAAAACCGTGACGTTTCAGTACCGCAAAAAATCGTATACCGGTGTGGAAGGAGACACGATCGCCACGGCGCTTTTCGCCAACGGCATTCGGGTCTTTTCACGAAGTCTGAAGTACCACCGCCCCCGGGGCCTGTACAGCTTGGAGGGCGAATCCAGCAACACCTACATGACCGTCGACGGGGTGCCCAATGTCTGTGCGGAAAAGACCCTGCTGCAGGACGGCATGCAGGTGGCGCCGCAGAATGTCAAAGGGTCGCCCGAGCTGGACGCGCTGGGATTTATCGACCAGATGGACTGGGCCATGCCGGCGGGCTTTTACTATCGTACCATGCACAAACCAGCCAAAATTTGGCCCATCGCCCTCAAGGAGGTGCGCAAAACCGCCGGACTGGGCAAGCTGGCGCCTGATTTCCACATGCCGGGCCGCTTTGACGAACGCTTTCTCAATACAGACCTGTGCGTCATCGGCGGAGGTCCCGCCGGCATGAACGCCGCCTTGGCCGCCGCTGAAAACGGACTGCGGGTGGTCCTTCTTGAGGCCCGGCCGTGGCTGGGCGGCTTCTATGATTACCGGCCGGCGGTCGACAGCGGCAATGTGCCGCTGTTTAAAAGGGCCGCGGCACTGGCCGAGCAGATTCGGGCGGCGCAAAATATCCGTGTGTTTGTGCACACCGCCATGATCGGCGCCTACAATGACCATCTGATCACCGCCTTTCAGACCGGCGCCCGCGAAGACGCCTTTACCCGGCGATACCTGGAAATCCGCGCCGGAAGCGTTGTGGCCGCCACCGGATGTATTGAACGCCCCCTTTTGTTTGAAAACAACGAACGGCCGGGCGTGATGCAGATCGCCTGCGCCCACCGCCTGGCCCACACCTACGGCCTTCTGCCGGGGAAGACAGCGGTTTTCAGCATCGGCCACGACTTGGGCCTGGAGGCGGCCATCGATCTCTTCGACGCCGGACTCGAAATTGCGTGTGTCGCCGACATCCGTGAAGACGGCCAGGACCCGGCGCTGTTGAATGCGTTGTCCGAAAGAAAAATTCCTTTTCGCAGCGGATGGGTGGCAACCGACACATGCGGTGCCAAACCCATCAAAGGGGCCACCATCCGTACGCTGGAAGGGGGCTTTCAGAAGTCCTTTGACTGCGATGTGCTGGTGGCGTCGGCCGGCCTGACGCCGGTCAGCGGACCGCTGTCCCTGGCGCACGCCGACCTCACTTATGACAGCCACACCGGCTTTTTCCTGCCCGCCGAACTGCCGCCGGGCGTTCATACGGGCGGTCGCCTTCTGGGGTTGAGTCATCCGGACGCCATCGAAACCTCCGGCCGCCTGGCCGGTTTGTCGGCCGCCGCAGACTGCGGGGCGGTCGAGAAAAAGGCCCGCAGCGCCGCGCAGAAAGCGCTCAAGGATCTGCCGGGACCGGACCGGGGCTGCAAGCTGGTCATGGCGCCGGTCAAAGGCCGCAAAACCTTCATCTGCTTCGATGAAGACACGACGGTGAAAAACATTAAACAGGCCCTGCAGATGGGGTTTGATGCCACGGAACTCATCAAACGCTTTACCGCCGCCGGCACCGGGCCGGGCCAAAGCGGCATTCCGGGCCATAATCTGCCCCTGTTCGTCGGACGGCATCACGGCAAGCTCAATGAGCTGACCCGCCAAACAACCGTCCGCGCACCACTGGTGCCCGCCTGTCTGGCAACCTTTGCCGGCACCAACCACGACATGAGCAAACGCACGCCCATGCATCATGCCCAGCTGAAAGACGGCGGCATCATGCGCCGGATCGGCGTGTGGCGGCGGGCGCGCTACTTTTCGGAGGACTTCAGCTGCAAAGACGAAATCGAAAATGTCCGCACCAACGTGGGCATGTTTGATGCCACGACGCTCGGCAAATTCCGCATCTTCGGTCCGGATGCCCTCAAGGTGCTCCAGCGGGTTTACGTCGGCGACATGGCCCGCATGGCCGACGGTAAAATCAAATATTCAGCCATGTGCAATGACGACGGCTGCATCATCGACGACGGCGTCATTGTAAAAAAAGCGGAAAACGACTACTATTTCACCACCTCCACCGCCCGCGCCGGCGCCACGGTGGAGTGGATCCGCTATCACGCGCGGCATGACAAGTGGGATTTCAACCTGGTGAACCTGACCGATGCTTTCGGCGTCATCAATCTCGCCGGGCCGAATGCACGGCGCGTATTGGAAAAGGTCGCCGACGCCGACATTTCCAACGCGGCTTTTCCCTTTGCCGGTTACCGGGAGTTCACCGTAAAAAACACGATTCCGGTGCGGGCCATGCGGCTGGGATTTGTCGGAGAACTCAGCTACGAACTGCATGTGCCCGCCAGCTATATGCAGGCCCTGTGGACCATCCTCAAACAGGTCGGCGCTGAATTCGGCATCAAGAATTTCGGCGTGGAAGCCCAAAACGTGCTGCGCATGGAAAAGGGACACCTGATCATCGGATCGGAATCCGAGCAGCGCACCAATCTGCTGGATGTCGGCCTCGGCTTTCTTTGGTGTCGCGACAAACCCGAGGCCAAAACAGTGGGCGCCGTCGCTTTGAAACAAGCCGAGGATCAGCCGGATCGCCTCAAGATGGTGGGGTTCGAAATGGAAGGCGGCGGCCGGCCGCCGCGGGAGGGTTCCATTATTGTGGACGACCGCATCCGCGGTCACGTCTGCGTCGCCCGCCACAGCATAACCCTGAAAAAATCCATCGGCCTGGCGCTCGTTCAGGCGCCGCTGAACAAGGAGGGGTCGCGGCTGGGCATTTTTGAGGACGAATGCCAGGGGCAGCTGATCTACGGAACGGCGGCCGGATTGCCGTTTTATGATCCGGACGGCGCCCGGATGCGGGCCTAGCCGAACCCATTGCACTTTTTACGATGATGGAGAATAAAAAGATGGAAATGATTCAAAGGCGCTCTCCATTGGAGTTCAGTGCCGAGCCGATTAAAACGGAGACCCGGGACAACTGGACCGTAGCGCTGGAATATGAAGGTGAGGGCAGCGGACCCTGGCTTGTCGACCTAAGCCACCGTCGGCGCTGGGATATTCAGGACGGCGACCTGTCCACCTACCAGCCTTTCGGCTGCAGCATTCCTGAAAAATACAATCACTGCGGCTTTGACAACGGCATTTTGATCAACCGTATGAACCGCACCCAGGCCGCCATCTGGCCGCTGGCCGGCGAGGCACCGCCGGAACCGACGGAAACCGCCTACACCGAAACAACCGACGCGACGCTTTTGGTCGCGATCATTGGTCGGCACACGCTATCCATCGCTGAAAAACTGTCGGCCCTTGATCTGGGCGATCCGGCCAAAGCCACACCGGTTCTGTTCCAGGGGCCCCTGTCGCACGTGCCCTGTCAGATTGTGTTGATGGACCGGTCCGCAGAGAATGCCGGTATTCTTTTCACGTGCTCCCGGGGTTATGGCCGGGACATGCAAAGGGCCGTTCTTGAGGCAGGAGAGGAATACGGCCTGCGCGTGGCCGGTGAAACCGTGTTCAACCGCTGGATCGAGCGCGTTTAAAAAGACAGCTTTCAGACGGCCCCTTACCGGACACGGCCGGGGGTGTGTTACTGGTTACAACAAGAACGGATGGGAGAAAAACATGAACAAACAGTACGATGCGATCATTATCGGTGCGGGCGTCATCGGTTGCCCGATTGCTTACGAATTGACCAAAATGGGCCGGAAAACACTGAATGTAGACAAGCTGGCGGACGCCGGCGAAGGCTCGACCGCCGCTTCCTGCGCCATTGTGCGGGCGCACTATTCGACCGAAGACGGCGTTGCCATCGCCTACGAAGGCTTCAAGTACTGGCTGGAGTGGGAAAAATATCTGGGATATGTGAAAGATGAAAAAGGCCTGGCCAAATACATGAACACGGGCTCCATCCTGCTCAAATCCCAGGGTCACGACTGGCGCAAGGTCCAAAAGCACTACGACGCTGTCGGCGTTCGCTACGAAGAGTGGGATCTTAATAAAATCAAGGAAATGGTGCCGGTGTACGACCTGCATGAATTCTGGCCGGTGAAGCGCCCGGAAGACCCGGAATTTTTCAACGAGCCGACGCGGTTTCTGGAAGGCGCGCTTTTCTGCCCGGAAGGCGGCTATATGAGTGATCCGGCCTTGTCGGCGCACAACATCATGCGCGCGGCCGAAGCCAAGGGCGCGGAATTCATTTTCAACGCCGAGGTGGTCGAAATCCGCAGCCGGGACAACCAGGTGGTGGGCATCACCTTGAAGGACGGCACCCAGATCGACGCGCCCATCGTGGTCAATGTGGCCGGGCCGCACTCCTACAAAATCAATCAAATGGCCGCGGGCGTTTTTGAAGAATGCAACATCAAGACCAAGGCGCTGCGCCACGAAGTCATGTATTGCCCCTCACCGCAAGGTTATGACTATCTCAAGGACGGCTACCACACCTCCGACGGCGACATCGGCTGCTACTATCGACCGGAAGTCGGCAACATGTTTCTGATCGGCAGCGAGGACCCGGAATGCGATCCCCAGGAGTGGGTCGATCCGGACCTGTTTTATGCCGCCCAGCTGCCATACGGCCGCGGCAACGAACTGACCATGGAGCAGTGGCGCGCCCAGACCTATCGCTGTGCGCGGCGCGTGACCGGCATGCAGATTCCCAACCAGCCGCGGGGCGTCTGCGATCTGTACGACTGCTCCGACGACTGGATTCCCATTTACGACAAATCCGCCATGAAAGGCTTTTACATGGCCATCGGCTCCAGCGGGAACCAGTATAAAAACGCGCCGGTGGCGGGCCTTATGATGGCCGAACTGATCGACGCGTGTGAAAAAGGCCTCGACCACGACAAGACGCCTTTTCCGTTCAAGCTTCCCCATCTCGGCCGCACCATCGACACGGGCTTTTTTTCCCGCAACCGGGAGATCAACTACGACAGCAGCTTCTCGGTCAACGGTTAATTGTCAGAATGAATATCTTTGTCTGCGTCAAACATGTACCGGATACGGCGGCGCGCATCGATGTCAAGGCGCGCTGCCGCATTGATGAGAACATCACCTTCATCATGAACCCCTATGATGAAAATGCCCTGGAAGAAGCCGTAAGGCTCAAAAAGGTCACACCCGAGGCCACGGTCATCGCCGTGACCGTCGGCGGTGCAGCGGCGCAGGAAACCCTGCGCGCGGCGCTGGCCATGGGCGCGGACGAGGCGGTTCTGCTTGAAACCCGGTCCCCGCTGGACAGCATTCAAACGGCAGGCGCTCTGGCCGAAGCCATCCGCCGCCGGGGGCCGGCCGACATCGTTTTCACCGGAAAAGCGGCCATCGACAGCGAAGGGTTTCAGACCATGTTCCGCCTGGCGGCGCACCTGGGATTGCCGGCGGCTTCCAATGTGGTGTCATTTGGGCTCGACCAGGAGCGGGCGGTGGTGACCTGCGAGATGGAAGCCGGCGACCGCGAAGTGCTGGAAATGCCGCTGCCGTGCGTGATCGGCGCGGCAAAAAGCCTGAACCAGCCCAGCTACCCCACGCTGCCGGCCATCTTAAAAGCCCGAAAAAAAGAAATCCACACCACCGTATTGGAGGCGCTGGATTTGCCGGCGGCGGCCGGACACGTTGCCTGCCTGGACATGACCCCTGTTGTGGATGCGCGCACGCCGGTCGAATTGAAAGGGACGTTTGAGGAAATCGCCATGGAGATCATTCACCTTCTAAGGCGGGAAGCCAAGGTGCTGCCGTGAAACGCATCGGCATTTTCATCGAATGTAAGAACGGCCGACTCAAGGACGCCGTCGGTGGTGTTGTCACCGCAGCACGGTGCGACGGCGGTGAACTGTATGCATTGCTGCTCGAGGACGGCGGCGATGACGGACGCGCGGCGCTCGAATCCTGGGGTGTCCACACCATCGTGGACATCAGGGGGGAAAATGGACCGCTGCCCTATCATCCGTCCCGTTGGGCCGGGGCGTTGGCCCGGACCATCCGGCATTTCGATCTGGAGGCGCTGGTCGGGCTCAGCAGTCTGCTGGGAAAGAACCTTCTTGCCAGAGTGGCCGCTGAACTGGATGCCCCGCTTGTCCTGGATTGCACCGCCATCGATGCGGCGCGCCACACCGCTGTTAAGACCCTTTACTCCGGCAAAACCAGGGCAACGCTGCAAACAAAAGGCGCCGTTCACCTGTACGGCATTCGTCCCAACGCCGTCGCGCCGCGCAGTTCGCCATCGCGGGCCAACCGGACGGCTTACTCGGTTGCGCTGCCGGATGATCCCATCCGGCTCAGAGAAATCCAGCGCAGCGCGGACAGCGGCGTGGATCTCACGGAAGCCGACACGATTATCGCCGGCGGCCGCGGAATGGCGGGCCCCGAGGCATTCAAACTCCTGGAAGACTGCGCCCGGCCGTTGGGCGCCGCCGTGGGAGCGTCCCGGGTGGCGGTCGATTCCGGGTGGGTTCCCCACCGCATGCAGGTGGGGCAAACCGGCAAAACGGTTACGCCGAAAGTCTATCTGGCCGCCGGCATTTCGGGATCCGTACAGCACTTTGCCGGCATGAAAACCGCGGGTCTGGTCATCGCCGTCAACAAGGACCCCAAAGCGGCCATTATCCAAAAATGTGATTATTTTGTTGTAGCGGATTTGTTTGATATTATTCCTGCCTTGACCGAACAGTTGAACAAGATTTCATCGAAAGCTCAGGCGATGCGCTGATTTTAAGCAGGTGTGCAAGGTGTTGACATCAAAATCCGCCATCCGAACCGCCCGCCGGCAGCCGCCGCGGCGAACGTGAAAATCCACCCCGATCCTGCAATCGCGAAGCCGACGTTGCGGGGCATGTATTTGGCCTGAAGCGCATAAAATCCATAATCGCAGCAGCGTCACCGTCGTACGGCAACTGCTGAAAACGACATAAAAAAAGGGTCTCATGCTGATGCCCGTTTTGCTTGTGAAAAAAGCCGTTTTCCACCGGACGCCCGCCCTGCGGGCATGCCGGGCCGGCCGCCTGTCGGTGTTTGTTTATATAAGCGTTTTACTTATTTGCGCTGCCGCTGAAACCATGGCAGCGCCTTCCGCGGAGGTTGCAGCCGACTGTGGAACGGTTGTCATGGCCCGTGCCACCTGGGATACAGGCTGGTTTCAAGCCGCCGTGTTTCAGCACCTGATGACCGCGCTGGGCTACCGGGTGCAACCACCGACAACCATGGAAAACGCCGCATTCTACCGGGCCGCCGCCCGCGGCGGGGTGCACATGTGGGCCAACGGCTGGTTCCCGACGCACAACCGCTACATGGCGGCTCCGGAAGTGAAGCAGGCCCTCGATATTGTGGGCTTCGAGGTAAAAGCCGGTGCATTGCAGGGATATCTGATCGACAAAAACAGTGCCGCCGAATACGGCATCGATGATCTGGGCGACTTCAAAGATGCAGACATCGCCCGACATTTCGATGCCAACGGCGACGGCCGGGCCGACCTCATCGGCTGCAACGCCGGATGGGGTTGTGAAGCGCTGGTCGAGCACCATCTGGATGCTTATGGGCTGCGGGAAACGGTAGAGCATGTGCAGGGGGACTACGCCCCGCTGATGGCCCAGGCTGTCGAGCGCTACCACAACGGACACCCCGTCCTTTTTTACACCTGGACGCCCAACTGGACGGTCGGCACCCTGGTGCCCGGGAAGGATGTGCTCTGGCTGAACGTCCCTTTCCCCAGTCTGCCGCCGCCGCAGGCCCATCTGGAAAGCCAAACCAGCATTCAAGATGTACCCGGGTGTATTCAGAACCCATGTGCGATGGGCTTTCCGCCCAACGACATCCGGGTGGTGGCCAACCGGGCGTTTCTGCAGCGGCATCCGGACCTGCAGCATCTTTTTGCGCTGGTTGAAATTCCCCTGGACGACATATCCGCCCAAAACGCCAGAATGTTGGACGGCGAAGACGATGAAGACGACATCCGGCGCCATGCGGCCCAGTGGATTGCCGCGCACCGTCGACAGGTGGACCGATGGCTTTCCGCCGCCCGCGCACTGCAGCCGGCAAAAGCGTCGCCGGCTCCGGACCCGGCCGGCGCAACGTCGCCCGACAAGCCGCCGCTGCTGCGGGTGGTCACCAAACGGTTTGAGCCCTTTGTTCTTTACAGGGATCGGCGCTACATCGGCTTCAGCATCGACCTGTGGACGGAAATCGCCCGTTCGCTGGAAATGCGCTACGAACTTTACGGCGTCAACACCATCGCCAAACTGCTGGACGAAGTCGAGCGCGGTGCAGCGGACATCGCCGTTTCCGGCATCGGCATTACCGCCAGGCGTGAAAAGACACTGGATTTTTCCTATCCTTTTTTCGAGTCCGGTCTTCAAATCATGGTGCCGGAAAGTTCCGCCTCGCTGCTCAAAACAATCGTACACAAGGTTTTCGCGATTCTGATTTCCTCTGAACTGCTTTTCGGAGTGGGCGTTTTTCTGGCGGTGCTGCTCATCGCGGCCCATCTGATATGGCTGCTGGAGCGCCGGCACAACCCCCAGTTTCCCGGACCTTATGTCCAGGGCCTGTGGCAATCCATCTGGTGGGCGATCGTTACGGTGACGACGGTGGGCTACGGCGATAAAACCCCGCGGGGCACCGCCGGACGGCTGTTCGGCGTCGTCTGGATCCTGGCGGGTTATTTTGTATTTGCATACTTTACCGCCAGCGTCACCTCAACCGTGACGGTGCAGGAGCTCCACGGCACCATCAACGGTCCGGAGGATCTTTACGGCAAACGCGTCGCCACCGTGAAAAAGAGCACCGCCGCCGACTACCTTACCATGCATGGCATCACACCGGTTTTCTTTGCAGAGATCGATGCCGCCTACCATCGGCTGGTGTCGGGGGATATTGACGCGCTGGTTTTCGATGCCCCGGTGCTGCAGCACTATGCCGGCAGGCAGGGCAGGGGCAAGGTCAAGGTCGTCGGACTTGTTTTTCAGGAACAGTACTACGGTTTTGCCCTGCAGCGGGGCAGTCCGTTCCGTGAAAAAATCAATATCGCGCTGCTCAAGCTGATCGAAAGCGGCGTTTACGGCCGGCTGCACGAGAAATGGTTTGGCTCCTGATATCAACCCGGCGCACGCCGGGATCCGGAAAAGACGCCGGCACGCGGTACAGACCGGGTTGGATGTTCCGCCATCGCAACCCAATATGAAGAACCGAGCAGGTGCACGAAGGGCGGTCACAAACTGAAAAACGTGGGGTTTCACACAAGCAGGCGCCGCGGCTGCATCTCAACCCAACAAACGCAATGAACCCAATAAACCCAACAACATTAGCGAATGGAAAGGAGGTGTTGCAATCCCGCATTCGACAAAGGCCCCTGAATGGAAGCGCGGTTCAGGCAAACATGAATGTTCCTTCTACACAGGTTGCAGGAAAGGAGGTCTTCCAATGGCCAAAGGAAACTACAGCGTCCGCTACGATCCGGACAAACTGCGTCAAATGATCCAGGAGGGTAAAACCGCCGAAGAGATCATCAAGGAATTTAAAATCTCCCCCTACACGCTGCGCGAACACCTGGTCATGCTGCAGAATCTTGACAAGAAAATCTACGTCATCAACGGGCTGTTTGATTATTCCCAGTCCGAAAAAACAACGGTCAAAAAAGAAGGGGTCGTTTTTTCAAAGGAAATGCTGGAAAAATCCGGCTTCGCGCCCGGCGACGCCTTTGAGATGACGGTGGATGACGACCGGATTATCCTCAAAAAAATTCAGGACGACTGACCCCTGAAGGAAGGAGATATTTCATGGCCGAAAAAGATTTTCAAATCAAGACGGCAAAAACGATAAAAAATTTGGACAATGCGGTCTTAAAATACGATATTCAGCCCTGGGTGTTTTTTATCGCCGCGGGTCTGATTTTCGCCGGTGTGATTTTTACCATCGGCGCCGGGGCGGCCGCGGAAAAACTGTTCGCCGGCATCAAGGCCTGGATGAGCGACTACACCGGCTGGTTTCTGGTGCTGACCATGAATGTCGTTCTGGCGACCTGCATCGGCATCATGGTGTCGCCGCTGGGAAAGCTGCGCATCGGGGGTCCCAAGGCGCAGCCCGAATTCACCTATCTCAGCTGGTTTGCCATGCTGTTCAGCGCGGGCATGGGCATCGGCCTGTTGTTTTACGGCGTGGCCGAGCCCATGTTTCACTATGTGGCCAACCCCCTGTCCGAGCCCGGCACCATTGATAGTGCCCGGATGGCCATGGAGCTGACCTTTCTGCACTGGGGCTTTCATCCCTGGGGGATCTATGCCCTGATCGGCCTGGGGCTGGCCTTTTTCGGATTCACATCCGGTCTGCCGCTGTCCATCCGCAATGTGTTTTATCCGATTTTAAAAGACCGCATCTACGGCGGACTCGGCAATACCATCGACATTCTGGCCACCATTTCCTGCCTCTTTGGTGTGGCCACCTCCCTGGCCTTCGGTGTGCAGCAGGTAAACGCCGGCATGGCGCATTTATTCGGCATTCCCCAGAATGCCGTGGTGCAGGTGATATTGATCGCCGGCATCACCGCTCTGGCCACCTGGTCCGTGGTGCGCGGACTGGAAGGCGGCATCAAGCTGCTCAGCAACATCAACATCGGCCTGGCCATGCTGTTGATGCTGTTCGTTTTCATACTGGGGCCGACGCTGTTTGTGCTCAACGGTCTGGTCGAAAACGTCGGCAACTACATCCAGCATTTTTTCCAGCTGGGCTTCTGGAACG
>Ga0180430_10001401_pt1 | contig 23505 bp, 15 predicted proteins | sample SS_ome_9_FD_132999 | JGI IMG/M metagenome (GOLD analysis project Ga0180430, IMG submission 132999) | Hypersaline lake sediment archaeal communities from the Salton Sea, California, USA - SS_1_S_2 metaG | ecosystem: Environmental > Aquatic > Non-marine Saline and Alkaline > Hypersaline >... | reverse complement strand
GGAGGTCGTCTTCAGATAGAACCGATCGCTGCGCCTCAAGCTGTTTTTCTTCAACCAGTTCAACTCATATTCGTACCGAACGCCTCCCGTTTCTTGTCCGGACACATTTTGGAAAAACCATGTGCGGAATCATCGGAATCATCAACACGTCGGGCCAGAGGGTTTTTGAAGAGATCTACCGAGGCCTCCACGCCATCCAGCACCGCGGCCAGGATGCGACAGGGATTCTGACCTTCAGCAACCGCTTTCACCTCGTCAAGGGGCCGGGCCTCGTGCGCGATGTGTTCAAGAAACAGGAGCAGCAGATCCTCGAGGGAAGCATGGGCCTCGGCCACGTCCGCTATCCGACGGTGGGCAAGAGGAGCTGGGAGGACGCCCAGCCCTTCTGGTCGGGAACCCCTTACGGGATCGGCATCGCCCACAACGGCAACCTGTCGAACTTCTTCTTTCTCAAGGAGCATTTCCGCGACAACCACAACAGCCTGATCAATTCGGACTGCGACGTGGAAGGGCTGCTTGCCCTTCTCGGCGAGGAAATTCTGCGGCAGGGGAGCGGCGGGTCGCTCTCGGCGAAGGGGATCTTCCGGGCGATCAAAGGCGTTCTTCAGCGCGCCCAGGGCGCCTATTCGGTGGTGGGCATGATCGCCAACTACGGCATGTTCGCCTTCCGCGATCCTCACGGAATCCGGCCGATCGTCATGGGCTCGCGCGACGACGGCGCCGGGGGGCGGTCGCACTGCATCGCGTCGGAGAGCGTCGTTCTCGACCTCCTCGACTATCACGACACGCGCAATCTTCTGCCCGGCGAGGCGGTTATCATCGAGAACGACGGCACCGTTCACGAGGAGACCGTTCTTTCGAGGCTCCAGAGTCCGTGCATTTTCGAGTATGTCTATTTTGCGCGGCCAGACTCGTTCATCGAGGGGATCTCGGTCTACAAAACCCGCCAGCGGTGCGGAGAGCGCCTCGCCGAAAAATGGAAGAAGACGGGAATCAAGGCCGACGTGGTGATCCCCGTGCCCGAGTCGGCCACCACCGCGGCCGCCGCCCTGGCGAACCAGCTCGATCTTCCCTACAGGGAGGCGCTCGTCAAGAACAGGTACGTGGGACGGACATTCATCATGCCCCGGAACACGGCGCGTCAGGATACGGTCCGCCTCAAGCTCAACGCGATCCAGATCGAATTCGAGGGCAAGGACGTTCTTCTCGTCGATGATTCGATCGTGAGAGGCAACACGTCGCGGAGCATCATCGAGATGGCGCGGAAGGCGGGCGCCCGAAAGGTCTACATGGCCTCCTACTCGCCGCCCCTTCAAAATCCCTGCGTCTACGGGATCGACATGTCGACGAAGGGGGATTTCGTGGCCAAGGAGCGATCGGTCGAAGAGGTCGCTCGCGAGATCGGCGCCGATCATCTGGTCTACCAGGATCTCGACGATCTTCTCGCTGCGGCGAGCGACGGCAATGATCAGGTCGAACACTTCTGCTCAGCGTGCTTCACGGGGAGTTATCCCACGGGCGATGTCACTCCGCAAACACTGAGCGACATCGAGGCGGAACGCGAACGAGACTGCTGATCGTCCCCCCATCGCCGAAGGCGCTTTGCGGAAAGCTTCCCAGATTCCGCCCGGCGACTGCTTGCCGTAAGCTTCTTTTCTGAAGCAGGTTGAAAACACCGGCTGAAAAAACACGTTGACTCCCCTTTGTTTGGAGATAACATCAACGGTTGAGAAACAGCCCGAAACCCATCAAGCGGAATCGGCTGTCGAGGAGAAGCGGGCAACGGGACAAGTTATCGATTCGGAAAGCGAGATATGAAGAACACGATGCTGACGTTATTGAAATTCAAGTGCGACAACAAGGAATGCCAGTTTGAGTGTTTTGTGAACCAGAACAACAATGTGCTGACCCATTACAATGTGAATATGTCGGCGCTTCTCGACTGGCCCTGTCCCGACTGCAAGGAGGGACGCCTCAGGTACGCGGCCACAAACACCAAGTTCGAGTACACCCTCGTCAAGAAGGACAAGGCCAAGCAGGGTGGGGAAGAGGCGGTGTCCCAGGAAAAGACATCACCCTAGACGGGTCAGAGCAAAACAGAACGCCCCGGACGATCGGTAATCCGAAACGCCGGGGCGTTTTTATGTCTCAAGGGATCGAGTCCAAGGCCCGCCTCTGCGGGCGTGAACTTTTATGCCTCTTTCTCTTTGGCTTTCTTCCGGGTCTCCGTCGCCTTGTGGCGCAGGCGGAACTCGACCGACACGAAACCGAAGTCGATCTTGTCCACATATTCGCTCTTCTTGTAGACCGCGGGGTGGAGCGAGTAGATGATCTTGCGTCCCTGCCTCCGGTCGACGATCACTCCAGCCCTCTTGAGGATCGCAAGGTGGTGGGAGACCTTGGGCTGGTCGATCTTGAGCGCCTTGACCATGTCCGAAACGCAGAGCTCGCCCTTGAAGAGGAGCTCGAGAATTTTGAGACGATTGAGGTCGGACAGGGCCTTGAGTGACTTCGAGCACTTGTTGATAAATGAAAATTCAGACATATATACCGTTCCCTCTCATGCCACAGGAATCAAAGTAACCCTATACTCACCCTCTATCCTGAGTTTGAATAAACCGAGTCTTACTAGACCCCAAATCTTGTATGAGTCCCGAAAACGCTACTTCGCACAGAGGCCGGGGCTTCTGTCCAAAGATAGACGAATATTATACTTATCCCGGCAACACGATTAAAGGAAAATGTTTACGACAAAGAACTTTTTCGGAACCTTCCGCTTTTTTGTTTCCAAAGGGCGTGTTGGCGGCTTGTCGACCGCCACCGAGACGTAATTTTTAGAGAACACGAAGGCGAATCATCGCCTGGGAAGCCTTGCAAATTCGGGCTTTCACGAGGGACATTATATAAAAGAAAATAGAGGCCAACAACATAAGTTTTTGTTTATATAAAATATAATCAAATAAACAGAACTTTACATATGTTGGTCGATTACGTCTTTGGAGAGCTTTTTATTTCCAGATCCCGGGAATTTTTTTGGAGCAATAGGGGCATTGATCCTTCTTGATTCGATCTTCGATGATCTTGAAACCGATCCTTGATATGAGAGCTTTGGAGCAGCCGGGGCAGTGGGTGTGTTCGCCCTTGTGGCCCTCTACGTTTCCGATGTAGGGAAATTTCAACCCCCCCTTTCGGGCGATCTCATAAGCGTTTTCGAGCCGTTCGAGCGGTGTTCGCGCGATGTGCTTGATCTTGTAAGTCGGATGGAAACGGGTGAAATGGATCGGCACCGAGTCGCCGAGATTCTCGGCAACCCAATCGCAGAGCGCGGTGATCTCCTCGGACGAGTCGTTCCATGAGGGAATGAGAAGAACGACGATCTCGAACCAGATTTCCGATTCCTTGAGAATCTTGAGCGTCTCGAGCACAGGCGCCAGAGTGCCGCTGCAGAGCTCGCGGTAAAATTTGTCGGTGAACGCCTTGAGGTCGATCTTGACCGCGTCGAGAACCTTGACGAGTTCGCCGAGCGGCTCGGGCCGAATGTAGCCGTTGGAGACCATCACGCTCTTGATCCCCGCCGCGCGCGCCGCGACGGCACAGTCGACCATATACTCGTAAAAAATCACCGGCTCGCTGTAGGTGAACGCAATGCTCGCACAGCGGCGGCTCTTGGCGATCCGCGCCACGTCGTCGGGCGTCCGCCGCAGGGAGCGCACCTGTTCGGGCCTGAACTGGGAGATCTCCCAGTTCTGGCAGAACTTGCACTCGATGTTGCATCCCGCCGTGGCGATCGAATAGGTGCGCGTGCCGGGCAAAAAGTGAAAGACCGGCTTCTTTTCCACCGGATCGATGCCCTCGGCGCAGATGTTGGAGTGGACCAGCGTGTAATAGGTTCCCCCCCGGTTTTCGCGCACCCCGCAGTAGCCCCGTTCGCGATCGGCCACCACGCATTCTCTCGGGCAGAGGCGGCAGACGATTCTCAGGTCCTCTTGCTTTTCGTAGTAGCGGGCCTCCACGGGGGCGTGCTCATCGGGCACCGGGCCGGAGGCCGGCCGAGCGCCGGGCGCGCTCCACGCCCGCCCTGCGCCGGCGCAAGAGGCGCAGGTCAGTGCGGTCTGTTTGAGAAAATCCCGTCTCGTCGGCACGGCTTTGTTCCTCTTAATTTACAGAGAGACGATCTCGATCTTGTCGAGCCGCGCCTCGCCCAGGCCGCGGGCGGCGGCGGTCTCGATCCAGCGGGGCGCCCTCTTGTCCTCGGTGAGGGACGGAAGCCCTTCGGTCTTTCGTTTTGCCTCGATGATCTCCCGCGCCACCGCATCGAGCGCCACGGGATCGCAGGCCGCCAGAAAGATCCCCGCCTTCCAGCAATATTGCGGCATCAGGGCGGGGCCCCCGTGATACTGGCTGACGAATCCGTCGCAGAGCGTGAGGCGCAGCACACGCCGCACCGGCGCGCTGTCGGCAATGTCGGCCACGTAGGGATCGCAGTTGTTGTCGTGATACTTGTTGGGATTGTGGATCAGACCGTAGAGGTTCTTGAGTCCCGCCGAGATCCCGGCAAGGTTGTGGTCCTTGAGAACGCCAAAGTTGATCAACGCGTCGATCTCGTCGACCACCACCCGGCTGAAGCAGGAACCGATCGACTTGTGAAGGTGCGGGGTGCGCTCGTATCCAGAAGTGTCGTTGCCCACGAAGTAGGGGCCCGTGCCGAGGCTGAGGCGGAATCCCGCCTCGCGCAGCTCGCGCTCCGACCGCTCGAAGACGATGATGTCGTCGGCCTTGGTCCCGGCCTCGATGAGCGCCTCCACCAGGGCGTGCACCAGGGGCGGCTGGGGCGAAAGCCCCCGCCCGGCGAGACAGTTGAGCTTGATGCCCACCCTCTGACCGGGCGCGAAAAGCGCGCCGAGCGCGTCCTTCAGGCCCGCTCGGCCGGTCAGCGCCGACAGCGTCTCTTTCAGAACGCCCCGCGCACCGCGGCGCGCCGCCTCTTCGGTCCCGCCGAGGCGCCCCCGTTCGTCGAGAAGCTCCGGCCTTTCGAGACGGACCACTCTGCTCGATGGGGGGGGCTTGGGCGACGGCTGTGACTGTTCGTCGCTGCAGCCGCACTCGAGGGGGCCGAACGCGGCGCCGGCAAGAGTGAGTCCCGCGGTCCGGCCGAGAAACTCTCTGCGATCACAAGGGGATTCGGTCATCGGTCCTTCTCGCCGCCGCGACCTTCCAGCTCGCCGCCGCGACCTTCCAGCTCGCCGAAGACCTGGGCCGCGTAGCGCTCGATCTTTGTTTTCTCGTCCTTCCACGCGTCCTTGGGCAGCCCGGCCTTGGCGCAGGTGTGCTCCAGGAATTCAATTCTGCTCCAACCGTACTCGGGCGCCACCTGGGGGAGGAGCGTTCCCCGGTTGAAGCCGCGCGAGACGATCAGTCCGTCGCGGCCGACCTTGATCTCCTCGGGATCGTCGACCTCGACGACGGGGCTCAGCACGGAAATCTCGATGTCGATCCGCGGAATCTCCTCGATTCTGACCTCTGGAAAGCGGGGATCGTGGATCGCGGCATTGATCGCGTTCTGGATCACCGTCTTGTAGAGGGGGCCCCGTCCGGTGAGATAACCGATGCAGCCGCGCAGCCGCCCGTCGATCTTGAGAGTCACGAAGGCGCCCAGGTCCTCTTCGAGCCCCGGCGTGATCGCAAAGCCGGAGAGATCTTTTGGCGCCGCGCCCGTCTCGATCTGGCTTTCGATCGAACGGCGCGCCAGCTCGAGAAGGGTTGCCTGCTCTGCGTCGGTCAGTTCCGCCGGCATCGGCTTTTTCGTCTCACCGCCGAGGTCGCCGGTCACCGCGATCGACAGGTAGGAACAGGACATGGAATAGTCACCCGTCTTTTCACCCGACGTTGTGTAGAAGAGCTCCCGCGCTCCGTATCCCTTCTTGCGCGCCATTGTGAGCAGGAGCGCGATCGGATTGCGGCCGCAGATCGTCGCTCCCGTGTCGGCCACATAGCGCCTGAAGCCCTCGGCGTCGAGCGCCACGATGCGGTCGACGGCGCCGTGGTCGAGCTTGGAGATATTTTCGGGGATCTCCCTGTCGAAGGGCACATACCCGTAACCTTCGCCGTAATGGGTGAAGTCGGACGAGACGACCACCACCGTTTCATCGTTCCAGTAGGGGAGCAGTACGTCGGCCATGGCACCGAGGGCGTCGGCGTCGACGTGGCTGACGAGGAGCGGGATGATGGAAAAGCCCTCGCCCAGAACGCGCTGGAGAAAGGGAAGCTGGATCTCGAGAGAGTGTTCGCTGCGATGGGCGCCCGGCACGCAGGAAAAATGCTCGTCGCCCACGATCTCGTCGCACGCGGCCCGGTCGACGGGGATCAGTCCGAGGGGAGTTTCATAATGGGTCACGTCGAGAATCGACGCACCCTTGAAGGGATGGCGGTGGCTGAGCGCCAGGAGCATCACCCTTTTGACGCGTTCGGCGTCGAGCGTCTTGAAACCGACGGCGGCAGTGGCGCCCGAGTAGACGAGCCCTGCGTGGGGGCTGATCAGTGCGCGCACCGGTTTGTCGACGGCGGCCATTTTCGCACCGTCGAGAAATCGATCGATCTGGTTCGTGAGCGCCGGCTCCGTTCCCTCGTACCAGCTTCCGGCAAAAACAGCCTTGCGCACCTTCTGGACTGCGGGGCTCTGTTCATCGGTTGGCATGTCGCACCTCGTATCGATTTCGGCTGGATGGTTCTGGTCGACGCCTGGGGTGTCGCCCTTGGTGTCGACACACGCGGGGGGGAGAAGTAGTGCGAGCAATAAGAAGACCAGGATCATCGAAACCTCCTGTTGGAAAGCCACGGCTCTGTCCGGCCGGTCAGGATCTTTTTATTTTACCGCATATGATTTTACGAGTAAGTAAAAAGGTGACCCAGAGAGGGTTTGTAATCCGATTTCGATCGAGCGTCTTCGAAAATTGATCCCGCGTCTCCCGATCGGCGAGTTCTCAACAAGTGCGATTCATGTTATATCGTGGAAGGGACCTGGTAAATCCTCGAAAACTGGAGCGAACTCGATGCGTGTCACATCAGAGACGAAACAACACCGGCTCGAATATCCGTGCCCGCTTCCGAGGAGATCGATGAGACACTGCCGGCGCGTACCCGGGGAGCTGATTCAGGCCTTCTGCGTCTTGTTCGTGCTCGTCCTCGTTTCAACAACGGTCTCCTGCTACGCGCGGTCTTCCATGGGTTGGGCCGAGGCGTCCCCTAGAAAGAACGAGACCGAACCGAAAGCATCCAAAACGTATCGTTCGCCAGTTGAGGCGCGGCTCGAAAAACGCCGAGCACTCGAGGACGAAGTCGAGAGGACCCGCGATCCCGCGTTAGCCCTCGAATATTTGAAAAGCGGAGGCGGATCGGGGGAAGCAAACGTACAGCGCATTTTGATTGAAGAGACCGAAGCCCGAGAGGGGGAGCTCGGCCTGAAATGTCTCCTGGACGAGGACTGGGCGGCGGATTCGAGATGGTCTTCGTTCCGGTTTATGATCAAAAAGCGCCTTTCGTCCCTCGCTATCGAGCGGGCCAAATCCGAAAACACCATCGCCGCTTTCGAGAGGTTTTTTGATGAGGTTCTGGGTAACGACGCCGCCTCGGAAGACTGCAAGGAAGCCAGCGCGGCCCTGGAGGAGTTGCACTGGTCCGAGACAACAAGAAAGGCGACCCTTGAGTCATACTTGTCGTACTCGAGAAATTACAGCAGAGATCCTTCCCGCCGCGTGGCCGAGGCCCGCGATGCTCGCGTGGCCGAAGCCCGCGATGCCGTGCGCCGGTTCCGATTGGAAGCGGCTCTCGAGCAGGATTCTCCGACCGCCTTGCTGCGATTCTTGATCGAATACCCCGACTGCGACGAGGCGGCACAGGTTCTCGGCGAGTACGAAGCGCGGCGCGATCGCCTCTTGGCGACGAGCGACATGCCACCGAGGCTTCGCGAGCGGTGCAAGTGGCTTCACTGCTCCAATCCTGTGACCAGAGGCAAGACCGCGCAAGATCTGGGAGACAGGACGGAGATGATACCCCTGCTCGCCGGGCTCTCACAGGACAAGGCGTCGCTCCGGTGGGCGACGAATCCGTTCGATCCGGGCACTCCCACATCGCCCCGCGAAGTGGCTGCGATGGTTCTCGGACGCAACGGTGGCGCGGCAGTGCCCTATCTTCTCGAAATGCTCGAGGACACGTCCTGGGGTGATCCGCATACGTTCTTCGTGTACTGCGCGCTCGGGTATACGGGGGTGGCAGACGCGGTCCCCCCGTTGATCGAGGGGGTGCCTTCCCACGGTGCCGTCGAGGGACTGGCGCGATTGGCGTGGAACGGCCCGCCGCCCGGAACGCGCGAAACTCTCGTCGATGTCCTCTCGCGCTGCTTGTGGAGTGACGACGCCGTGCGGGGGCTCAAATCTCTCGGGGGCGAAAAAGCGGGTTCGGCTTTTCTTGCCGCACTGAAAGCCGACCTCGCGGGCGATAATTTGGAGGAGATCGTCACCGCCATCGGGGAACTGCGCGTCACTGCAGCGGCAGACACGCTTCTCTCCCTGCTGGAGATCGACCGGATGGAACGAGGAGTCTACACGGACACGATCCTTCTGGCGCTCGCCCGCATCGGCGGACCGCGGGCCTACGACTTGCTTCACGAGCACATCTTCGAGAATCTTGGCCAAAGGGCGCGGCATGATGACGACATGGCGCGCGCTCTGGTCGAGATCGACGATCCGCGCGGAACCGCCGCGTTGCTCCGTATCATGGCGTCTCACAACCGGCCGTGGGACTATTGCCGTTATCTGGCCGAGCGCGGCGACGTGAGCGCAGTGCCGGAAATTCTGAAAATCTGGGAGGATTGTGGCGAACTCGTATCCGCGTACGACTACCCATTCGCGAAATGCCTGGAGCAGTTGACAGGTTGGGAAGGTCGGACCGCGACCGAATTCCGGGAGTGGTTCGAATCGCAGGAATTCGAATAAGTCGTCCAAGAGCAACGACGGACGGTATTTATCGAGTCTCCCTTTCGTTGCATTCGGCGCCTCGGTATCATGGCGCGAAACCGACCGTATCCGAGAAACCCAAGGAGGATTTGCAGATGAGTCATCGAAACCGACAGTGTGCGGAGAGCACCGCGTATTCACTCCTGATCGTCCTGGCCGGAGTGTTTTTTTTGACCCTGCCCGGCTGCGCCGACGAAGACGTGGTCGTCTACGTCGCCCTGGACGAGAACTTTTCCCGTCCTCTCATCGAGGAGTTCGAAAAAGAGAGCGGCCTCAAGGTGCGCGCCAAGTACGACCTGGAAGCCAACAAGACCGTCGGCCTCTACCGCAGCATCGTGGAGGAGATGGATACGGGCCGGCCGCGGTGCGATGTTTTTTGGAACAACGAGCTCATGCTCACGGCGCGCCTCAAGAAGCTGGGCGCCCTCCAGCCCTACACCTCTCCGAGCGCGGCGGACATTCCCGATGAGTTCAAGGATCCGGAAGGGTACTGGACCGGATTCGCCGCGCGGGCGCGCATCTTCATCGTGAACACCGACCTTCTTCCCGACAAGACGGCGTGGCCCACGTCGTACACCGACCTCGTCGATCCCAAGTGGAAGGCGAACTGCGGCCTGGCCAAGCCGCTCACCGGCACCACGGCCACGCACGGCACGATCCTCTTCCAGCTTCTCGGCGAAGAAGAGGCCAAGGCCTTCTTCGACAGCCTGCTCGCCAACGATCCCCGCCTCCTGCCCGGCAACGCCCACCTCATGCGCATGGTGCGCAAGGGGGAGTTCGCCTTCGGTTTCACCGACACCGACGATTTCAACGTGGCCCGCGTCGAGAAATTTCCCGTCGAAGCGATCTATCCCGATCAGGCCGAGGGCCAACCGGGCACGATCGTCATTCCCAATTCGGTGGCCATGATCAAGGACTGCCCCCATCCCGAGGCGGCGAAGAAGCTGATCGACTACATCCTCAGCACCGAGGTCGAGGAAAAGCTCGCCTTTGCCGACTCGGCCCAGATTCCGCTCCGGCCCGCCGTCAAGCGGCCCGACTACGTCAAGGTTCCGGGCAAGGATTTCCGCGCCATGGTTGTCGATTTCGAGAAAGCCGCCGACGAATACGAGAAGTGGCAAGAGTATTTCCGCGAAATATTCCTCAAGTGAGATCAGCGTTTCTACCTGATTTCCGGTTTTCGGTTGTCGACGCTCTTCGTTCTCCGGCAAAATAGAGGGTCCGGAACCGTCGTTGATTGGAACGCTCCCCTTAGAGGAAGGAAACAATGGAAGATCTCGTCTACCTCGACAATGCAGCCACGACCTATCCCAAGCCGCGCGAAGTGCTCGACTTCATGGTCAAGTTTTATCACGAGTTCGGTGTCAATCCCGGACGGTCGGGCTTCGACCTCGCCGCGCAGGCCGAGGAGATGCTGATCAACTGCCGGCGCCGCATGCAGGCCTTTTTCAACGGGAAGGGCGATTTCAACCGGCTCAATTTCTCGTACAACGCCACCGATGCGCTCAACACGATCATCTTCGGTCTGGTTCCCGACGGCAAGCACATCATCACCACCACGCTCGAGCACAACTCCGTGCTCCGCCCCGTCTATCACCTCGAGACCGAGCATGGCTGCCCGGTCGATCGCATCGAGTTCGACGGCCAGGGTTTTATCGATCCCGACGAGTTCAGAAAGAAGATCCGGAAGGACACGGCCCTCGTCATCGTCAACCACGGCTCGAACGTGATCGGCACCAAGCAGCCCATCGCCGAGATCGGCCGCATCTGCCGCGAGAAGGGGGTGACCTTCGCCATCGACGCCTCCCAGACGGCGGGTATGATTCCCATCGATATGGAAGAGATGTGCATCGACGCTCTCGCCTTCACCGGGCACAAGTCGCTCCTCGGTCCGACGGGGATCGGAGGGCTCTTCGTGCGCGAAGGTGTCGACATCAAGCCGTCGCGCTATGGCGGAACGGGCGTGCAGTCGGCGGTGCTCGGCCAGCCCGACCTCTTTCCCCACCGCCTCGAGTGCGGCACGGTCAATCTCGCCGGAGTGGCCGGTCTCTGGGCCGCCCAGGACTACATCGAGAATCGCGGAATGGACAAGATCTTCGAGCACGAGCACCGGCTCGCCTCGATCCTGCGCGAGGGGCTCGCCGCCATCGACGAGGTCGACCTTTACTGCGGCGATTCGATGGAGAACCATCTCCCCGTCTTCGCTTTCAACATCAAGGGGTACAAGGCCTTCGACGCGGGCGCGCTCCTCGACGTGGACTACAACATCGCCGTCCGCACCGGGCTCCACTGCGCGCCCCACGTGCACAGGGGGATCGGCACCTTCGACATGGGCGGATCGCTCCGGGCGTCGTGCGGCCCCTTCACGACGGAAGACGATGTGCGCCACTGCATCAAATCGGTGGAGCAGCTGGCCAAGGACAAGATCTTCGGTTAAAGAGCCAAAGAGGAGGCAAAAGAAATGACCCATCTCGCCGGACAAGTGGCCGTGGTGACCGGATCGGCCAGGGGAATCGGCAAGGCGATCGCCCAAAAGCTCGCCGCCGCCGGCGCCGACATCGTGATCTCCGACGTTCTCGAGGACGAAGCGGCGCAGACAGCCGACGAAATCCGCGCCACCGGTGTCAAGGCGATGGTCTACAGGGCCGACGTGTCACAAGCCGCCGACGCCGAGGGGCTCATGAACGCCGCCCTCGAAGAGATGGGCCGCCTCGACATCGTGGTCAACAACGCCGGCGTCACGCGCGACGGCCTCTTTCTCCGCATGAAGGACGACGACTGGGATCTCGTCCTCAACATCAACCTGCGCGGCACCATGCTCTGCTCGCGCTACGCGGCCAAGATCATGTTCAAGAAGCGCACGGGGCGCATCATCAACATCTCGTCGGTGATCGGCCTCATCGGCAACGCCGGCCAGGCCAACTATGCCGCATCGAAGGCGGGCGTCATCGGCCTGACGCGCACCCTCTCCAAGGAGCTCGGCCCCCGGGGGATCACGGTCAACGCCGTGGCGCCCGGCTTCATCGAAACGCCCATGACCGACAAGCTCCCCGACGACGTGAAAGCCGCTTATGTCAAGGGGATCCCCATGCAGCGCTTTGGTTTGCCCGAGGATGTGGCCGACACGGTTCTGTTTCTCGCCTCGCCGGCGGCGTCGTACATCAGCGGCCAGGTTCTGGCTGTCGATGGGGGGATGACGAGCCACTAAACATAGCCTTGGCGAGAGTCATTTCTTAGGATCAAGCTTGACCACCAGCGGAGGAATCGCCCCTTCGGCCGGAATCTTGACCGGTGCCGTTTTTGCCCGGAACCCATCTGCCAGAATGTGAACGTGGAAGCTCCCCGGCGCATACCCGCCGAGACTGTACTTTCCCGTGTGACTCGAAAGCTCGCCGCGTGCGATGAGCCCTCCGCTCACGGGCGGCCCAACCCACTGGTTACCGGGGCCCAGCACCGCAACACGGCAGCGCTTGACCGGTTTGCCGTCCTTGGTCTGCAGGGTGAGAACGATCTGTGGCCCCTTGTTCAGCGGGCTCACCACGGCCGCCGTCTTTCCCGCCTCAACCTTGACCGCCGGTTCGATGTTGCTCACACGGCCCGGGGCGCCGATCACCACGCGGTAGTCGCCCGGTTCGAGGGGCCCGATCTCGGCGCGGCCGGCGCTGTCGGTGAGGCAGAGCGCCTGGCGCGGCGTGGTGATGATGACTGCGCCCGATTTTTCGGCGCGCACCATGACTCCGGGGAGAGGTTTTCCACCCTCGTCGTTGACCGTGACGAGGAGGCTCCCGGCGGGGGTGAGGGGAATCTTGAGATTCTTCCGGGCCGAGCCCGCTTTGAGAATCAGTTTTTCGAGGTGACCCACGCCGGGCCGTCCAAGAGCGGCCACGTTGTACTCGCCGTTCTTGAGGCCCGGAAAGCTGAAGGCGCCGTCGTCACCGGTGACGAACGATCCAACCTGCGTACCGGTCACACCGGTCTTGTCCCGGGCCAGGAAGTAGGCGTAGACCGAGGCGCGCGCCTGCGGTTTGCCCGTGGCCTTGTCGACCACCGTGCCCGCGATCAGGCCGGCAGCCACGTCGAAATCGCGGCGCAACACACCCGCCTTGGGGTCTTTGGACGCCTCCGTGTTCGCCGAGGGCGGAACGCAGATCTTGGGATCGACAAAAACCGCCTTGCGGCTCAGCGGCTCGAGAACCTTGCCGTCGAGGAAAAAAAGATACCGGCCGGCGGGCAGGGCGCCGAAGGCGTAGTTTCCCGTCTTGTCGATCGCCGTGCGCCGGGCGATTTTCATGTCGGGCATCGATCCGACGATCGGTACGGCCACCACCCGTCCCGTGTCGACCTTTCCGCCGCCGCGGGTGATCGTCCCGAAGACACGGCACGCGGGCGTGGCGGCAAAGGAGACGGTGACCGCCGTGGTCTCGCCCTTCTTGACGGTGAGTGTTCTCGTTTCGCAATGAACGAGCGATCCCGATTGATCGAGCGCCTTGTCGAGCGAGACGCGCAGCGTCTTGCGGCCCGGCGAAAAGGGCGCGATGCTCACCTTTCCCTCGGCGCCGGTTCGGAAGGCGACGCTGCCGCCTTCGGCCGAGAGTCTCAGCTCACCGGCGATGGCCACCTCCACCAGGGCTCCCCCCTGCGGCTTGCCGTCGGGGCCGAGCACGGCCACGTCGAGCTGTCCGCCGCCGGCCGCCAGGATGATCTTTTGATCGCTGATCGACCCGCCCCCGGCGAGTGCGACCGGCCCATGCCTCCACACAAGGGGCGGCGCCTCGCGCGAGAGGTCGAGAAACCACGCTCCCGGCTCGAGGCCGCTGAGGCTGAAGGCGCCCTTTTTATCGGTCACCACCGCCTCTTCGGGCATCTGTTCGAAAAAACCGTCGGACCGCTTGAGCACGGGTGTCACGCGCACCCCGGCGAGAGGGTTTCCGTCCGGTTGAGCCTGCACCGTGCCGCTGATCAGGGTCGACTTTTCCAGAACCACGGCGAGAGGTGCGGCTTCCTGGCCCGGGCTGACCGTGATCTGGCGGACGGAAGCGGTTCTGTATCCGTCGGCGGAGATCGCCAGGTCCCAGACACCGGGGGCGAGTGTGTCGATCGAGAATCCGCCGTCGGCGCCGGTGCGCGCCTCGATCCGGCGGTGGTCGGAACCGACGGGCTTGAAAAGGACGCGGAAGGCGGCGATCGGCTTTCCGTTGTCGGCCGCCTTGACCGTTCCCTTCAGCGAACCGCCCGCAATGAGCAGGACGGTGAGCGATTCGCCGTCGGCGGCGACGCCGGTCACCGTTTTTTCGGGAAAGCCGGGCGCCTTGAAGGTCAGCGTCGACGACGACCCCTTGGGCACGGGGCTCAGGTGAAACTTGCCGTCAGCCTTGGTCTGTCCCGCGGCGCGAAAGGTCCCGGCGCCCGCCGTGGCCACGGCCGAGACGCGCACACCGGCCATCGGTTTGTGCGCGGCGTTCTGAACCGTCCCGGCGATCGCGCCCGAGAGACGCAGCCGGATATCGTTCACGCGCGGTGTGGGCCCACCTTCGGCGACCGAAATTTCCGCCGAGTAGCTCGTCAGGAATCCCTCGGCGCGCGCGGCCACGACAAAGGCGCCCACCGCTCGGTCGGCGCCGTCGGGGCCCGCGTTGCCCACGGTCAGCCGGTACGTTCCATCGAGGCCGGTGCGCGTGATCAGGCCCGCCTTGAGCTTGTCCCTCTCGGAGAGGGGAAGGTCTCCCCAGAAGGGCGCGCGGTCAGCCCCCGAGCTGCAGGGGAAGATCAGCGCCCCCGGCACGGGTGATCCTGCGGGATCGAGCACCGTCCCCGTCAATGTCGCCTGTGGCTGGAGCGTGAGGGTGATCGGCGTCTTCTCTCCCGCCTTGATGCGCACCGATTGCCTGATCGCGGGAGCCTCGGTCCGATAGAATGCGGTCAGCTCCGCCTCGAGGCCGGGCGGGAGGCGCTCGAAGAGAAAGGAACCGGTCTCGTCCGTATCGATCTTCCAGGTCCGTCGCGGCCCCCGGCTGTCGGTGGCGGCGAGCAGTACGAAGGCGCCCGCGCAGGGTGAATCGGCCCCGCTGATCACCATCCCCCGGATCGAGCCGCCCTTCGTGAAGGAGACCGTCACCTCTCTGCGGTCGGCGACGGTTTCGCCACCGGCGGCGGTTTCGCCATCGGCGACGGTTTCGCCATCGGCGACGCTGGCCCCATCGTCGGCTCCCGCCCCTTCCACCGGCTCCCGAACCGGTTCGGGAGGTTTTTCGAGCAGGGGGTGGAGAGCGGCCAGATCCTCTGCGAAGTAATAGTCGTGGTCCGTATCGAGGGCGAGCCTGTCGATTTCGAGATTGCGGAACCGAAAGCGCCCCTCGTCGTCGGTCGTGGCAACGATCAACCCTTTCGATCCCTCCTGGGGGCGGGCCTTGTCCCGGTTCCAGACGCGGATCTTGAGGCCCGCGATCGGCGCGCCCCCGCCGGCGTCGATCGCGATTCCGGCCAGCTCCCAGCCCGTCTCGAGGATTTCGTCGCTTTCCGCTCGATCCACATCGAGAATTTCCTTCTCCGTGGCCTGTTTACCGAGCCACCAGAAAAAGGCGATCAGGCTGAAGGTGATCACACAGATGACGAGCAGGACGTTGAGTTCACTTTTTTTCATGGTCGTTCTCCCGCGGGGCAACCGCTTGCCGGAGGATATGATAGGGGAAAATCCTCTCCGGAGGAAGCGGCGAACATCAATGATGACCGAGGTTTTTAGGGCGGATGGGGCCGAATCGTGCTTTCGGGCCGGAAAGCCCTTTACAGGGGATCTCCGGGGCATTAGATTGTGCCCGATTTGGGCCGACACGCCATAGTGGGCGCTTTTTATTGGGCAGCAGCTTTTGAGAGGAACGGACCATGACCACAAAAACGGACACTCAGCACCTGATCGAGCAGTGTGAGACTTTCGGGGCGCACAACTACCACCCGCTGCCCATCGTGATCGAGAAGGGTGAGGGAATCTGGGTCTGGGATGTGGAAGGCAAGAAGTACATGGACATGCTTTCCGCCTATTCGGCCCTCAATCAGGGGCACCGCCATCCGCGCATCATCGACGCGCTCAAGGATCAGGCCGACAAGCTGACCCTCGCGTCGCGCGCCTTCCACGTCGAGTCGATGGCGGCTTTTCTCGAGAAGGTGACCGCTCTGTGCGAGATGGAGATGGCCCTGCCCATGAACACCGGCGCCGAGGCTGTCGAGACCGCCGTCAAGATGGCGCGCAAGTGGGGTTATGAGAAAAAGGGTGTCGAGCGGGACCGCGCCGAGATCATCGTCTTCGAGAACAACTTCCACGGCCGGACCACGACGATCGTCGGTTTTTCGTCGGAAGAGTCGTACAAGGAAGGTTTCGGCCCCTTCGCGCCCGGTTTCCGGATTATCAAGTACGGCGATATCAAAGAGCTCGAGGCGGCGATCAGCAAGAACACGGTGGCCGTTCTCATGGAGCCGATCCAGGGCGAAGGGGGCATCCTCATTCCGCCCGCCGGGTATCTGGAAGAGACGCGCGCCCTCTGCGACAAGCACAATGTGCTCTTCATGCTCGACGAGATCCAGACCGGCCTGGCGCGCACGGGCAGGCTCTTCGCCTACCAGCATGAAAATCTCAAGCCCGACGTGCTCATCCTCGGCAAGGCGCTCGGCGGGGGGGTCATTCCCGTGTCGATGGTGCTTTCTTCGCGCGAGGTGATGGGTGTTTTCCGGCCGGGCGACCACGGCTCGACCTTCGGCGGATTTCCTCTCGCCTGCGCCGTCGGTTCCGCCTCGATCGATGTGCTCATCGACGAGAACCTCGCCGCCCGCTCCGACGAGCTCGGCGAGTACTTCATGACCTGCCTGCGCAACATGAACAGCCCCCACGTCAAGGAGGTGCGCGGCAAGGGACTGCTCATCGGCATGGAGATCAAGGAGTCGTCGGGCAAGGCGCGCCCTTACTGCGAGGCGCTCATGGCGCGGGGCCTTCTCTGCAAGGAGACCCACGATTCGGTGGTCCGCTTCGCGCCCCCGCTGATCATCACCAAGGAAGAGATCGATCAGGCCATGGAGCACATTGCCGAGGTAATGAAATAACAGTCAGTTAGAGCACATCAATACAAATTTATTTATCATTAAAGCCCCGCCTTTCGATTGCCGAAAAGGTAAAAAGAGAGATGGCGGAAAGCGTGGGAGTTTTGGCAGACCGCCAAAGTTGCTTCTGGCAACGGAGGAAACTCCGGAGCAGAAAAGGGGACGTTAGGAAAGGGAATTAGGAAACGGAATTCGGAAGCCGGCGCACTGGGGTGCGCCGGTTTCCTTTTTTGGTGCGCCCGCGATCCGGGCTTTTCTGGAAAGTATCGGCCTCTGCCTTCCGAGCCACCGGATTTGAAGCCGGCTCTCTGGCCGCCCTGAGTGATCTCGAAGAAGCGGTCCGCGCAGGGCGTGGATTTGGCGGCAGCTCATCGTCCGACAGGCGCTTCACTCTCGGCAGATGGGTACTCAGGTGGGTGGGGTGGGTTGAGAATCCCGTACCGAGTGGTTGCCGAATAACACACGCCGCGCCCGGCCCAAAAGGTCCGGACGCGGCGCATGTTCAGTGCGAGGCGAATCCTTACTCGACCCAGTAGTTGATGACCTGGTATTTCAGGCCGTTATCGGGTTGGTGCCAGTGGCAGAACAATCCCCATTTGAAGGCCTTGTGGAGATAATTCACTTCGTCGACAGAGCCGACGACCCCCATATAGCTCTTCTCGTTCTCGGTCGTCCAGCTCCAGGTGTGGCCGCCGCCGAAGCCGAAACGTCCGCCAATCTTGAAGACACCGGTGGATTTAGCACAGAAATCGAATGAGCCGCCTGTGTAAAGGGTGTGGCCGACCTCGGTCCACACGTTGATGCCACGATAGGCGAAACCGTCTGAGGGACCTGCGGCCCCCGCCAGTGAAGGATTGAAGAGGCCATTACCGCCCGTGGTGAGCTGCAGCATTTTCTGCTTGGTGGGGTAGGTGTAGGGTCTGCCGATGGTGTGCTTCAGGAGACTGGTGTCGACCTTGACCGCATCCTTTCCGACAGCCTCATTGTAGAAACCGACTCCGTGTATTCCCGTGAACGGAGTCCGGGGCACACTGACCTCGACGATCTTGTCGATGTTCTCCGGTGCGGGATCCTGGATCACGCGGTAACGGTAGATGTCGTAGGGCACGGACGTGCAGACGACCGTGTTATTCCTCCAGCCCGCACCGTACCCCTCGCTGCAGGTGACCATGGAGTTGGTGAATGTGGTCCTCTCCAGTTCGAAACCGAAATCGAGTTCGATGTCATAGCCCTGTCCGCCGACCTCGAATTCCGATCCGACAATGAGACCGGCCGTGAAGGTGAAATGGCGTTCGCCGCCCGAGCCGTGCCCACTCGATACGCCAAACTCTGTCAGGTTCGCATCCTTGTTCTGGCCGGGGCCGGTGATGCTCGGCGCGGCCGCCATCACCGCCAGGATGACCGGTTCGGTCAGGACGTACTCGTGTTCGACGAACTCGGCGGTCGTGCCGTCGACGTCGGTATTGACGGGGATCAGCCGCGGGTGGATGACATCCGAGTTTTCGCTGAAGTTCTTGAGCGGAATCTCCCTCAGAATCCGGATAGTGGGATCGGCGCCGGCGATACCCCAGATCGAGACCTTAGAGAATCCGCGCGCGACCACGGCGAGGTCCTGGCGGCGCGGTTCCTCGGAACCGGAGTAGGTAGAGGTGTAGTCGGGGCCGGTGAAGTCGCCGACTGCAAAGGCGTGATTGGCCAAGCTCCATTCCTGGACCCGCCCGGGGAGGTAGCAGTCGTCCAGCTCGAAAGGGGACGACCACGGATCGTGGTTTTTCCAGTCCGGGAAGACGAGGTTGTTCACGTGCACCTCGCAGGCGTAGTCTCCCTCGAAGTCCACCAGGTTGACGTGGGGCGTCATGACCAGCACCTGTGTCAAATTGCCTTCAACGTTGTACTCCATGAACGCGCTGTCCTGCTCGAGGCCGTAGGCGGTGTAGTCCAGCGAGACCAGCGAATAGAAAATTTGGTCTATGGAGCTGGGGAGGGGACACCCGGCGAAAACGATCTCGTCCATGCCGTCGGCATCGAGGTCGCCCATGGCCACGTCGCCGCACTCTGCCAGATAGCCCCCGGCCGTGATCGCACCCGCGTATTTCTCGGAGAACGTGGTTCCGTCGACATCGAGCACATAGCTGCTGCATCCGGCTAAAGCGCCCCAAGTGAATGTCTCGTTGACAACCACTCCCAGTTCGTCCTCCGGATCGTAGTCGATGTTGCCGCTGGCGATCTCCAGCATCAGCAGATCGCCCTGGTGCTGGGGATGGAAAGACCAGGCGGCCGATCTTATTAGCGCGGCCGGCTCGAAATAGTCGAGTACCTCCAGAAATCCTACGCCGGTAGCCGAATAGCCCAGGACGATCTCCTGGTCTCCGTCGCCGTTGACATCGGCAGAGGCGATGCTCAGGTGTTCGACCTTCCATGGAAGAACGGCGCAAAGCCCGGAGGTTCTCGCATAGCCATGGTCTTCGTCCTCGATGACCGTGTACCATAAGACATTATAGTCGTTGTGTACGTAAACCTGCTCCTCTCGACCGTCTCCGTCCAGATCAGCACCGATCCCGGCACGTTGCGTTTGCAGCCATTGATTTGAGCCTTTCTCAAGAGCCCAGGAATAATCGGACCCGCCAAAGGATGTCAAGAGCTCCGGGCTCTGGGGATTCGAATTCTCGAGATCCCACAGCGTAATGGGATCATGGCTTTTGGTGGTCTCCACACCGAGCACGACCAGCTCGCTGATCTTGTTCATCTCGAACTGCGGGCCGAGAGGCGAGTAGTTCTCGGGGATCGTGTTGCCGCCCTCGTCGAGCAGCGGCCCTTCGGTCGTGTCAATGCCGAGCGTTTCGAGTGTCTCCGTCACGGTGGGATCGGAGTAGACGCCGGGACTCTTACTGCCGCCACGGCTGCCGCCGCTGCCGCCTCCACACCCGCCCAGCAGGGCGGCCGCGATCAGCAGGGTTGCGATCCAGGAAAAATTCCGCGAGCACCTGCGCTCGCCCATCGTGGTTTCGATCGTCGTTTTCATGGCATTGTCTCCTTGCAGATGGTGAAAATAGGATTTTTTTGTCTCTCTACTCTCATCTGCGAGAAGCGTGGCTGAGGCACGACAAGAAAAATGGTTTCCCAAGGGATGAGTTGAGCAGGACGAGTCGTCCGGCCAAGAGAGGCGGCTTGACCCAACCGCTGAGGCAAAGCAGCCAGGCCTGCCGCCAAAATCGATCAGGTCAGTTCTCTCCCAGTGCCGACTTTCGGCCATAACTCTCTCTTTCACCGGAGCATGAAGTGACAAAATCCAATCGATATGTTATACTCTCTCCTCTTGATGGAATCGCGATCAGGGAGCAGTCCTCGAGCAGAGGGAGGTCGCTTTGACGGGATAGCGAACGGCTCTGCAACGGGAATGATACTTTTGAAGGAGGAGGGTTATGAAATTCGCCGCATGCCTGTTTTTTGTGATTCTTCTTTCCATCGGCGCCGGCGCCGCCGAGATTTTTGTTCCCGACGATCACGCCACGATTCAGGACGCGATCGGTGCCGCCGCTGGCGGGGACACGGTGATCGTCCGCCCGGGCGTCTACAAGGAGAATCTCGATTTTCTGGGAAAAGCGATTGTCGTCAAAAGCGAGAAGGGCGCGGCAGTCACCGCGATCGACGGCGATGCGGCCGGCGATGTGGTCGCTTTCAGATCGGGCGAGGGTGTCGACTCGGTGCTGGAGGGATTCACGGTGCGCAACGGCGCGGGACTCGTGGTCTGGATGCTGGATCCGCCCAATCAAACGCTCTACGGCGGCGGTGTTTTGTGCGAACAAACATCTCCCACGATCGTGGGAAATGTGATCGTCGAAAACTGGGGCAGCGGGATCCAGTGCTGGGCGGGAAGCCCCGCGATCACGGGCAACATCATCAAGGAAAACGAAAACTTCTGCGGCGCGGGCCTCGCCTGTTTCGACGCGGCGCCCCTGGTGACGAACAACATCATCCACGCCAACATCGCTTACTTCGGCGGGGGGGCGATCTGGTGCGCCGGACCACAGTGTACGCCCCAGATCACGAACAACACGATCTACGGCAACTCGGCCGTCGACTACGGCGGCGGCGTTTACTGCCACACCGACGCCTCGCCCGAACTGGCGAACTCGATCTTGTGGAACAATACAGCCGCCTCCGGTCTGGAGATCGCCCTGCTCAACTGGGCCTCACCGTCGAACCTCTCGGCCGATTATTCCAATGTCTCCGGAGGGATAGGGGGCGTCTATATCGGTTCAGGATGCACCTTGAACTGGGGCAGCAGCATGATCTCTCTTCCCCCGTCGTTTCAAGAGGCTTCGGCCGGTGATTTCCACCTGCGCTGGGATTCGGCCTGCCGCGACGCGGGGGACGCCGCCGCAGCCGGTCTTCCGGCTTTCGACATGGAAGGCGACCCGCGGACCGCTCTCGGCAGCGCCGACATGGGCGCTGACGAGTTCTACTACCACCTCTATCACGATGGCGCGGTAATCCCCGGCTCCACGATCGACATCAAGGTGGCGGGGTGGCCCGCCGCGCCGGTGGTCGTCGCGCTCGGCGCGGGGATCCGGCATCCACCCTACAGCACCCAGCACGGGGATTTTCATCTCCTCTGGCCGCTGCTCTGGCAGGGCGCGCTCGGCGCCGTGCCGTCGAGCGGCATCCTGGTTCATTCCGCCACCGTGCCGCTCGGTTGGAGCACGGGCGATGAATATCCGTTTCAGGCGCTGGTCGGCCCCTGGGGCGGACCGTACACTGAGCTCACGAATTTGATGGTTCTGCGCGTGGAGTGATCGCGACGCAGGTTTTTTAAGCACTTTTAATCGGGAGTCAGCCATGAAAGTCTCTGTTGTCGCGGCCGTCCTGTTATTTATGACCACAGGCGTGGTCCAAGCCGATGCGCCTCAACTCAATCCCCCCCTTCAGGTCTATGACGGCTCCGCGCCGCTCGAAGTCGAGATCATGTCGGCCTGCACCGTGGTCGACTGGAACAACGACGGTAAAAAAGACCTCGTCGTGAGCGCCTTCACGCAAGGATATGTGTACCTCTTTCTCAATCAGGGGACCGATCCCGATCCCGTGTTCAACGGGGGCTCGCGGATCGAATCGGGCGGAACGCCGATCACGACCAGCTATGGATGATGCATCGGCTCCGTTCCACGAGTAGTGGACTGGGACGAAGACGGACGGAAAGACCTGATCCTGGGCGAGCGCGACGGCTACATCCGCATCTATCTCAACACCAACACCGACGCCGATCCTGTTTTCAACGGCTACGACAATCTCCTCTTGAACGGCAACACCTACGATGTGGGCTACTCCTCGTCGCCCGACATCTGCGACTGGGACAACGACGGCAAAAAAGACCTGCTCGTGGGCGACGACAACGGCTATGTCTATCTGCTCATCAACACCGGCACGAATGGGGCCCCCCTTTTCACGACCGCCGTGCAGATCCAGAACGGCTTGAGCGCCCTCGACGTGGGATCGCGCGCCAGCCCCTTTGTGTTCGACTGGAACGGGGACGGCAAGAAGGATCTCCTCGTGGGCGAGACCTATGGAAACCTTCACTACTTCGAAAACATCGGCTCCGATGAAGCGCCGGTGTTCGACGGAACCACGACCCTCGAAACCTACGACGGCGTCGTGATCGACGTGGGACATTACTCCCGATTCGTGGTTTGCGACTGGAACAACGACGCGATCAACGACATCGTGTGCGGCTACTACGACACCTCTTCCAGCCCCACGGGCGGAGTGCGCGTCTTTCTGGGCGGCTATGACCTTTTCGCCGACCTCGCCGTCGTTTCCTTTTCAGGACCGGCGCAGGCCCTTCCGGGGCAGGAGATCGGCGATGACGTGGACCTGCGCATCGTGAATCAGGGGAACGTGCGCTGCACGTCGTTCGAGATTCAGTTCTATCTCTCCAGCGATGCCGACATCACGACCTCCGACGAACCCCTTGTCCTCGGCGAAGTCGATATCCCCTCACTCGAAGCGGGCGAAGAGATCGACGTGACGGCCAACGCCGGCATGGCGATTCCGGCGGACACGCCGATCGGCACGTACTACATCGGTCCTCTTGTCGATTACAAGGATGTGATCTCGGAATCGGACGAGAACAACAACGCCACCGCCCAGCAGATCTTGGTCGACGCGGTCGATCCGATCCCCGACATCAAGATCGACGGCAAGGACGGCACCGTGGTCGTCCAGCAGACCGCGGAGGTGAGTTTGACCGTGTCCCTGCTCGATGGCGAAATGCAGGGCGATCCCCAGGACTGGTGGGTCATCGCCAAGAAGGGCGGAAGCTACTACTCCTGGGTTTTCACCGTACCGTGGCACTGGGTGCCGGGCGTGTCGCGCACCTACGTGGGCCCGCTTTTCGATCTCGCCCCCTACGAGT
>Ga0180430_10001399_pt1 | contig 23530 bp, 11 predicted proteins | sample SS_ome_9_FD_132999 | JGI IMG/M metagenome (GOLD analysis project Ga0180430, IMG submission 132999) | Hypersaline lake sediment archaeal communities from the Salton Sea, California, USA - SS_1_S_2 metaG | ecosystem: Environmental > Aquatic > Non-marine Saline and Alkaline > Hypersaline >... | reverse complement strand
TCACAATATATTTCTTCTTCATAGCAGGCCTCCTTGCCTGGGTTATGTCTATCCCATCGGCAAAGAAACCCGCAATTGTCCATCAATTCACGATTGACAGAGCACTAGATGGCGGCGCTCGGTCTACCGGTATGCCCCCATTCTTCGGCGAATGCGCCGCCGGCGGGAAAGGGGGCAGGCGCCAGCATTTTGCTTCAGAGCCAGTGGGGTTGTTGAAGAATGCCTTTGATTCCTGGCGTTGGAGCCTGCAAGGCTCATATTCGACAGCCCGGGGCAGAGCGACCGGCCTGGGCCGGGAGCGTCGCCCTGGGTTTCCGAGCCATGTCATCCAAGCCCTGTATGGGCGCGACCGATCTCTTAGCCGCATGTTGCGCCCCCGTAGGGCTTGGCTGTAACACGATCGGCATACCCTCAGGTTGCCCGCGCTTGTCGGCGAGTTCCGCCGGCCCAGCCTGCGATCGCCAGTCCGATCACGCCGAGTACGGCCGCCGACGGGGTCGGCACCGGGGGCGACTCCTCGGGGATGCTAATCCTGTCGAGCATAGCGATTTGATCGTTGCCGCAGCTTGCGATCTTGTGCAGTCCAATATCGAAGAGCGACTCATCTGAAATCAGACTGACCGGAAATTCCCACGTCTGAATATACCATGTTTGCCAATTGCCTCCAGGGTCTTGCTCTTGTGTAGTCGTATGCTCGAGGTTCGCCCAGGCCACCGGCTGACCTCCCTGTGCGTAGGTGCGGAAATCCAGCCCCTCGGGTATTCCATGGTCGGCGGAGTAGGACCGCGGCCCGTCTACTCCAGCGACGTCATCGCTGTCAAGCAGCCTGACCAGCCAGCCTTCCAGGCTCGTGTCGCCCGCGCCGCCGGCGGCGTGAAACTCCATTGCGCTGTCGAAATAGCCTCTTCCGAGGCTGCGGTAGGCGCCGTCGGATTTCCTGGCCCAACCGTTGAGCAGTGCGAATTGCCTGACGCCTTCGGAGTCCTCGACTGTCACGAACATATCGCCCTGGCCGTACCATATCCTGTTGAGTTCGCGTCCGGTCAGGGGGTCCAGTCTTCCCGCAACCCGTATGAGGATGTTGTCGCCTTCTATCTTCAGCCCCAAAGCGCCCTCGTCGAAATGCCGGCCCGCCGGTCCTCCGGGACTGGGGACCTGCCCCACACTTGGGTAGGATACCCGCTGATCAGACAGCGTGAACATCACGTCGGGAACGTTGTTCACTCCGGAAGATCCCTCGGTGTACGCATGGTAGGAGGACTGTAGGCCGCTGACATTCTGTTCATATACGGACTCGAAGCCCATATCCGTGAAGTTCGCGGGCAGATCGGCTCCGGCTTCGGGCAGATCCCACGCCCAGACGACAGCCAGGCCGACGGCGATTGCGGTATAGACCGATTTTCTGAGCAACATTTCTCCACTCCTTAACTTCGACAGAGTCGTTGTATTCGTTGGACGGGGACGACGGAATAGCGTGCTTGGATTCTCATCAGCAATCCGAGAACCTCCACACAATCCTCCCTCGCGAGGGAACAAAGTCCCTACCTCCGCGAAGACCTCCAAGACGCAGTATTATAGCTCAATACGGCGATTCTGTCAAGGCAAAAGGGTGGTTGTCAAGGTGAAATAGAAAATACTCGCCGTTGTCGCCGTCGCCTTCATACTTCCGTGCTTTTCGTGTATTTCGTGGCAAAAAAATCGTTCGCCGTAACCATAGGTGCAATCCTTGTTTATCCGCGGCTAAGAAAGCCGTTGCCGCAGTGAGTTGTCGAATGCGAAGTTCCCATGTAAATTGCGGCGGGTCCCGCCGGTGGTGGCGAGCCCCGCCGCAATCAGTACGCTATCCTGCAATTGCGTATTATACGTCGAGATAAGTATCGGTCATGTCCGCTGCTGCATGCGTCGTCTGCGTCGTTTGCGGAACAGCACTATCATGGCTCCTGCGCCGAGTACGGACATGGTGGCCGGTTCGGGAGTTATCACTTCAGTTCCCAGAAGCCCGTAGTTGCCGATCATAATGTCGCCTGACTGGCCGATGCTCCTGGCGAAGACGAACACTTCCTTGCCGAGAAGATCGGGATGGTCGTTGAGCATCAGGAAGTTGCGGTTTCTCAAGAGCTCCGGAGGCAGATCGTTTTCAGTGCCCTGGAGCACGATGAAGAAATCGCTGTTGGGGCCGAGGGTCGCATCCATATTCGGAATGTCCATTACCTGCCCGCTCTCTCTGAGCCTGTTGAGCATCGGGGCGTTCAGGTCGCTGAGGCCCAGGTTCCTGCCTTCGACGACCGCCAGTGACATCTCATTGACCGAGGCCCAATCCGAAGCGAGTATGCGTATCCCGCGGGCCCTTACTGTTCCGCGCGGTCCCATGTCGAGCCCTGTGTCCGACGGGGCGGCCGCCGGGGTGCCGGTGACGATAGTGTGGCTCCAGTCATGGAAACTCAGGAGCGGAGCTGCGCTTATGGCCCCGCCGGGATGGATGACGTGGGCCGAGACGACCGACCAGTCCCAGACATCCTGCTCGAGGCCGACGTGAATTATCTCGGCACTGGGGATATCTCCGCTGTTGGGATCGCTCCAGATGTGCCGCAGGTTGTCCTTGTTGTCGCTGTCGACCGGGACGGTGGTGAAGGTGTTGAAGCGGTTGGGGCCGTTGTTGTCGTAGTGGAAGATCGGCGTGGGGTTGTTCGTGCCGGTGGTTTCCATTGTGAAGGCGTGAGTCGGCTGGCCTCCCACGTTCTGGTAGTCCCAGTTTATGCCGAGAGTCTTGAGCCCCAGCGGCTGGCCCGAGGCCATGTTGAGCCGGACGAATCCGTTGACGAAACGCATCCCCTGGGAGTGGTCGGCGGGATTGCGCCACTGGATGCCGCCTCCGCCTTCGGCCCAGTTGTTGGGATTCCCGGGATTGTACGCTGAGATGGTGATGTTGGCCGGGCCGGCGACTTCGGTGAAGTTGAGATCGTGGCCGTACATGTACCTGAAGGCGTCCAGTTCATCGTGGGACAGCACGTGGTTGTAGTCGCCGGGATTGATCCATGATCTCATCAACTCGTTGTTTTGATCGACGACGAGGGTGACCGGACCTCCGTTGGATCGCCAGTTCCTGTTGACCGGCTCGGCCTGGTCGGGGTGGGTCATGCCCAGGACGTGACCGAGTTCGTGAACGACGATGGAGCGCATATCGCCGAAGGGCTGGAATCCGTTGGCTCGCCCGTATGAATAGACCGCGCCGTCCGGCGTGGCGTTGGCGGTGTTCCATTGCTCGAACGCCAGGCGGACCTGGTCCTTGACTCGCGCATTGGGCCAGTTGGCGTCGAAGCTGGCGTCGAACGTGTAGGTCAGATTCGTCAGGTCCCACGTGGGGTAGTCGATCGGGTTAGTCGCCAGATCAGAGAAGCCCGTCGGATCAACTCCGGTAAACGTGGTGAAGCCTTTAACTTCCGGGGGAGCGATCGCCAAGACGCCCAGCGTAATGACCGCAATGATAAGGCTGGCGGTTATTCTCGCATCGACTTGTATTACAGCAGTTTGTGCTCGTGCGGTTTTCATTGTTGTTCTCCTTGGAGAGGTAGTCTGATTTGTTGGTTGTCCAAATGAAGCCGGGGCGGGCTTACCGGCCGTCACACCTGCGTTTTCTTCGCAGCAGCGCAAGTCCGCCGACGCACAGCAGCGACATCGTCGCCGGTTCGGGGGTCACCACGAACGCCTGGTCCAGAGAGACTGGGACTGTTCCCGGCGGCGTCCGCGGATCAAACAGTTCGGTCCACGTCGGGGGCGGGCCGCCGACGGCGGGGATGTCGCCGAATACCGAATCGTCGTTCCAGTGATCTCGGGAGGTCTTCCAGCCGAACCGCGTGTTGTTGTCGAGCGGGCGGGCCGTTACGTCGAGCCAGTAAATGACGCCTTCTTCCTGAGGGAACGCATTTGTGTCGGGTATGGTGAAGTTGTACTGAATCACCTGCGTGTCGAACCCGATGATCTCGTTTTGATTGGGATCGAAAAAGCCTTCTCTGGCCTGGGCCCACAGGCGATGGGTGAACTCGTCGGGCTCGAAGTCGCGTTGCCATAGAAGCTCCCCGGGGCGGGAGTGCTCGCCATTGACCGGGTCGGCGGGAATGTCGCGGTGGATGCTCAGGTGGAATTTGACCGCCCCGGGATCCTGGATCCCGCCTCCCGCGGGGCCTGAAATGGTGGGAAACTGATCGTCAAGCCACGATCCCCAGATGTGGATGCCGGTAATCGGACCGGTCTGGGTGCATCTGAAGTCATCGGCGATTACTTTGGGCCAGGTGGCCAGGACGTTCAGCCCGTTTTGCAGATCGGGCAACTGCGGACGGTGCATTTTGTACGGATCGCCGAGGTCCCAATCGGCCCAGGCGGGTGAGGCCACTGCAAGCGTCGCGGCAATAATCGTTATTAATCCTGCATATTTCATGATCTCGTCTCCTGTTGGTTTGTCTTCTGGTGAACTTCGCCTCGTGCATCGAGCGGCCGGGCGCGGGCCGGCATGGTCCTGCGCCGCACATGCTGCAGACGGGAGTATCTGCGTCGACGTCGGACCGTGCAGGCTGCGTCCCGGCCGCTTTTCCGGTCACTTACCGGAAAACCGATTGTTTCTGTTCATAGGCTCAACTCCTTTTCTCCCGCGCGGCTCCAGTTGCTCGCCTGGGTCCGTTGGGAATTCGATGAACGTGTTTCATGCTCGATGCTCATTGTTGACCGCCGATCCTTCGGACGGTCAAGGCGCTCGGACCCTTTGTGGGGGGCTGTCCGAGGCGCCGAGCGACCGGGCGGCTTGCTCAGGGCCGACCGGCCGCTGTAAATAGACGTTTGCGCCTCCGCGCCTGGCGGCGAACTCCAGATCCGAGCGACAGCCCGGACCCAGCGCCACCAGCCATCTGACCAGCGGCAACGCCGATACGCGGCTCAACAGCAACTCATCGTCGAGGGTCAGTTCGACGCCTACGAAGGCGATTGAAATCAGGTTCCGTCTTAGAATCTCAAGCGCCGCCGTTTCTGAAACGGCGATCCGAACTTGAAATCCAAGCAGCTCCACTGCCGCGGCGGTTTGGATCACGCCAAACTCCATTCCGTCGGCCACCAGAACCAATGCCTTGCTCGACGTCATTGTCGTTCTCCTTTACGACTCGTTGCACACGACGACATTTGCAATGTCTGGGCCAATGGAGGGACTTTTTTCGAGAGTTCACGCAAGTCGTATCCGGGCACAGCTTTGCACCGGCAGCTTCTTGTCCCGTGCGGACAACCCCGGATCGGGGCCTCGGGTCGAGGCGACACGCGCAAACCTCACGAACGGCTCATTAGCCCACTGCTTGCGGCGACTTGGGGATGTGGGGCGTAACGACACGTCACCGAGTCGTTTGGCCGCGAATTCCGTAGCGAATGCGGACGTGGCTGTCCCCTTTCTTCAGAGAATGTGCGTTCGACGGGAAAAGGGTGCAGGGGGGCTGTTGAAGAATGCCTTTGATTTCAGGCACTTGAGCCTGAAGGGCTCGCATTCGACAGCCCCGGGCAGAGCGACCGGCCCTGGCCGGGAGCGTCGCCCTGGGTTTCCAGGTCATGTCATCCAAGCCCTGTAGGGGCGTAACCGACCTCTTAGCTGCATGTTGCGCCCCTGTAGGGCTTGGCTGTAATACGACCGGCATACCCAGGGCGACGCTTGGGCCTCCGGCCTGCGCTCTGCCGTGCCTACGGCAGGCAGGCCCTGGGCTGTCGACTCCGAGCCTTTCAGGCTCTTATAACCAGGCGAAAGTACTCTTCAGCAGCCCCACAGGCGCCCTCCGCCCGGCGCTTCGCCCCAGGCTCCCAGCTTCGCTCTGCGAGCTGCGCAGGGCAGGCCGAGAGCCAGCCCCTTTTCCCTGACGCCATACCTTACGCCGATCCCCGCCAGACACGTACACGGCTAGCCCGGGGGACAGATCGACGATATGAAACTGAGCCCGCCCAGCGGCGGGTGACTGATACCCGTCGTCCCCTCGAAGTGTACGGCCCCCGCTTCGGTGCGCTGTCGATCAGCTAATGTCGAACTTGTGCATCATTCGCCAGAGAGTCTTTCTGCTGATCCCCAGGGCCTTGGCGGCTTGGGTGCGAACTCCTCCCGAGTATTCCAGAGCTTGTCTGACATGCTCACGAACCGCGTCAGTCAGAGGCGGAAACTCGCTTTCCGTGCTGTGCGGATCCCCCGCCAGGACGCTCTCGGGCAGATCGGCCAGTTCGATCGTCTCGCCGGTCCCCAGAACGTAGGCTCGCTGTATTACGTTGCCGAGTTCCCGCACGTTGCCCGGCCAGTTGTGCCTGCTCATCGCCGCCATCGCCTCCGGTGAGATTCCCCTGGCGTGCATACCCAGAAGCATCGCCACCCTGCCAAGCATATGCCTGACCAGCAGGGGGATGTCCTGACGCCTGTTACGCAGCGGCTCGATCGACAGGCAGATCACGTTCAGACGGTAATACAGGTCGCTTCTGAACTTGCCGGCCTCCACGGCCTGGGCCAGGTCCAGGTTAGTCGCCGCGATAACGCGCACGTCGATCGGAATCGCCCTGGCGCCCCCCACCGGTATGACGGCGCGCTGCTCAAGCACCCTGAGCAGCTTGCTTTGCAGCGAAGTGCTCATGTCGCCGACTTCGTCAAGGAGAATCGTCCCTCCATTGGCGGCCCGCAGGAATCCCATTGTCGCCTGCTGCGCCCCGGTAAATGCGCCCGCCTCGTGGCCGAACAATTCGCTCTCCAGCAACGATTCGTGGATCGCGGCGCAATTAACCCCTACAAACGGGCCGTCTCCTCGCTTGCTGGCCAGATGAATGCTCCGTGAAATCAGCTCCTTGCCGGTTCCCGACTCGCCCTGGATCACCACATTGACGTCATGCGACGCCAGGCTTGGAATATGGCGGCGCAACGCCTCAATGCACGGTGAACACCCGATTAGCGCCTCCTCCGGTCCGCAATGGGCGCCTTCCTTAATCATCCTGCTATCCTCTCGAATAGCCCGACACGGAACCAGAGCATAACTCCTTCCTGCAGCGGTCCGGAATCCGAGACAGAACCCTACAATATGGGGCGGAGTTCGAACTGTAACGCCACCCTGAACGGCTCTGATTTGTGCCTACTGGTACTTTCTATAATAATATACATCTCCATTCCGGAATATGGACTTTTTCAGGCGGAAAATATGCACCAGAAACGCAACGGTCTTGCCAGTCGGAGATTAACGCCGACAAAACTTCCGTATTCTCGTGGTTTTTCCTCAGTCAGTCCCCCATCGGCGTGACAACTCCTCGGGGACGGCCCGTCGCGAAAAAAGCCGTTGCCGTTGGCCTTGCGGCGACTATTATGGTTTCAGCACGTTGGGAGTTTTGCTATGGATGAATCTGAACGGCAGTGGCGGTGGATGATAGACGGCCTTCGCAGCGGCGATCCTGAGACTATCGAGCAGTTTGTCGCCAGGTACGGACATCTGCTCGAACGGGTGGCCGACAATAATATCGCCACGCAGATGGGGCGGCGGTTTGGGGGGGATGATGTTGTCCAGTCCGTCTGCCGGACCTTCCTGCGGCGGGTCGAAGTGGGGCAGTTCGAACTCGACGACAGCGAGAGTCTCTGGCGGCTGCTGTGTGCGATAACGCTGACCAAGGTCCGCGAAAAGGCGCGGTTTCATATGCGCAAGAAACGCTCCCTCGACCGGGAGGTCCGCGCCTCCGGCGGCGATGACGACGATCGCGGCGGGGGGATGTTCGACATGCCGGGCGGCGATCTTACCCCAAGCATCCAGATCGAATTCGCCGACACGTTCGAACATCTTATCTCACAGTTGGATGACGAAGAACGCATCGTTGTCGACATGAAGCTCCAGCAGAAGTCCAACGCCGAGACAGCAGAAAAACTCGGCAGCTCCGAACGAACGGTAAGACGCCTGCTGGCGAAACTTATGACGAAGTTTGAGGCGGCACTGGATTAGAAACGGCAACGGCTTTCCACCACGGATGGCACGGATAACACTGATGGTTACGGCCACGGCGACGACAGCGGAGACGGCATTTGACGGCGGATGAACACTGATTGTGCCAAGTGTACCGGCAATGGTGACCAGGGCAATGGTGGAGCGGGTTGTTCGGGTCTAGCTGTCGCCAATTGCCGCGCCGTTACGGAGTAAGGCATGATGTCGGAGTTTTCTTCAATTGACGAATCGGCGCGTCGGCGGTTTGAGGCCGCCTGGGCCGACGGTCAGCCCGGGGCGATCGAGGACTTTCTGCCCGCCGGCGGTGATCCGAAGTATCTCGCTACGCTCGAAGAACTTGTCTGCATCGAGTTGGAGTTCGCCTGGCGGGCCGGCGGCGCCGGTCCGCTCGTCGAAGAGTATCTTCAGCGGTTCGAGCGGCTTGACGATCCGGGCATCCTGCTGCGGCTGATCGAACAGGAGTCGGCGGTGCGGCATCGGTTCGCGGATGCTCCGTCGGTTGACGAGTATCGGCGGCGCTTCCCGGAGATTATCGTAACCGGCGGGGAACTGCCCACCGTCGCCCCGCGCGCGGGGGCCGGCGGTTCCGGAGATCGCCTGGCGCCGGGCGATGAGACTGAACGATATCGCGTCGAAGACGAGTTCGCACGCGGCGGATTCGGCGAGATCCTCACCGTCTTCGACAAGTCGCTGCGGCGCACGGTGGCCCTGAAGCAGTTGAGTTCGAAAACGATCGAGGCGTCGGAGTTCCGCAGGCGGTTTCTCAACGAGGCCCGCATCACCGCGTATCTCGAACACCCCGGCGTTGTGCCGGTCTACCAGCTCCACGAACCGCCCGGCCGCGAGCCGTACTACACCATGAAACTCGTGCGCGGCGATACGCTGGCCGACGCGATAGAACAGTTCCACGCGACAGAGCACTCGCCGTCCGATCAGCAGGTTCATCGCGCCCGGCTGCTGGGGGCGTATCTCACAGTCGCGCGGACAATGGCCTTCGCACACAGTCGCGGCGTGATCCATCGCGACCTGAAGCCGGCGAACATCGTCCTCGGCGAGTTTGGCGAGACGGTCGTTCTCGACTGGGGCCTGGCCAAGCGAACCGGCGGGGGCGCCGACGAACTGTCGGCGACGCCCGCCGGCCCGTCGCCCGAACCGTTCGAGATGACGCTCGACGTGACGCAGGCCGGCGACGTGATCGGAACGCCTGTCTACATGTCGCCCGAACAGGCCTCCGGCGCGACCGACACGATGGACCAGCGATGCGACGTCTACGCGATGGGGGCGATACTCTACGAACTGCTGACCGGAAAACGGCCCTACCGCGGGTCGAGCAGCCGGGAGGTCATCGAGAAGGTCATCGGAGCCGAACTCGCCGCCCCGCGGTCGGTGTCGCCGGCGATTCCCCGCCCGCTCGAGGCGATTTGCCTCAAGGCGATGGCGTCCGATCCCGACGACAGATACCCGTCGTGCGCCGAACTGGCCGACGACGTCGAGCGGTTCGGGGCCAACCAGCCGATCGGCGCCTACCGCGAATCGATCGGCGAGCGGTCGTCGCGCTGGATGCGCCGTCACCGCACCCTGGGCCTGGCGGCGATCGCGGGTCTGATTGTCGTCGCCGCGGTGGCGGTTGTCGCCGCGGTGATGATTAACCGCCAGAGGACCCGCGCGGTCGCCGCGGAAGCCAGGGCTGTGGCGTCGGAGTCCAAAGCCGTCGCCAGCGAAGCCGGGACCCGCAAGGCGCTTGAAGCGGCCCGGCGGTCGCTGTACGCAACGCGGATAGCCAACGCGCAGCACGAATGGGCCGCGGGATACTTGAGCAAGGCCGACGCGCTGCTGGACTCCTGCGACGAAGATCTTCGCCGATGGGAGTGGCGGTATCTCAAACGCTTGTGCAACTCGCACGTCATGGAAATACGCCCTCCCGGCCTGATGGTCCTGGCCGCGGCGTTCAGTCCCGACGGCGATAAAATCGCCACCGGAGGAAACGGAGGCCTGCACCTGTGGGACGCCGCGTCGGGCAAGTTGATATGGAAAGCGCCCCCTACGGGCGATGATGTGCGGAAAGTGCGCTTCAGCCTTGACGGTTCGCGAATCTACGCACTGGGCTCAAAGAAGATCAGCGCCTTCGACGCGAAATCCGGGAGGCAGTTCTGGTCGCTAGACGAGGCCCACGGGATGGTCTTCGGCTGGGCGGTCACGCCGGACGACAGGTACGTGATGCTGTTCAATCGCGAGCAGAAGTTGGTCACGATCGACGGTGAGTCCGGGCAGGTCGTCAACCGTTCGGTCAAGCTCGGCACGATCGTTTCGTCGATCGCCTACAGCGCCGGGGACAAGCGCATGGCGATGGGCTTCAACATGTACGGGGACGTGAACATCCACCAGTTGGGCTCATCGGTCAAACCGCGGAAGGTCCAGTCCGGCCAGCGCGACGTATACGATCTGGCGTTCAGCGCGGACGGATCGCTGCTGGCCTGCGCAGCGGGCAATCCCAACACGTCCGCCGGCACAGTCAGGATCTGGGACACGCGGACCGGCAAGGTCAACTGCGAGTCGGTCGGCAAGATCGACGTCGTTACGAAAGTCGCATTTTCGCCCACCGGCAAGCAGGTCGTCACCGTAGGATACAACCGCAAGCTGACGATCTGGTCCATGCGCTCGGGCAAGCTCGTCCCTGCACGCACGTTCCGAATTCGCGGAGGACGCGTCAACGACTTGTCGCTGGACAACACGAACAAACGCGCGATGACGGTGTCCGACGACGGCGCCGCCCGCGTGTGGGACCTCACGCGGGATCAGGAGCATCTGCAGTACGGCGTTAAGTGGCGGGACATGCGCGGGGCGGCGTTCGGCAGGGATTCGACCTGGTTCGTAGACGCCACCGGCGTTGCGCGATCGACGAGATCGCTGGAGTATCTCGGCGATCTCGTCCGCGGCGGGGCGACGTCCGCCGCCGGAGTCGCAGCTTCCCGAGACGGCACGAAATTCGCGATCGGGGCGTCCAACGGCATGATCGGAGTCTGGCGGATCGGCGAGTTCCCGGTCAAGGTCGACCTCGATCGCCAGACCGGCAGGGCGACTTCGCTGGCGTTCAGCCCCGACGGCGAGAAACTCTTGAGCGGATCCGACAGCGGACCGGAAGTTCGCCTGTGGGACATCGAGGCCGGCAAGACGATTCGAACCTTCGGAGCCGAAAACGGGACAACGCGAATCGTTTCCTTCAGCCCCGACGGCAAACGGGTGCTGGCGGTTCGGAAGATCACATCCGGACCGGGCAAGCTGCCGAGATACAAGCTGAGGGACTGGCGCACCGATGGTTCGTCAGCGGGCGACTGGAGCCTCGAACGCCATGAAATATACTCCTTTGCGTTCAGCCCGGACGCCAGGCTGCTGGCCACCGGCGATCGGATAGACGGACGCGTGGTCATATGGGACGCCGCGACCCGCGAGAAGATCACACAGGTCACGGGCCACGTCTCGGGCGCGTCGGCCATTGCATTCATGCCCGGTGGAAAGCGTATGATCACCGCCGGGGTCGATCGGTCGGTGAAGCTCTGGAACGCCGAAACCTGGACCGAAGTGCTCACGCTGGACGCCGGAGCCGAGATGGACACCCTGGCGATCAGCCCCGACGGCGCCACCATTGTTGTAGTCGATCACTACGCCCAGCGAGCCAGGATCTGGAACGCAGGCCAGCCCGGTCCGGTGAAGCTGGGCATGCCCTGGCGGAATGTGACTATGAAGGAGCTGTTTCCCAACATGCCCAGGGGGCCGGGCCTTCCGCCGGTTGAACTGCCCGGCGGCCAGCCGCGAGACCCGCACCGGCGGTATCGAAACATCACCGTTCCGGGTCAGAACAGAGGCGAGATCTACTCGCCGGCGACCCGGCCGGGCGTCCCCGGCCCGAACAGTTCGCCGGTGGGGTCAGCGCTCTGACCCACGCTAGAAGTACAGGCTGACATTGCTTCCGATCAGTTCGGGGTTATCCAGCAGGTGCTGGGCGGCTCTTCGCTGCAGGACGTGGGTGGGGATATGAGTTCGCTTGAGATGGTTGCGAACGAACCACGTCAGCCTGGTGGGCCTTCGGGTTGAGAATCTGGCGGCGATTCGGTTTCGGGTGATCTGAATGTTCCTGAGCGACGCCGCGGCGTAGTTCCTCATCGTTCTTGTGTTGTTCAGCAGGCTTGACAGATCAGTGTAAGCTTTGCGGTGAGCGGGGCTTGTGGTTCTGTATTGAGCCGCCGGCCATAGTCTCCGGGTGTACTGGCCGATGGAGTTGTCCAGCCGCACTATCTCGGCCCTGATGTTCGCCTCCTGCTGGTTGAGCACCGCCAGCGGGCGGCAGTTGGCGGCGTTCAGGCTGCCGGGCCGGAAGTCTACGCTGACGATACGAGGGCCGTAGGGCCCCCGAGGATACTCGCGCGGATTGCCGTTGTATCGCGCCACTGCTTCGGGAGTCGTGGTGCGGCTCGGGTTGCGGTTGGTGTCGCAGTAGGGGTTCCAGGGCGTCGAGCCGTCTACGGCGAAGGCGAAGCTCGCCAGGAAGTTGCCCACAAGAACGGCCGTCAAAATGTTCATTCGTGTCTTTGTCATGATCTTTTCCTTTCAGCTTGGGGTTTTCGATGTCGTCTCATCCATGTATTGCCGAAAGCGCCGCGCCTCGGACAGAGAATCGAAGAATAATCGCCGCGGACTCCCGCAGATTCACCGGATCGATGCGGTCGACAGACCGTAAACCTCTGCATTCGCGGTAAGAATCGCGGGAAGTTTGCGTTGTTCTTTGATAGGATATCCGTATGCGCCCTCGGCCCGATCGGGTCGCGGTGCGAACTCAGGAGAAATTAGACCATGACTAAGAGACTGCTTTGTCTTTCGGCAATTCTGCTGGCGACTGTTTCCGCGAGGGCCAGTGTTGTCGATCTGGCCAAATCCTCCGGCGTAAAAGGCGGGATCATCGTGCATCTCGGGTGCGGCGACGCGAAGGACACCGCCAAGCTGCTGCTGAATGACAAGTACCTCGTTCACGGGCTGGCGGTCGACGATGCGACTGTGTCCGCGGCCAGGAGGAGCATCCGGGCCGCCGGGCTGTACGGCAAGGTCTCGATCGCCAGGTGCAACCCCGCACGCCTGCCCTATGTCGATAATCTCATCAATCTGCTGATCGACTCCAGCGGCGGCAAGGTCGCCAGAGACGAGATCGTTCGCGTGCTCGTCCCCGGAGGCGTCGCCTTCATCGGCGACAAGAGAATCGTCAAGCCCTGGCCCAGTGACATCGACCAGTGGACTCACTTCCTCCACTCGCCGGACAACAACGCGGTGGCCAAAGACCGCAAGGCCGGCATGCCGCGGTCGATGCAGTGGGTCTGCGAGCCGCGATGGGGCAGGAGCCACGAAGAGATGGCCTCTATGTCCGCGGCTGTCACCTCCAACGGACGGATATTCTACATCGTGGACGAAGCGCCCCTGGCGTCGATCCGCTTCCTGAGCCGCTGGAGGCTCGTGGCGCGTGATGCGTTTAACGGCACGCTGTTGTGGAAAAAGCCGATCCCTCAATGGAACGATCACCTGCGACATTTTCGCTCCGGCCCGGCGCACCTGCCCCGCAGACTCGTCGCCGTCGGCGACACGGCCTACGCAACCCTCGGGCTGGCCAGCCCCGTCGTAGCAATGGACGGAGCCACGGGCGAGACGATCAAAGTATACGAAGGAACCGAGCACACCGAAGAGATCATAGTCGATCGCGGAGTGCTCTATCTGGCGGTCGGGACCTCCGAGGCCAAACGCCACGGCGGCGGGCTGGCCGAACGCAACGAACCGAAGCCCACCGACTTCCGCTTCATCACGGCGATGAACGTCGAGAACGGAAAGCAGCTTTGGAGGAAGGATTTCGAAAAGGGCATGGACCTCCTTCCGCTGAGTTTGACCGTTCGAGGGGCGAAGGTCTACTACCAGGACACGTACGGTGTCGGATGCCTCGACGCCAAGACCGGCAAGGAGAACTGGAAGACCGCCCGCCAGACCGTCGCCAGACGCATGGGCTTTTCGGGTCCGACGATTGTCGCCACTGACGACGTGCTGCTGTGCGCCGATCAGAACCCGGGCAAGAAGATCCCCGTCGCTACGGACAAGGGCATTGAATGGGGCGTTCACGGCTGGAGCATCGGCGGATTCGCACGCGGAGCGCAGTCCACGCTGATCGCCTATTCGACAGTCAACGGCCAGGAGCTCTGGAGGGCTCCGTGCAAGGAGGGCTACAACTCGCCGGTGGACGTCTTCGTCGTCGGCGACAAGGTCTGGACCGGACTTGGCTACCAGGGGATCGACATCAAGACCGGAAAAGTCGCCAAATCGATCAACATCAAGGGCGATCGCGTCGGCATGCCGCATCCGCGATGCTACCGCAACAAGGCGTCCGAGCGGTTCATATTCCTGGGCCGATCGGGCATCGAGCTGCTGAGCCTCGAAGAAGGCTGGCGGGGCAACAACAGTTGGATTCGCGGAACCTGCCAGTACGGCATCATCCCGGCCAACGGGATGCTCTACGCTCCGCCTGATGCGTGTGCCTGCTTCCTTACCGTCAAGTCGCCGGGATTCTTCGCGGCCACCGCCAAGCGAGACAAGTTCGCCAGCATGCCTGTTGACGACACGCCCCGGCTCGAAAAGGGCGCCGCCTACGACAAGGTTCCCGCATCGCCGCAGCCGCGGGCGGGCGACTGGCCTATGTATCGCGCCGATGCGGCCCGCAGCGGCGGCGGTCCGGCCCAACTGCCCGACGAACTGAACCGGAAATGGTCGGTCTCGCTCGGCGGCAGGATCACACAGCCGGTGATCGCCGGCGGCAAGCTGTTTGTCGCCACTACCGACACCCACACGCTGCACGCTCTTACCGCAGACGGCGGCAAGGAGATCTGGCGATACACAGCCGGCGGCAGGATCGACAGTTCGCCGACAATCTACAAGTCGACAGTCCTGTTCGGATGCGCCGACGGGCGGATCTACTGCCTGACCGCCGCCGACGGGAAGCTGGTATGGCGTTTTCGTGCGGCCCCGACCGAGCGGTTTGTCAGCGCTTATGGTCAGTTGGAGTCGCTCTGGCCGGTGCATGGCGCCGTCCTGGTGCAGAACGGCGTCATTTACGCCACCGCCGGCCGATCGACGTATCTTGACGGCGGGATCATGCTGTACTGCATCGATCCGGCCAGCGGCGAGCAACTGTCCAAGACGCTCCTTTATCACCTCGATCCGAAGACCGGCAAGCAGCTCACCAGGGAAAGCGGCTTCAATATGGACGGGACGACCTCCGACGTGCTCGTCGGCGACGGAGAGCTGGTTTATCTGAAGTACTTTGCATTCGACCGAAAGGGCGCCCGCACAGAGGAGATCAGCAATCATCTGTTCGCCATCGCCGGACTGATGGGCGAGGACTGGTTCGTTCGCTCCTACTGGGTTGTGGGCAAGGGGCGCCCCGGCGCCGGGTGGGGCGGATGGGCCAACGCCGCCAGGTCGAACGTCGCCGGGCGGATACTGAGCTTCAGCAAGGACAACATCTTCGGTTACGGGCGCAAGACAGTCTCCGGCGGCGCCGTCGGACACAAGGCCGACGCCTACCATCTGTTCAACATGAGCAGGAAGGCGCCGGCGCCGGTCGCAAAGCCGGCGCCCAAGGCCAAGCAACCGACCGCAAAGGGCAAGAACAATAAACCCGCAAGGAGACGCCGCAAACCGAGGCCCCGCCCGAAAAGCCCGCCGATCTGGTCGAACGACAAGTCGCTGATCGTCCGATCGATGGCCCTCGGCGGCGACAGGCTCGCGATAGCCGGCCCGGTCGATCTGGGCAAGAAGAAGACAGGGATACTCGCCTTCGAAAACGAGGCCGAAGCGGTGGCGGGATTCAAGGGCGCCAAGGGCGTTTATCTGCGAGTAATCTCGGCGGCTGACGGCAAAGAACTGACCGAAATCAAACTGCCCGCGATGCCCGCGTTCGACGGGATGTCGACCGCCGGCGGGAAGATCTACCTGGCTCTCAGGGACGGGTCGGTTGCATGTTTCGGCAAATAGATTCAAGGAAAAAACGACACCATGACTCGAAAACTCATCTGCCTGACAATCGTATTGTCTCTCGCCGCGTGCGCGCCGGGAGGCGTGCTGGAGTCGGCTGAATCCTCCGGCGTCAGCGGGGGTCTGGTGGTCCACGTGGGCTGCGGAGACGGCAAGGAAACCGTCGCCCTGCGAACCGGCGACGCCTTCATCGTCCAGGGCCTGGACACCGATCCGTCCAGCGCCGCGGCGACCAGGGCGCTGGCGTTGAAGCTCGGGTTGGCCGGCTCGGTGTCGGCCGACGTGTTCGACGGCAAGGCGCTTCCGTACACCGACAATCTCGTGAACCTCCTTGTTGTCAGCAATGCCTACGAGATCTCGACCGACGAGATGTTGCGGGCGCTGGCGCCCGGCGGCGTCGCAATATCAGGCGACAAGAAGATCACCAAGCCGCGGAAGAACATCGACGAATGGACTCACTATCTCCACAGTCCGGGCAACAACGCGGTGGCCGACGACACGGTTGTCGGCCCGCCGCGGCACATGCAGTGGCTCGGCGGACCGCGATGGACCCGAACGCACCACGGGCTCAACAGCATCTCGGCGGTAGTCACCGCAAAAGGGCGGCTCTTTTACATCGTCGATGAATCGACGGCGGCCAGCAACCTCGTTCCGGGCAAATGGACGATCGTCGCACGGGACGCATTCAGCGGCGTGAAGCTCTGGGCAAGCGGGATCAAGAACTGGGCTTCTCACCGCGGGCGCTTCCGATCCGGCCCGGCGCAGGTCACCCGCCTGCTGGTGGCGCGCGGGGATCGCGTTTACGCACCGCTTGGCTTGAGCGCGCCGATCTCGGAGCTTGACGCGATAACCGGCAAGACGCTGCGTACGTTCGCGAGCACCGCCGGGGCCGAAGAGATCGTCCTGGTCGGCGATACCTTGCTGGTCGTCAGGGGCGCCCCGGCGGCCGCTCACGCCGTGGGGCATCCGGCGTTCAAGACCGTGTTCAAGTTCCCAAACAACAAGACAGTCGTCGCCCTCGACCTGTCCGACGGCAAGGCCCGGTGGACCTGGACGGGCGCGATAATGACCGAGACGCTCGGTTCTGACGGGACGAATGCTTACGTCCAGGCCGGACAGGGCGTAGTCTGCCTCGACCTGAAGTCGGGCAAGGATATCTGGACCTACGGCGATGTCCCGGCAGGCAAGCCGACGGCCGCCAAACCCGCCAAGAAAAACGCCAATAAGAAACCCAAGCCGCGAAGACGCCGACCGGCCCGCTCGGGATACGGCAAGTACGTCCTGGTTGTCTCCGACGGCGTTGTGCTGTGCAACCTGGCCAAAGAGCTGACGGCGATTTCCGCCAGGACCGGAAAACGCCTCTGGGGATACAAAAAGGGCGCCGGCTTCCACGCTCCGATGGACGTGTTCGTAATCGACGGACTGGTGTGGACCGGATCTCATCCGCGCGACTCGATCGCGCCGCCGCCGATCGACGACTTCAGCGCTGCTCTCGACCTGAAAACCGGCAAGATCAAGAAGACCAATCAGATCATGGTCGATCTCCAGACCGCCGGGCACCATCACCGCTGCTATCGACAGAAGGCCACGACAAGCTACATCATCTCCGGCAAGCGCGGATTCGAGATGATGAACATCACCGGCGACAACCACTCGCGCAACAACTGGGTGCGCGGCACGTGCCAGTACGGAATGCTGCCGGCCAACGGTCTGACCTACGCCCCGAGCCACTCGTGCGGATGCTACATGGAGTCGAAGTTGTGGGGCTTCTGGGCCCTGGCGCCGACCCGACCGGCGGTTATCGCACGCAAACTCGCCGACGACAAACGCCTGGAAAAGGGCCCCGCGTTCGGAAAGGTCGCGGGCGCCGCGACCAGCGAGGAGGACTGGCCTCAATACAGGCATAACCCGCTTCGCAACAGCGTTGCAAAGACGATCGTGCCGACGGGATTGAACGGAGCCTGGAAGGCAAAGATCGGCGGCAAGCTCTCCCAGCCGGTCGTCGCCTCGGGCAAGGTGCTGGTCGCCGCAGTCGATGCGGGGGTTGTGTACGCGCTGGACGAAAAGACCGGCAAGACAGCCTGGAAATACGCCGTCGCCGGACGGGTCGATTCGCCGCCGGCGGTCTACAAGTCGATGGCGATCTTCGGCTGCGCCGACGGGCGGGTATACTGCCTGCGGCTGAGCGACGGGGCGCTGGTATGGCGTTTCCGCGCCGCACGCGCGGACGTCAAGAGCGTTGCGATCGAGCAGGTCGAATCGCTATGGCCGGTGCACGGCAGCGTTCTGATCTTCAACGACGTCGCCTATTGCGCCGCGGGACGATCGACCTGGCTCGACTCGGGGATCGACCTTTACGGACTTGATCCCGCGACAGGGCGGATTGTCTGCAAGTCGCACTACCAAAGCGACCACCCGAAGATCGGCGAGGGCAAGGACTCGGCCAAGCCCGAGCACAACTCGAGAGTTTCGCAGAACGTGACCGACTACAGGACCTACGGCGCCTCGGACAAGAGCGATTCGTTTTCGATGGCCGGCGGCTGCGTGCGCGACGTGCTGTGCAGCGACGGCAGAAACGTATTCATGCACCACGTGAAGTTCGACACGAAACTCGTCAGGCAGGACGACATGACCCGGCACCTGTTCTCGACTTCCGGCATGCTCGACGACACCGAGAACCATCGATCGCACTTTGTGCTCGGCACCGGCGACTTCAGCAAGGTCGGCGTGGCCTATTCGTGGGTCGTAAACGGCAATCGCCGCGAGAAGTCCGGCGTCCCGTTCGCGCTGATGATGGTCTACGACGACTACGGCGTATGGGGCGTAAAACGCCAGGGCGGCGGCGGGAAGTACAACCTGTTCCAAAGGCCCAACACGCCGTTCAGCGAAGATGAGAAGCCCAGGCCCGATTTCGGCGTGGCGAAAAAAGGTGCGCCGGCGCCCAAGGGTCCGACATGGACTGCGCCGCTTCCGGTCCGACCCCGCGCGATGGTCAAGTCCGGCGACAACCTGTTCCTTGGGACGATGCCGATTCAGACCCTGCCGGGCGATCCGTACGCCGCGTTTGAAGGGCGCCTCGGCGGCATGGTCACCGTCGTAAGCGCCAAGGACGGAAAGCAGATCGGCGAATACAAACTCCCCGCCCCATCTGTCTGGGACGGAATGTCGGCGGCCAACGGGAAACTGTTCGTAAGCACCGAAGACGGCGAGATCCACTGCCTGGGCGCCAGGTAGCGTCCTGCTGCTACGCCGCCGTCTGAACACTTTTAGAGATGGAGACGCCTTATGCGAAACAGATCAGCGATGTGGGTACTTGTGTTTGTTGCGTGCTTTACCTTTTCGACCGCCTCGGCGACTGCCGATCCTCGCAAGCCGATTGTCGGCAGGGACGTGGTGTTTGAGGAAGTCGGCGGCGTAGTCGCCGTCGAGGCCGAGCACTTCCAGGCCCAGACGCTCAACAAGGTCCGCAGTTGGTTCATCTTCACTCCCGACAGCCGGCCGGAAATTGAGCCCGACGGCGATCCGCCGCACCTGGCCGACGCCAGCGGCGGGGCGTACGTCGAGATACTGCCGGACACTCGCCGCAGCCACGGCGACAAGCTCATCAACGGTAAGAACTTCATCAACACGCCGGGCAAGATGGCGGTCCTGCACTACAGGGTCTATTTCAATACGCCGGGCAAGTACTACGTGTGGGCTCGGATATTCTCGACCAACAGCGAGGACAACGGGATGCACGTCGGCATCGACGGGGCCTGGCCGGCCAGCGGTCAGCGCATGCAGTGGATCGGAAAGCGGAAATGGGTCTGGGGCAGCAAGCAGCGGACCGCCAAGAAACACACCGGCGAGAAGCACAAGCTGTTTCTCGATGTCAAGAGACCCGGGCTGCACGCGATCTCGTTTTCGATGCGAGAGGACGGGACCGAGTTCGACAAGTGGATGATGATCCGAGAGAAGAAGGAGTCGGTGAACGGGCCGGGGCCGGCGACGCGAGTCAAGAAAGGCAGGCTGCCCAAGCCGTTCGCCGCGGTCAAGGGCTCGGCCAAACCGAATGCTCCGTCCGCCCCGGACAAGCCCAAGGCGGCGGTCGGCAAGCTGCCGGCCGGGTCGGTGATCGCAGACGCCGGGACGTTCGCGATCGGCGGATCGAACTACTATCTGGATCGCGGCAAGTGGCTGGCGGTTAATCCCGCTGAGCACAAGTCGGCTCGCGCCGAAGCCAGACTGTCGATACCGGCCGGGCAGTATCACGTGACTTTGTACGCGGTGGGGGAAAACGACGGCGAGAGCCGCTTCGAACTGCTTGTCGGCGCCAAGAGCATCGGTACTTTTGTCTGTCCGCTGGCCGGCGATACGTACGCGGAAGGCCCGAAGTTCACAAGGACCTGGCCGAAAGTGGCGGTGGATAAGAACGCAACGGTGGAGGTCCGCTCACAGGTCGCCTCGGCCGACGGCAAGGAATACAGCCGCGCCCGCGTGGCGAAGGTTACGTTCGTGCCGTCAGGCGCGAAGAATCCCGGCGTCTTGACGTTCGCCGCCGGGGAAACTGCGGCTAAACGCAAGGCGCCCGCGAAACCCGAACCGGTTTCCGGCGACCCGCTGTTTGGGCCTCGCAAGCCTGACGGCTCGGGCAAGGTGCTCGTCAGCGGGGAGTTGAGCCAGTGGCACAAGGTCACCCTTACGCTCGACGGCCCGTTCGCTCACGAACGCGACAACGCGCCGAACCCCTTCCTTGATTACCGCATGACAGTCGCGTTCAAACACGAATCCGGCTCGCCGAGCTACAAGATCCCCGGCTACTTCGCCGCCGACGGCGACGCGGCGAACACCTCCGCGGAATCCGGCGTCAAATGGCGAGCCCACCTGTCCCCCGACAAGCCGGGCAAGTGGTCCTACAACGTGTCGTTCGTCAAGGGCAAGCGGGTTGCGGTCAGCGAGGCGGTCGGGATTGCGATGAAGAAGTTCGACGGCAGGAGCGGTTCGTTCGTCGTCAAGCCGACCGACAAGACCGGGCGCGATCTGCGGGCTCGAGGACGCCTGCAATACGTGGGCAAGCATCACCTTCGGTTCGCCGGAAGCGGCGAATACTTCCTCAAGTGCGGCGCCGACGCTCCGGAAAACTTCCTGGCCTATCAGGACTTCGACGGGTCGTTCAAGACAGACGGTCACAAGGACAACCTCGTCAAATCGTGGAGGCCGCACGTAAAGGACTGGAGAAGAGGCGATCCGACCTGGGCCGGCGGCAAGGGCAAGGGGATCATCGGCGCGGTCAACTACCTGGCCTCCGAAGGCCTCAACGCGTTTTCGTTCATCACGATGAACATCGGCGGCGACGACAGAAACGTGTTTCCGTATCTCACGTACGGCGACCGGACGCACATCGACTGCTCGCGGCTGGATCAGTGGGAGATCGTATTCGCCCACGGCGAGCGGATGGGCATGCACCTTCACTTCAAGACGATGGAGACCGAAAACGAACTGCTGTTGGACCGCGGCGATCTCGGCCCGCAGCGAAAGCTTTATTATCGCGAACTGATCGCGCGGTTCTCGCACCACATGGCCTTGAACTGGAACCTCGGCGAGGAGATCAACAACGCTTCTCACGCTCAGAAGGTCGCCTGGGCCAATTACTTCCACACCCGCGATCCGTACCGCCACAACATCGTCATCCACAACATGGGCAATCCCCACTACGATCTGCTTGGCAAGGCCTCGGCGCTTACCGGGTTTTCGCTGCAGACCAACCGCCCGGACTTCAGCCAGGTGCACAAGCGCACGCTGGATTACGTCAAGCGTTCCGCGGCCGCCGGCAAACCGTGGGTCGTCGCCTGCGACGAGCCGGGCGACGCGTCCCACTCGCTGCGTCCTGACAACGACGCGGGATCCAGCCACGAAGACGGACGCAAGAACGCCCTGTGGGGCAACATCATGGCCGGCGGGGCCGGGCTGGAGTTCTACTTCGGATACAAGCACGCCCACTCGGATCTGACGTGCCAGGACTACCGCAGCCGCGACAGATTCTGGGACTACTGCCGGATCGCGCTGGAGTTTTTCAGGGAAAACAAGATCCCGTTCTGGGATATGACCAACGCCGACGGGCTTGCGGCGACGGGCCGGAGGAACTCGCGAAGCTACTGCCTGGCGAAGGCCGGCGAACTGTACCTGGTCTATCTGGCTTCAGGCGGATCAGCGAAACTGGACCTGAGCAAGGCCAGGGGATCGTTTACGGTCAAGTGGCATAATCCGCGCAAGGGCGGTAAGCTTCAGGCCGGGTCGGTGCGGAAGATTACCGGCGGAGCGACCGCCGACATAGGCTCACCGCCAAGCGACCCGAAGGAGGACTGGCTCGCCGTTATATCGAAGGAGTGATTCGCAATGAGTATGACAAGTCGCCAGCGCGTCGAGATCGCCCTGGAGCACAAAGAGCCCGACAGGGTCCCGCTGGACCTGACGATTGTGGCCGGGCCATATCACGAGCTGATCGAGTACCTGAACATCACCGACGACTTCTGGTGGGACGACTGGGCGCACGTGTTCCCGATTCCCGCGGTGCTCGATAAGCTCAATGTCGACGTGTTCCACATTCCCTACGGCATAACCGTTCCGGAGATGTGGGACAAGCACAGCGAGTTCTACAAGGATGAATGGGGATACACCAAGCAGCGGATCAGCGACGGACGCGGCGGCTTCCACTACCAGATGATCGATCATCCGCTGGCCGACGCCAAGAGCGTTGACGACATCATGGACTACGACTGGCCCGGCTTCGACGAACCGCGAATCGAAGGGCTCGAGAAATACGTCCGCCGGCTGTACGAGGAGACTGATTTCGCGCTGACGATGACGTTCGGCGGCAACATATTCGAGATATCGCACTATCTCCGCGGGATGGAGAACTTCTTCATCGACCTGATCGCCAACCCCGAGATGGCGTGTGCGGTGATGGACAAGATCCTGGAGATTCGCCTCCACCGCGACAAGCAGATCCTCCAGGCCGTCGGCAAGTACCTGACCTACTTCAGATTCCAGGGCGAGGACCTCGGCTCCCAGAGGAGCCCGCTTATCTCGCCCGAGACGTTCCGGGAGCTGGTCAAGCCCCGGCTGCAGACCGAGTGGCGCGCGGCGAAGGCCGAGTATCTGCTGCACAACCCGAAGGGCAAGATCTCGATCCACTCGTGCGGCGCTGTGTTCGACTTCATGGGCGACTTTATCGAGATGGGCGCCGACATGGTCAACCCGATCCAGCCGAACGCAGTCGGGATGGACACCGAACTGCTGAAGAAAACGTTCGGCGACAAACTCTGTTTCCATGGCGCGATCAACACCCAGGACGCACTGTCGAACGGCACGATCCTGGACATCGTCCAGGAAGTGAAGACCCGCATGGAGCACCTGGCGCCCGGCGGCGGATACATAATGTCGCCGTCGCACAACATCCAGTCCGGCGTCAAGCCCGAGAAGATAATCGCAATGTACGAGGCGGCGGTGGAGTTCGG
>Ga0180430_10001398_pt1 | contig 23538 bp, 27 predicted proteins | sample SS_ome_9_FD_132999 | JGI IMG/M metagenome (GOLD analysis project Ga0180430, IMG submission 132999) | Hypersaline lake sediment archaeal communities from the Salton Sea, California, USA - SS_1_S_2 metaG | ecosystem: Environmental > Aquatic > Non-marine Saline and Alkaline > Hypersaline >... | reverse complement strand
CGGAGGGCTCGAACATCGGCACGTTGGCGAACTTGGCGAAGTACCGGTTGTCCTGCTCGTTCTGGGAGGAGTGCATCTCCGGATCGTCGGCCGAGACCAGGACAAACCCACCGTTGACACCGGTGTAGGCGTGGGTCATGAACGGGTCGGCGGCGACATTGACACCGACATGTTTCATGGTAACCAGGGTGCGGGCGCCCCCGAGCGAGGCGCCGATTCCCACCTCATAGGCCACTTTTTCGTTGGGTGACCATTGGGCGTATATCTCACGGTGGCGCATGGCAACCGTTTCCAGGATTTCGGTCGAGGGTGTCCCGGGGTAGGCAGCGGCCATTTTGACGCCGGCTTCCCATGCCCCACGGGCGATCGCCTCGTTTCCTGAGAGGAGTTGTTTCATACCAATCTCGTTTCTCTGTTGCTGCTCAAATCAATTGCAGGGATGATAACCAGAGATCGGCAGAATATCAAGTGCGGTGACTGCTTACTCGTGTATAGGAAAGGTCTATTGCAGCAGATTCCACGCTGCCAGGGCAGACTGTATTCGAGCATTTGGTGTAGGATGAAGCATGCTCGCCAGCAATTCGCCGAATGGCGCACCAACCCCTAATGCATACTGGAAAGGCGTGCCGTTGATAACGGCCATCCGAAAGCTCTGCTCGTCCCGAATCTCAGGGTATGGCAAGCGGCCAACGTGGGCATAATACAGGAGCAATCCAAGATGATATAGATCAGAGAGCCGCGTCTGGTGACCGCCCGGTGCTAGCAGCTCAGGAGCAACATAAAGCAGAGTGCCGACATTCGAGAAAGCGACTGGCGGCGTCCAAGCAGAGAAGTCGCCTTTACTGAGCCCAAAGTCAGTTATCTTGAACGTCGCTCCCTTATTCTCAGGGCCGAAAAACACCAGACAATTCTTGATGTTTATGTCTCGATGGATGACTCTATGTTTGTGAATATGATGCAAGCCGAAGAGAAGCTGCTTGGCCATGGAGCGAACTGTGATATTGTCCAATCGTCCAATCGCGGGCAGCCAGCTCTCTATTGATCCCCAGGCTCGTTCGAGCACTATGTAAAAGAGACCGTTGTATACGAAGGCGTCATGAATAGACACGATGTTGGGATGACGCAGGCCGGAATACATGCGGTATTCGTTTGTCCATTCCTCGAACTTATGCTGAGGATCTCCCAGCGGTTTAAGCACCTTGAGCACCACTTCATTCTCGAACGAATCAGTGCCCTCATAAACAAGGGCGAATCCTCCGGAGTTAATCTGCCGACCAACTCGATAGTCGATCCCATCGGCGGCGGTTATGACAAGTCCAGGGTATGGATAAATTGCAACTACTCCTTTTCCGGAGGAATCATGTCATCGTGGCGCTGAACGTGATCACCTTCCGCAACAGGGGCAGCCTCCACCCGTCGGTCCCATAAACACGGACTTTCTGATCTCACCCTCCCTTATGATCCTCTGGTTTCCGGACTTCGCAGCCCAATCCTCGATTTCCTTGAGCACTTCTTTTCTCTCGGCTTCAGATAACTTCGTGAACCCCGTAAACACCTTGAAACTCTTTTCATTCATGGCTAACTCCTAAGTACCTATTATCTGCCACGACCACACACACTACAATCTGACAGGGTCATTGACACTGGTATCTGCCTACAGCCAGTGCACTCTCTCTGGTAGTGCCTAGCAGCCGCACGATAGCCAGTGTTCTTCTCCAACTGCGACAGATTGAATTCATGATCTATATCGTCCCTCACTCCTAGTTTCGCCGCAAGAACTCGAAACTCTTCCTCGTGCTTTCTAGGTCCGATTGAAGTTGAGTTGCCCAGTTCCGTTAACTGTCCTGCGAACTTGTAGTTTTGCTTCTTTGATTCGATGTACGAAACCCATTTGGCATCCCACGCAAATGCCGCTCCAAGAACTGTGAGAATTAATGAGAAGCATCCCACGATACCAGCGATCACTCCAAAAACCGCATTATACTCGCCGCCTTCATCGAAAGTGATCAAGACGTATCCTAGAACTACAGGCGTAAGAACTTCTAGCAGTATTTTAGCGTTTCTCCAAAATAGAAGACTCCGAGCACGAGTTTCCATTACGTAGCCGGTTCCGAATGCATGAAATGCTCTGTCGTGGCACTTTCTCCGACTGGAGGTTGAAATCGAACCAGACACGGGCGTTGCCTCCTTGACGCATCCAACATGACGTAAATGCACTGGCGTTCTCGCATCGGATTCCGCTCCCCGATGTTCTCACCAATGGACTAAATATATCAAATGTGGAGGCTTCAGTCAAGATGCGACCGGCAGCCAACCGCGGCTTGCCTGGGTTCCTGCCTACGCAGGAATGACGGAGAAAGGGGCAGGAATGACGGAATAGGGCTGGGATGACAGAGAGCGCAGGGATAACGGAAGGGGGCTGGGATGACGGAAAAGGGTAGTTCTTTGTAGGGCGTGACTGTCTTCAGTCTCGCCATCTTCCTGTCGAAACCTCGCTGCGCGACCCGCCTGACGGCGGGCAAGGGTTTCGACCTACAGAAGAGACCGTAGGGCGGGTCCGTCTTCGAACCCGCCATCTAAGATTCCACTCGAAACATTCTGGCCGGCGCGCCGTATCTAATCTTCACTACCCAACTATATCTATCCTGAAGGAGGTGATTAAACTGGCCAGAACGGTCAAGAAATTCCCCGACTGTGTGTTCAGAAAACCGCGCGGGGCCAAGAACGCACGAGCTGCGGGTGTCCGTTACAAGGCCATCCCGCCCGATGACTACGACGATATGTTCCACGACCCTCTCGCTCGCAAGGCTTACAAGGTCGCCCGTCGACTGGCCGTCAAGAAGGTCCCGATTGAGGTCATCGAGCGCAAGCTCGTCATCAACTATGGTCTGCGCCGTACCAAAGCCCGCGAGCTCGCCCGCTGGGCTATGCGATAGAGTTCGGGCGCTGTAGGGCGGGTCCGTCTTCGAACCCGCCATTTCACATCGATACTGGAGATTGCCGCGGCCCTGCGGGCCTCGCAATGACTCAATCGCGGCGCATCACTACCAAGTACCCTCGTGTTGTCGCTCTGCGGCAATGCGAAACGTCGGGCGCTCTGCACCCCAAGGACGCGGAGCGTCCAACACCAGGGTCCGCCGCGGAGCGACCGGACCAGGGACCAACTCATTAGGGCACGCCGCTTGAATCGCGCCGACATTCCTCGTATACTTCGGTATGCCACTCGACCGACATGAGTTCGACAAATGGGCGGGAAGTTACGATGAAGGCATCGCCGATAGCCTCCACCGGTTCCCCTTTATCGGTTACTACGACGCCCTGGCCGCAGTCAAGGCGGCAATTCGCCCGCATATGGGCATGCGAGTGCTCGATATCGGCATCGGCACTGGCCTGTTGTCCGAAGAACTGCACAAAGAGGGCTGCGTAATCCACGGCATCGACTTCTCGTTCAAGATGCTCGACAAAGCGATCCGCCGAGTCCCCTCCGCCAAACTGGAGCAGGTTGATATCAGCAAGGATCGACTCGGCCCGTTCAACGGTCAGAAGTTCGACGCCATCGTCTCGTCCTATGTCCTGCATCACCTCGAACCCAAGCACCAGGCTGAGTTCATCGCCACAGCCGTGAAAGAGAACCTCTCCCCCGGCGGACGGTTGGCCATTGCCGATATTGCATTCGAGAACCCGTTGCTGGGGATGTTGGCTCGCGAGAAATACGGCAGCCACTGGGACGACGATGAGCATTGTCCGGAGGCGACTTTCCTCATAGAGTCACTCGGCGACCAAGGAATCAAAGTCTACTCCCGCAAGATTAGCGAGTGTTGCATGCTGTTCGTGTGTAGTCTCTAGTAGGGTGGAGTCTCTGACTCCGCCATATCCCTTACCAAACGAAAGCAAGAGGCGGATTGGCGAGCAATCCACCCTACAGGACCCAATCGAGAAATCCCAGGGCAAGCCCTGGGGCACCCAAGCTAAATCACCGTCTTCACGGCCAGTGCGATTAGGATAAGACCACCGGCGAAACCGGCAGAACGCGAAAAACGCATTCCCAGAGCCCGGCCAAAAACCAGCCCAACAATCGTCATGATGGCTGCAACACCGCCAATCACGAGAGCAGGCGTGAGAATCTCGGTCCCGACCAGGGCGATCGAAAGACCGGCCGCGAGAGCATCAATCGAAGTAGCGAACATGAGGACGATCAGCGACATGCCCCGGGTGGGGTCACCCTTCCACTGCTCCTCCTCCGGCTTGAACTGCTCGTAGATAGCGCGGGCACCGATGCCAAAGAGGATGAGAGCGGCCAACCAGTATCCAGCCGAACCGATATACTTGGCAATGAACTCACCGGCGAGGTAGCCGACCACCGGCATACCGAACTGCATAAATCCAAAATGCCACGACAGGCGAAACACCTGCCATTTGTCGAAACCACCGGCCTTAATCCCAACCGCAACCGCCACCGCGAAGGCATCGAACGCCAACGCGAAGGCCAGTCCCATTATGTTTACCCAGTCGATCTGATTCTCTCCTGTCTTCTACCTCTCGACGACCCTCTCTGGTAGGGTGGAGTCTCTGACTCCGCCATCTTCCTGGCGTCTAAACCTTGCGTCGCAAGTCCGCTAACGCGGACCAGGGGTTTCGACCTACAGGGACTTCTTCTCAGTATTCTCTCAATGAGTCATTGCGAGCGAAGCGAAGCAATCTACAGTTCGATGTTAGAGATTGCCGCGGCCCTTCGGGCCTCGCAATGACTAGGCGGTACAAGCTACGAGCTTATGCCAGCGCATGAGGGCTAAAACGCACCACATTCTCAAGCGGTTCCCGGGCAACAACATATCGAGCGACAAAATAGCTCAAAAAGACCCAAAATCGAGGGAACTAATATCCCATCATGGAGTTTCAGAAAATACTTTACATTTTTGTGAAGTATTATATATTGGGCGACCTAAACGATAGATATTGGAGCAGTTAAGACCACGAAATGAGAATATCGGCCACAGAAGAATACGGACTACGCTGCCTCTTGCAGCTCGCCAGGCAGGGCATCGACGGACAGCTCTCGATTTCGGATATCGCCGAAGCCGAAGGGATCTCTGTCCCTTACGCCTCGAAACTTCTGGCCATGCTGCGCAAAGCCGGACTGGTAACGGCCGAACGCGGCCGCAAAGGCGGGTTCAGTATCAGCCGCGAGCCTTCGGAGATCGATCTCCACGAGGTGATCACTATCCTCGGCGGTCCGCTGATCGATCCCGACCATTGCACCAAGATGTCCGGCCAGCTGGATGTCTGTGTCCACGGCGGCAAATGCTCGGTGCATGATATTCTCGGCGGCCTTGCCGGATACGTGGCCAATTTCCTTGCCCAGACCTCACTTCAGGATCTTATCGATGGCGTCGTGCCGGATGCGGCCCCGCCACAGAAGATCATCAAGCTGGTCCATGGGGTGCCCAAGTCTCAGAAACAAGTTGGAATATAACGTAACTACTAAATAGAGGATATCAGCCAAAATGGCCGACACCAAACCACTGTTCGAATTCAAAGATGTACACGTCGAAGTTGAAGGCAAAGAAGTCGTCAAGGGCGTGTCGCTTAAAGTAATGCCGGGCGAGATACATGCCATCATGGGAAAGAATGGCTCCGGCAAATCTTCCCTCTCCAACGCTTTGATGGGTCACCCGGCCTATGAGATCACTCAAGGCAAGGCCTGGCTTAAGGGCGAAGACCTTCTGGAGATGGAAGCAGATGAGCGTTCCCGCTCCGGCCTCTTTCTTGCGTTCCAGTATCCGCTGGCGATTCCGGGCGTCACCGTCGCCAACTTCATGCGCGCGGCGCTGCAGTCACATCGTGGCAAAGATGCCGACATGACCGATTTCCGCAAACTGTTCAAGGCCGAGATGACCGACCTTGGAGTCGATCACTCTTTCGCGACCCGCTATCTCAACGACGGTTTCTCCGGTGGTGAGAAAAAGCGTATCGAGATCCTGCAGATGTCGATGCTGAATCCCAGCATGGCCCTGCTCGATGAGACCGATTCCGGTCTCGATATCGATGCCCTCAAGATCGTCTCGGAAGGCATCAATCGTTACCACAGCGATGACAACGGCATTCTCCTGGTCACCCACTACCAGCGTCTGCTCAACTACGTCAAGCCGGACCATGTCCATGTCATGATGGACGGCCGGTTGGTCAAGTCGGGCGGGCCGGAACTGGCACTCAAGCTGGAAGAATCCGGTTATGACTGGGTCGAAAACGAGACGGCCGAACCGACAGGAGCGTAAGCTATGTCCGATAAAATCAGACAGCAAAACGAGAACCTGAAGACTCTGAACGAGGATTACGCGACCAAGTACGGTTTCCGTGATCCGGTGGATTACTTCCACAAAGGAGCCCAGGGTGTCAACCACGAAGTGGTTGAGATGATCTCGAAGATGAAGAATGAGCCGCGCTGGATGGCTGACATTCGCCACGAAGCGCTGGACATATTCCTTTCCAAGCCGATGCCCAAGTGGGGCAATCAGGATCTGTTGGGTGAGATCGATTTTGAGAAGATCTTTTACTTCATGAAGCCGATCGAAAACCAGCAGACCAGCTGGGACGATGTCCCGGAGTATATCAAGAACACTTTCGACAAGCTGGGTATTCCCGAAGCTGAGAAGAACTTCCTCGGCGGCGTGTCGGCTCAGTACGAGTCGGAAGTTGTTTATCACTCGATGAAGGAAGAGCTCAAAGAGCAGGGTATTGTCTTTCTGGACATGGACTCCGGCCTTCGTGAGTTCCCTGACATCGTACAGAAGTACTTCGGCACCGTGATTCCCGCCATGGACAACAAGTTCTCCGCCTTGAACACGGCCGTTTGGTCGGGTGGATCGTTCATCTATGTCCCGCCGGGAATCGATGTCAAGATTCCGCTCCAGGCCTATTTCCGCATCAACGCCGAGAATATGGGTCAGTTTGAGCGCACGCTGATTATCGCCGACAAGGGCGCCCGCGTGCATTATATCGAGGGCTGCACCGCACCGGTCTACTCGACCGATTCGCTGCACTCGGCAGTGGTTGAGGTGATCGCGCTCGATGATGCCTACATTCGCTACACCACTATCCAGAACTGGGCGCGGAATATCTTCAACCTCGTGACCAAGCGCGCTTCGGCTTACAAGAACGGCACAGTAGAGTGGGTCGATGGCAACCTCGGTTCTCGTCTGACCATGAAATACCCCTGCATCCAGCTTCTGGGGGAAGGCGCCAGAGGCGAAATCCTCTCGGTGGCTTTTGCCGGCGTATCGCAGCATCAGGATGCCGGCGCCAAGGTGATTCACGCCGCTCCTAATACCAGTTCGCGGATCACTTCCAAGTCGATCTCCAAGGACGACGGCCGCGCCTCCTATCGTGGCCTGGTCAAGGTGCACAAGAACGCCGAGAACGCCAAGGTTTCGGTCGAGTGTGATGCGCTGTTGATCGGCGAGGATGCCCGCAGCGACACCTACCCGACCATGGAAATCGACCACGACGAGGTAAAGATCGAGCACGAAGCTCGCGTCTCTAAGGTTGCCGAAGAGCAGCTGTTCTATCTGACCAGCCGCGGACTGACCGAAGACGACGCCCGTCTGTTGATCGTCAACGGCTTCATGGAGCCGTTCACCAAGGAATTGCCGCTGGAGTATGCGGTTGAGTTGAACCGCCTGATCGAGCTTGAAATGGAAGGATCGATAGGCTAATGAGCAACGATATCAAAATGAACGATAGCTTCCTGATTCCGGACCTTTCGCCGGAACTGGAACGCGGACCTAAATGGCTGCGAGAGCTGCGGTATCGCTCGCGCGACGAGTTCAACCGCCTGCCTCTTCCCCGCCGTGGTCTGCACCTTTGGAGATACACCGATCCCAACAAGTTCCTCGTCGACAGCAACAGTGTGACCGACAGCTCGTTCGGGATTGATTTCGAGTCGACAGCCAAGGACCTCCTGGTTCAGCTAACTGACAAACACCTCGATGGCGTGGTCACCGATCAAGGTGGTCGCGTGATTCGTGTGAGCTTGTCCGAAGAAGCCGAAAAGGCCGGCGTCGTGGTCTGTCGCCTCTCCGACGCGGTTGAACAGCACGGTGAGTTGGTTGAGAAGTACCTGTACCAACAGGTCAACTCTGCGACTGGAAAGTTCGAGGCTATGAATAGCGCCCTCTGGAATGACGGTGTCTTTGTATACATCCCGGACGGCGTAACAGTCGAGCGGCCGATCCACCTCCTGCGTGAAGCCGGACTGGCAAACTCGGCTCAGTATCCTCGTTTGTTGGCGGTCGTCGGGAAAAACGCCGAACTGAACCTCGTCGACGAGTACACCGGCGGATCACCTGCCATGGACGAAGGTCTCTCCTATTCCAACAGCGCTGTTGAGATTTTCGGACTTCAGGACAGCCGCACCCGTTATGTCAGCCTTCAGCGTCAGGCAGCGGGAATGAATTCTTACATGACGCATCGCGCCAAAATCGAAGACGGCGCCACCATGTTTACGATTCCGCTCGCTTTCGGCGCGGCCCTTTCGAAGGCCAACTTTGGCGTCACTCTGGCGGGCAAAGGGACCGAGAGCAGGATGTACGGCATGCTGTTTGGTTCCGGTCGTCAGATGTTCGACAACCATACCATGCACCAGCACACCTCGGGCGAAACCTGGTCGAATATCGACTTCAAGGTGGTCTTGCGTGACAAAGCCAATTCCGCCTACACCGGCCTCATTCGCATCGAGAACGATGCCAAGACCTGTGAAGCCTATCAGGAGAATCGCAATCTCCTGCTGAATAAAGGTGCCAAGGCTGAGACGATCCCGGAACTGGAGATTCTCAACGAGGACGTCTCCTGTAGTCACGGCGCGACGATTGGACCGATTGACCCGATGTCGATCTTCTATCTCAATTCACGCGGAATCGACACGCCGACTGCGGTTCGCATGATCGTTGCCGGTTATGTCGAGCCGACTGTAAGCCGGTTGCCGGAAGATCTCAAAGAGCGTGTTCGGGGCTATATCATGAAGCGTTTGGAGAGCATCTAGCATGGCCGAGTTCAAGAGAGTTGCCAACGTAGCGGATATTCCGGAAGGACAGATGCGAGGTTTCGAGGTCGGATTCGATAAGGTGGCAGTTTGTCACACGTCGGAGGGCTTCTTTGCCATCACCGACGAATGCTCCCACGACGCGGCCCCGATAAGCAGCGGCTCGGTCGCTGGAAACGAAGTGGTCTGCCCCCGTCACGGCGCCCGCTTCGACTTGAAGACCGGCGATGTCACTGCTCCGCCGGCCGTCGTTGGCATCGACACCCTGGAGCTAAAGATTGAGAACGACGAAATCTTCGTCAAGGTAGACTGATCACAATGCCTTGAATGAAAGGTATGAAGATATGCAAACCAACACCCAGAAGAATCAGGCTGTGACCAAGAAGGATGGCACGCCCGAGTGCCGCCTGGATCATGCTGTGATCCGCGAGGATTTCCCGATCCTCAAGACCGAGGTCAACGGTCATCCTTTGGTCTATCTTGACAGCGCGGCAACGTCGCAGAAGCCGCGAGTCGTGATAAACGCCATTCTTGAATATTACCGCAAGAAGAACGCGAACATCCATCGCGGACTGCACTTCCTGGCCGAGGAGGCGACCGCCGCCTACGAGAAGACTCGTCAGCACGTGGCCCGCTTTATCGGCGGGGTGGATCCCTCGCAGATAATCTTCACGCGCGGGACCACCGAAGGCATCAACCTGGTCGCCTATACCTGGGGTGAAGAAAACATCAAGGAAGGTGACGAGATCGTCATCACCGAGATGGAGCACCACGCCAACCTGGTACCGTGGGTAATGCTGGCCAAGAAGAAGAACGCTGTACTCAAGCGGATCCCGATCACCTTCTGTGGCCATCTCGACATGAGCAATATCGATGAGATCATCACCGAGAAGACCAAGATCGTCTGCGCCACGCACATGTCGAATGTGCTGGGAACGATCAATCCCATCGGCGAACTGGCCGAGAAGGCCCATGCCGTGGGTGCCTTGCTGTTGGCCGACGGTGCCCAGTCGGTACCCCACATGGCCGTCGATGTGAAAGAACTCGACGCTGACTTCTACACCTTCTCGTCTCACAAGATGCTCGGCCCGACCGGCGTTGGCATTCTTTACGGAAAGAGGGAAATCCTGGAGGCGATGCCACCGTTCAATATGGGCGGCGAGATGATCGACCAGGTCTATTTCGACAAGGTCACCTGGGCCGAGTTGCCTCACAAGTTCGAAGCCGGAACACCGGATATTGCCGACGTAGTTGCCTTTGATGCTGCTCTCACCTATCTCGAAGAATTGGGCATGGATCGAGTTCGCGACCACGAGCACTATCTCACCGACTACACCATCAAGCGCCTCGGTGAACTACCGGGACTTGAGATTCAGGGCCCGCAAGAGGCCGAAGGACGTGGTGGAGCGATTTCCTTCACAGATCCCGACCTGCACCCTCACGACATTTCGACCTTCCTCGATTCCAAGGGAATCGCGATTCGCGCCGGTCACCATTGCGCTCAACCGCTGTTGCGGATATTGGGGAAAGTGGCTACGGCGAGAGCTTCTTTGTATGTCTATAACGATGAATCAGACGTCGATCGTCTGGTCCAGGCATTGACCGATATGAGGAGATATTTCGGAGTATGAACGAGCAATTAGATGACATGTATCGCGAGGTGATTCTCGACCACTATCGGGCGCCGCGCGGAAGTGTCCCTTTGCAGATGTTCGACATCACCAACGATGGTCGTAACCCCTCGTGTGGTGACGAACTGGAAATGCAGGTCAAAGTCAACGGCAACACTGTCGAGGACATCCATGTCGGCTGCAAGGGGTGCGCCATTTCAATTGCCTCCGGCTCGATGCTGGCGGAGATTGTGAAAGGCAAATCGATCGAAGAAGCCAAGCGGATTGCTCAGTTGGTTCGCAGCCTCCTTAAGGGGGAGGAAGTTGATATCCCTGACGACATGGAGGACATCGATGCCCTCCAGGGTGTGAAGCAGTTCCCGGTCCGGATCAAGTGCGCCCTGTTGGCCTGGGTGACATTGATTCAGGGATTGGACAATTATGAGAACGGCCACGCCGCCCAAGGAACCACCGCCACTACAGAATAGGAACCGATCGACCCATGGCAGAACTCCCTACTTCAGAACAGATCATGGCCGCCCTCAAACCGGTCCAAGATCCTGAAATCGGACTCGGAATAGTCGATCTCGGCCTAGTCTACGACGCTGAGGTCCTCCCCGATGCCAAAGTGCAGGTGAAGATGACCCTCACGACTCCGGCCTGTCCTTACGGCGAAACGCTTCTTAACATGGCCCACCAGGCGGTGGCCGCCGTGGACGGCGTCGGCGAGGTGGAGATCACGCTGGTCTGGGACCCGGTGTGGGACCCGAAAACTATGGCGTCTGATCTAGCCAAGGATGTATTAGGGATTTGGTAATCGTAGTTATTACGGACCTTTCCTGTTCACTGGCGAACATCACATCCTGCCAACGCGGATCAGTTTATCCTTTACAGGACGCACCCCAGTCAATACCATAGTCGGCACTGTACAAGATACCCACAAACAATTGCACAATGAGTGAATCGAAGAAAGCAGACCTGGCATCTCTCAAGATAGACCGCTCACGCCGAAACCCCGACCGTCCCCGTCGGAAGATCTGGCCGTGGATCGTTTGGCCGTTGGTTCTGGCCGGTGTCGTAATCGGCTACTTCTGGCTTAAGGAGGACATCACTCCGGCCATGAAGGTCAAGGCTGCGGCGGCCTCATACCTCTCAGGTTCGGACGCCGAAGCGACTCTCGTGGCGACCGGCTACGTCGTGGCCCAGCGAAAGGCCGAAGTGGCCTCCAAGGGTACCGGGCGGCTGGTGTATCTCGCCTTCGAGGAAGGTGATCAGGTCGCCACGGACGAAGTGATCGCTCAAATCGACAACGAAGATATCAAGGCCCAGCTGGATCTGTACAAGGCCAATCTCATGACGGCCGAAGCCGACCTGGAGAACGCCGAACGTGAGTTCAGACGTCAACAAGGATTGCGCGAGTCTGGCTCGAACACCGAACGCGAACTGGAGATTGCCGAGACCAACGTCAAGCTGGGCAAGGCCGCGGTGGCCGCGGCTCAGGCGTCGATAAGAGCAGCCGAAGTCGAACTGGAGAATACCTATATTCGGGCGCCCTTCGAGGGCACGGTTCTGTCCAAGAACGCGGATGTGGGAGAAGTGGTCGCTCCGTTCGCCTCTTCTTCCTCATCCAAAGGTTCCGTAGTGACGCTGGCCGACATGACTTCGCTTGAAGTCGAGACCGATGTCTCCGAGGCCAACATCCAGAAGATCTTCAAGGCGATGCCGTGTGAGATCGTTCTCGACGCCTACCCGGAAACGAAGTATCCCGGCTATGTCAAGAAGATCGTCCCCACCGCGGACCGGGCGCGGGCGACGGTTCTCACCAAGGTAGCCTTTGACAATCTCGACGAACGAGTCCTTCCCGAAATGTCGGCTCGAGTGAATTTCTTCGCCAAAGCGGCGACCGAAGAACAGATTCAGCAGCGGACGGTGGTTACCGTTCCCAAGGAAGCTATCACTACCCGCGAGGGTCAGAAGGTGGTGTTCCGCATCAATCAGGATATCGTCACTCAAGTGCCGATCGAGGCCGGCCGCGAACTCGGCTCCCTGGTTGAGATCCTGTCCGGCGTGAAAGCCGGCGACAGGGTCGTCCTCTCCCCTCCGGGGAAACTGGCCACGGGCCAGAAGATCGAAATATCGTACTAGCTCAATACACGAGGTGGATTCATGGCGGAAACGATTGTCCGAATGGAGTCCGTAAGTAAATCCTACTGGCGCGACCAGTTGGAGATTCCGGTTCTTCAGGACATTAATCTCGAGATTCCCGAAGGCGAGTTCCTGGCATTGATGGGACCTTCCGGTTCGGGCAAAAGCACCCTCTTGAACCTGATGGCCGGCATCGATCGCCCTTCCACGGGCAGTGTCAAAGTCGCCGGCGCCGAACTGGCTAATCTGGGCGACAGTGACTTGGCTCGCTGGCGTTCCGACAGCATCGGCTTCATTTTCCAGTTCTACAATCTCATGCCGGTGCTGAACGCCTTCGAGAATGTCGAACTGCCTTTACTGTTGACCAAACTGAGCAGCTCGGAACGTCGTCAACAGGTGGAAACAGCCCTCTCGATCGTAGGTCTCTCCGATCGCATGAAGCACTACCCTAATCAGCTGTCCGGTGGACAAGAGCAGCGCGTGGCCATCGCCAGAGCCGTGGCCTCAGATCCGACTCTCATCCTGGCGGATGAGCCGACCGGTGATCTCGACAAGCAGTCGGCAGAGGATGTCCTCGAACTGCTGAGTCGCCTCAACAAGGAGTTTGGCAAGACGATTATCATGGTCACTCACGATCCTCGCGCTGCCGAGAGCGCCAATCTCACTCACCACCTCGACAAAGGAGAGTTGGTGACCAAATGAAGCTGCTAAAACTGCTGTTTCGCAACTCGTTCAGGCATCCTCTTCGTACCGTCCTGACTATCCTGGGACTGGCGATTGCGATCATGTCGTTTTCGGTGATTCGAACCGCGATCAACGCCTGGTATGTCGGTGCGGAGGCCTCCTCCCCCAACCGGCTTGTCACGCGCAACGCGGTATCGCTGATCTTCGACATGCCGCTGGCCTACAAGGAGAGGATTGCCAACGCCGATGGTGTCACGGGCATAAGCCTGGCGCAATGGTTCGGGGGCATCTACGTAGAGCCTTCCAACTTCTTCGCCCAGTTTGCCGTCGAGCACGATTCCTACTTCGACCTCTATCCCGAGTTCCTCGTTCCCGAAGACCAAATGGCCGCATTCATGGCCGAGCGCAACGCTGTCCTGGTAGGTCAAAAACTGGCCGATCGGTTCGGATGGTCGGTGGGCGACAACGTCCGCCTTACCGGCACCATTTATCCCGGTGATTGGGATTTCGTCATCCGCGGCATCTATACCGGTAAGTTCGAGACAACCGATGAAAACACCTGGTTCTCACGGTGGGACTACCTCGACGAGCGGATGCGCGTCGAGACTCCGGGTCGCGCGGGTCGTGTAGGGACCTATATCATCCAGATCGACGATCCCAGCCGGGCCGCGGAAATCTCGCAGGCCGTCGACGCCATGTTCGAGAACTCCATCGCCGAGACTTTGACCGAAACCGAGGAGGCCTTCAATCTCAGCTTTGTAGCCATGGGATCGCAGATCGTCCTCGGTCTGCAGATTGTGTCAGCGATGGTTATCGGCGTCGTGCTCCTGGTCCTGGGCAATACCATGGCCATGACGGCTCGTGAGCGGGTCTCCGAGTATGCCGTGATGAAATCACTCGGCTTCCAGTCGTATCACTTAGTTGGTCTCATTGCCGGAGAATCGATGCTCATCGCAATCATGGGTGGAGCCCTGGGGCTTCTCATATCCGTACCGATCAACGGCGTCCTTGGGGTCGCCTTGAGTATGATGTTCCCGGTCGTCAAGATGGACGCGCTCACATTTATCATGTCAGCCGTCATCTCGGGCGGCGTGGGGTTAATCGCAGCCATATTCCCGACTCTCAAGGCGGTTCGGACTCCGATCGTCGAAGGTCTCAGGATTGTAGATTGAGGAGCCAAATATGCCGCTGTTGATTTCATACTCTCTAAAAAACGTCAGAGCGCGACGCCTGACCACCTCCCTCACCGTTCTCGGTATGGGGCTGGTTGTGTTTGTGTTCTGTGCTGCCTGGATGCTCTCCCACGGCCTCAGCGAAACCCTCGTGGCGACCGGCTACGACGAGAACGCGATCGTCATTCGTCGCTCCTCGCAGACCGAAGTCCAGTCGATTTTGTACCGTGACCAGGCCGCCATTATCAAGACTGATCCGGGCGTGGCTGTAGGCTCTGATGGCACGGCGCAGTTTGCCAACGAGATCCTGGTGCTCATCACGCAGCCCAAGCGGGGAACTACCGGAACCGGGGCATCGTCCAATGTGCCGGTGCGTGGAGTTTCTGAACTGTCGTTTGGACTCCGTCCAAACATGAAGCTGGTCGAAGGGCGCATGTGGCGCCCGGGCACCTCGGAGATCATCGCCGGACGCAAAGTCGCTAACGGCTTCGAAGGCTGCGGCCTTGGCGAACAGGTCCGCTTTGGTACGCGCGACTGGACCGTGGTTGGTGTATTTGAGTCTGATGGCTCCGGTTTCGAAAGCGAACTCTGGGGGGATGTCGAGCAGTTGATGGATGCTTTCGGGCGCCCGGTCTACTCCTCGCTCACTTTCAAGCTGGCCGATACCAGCCAGTTCGCGGCGGTGAAGGCCCGTCTGGAGGACGACCCCCGGCTTGAAATCGATATCGACCGCGAAAAACAGTACTACGCCAACCAGTCGCGCTTCACATCGATCTACATCACCGCTGTTGGTGTCACTGTCAGCTTGTTGTTCGGACTGGGTGCTATCGTCGGCGCCATGATCACGATGTATGCCGCTGTGGCGGGACGTACTCGCGAGATCGGCACTATGCGTGCCCTCGGATTTTCCCGGTCATCAATCCTGTTCGTCTTCTTGGTGGAGTCACTAACCATTTCAATGATGGGCGGTGCACTGGGAATTGTCGTGGCCTACTTCCTCCGCTTCGTGGAGGTCTCAACGACCAACTGGGATACCTTTGCGGAGATCGCCTTCTCGTTCGAGATGTCGCCGATGATCGCTGTGATTGGGATCATCTTCTCCCTCATGATGGGTCTGGTGGGCGGATTCCTGCCCTCGGTTCGAGCTGCGAGGCTGAAGATTATCGATGCGCTGAGATCGCGCTAGATTAGCGTTCGAAGACAAACAATCGGCGGATGTCGTGCCATTTGCCGATTTCAAGACGATAGTAGTAGACGCCGTCGGGACACCCGGCGGCACTCCATTTTCGGGAAACGAATCCCGGTCCGCCGGTACCGCACAGCTCGCCCCAGGATCTTCCCTTCTCATCCAGAATGACAATTCTGTAATCTTCTCGCTTGGCCATCTGCCATCCGAAGGCCGTCGAACCATGTGTCGGATCAGGTGTTGCCCTGTGGAGCATGTTGATGGGGGGCTCGAACCGAGGTATAATGACTCTGCCGTTGTGACGGGCAAGTTCGAAGCGTACGCGCGTGTCGTCGGAGCCCGGTTGACCGGGCATTGGCAGCCGGTGAGCATCGAGACTTTCCGTATGGACAGTCGTATCCCCATCGCTGGTGAAGAAACAGAGTTCTGCCGCCACTCGTTCTGGCAACAGAACAGTGTCTTCGAAGATTAAGACATCAACCGTATCGGAAGCACACCCCAGACACGGTTGGATACCGTCGAATATGTACTTACTAAACGCCACAATGTCGGCATATTCCAGAGTGACCCCGTTAGCGTTGAAATCGGCGTTCACCATACTAATCCTGTCGTGATGGTCGGACACATACAACTCACCCTCGTCGTGAGTGATGTATACCAACTTGACCAGATCGTCAATATGAACGCCGCCGCTGAGATTGACATCCCCTCTGAGATAGTCTGTACCCTGAGTTTGGCTCGGTCTGCGACCACAATCTACCGCAAACAGGACCGCGACGAAGAGCAGCGCGGCCAGACCTCCCATTCGTTTCATAGGCTGCCTACCCTCCCAGCAACATCAGTTTGCGAGTTTCTTTCCATTCGCCGACTTCGAGACGGTAGAAATATGTGCCGGGCGGATAGTGACCGCCGTCCCATTTGATGCTCATCGTGCCGGCTGCGGCGCGGCCATAGTATTCGGCCACCGGCTCGCCGAGAACGTCAAATATCACCAGTCGGTAATCGCTCGGCTCGGCTATGGCGAAAGTGATCGTTGTCGATTCCTTGAACGGATTGGGATAGGCCGGGTAGAGAGCGACGCCTACGGGATGGAACGGCATCGGCGTTGTCGGAGAGCCGGTAATATGAGAAGCCTTTACACCGAGGACTTTGCCCGAAATTCGCACAATCGGTCCCGACATGCCTCTCTGGTCGAACGATGTGATAAGTATTCGAGTGACTTCTCTATCGAAGTCGTAGAACATGTTCATGTCGTGCGCCAATAGAAACGGCGTGGTCTGACCTTCAACTTCCAGCCAAATCGAGCCGGTGTTGTCCCCCACCGATATCGTCCCGTCGTCAGCGATGTGATACAGCATTTCTCTGGGTTCCAGACGATGATAGGGAACTGCATTTCCGACTATGATACTAATCAGGTACTGCAGGTCAGCGATTTCGAGTGGGACTCCGTTGCGATTCACATCGCTGTTGGCAATAGCCTGAGTTGTATCCTTCTTGAAAGCGGCCTCGCCCCAAACGAAGTAGTTGGCCAGAAGCACAGCGTCGGCGATTTCATTGGCCACATCGTTCAGGTTAATGTCACCCGGAACCGGATCTGGGTCCGTGCTCGACTCCGTCGGCGGTTTGCGACCACAAGACAGCAGCATGGCGATCGTAAGTAGGATTACTCCACAGGTGTACACGTACTTCATATCGAACCTCCCAGGCATGGCGTGACGGCGTCAAAGGCTGTACTGATTCAATATAACGGCATAGACTGATCTGTCAATGTATAGCGCCTCGGCCTGGAGCTGTCTCTCTTCCGTAGGGCGTGACTGTCTTCAGTCTCGCCATCTTCAAATGCAGCAAGACAAGGACAGGCGGATTGGCGAGCAATCCACCCTACAAGACTGAGTTGAGCTGGCAGACGGGGACTCCCGCCAGCCACAACAACGGACTGGTAAAAACAGAAAGGGCGCCGGATTGCTCCAGCGCCCTTCAAAAACCGTAGTGTCTGTTGGGACTACATTAGCGAATAGCCACCGTCGACGATAACCGTCTGGCCGGTAATCCAGCTCGCCTTGGGAGTCGACAGGAAGACCACGACATCGGCAACCTCTTCCGCCTTGCCCACGCGACCGAACGGCGTGCGCTCGGATACTTCGCGCAACATCTTGTCGTAGTTGGGGAACGACTTCAGAGCGTCGGTGTCGATAAATCCACCGCTCACGCAGTTCACGGAGATGTGCCGTTCGGCAAACTCGATCGCCATGTACCTTACGATATTCTCAATAGCAGCTTTGGAGACGCCAATCGCAGCATATCCCGGGATGTATCGGATCGAGCCCAGCGACGAAAGCGCCACGATGCGGCTGTGATCGGGCATGATATCCGAGGCCAACTGGACGCAGTTGAGGAAGGCGCGGGCATTGGTGTGCATTGAAAGATCCCAGGCCTTGTCATCGATATCGATCATCTTAGTGAACAGTCCCAGGGCGGCGTTGGAGATCATGATATCGAGCTGACCAAAACGCTCTTTGATCCCTTCGAATATGGCCGGAAGCTGTTCGTGGTTACCTATGTTTGCCCGGTGGGCGTAGCATTCGACGCCGTAGCCCTTGATAATCTTCACCGCATCTTCGGCGGCGCGGCGACTGCGGAAATAGTTCAGCACCACATTGGCCCCTTTTTCGGCCAGTTTCTGAGCGACGCTAAACCCGATACCCTTGGTTCCGCCGGAAACAAAAGCGGTCTTTCCCGCAAGTTCCATCTTGCACCTCTATCACTACTCGTTATTGGTTGCGCAGTTACTAAATCTCGTAGCCACCGGATTGCGACTCAAGGACCTCGTCGAGTTCCTCAAGCTCTACCGGCTCGAATTCAGTAACAAAAAGGCGGGCATATTGTTCGACAAGAATTTGAGAAAATCGGTCCAGATCTACATCTTTGCCGAGCTGCTGGGAGGCGGAAGTCATTACGTCTGATTCCAGACCGCAGGGATTTATCTGCAGGAAATCCTTCAGATCGGTATTGAGATTTGTCGCGACTCCGTGGAAGGTGATCCAGTTCTTGACGGCCACTCCGACCGAGGCAATCTTCTTGTCCTCGACCCATACGCCGCGATGGTCCCCCTCACGAATGGCTGCGGTAATCCCAATCTCCGCGAAAGCATCCACAATCCCCTGCTGGAGATTCTCCATGAACTTGTGCAGATCTCTCCCGTGACGAGTGAGGTTGAATATGAAGTATGCGACAAGTTGACCGGGGCCGTGATAGGTGACATCACCGCCCCGCTCGATAAAGACTGGCTCAAGTTTGCACTCGGAGTAGTTGGCGTCGTGTCCGTCGCGGCCAACGGTGATCACCGGAGGATGCTCCAATATCAAGATCGTATCTCGGGCGATACCTTCGCGGCGCATCTTGACCAGGCTGTGTTGCCAGGCCAGAGCCCGCTTGTAGTCGGTGCGACCGGTGGCCAAGAGCCAACCGTAGTGAGTGCTATACAGGTCGTTCATCAGTTCCTAGCGAAGATGCATCATCAGCTTGCGCGGATCAGCCAGATACTCGTGCACCCGGTGCAGGAACTGAACCGCGGTGTGGCCATCGATCAGGCGATGATCGAATGAGAGACCGAAGTTCGACATGTCACGAATCTCGATTTCATCGTTAACGACCCACGGCTTCTTCACAATGGCGTGAATTCCCAGGATCGCGACCTGCGGCTGATTGATGATCGGCGTCGATCCGGTAGCGCCGAACATTCCGGCATTGGTCAACGAGAAGGTGCCATCGGCAACATCATCCGGGACCAGGCGGTTTTCGCGAGCCTTGTCACCCAGCTGCTTCATCTCGACGGCGATTTCGACGATCGTCTTTTTGTCGGCATCTTTGATTACCGGAACAATCAGACCTTCTTCGCGGGCAACGGCAATACCGATGTTGTAGTAGTTCTTGAGGATGATTTCCTGGTCGGTCATTGACGCGTTCATCTTGGGGAACTCGCGCAGTCCCAGGCAGACGGCCTTCACCACGAACGGCAGATATGTGATGTTAGCGCCGTAAGTGGCAATGAAATCGGCCTTGATCTCTTTGCGATAGGCAACCAACTCGGTCAGATCAACATCCTCGAATGTCGTTACGTGTGGAGAGGTCTGGACCGACTTGACCATGTGATCCGAGATTAGCTTGCGGACACCGGCCAGAGGCATGCGGGTTTCGCGCTGCAAAGGCGGGAGTGGCTCGAACCTGGGAATCTCGACCTTGACCTTCGGCTCGGCCGGAGCTGCCGGAGCGACGGGTGCCGCCGGTGCAGCCGCAGCGGCGGTAGCAGGAGCGGCCACGGGCGGTGCCGGGATGGGTCCGGACGTGAAGCCGGCCGCAGTCGAGCGGCCGTCGACGGCGCGCTGAACATCTTCGACCGTGACTCTTCCACCCTTGCCGGTAGGAGTGATCAAGTTAACATCGAGCGAGTAGTCGCGAATCATCATCTTGACCTTGGGCGACATCTTAGCGCGGTCGATTGTAGCGGTGGCCTTGACAGGCGCCTCGGCGGCCGGGGCCGCCTTGGTATCGGCTGCCGGAGCAGCCGCTGCCGCCTTAGTCTCGGGGGCGGCATCCGGCTTCGGCGGCGCTGCCGCCTCGCCACTGCCGTCGTCAATCGCGGCTACGCGAGTGCCCACGGGCACCAGGTCACCTTCCTTGGCATAGATGTGCGTGAGGACCCCCTCGACTTCGGCGGGGATCTCTACGTTCACCTTGTCGGTCATCAACTCTACCAGCGGTTGGTCGCGTTGGACTCGATCTCCAACTTTGACCTTCCATTCGAGAATGGTTCCTTCCAGAACAGATTCACCCATCTGAGGGACTACTACATCAACGGCCATCTCTCAATCCTTGTATATACGGAGATTGTTCTTCACTTTTGCGGGGTTCTGCCATCAATCAGGATGCTATCTCCAGCATCTTTTCGAGAGCAACGAGAGCGTCCCCCCGTGTTTCCTCGTTAACCCTTATCGGCTTGATATCCTGGTGATTCTCCAGGGCAAAGGCCAGGTCTCCGAGGGTAGTTCGATACATATTAGCGCAAACCGGGCAGGTCTGCCCGGAAAGCTCGAAAATCTTCTTGTCGGGATAGGTCTGGGCCATTCGATTGATCAGATTGATCTCGGTACCAATGGCAATGGTCGAACCGGACGGGGCTTTCTCGCAGTACTCGACAATGAACTTGGTCGACCCGTTTCCGTCGGCAGCCTGGACCACATCAGGCGTGCATTCCGGATGTACGATTACTCGCGCGTCCGGATGCTCAGCACGGACCTGCTTGACCTGCTCCACCGTGAAGGTCGTGTGAACATGACAATGGCCTTTCCACAGGATCACCTTGGCCCGGTCGATCGCTTCCTCCGACAAACCACCTCGCTCGCGGGAGAAATCCCACAATACCATTTCTTCCGGTTTCAGGCCATACTTGATTCCCGTGTTGAAACCCAGGTTTTCATCGGGAAAGAAGAAGATCTTCTCGCGACGTTTGAAAGCATACTCGTAGGCCGCCGAGGCGTTCGACGAGGTACAAATCACTCCGCCGTTCTTGCCGGTGAAGGCCTTTAGACCGGCGGTCGTGTTCATGTAGGACATCGGCATGATGCGATCGGCACCGCCGAACGGCTCCAGGTACTTCCAGGCCTCAAGCACATCTGCCATTTCGGCCATATCCGCCATGGGACAGCCGGCAAGCGGATTGGGAAGATAGACCATCTGCTTATCCGAGGTCAGGATATCCGCCGATTCGGCCATGAAGTGCACGCCGCAGAACATGATCACCTCGACATCCTGCTGCGATGCCGCAATCTTGCTCAGGCCATAACTGTCGCCACTATGATCGCCCAGTTCGACGATCTCTACCCGCTGATAGTGGTGGGTCAGGATACAAAGCTTGTTGCCGAGTTTCTGACGGGCCGCCTGGATGCGGTCGCGCAACTCATCCTGCGATGCCTGACGATACTCCTGGGGAAGCGAAAAATACATCAACTACTCTTCTTCTTTTTGGCCTGCATCCGAGCAATCTTCTTCTGCGCCAGCACATGCTTATCGGTGGAGTGCCCGGGGCTGACTTTGGCTTTCGGGTCAATATAGTTTTTGGCGTTATTGACCGCAACCGCCACCTCGCCACAACCGGTCGAGATCAGCTTGAGCTTACCGTCATACGTGACAATATCTCCGGCCGCAAACACGCCGTCAATGTTGGTACGCATCCGACTGTCGACGGCAATAGCATTCTTTTCGATCTCCAACCCCCAGCCTTCGATCGGCCCCAGGTTGGTCAGAAAGCCGAGATTCAGAAGCACGGCATCGACTTCCAGTCGAATCTCTTCATCGGTTCGAGAGTTCACGATCGTTGCCGCCTCTACCCAGTCGTCACCTTCCAACATCTTCAGTTCCCAAAATGGAACCTTCAGATCGACCGAAGAGTTCCGCACCTTTTGGACCGAATCCTCGTGGGCGTTGAAGAAGTCGTTGCGATGAATATGAGTGACCGACTTGGCCGTCGGTTCAAGCATCATTGAGGCATCAAAAGCGGCATCTCCCCCTCCGACGATTAGTATCTGCTTATCCCGGAATCTGTCGACATCTTTGAGCGAATAGAACACTCCGTGACCTTCGAGAGCCTGCACCGAAGGAATGTCCAGTGTGCGCGGTATATAGGCCCCCAGGCCGGCGCAAATCACCACCGACTTACTCCTGTGGACGCCCTTGTCGGTCTCGATTTGTATGATCTCGTCAGCGTCACTGGAGAGGTTTAACACTTTCTCCCCGAGGCAAACTGTCTGGGGGTACTGGGATGCCTGCTCACCGAGCTGGTTCACCAAATCCTTGGCGAGCACCTTGGGAAAGCCGGCGACGTCATAGATGTACTTCTCCGGGTAGAGTGCCATCAAGCCGCCACCGATTTCGTCCAGCATGTCGATAATCTTGGTCTTCATCAAGCGCAAGCCGGCGTAATAGAGGCCGTATAGCCCGACCGGTCCGGCACCTATAAACGTCACATCGTAGAGATCGTCGACTGGAGCGTTATCTGACATTCCTAACCGGCTTCCCTTATAGCCGTCATCACATCTTCATAGCTTGCCTGTCCCCGCTCAGCGAAGACGATACTACCGTCCGGTCCAATGGCGTAGACGGTGCGCTCGACACCCTTACCATCTTCCTTGAGGCAGCCATACTTCTCAATGGCAGTGCGATCGGGATCCGACAAGATTGGAAATCCGAATCCCTTGTTGTCGCAGTAGCTCTGATGCGCCTGAACCGATGCTGGATTTATCGCAAAGACTGTTGCGTTTAGAGACTCAAACTGAGTCCGGGCCTGTTCCAGGCCGGCTAATTGGCGGTCTCAGCCTCCGGTATTGTTCTTGGGATAGAACACGATCACCGCGAATCGGTCCTTTAGAGAATCCAGGGACAGCTTGTTGCCGTCCGAGCCTTCGAGCTCAAATAGTGGAGCTTTTGTACCTACTTTCAGCATGCAGCAATCCCCTTATATACACTAGTGTATTGATGATCTAGTCCTGAAGCAATTGAAGTTGCTCGAACAACTGCTCGTTGTTGGGCATTTCGGCGGGATCTACGCGCTCGATCCATCTGATTATGCCCTTCTTGTCGATCAAATAGACCGATCTGTTAGCATAGCCTTTTGAACTCAGTTCGCCGTAGAGCGCAGCCACCTTTCCG
>Ga0180430_10001397_pt1 | contig 23566 bp, 22 predicted proteins | sample SS_ome_9_FD_132999 | JGI IMG/M metagenome (GOLD analysis project Ga0180430, IMG submission 132999) | Hypersaline lake sediment archaeal communities from the Salton Sea, California, USA - SS_1_S_2 metaG | ecosystem: Environmental > Aquatic > Non-marine Saline and Alkaline > Hypersaline >... | reverse complement strand
ATTAACGGATTCCCAACAACCTGGGCACCCGGAAAAACCAAAGCGCGAATTATAATGAGTTTCTGATAAAAGTGAAGGGATTTTTTCCCTAAAACGGAAATCCTCCGGGAGGCATTCCGCCGGGAGGCATCCCTCCACCGCCAGGAAATTTCCCCTGCATGCCGCGCATCATCTTCGCCATGCCACCACCTTTCATTTTTTTCATCATTTTCTGCATCTGGGTAAACTGCTTCAGCAGTTTGTTGACATCCTGAACCTGGGTACCCGACCCAGCTGCAATGCGCTTCTTGCGCGATCCTTTAATGACGGCAGGAAATTCACGTTCGTGTGGTGTCATGGAGTTGACAATTGCTATCAAGCGGTTGATTTCCTTATCATTTACCTGATTCTTAACCTTGTCAGGGATCTGGTTCATACCCGGCAGTTTATCCATCAGGCCACCGATGCCGCCCATGGCATTCATCTGCTGCATCTGCTCTTTGAAATCCTCAAGCGTGAAAGATTTGCCCTTGGAAATCTTTTTCGCCAGCTTGGCGGCTTTTTCCTGATCAACTTTCTGGGTGACTTCTTCAACCAGGCTGAGTACATCACCCATGCCCAGAATACGCGAAGCCAGGCGATCAGGATGGAAAGCTTCAAGCGCGGTGGTTTTCTCACCAACGCCGAGGAATTTTATCGGCTTGCCGGTAATCTGGCGAATTGACAAGGCCGCACCACCACGCGCATCGCCATCGGTTTTGGTGAGAATCACACCGGTCAATTCCAGGCTGTCATTGAAGGCCTTGGCGGTATTAGCCGCATCCTGGCCAGTCATGGAATCGACCACAAACAGGGTTTCAACCGGCTTGATTTCGGCATGCAGTTCCTGAATTTCCTGCATCATATCTGCGTCGACGTGCAGTCGACCGGCTGTATCGACAATTAGCACATCCATGAATTTCTTGCGTGCCTCAGCCAGGGCCGATCTAGCAATGGCTACCGGTTTCAGATCCGGAGTACTGGGGAAAAATTCGGCTTCAACCTCCCTGGAAAGCATTTCAAGCTGATCGATCGCAGCCGGACGATAAACGTCACAGCTGACCACCATGACTTTTTTCTTGTCACGTTCTTTGAGTAATCGTGAAAGCTTGGCCACACTCGTGGTTTTACCAGAACCTTGTAAACCGGCCATCAGGATGACTGCCGGCGGTTGAGATGCCAGATTCAGCGACTCATTAGCCTCACCCATCATGGTAACGAGTTCGTCGTTTACGATCTTGACCAGCACCTGCCCGGGTGTGAGGCTTTTCATTACCTCTTCACCGATAGCTTTTTCACGCACTCTTTCGATAAAGTCTTTAACAACAGGCAAGGCAACATCGGCTTCCAGCAAGGCCATGCGCACTTCACGCAAAGTGTCCTTGATATTGTCTTCGGATATGCGTCCCTGGCCTTTGAGGTTCTTTACTACTCTTCCAAGGCGGTCAGATAGATTTTCAAACATTGAGATAAACCTTTATTTAGGAAATTCCAATTACAGCGCTCGATGACTGCCGACACGCTCATCGTCATCTCGAGCATAGCGAGAGATCATAAGATTTTTCGACAAGCTCAACATGAAAGCCTGCTATTATATCGAAATCTTCCACCAATGTGTGTCTTATGACATCATTAACCTATGGAACACGCATTACTACCAATCACTGCAATTTGTCTTTACCTGATCAGCGGCTTTCTGACAGGTCACAGCCTGTTTTCCAAGCAGCAGTCAAAATTGCCGCGCTTTCTGCCAATAGCGATTGGTTATCTTGCACTTTTATCTCACGGTCTCATTCTCTACCAGGACACCATACTGGCAGAGGGTTACAACCTCGATATTTTTAACGCATTTTCTCTGGTTGCCTTTGTGATTGCAGCTATTTTGCTGATTTCTGCACTCACCAAGCCAGTTGAAAACCTTGGCATCATCATTTTCCCGGCAGCGGCTTTCACCATTATTTTCCAGGTACGTTTTCCAGGGATTATGCTGCTACCGGATGGTACCAACTGGGGCCTGAAGATCCATGTGCTGATTTCGATATTGGCCTATAGCCTGCTGACCATGGCCAGCGTTCAGGCTGTTTTACTGGCGATACTCGACAAGCAATTGCATGAGCGTAAGGCAGGTACCTTCGTACGCGCGATGCCGCCATTGCAAACCATGGAAACCCTGTTGTTTGAAATGATTGGTGTAGGCTTTGCCCTTCTGACAGCAGCCCTGTTTTCTGGTTTCTATTACCTCGAAGACATGTTTATGCAGCATGTGGCACATAAAACCGTGCTCTCTATTCTTTCGTGGATTTTCTTTGCCATATTGCTGTGGGGCCGCGTGAAATTTGGCTGGCGTGGCAGGAAAGCAATTCGCTGGACGCTAGGTGGGTTTGTGACGTTGATGCTGGCTTATTTTGGGAGCAAAGCGGTGCTGGAGATTTTGTTGAAGTAAGTCTTACTTTGCACCATAGGCTTTTGCCGCATTTTTATCTTTGTTCAACTGGATTAATTCTTCGCGAATTCCATCACGGGCCTTAGCGACCAATTCCTGCATTTCGCTATCCACATCAACGATCATCTTAACTTTTTTTGTGATTTCTTCTGATTTTTTGACAGTGGCGTTGGATATGCCATCCAACAAAGACTTTTGTCGCTCCCCTTCCAGTTTTGCAACTTCTACCCAATTTTCTTGACGAGCAAAAGAGAGCATTTGGCGCGTCATTTCTAGAGCCTTATCCAGAATGACGTTAACTTCAGAAGGAGTCATGGAAAACGAGCTATCTAACTGGTAGGAACTGGATTGCTTTTAATTTCTTCTGGCATAGCATCCCAGCCAGATTTGATCTCTGACATGAGTGAACTTACTTCATTCAGAGCCTGGGGATCATTCTTGGCATTTGCATCAACCAGACGATTGTAGATATAGCCATAAAGATCATCCAGATTGGCAGCAATTTCACCACCAGCATTCATATCCAAACTGGATTTTAAAGCATTAACAATCGCCATAGCTGACGAAATGCTATCACCTTTAGCCTTAATTTCTTTGCGTTCGAGTTGCCCTTTTGCAGCTGCAACACGAGAAAGAAAACCTTCCATCAGCATTTGAACCAAACGATGTTGACTAGCATATCCAGCCTCAGCTTCAGAAGCTACACGACTGTATTCTCCAAGTGCTTTTCGACCAAATGACATTGATGCTCTCTAGTAATTTAATTATTTCAAGAATTAGTTCGAAGTAACGGCATCATAGCCGAAAACTTTAATCCAATACAAAATCACAGTCGAGTTACGAAAGACATTGTACTTTGCATACTGCCAATCATTGCATCCAAACTGGCATACTTGGCTCTTAATGCTGTCTCTTTCAACTCCAATCGTACTTCCAGGGATAAAATATCATCTTCAGCATCATCTATTCGAGACTGTAAACCTTCTTCCCTGCTTTTTACTACACCATTATTATCCAACAGCGCATCAGCTATGCCTGCCAGCCTGAAAGCATAGCCCTGATTATCGTGAGCAAACATCTCTGCTACTGATTGGAAATCAATATCCAAAGCCTTTTCAAAATCAACAGAATCCAGTGATAACTCACCCGTTCTGGAGTCTGAATTAAGCCCAATCTGAACCAATGAAGAAAAAGTGCCTGTTAAGCCAGTGGGTGACGTATTATAGACATTGCGGACGGCACTTTGAATCGAGCGTACAGTGCTGTCGCCCATAAGCTCGTCCTTTCCAGCATTATTCAGGGTTGAATATAAATTATTATAAGCGTCCACAAACGCCTGCACTGATTCCTTGATTTTTTCGGTATCACGACTCAGGTTTAACGTTGATGTACCAATATCTTTGAGACTTAATGTGATGCCATCAATGGCACCTGAGGCTTCATTTGAGTCTGCACTCAAAGCATAACCATCAATAGTATAGGAGGCATCCAACTCGGCAGTTGAGCCAAGTAATACGCCATCCTTGTCACGATTATTAATGGTAAGTCCCAGAACGGCACCCGTAGTGCCCTGAGTAACATTATCCACAGCAGTTTCGTCTACCGTGATACTTTTTGCAGCACCTGACTCATCAGAAGTGAAAACCAAGCGCTGAATATCACTACCCGTATTAATAATTGTGGCTGTCAGACCTGGATTATCTGAATCAGAATTAATCGCATCCCGAATACCTTCGAGCGTCAGTCCCGCCGTATCAATATTTAAGGTATCCCCATCGACTGTGATAGCCAGATTTCCAGTAAAGGTATCGGCTTTATTGATTTCTGACGAACCCAGTTTATGGTTCTGGGCCAGACGGGAAACTTCCAGGGAATAAATACCGGCAGCGGCACTACTGTTTGTCGTAGCGGTTACCACATCCTCATCAGAGGATGCAGCAGCATACACTTTAAACTTATCCAGCGACCCAAGGTCATTCATTGCCGATTCAAACGACGAAAGCGCACTACGGATTTTTCCGTATGCGCTAAGCTGGCTTTCGTAACCACGTACCCGACTCTCAAGCTTGAAGACAGGCTGTCGCTCCAGCTGCATAAGCTGGGTTACGATACCATTAATATCAAGCCCGGAGCCTACTCCGGCAGCTGTAATCGCCATAGCACCACTCCTGAGACAGAAGGGTTATCAGACAGTTTCCCTGAAAATAAGACCGGCAACTTCCTCTAGCCGAGCTTTAATCTCTCTTACTTCCTTAGAAGGGATTTCTCTAACAACTTCATCTGTTTCTTTATCAATAACCTTTACAAAAGTGCCGCCGTTTTTATCGTCAACACTAAACAGTAAATCACGCTGCAAATTCTGTGCCACTGCATTCATTTCAGTAACGACGGACTCCAACTCTTGATTACTAATCGATTTTTCAGATTCCTGTTCTTTCGCCTGGTTAGTTACTTCTGCTCCATCTACCTTGTTTACTTGCTTGGCAGCAGGAACAATCGAACCAGCCTCAATTTGCTGATTGCCTGAGTCAGTAGTGATACTTTTTAATATAGGTAAATTCATATCTGTGTTCATCACGATACTCCTATATTTTCATCATTACCAAAAGACAACCGGGGTAAAACCCCGGTTATTTACCATTACCTTAACAGAGACAGAGCATTCTGAGGTAATGCATTAGCCTGAGCCAACATGGCAGTACCAGCCTGTTGCAGAATCTGCGTTCTGGTCAGGTTCGCAGTTTCAGCTGCAAAGTCAGCATCCATTACGCGAGATTTCGCAGCCGCCATACTTTCAACTGAAGCTTCCAGGAAACGTGATTTTGACTCCAAACGGTTGACCTGTGCACCATATTCTGCACGAAGTGTTACAACATCGGAAATCGCAGTACTGAAAGTACTACCTGCAGAAACATCAGCGACAGCAGAGCCACCTAAATCCACACCAGCAACAGTTACATTCTGGCCATTAAGAGCTATGCCGTTAAATGTTTGAGCGAGTTGTTCGTTAATCTCAGCTACCAATGCAGAAATTTCGAGATCAATCTCAGCAGATCCAACGATACCACCACTTGATTGTTCCTGAAGCTCCAGAATACGTTGCATCATATTTTGAACTTCACCCAACGCCGCTTCACCGGCTTGAGCAAATGAAATACCGTCACCAACATTTCGGATTTTCATCGCATCGGTACGCATCTGAGTTTCAAAACTGGCTGCCAGAGCCAGACCTGCAGCATCATCTGATGCACGGTTGATACGTAAACCGGAAGACAGACGTTCCAGTGAAACTGACATCATCTTCTGAGAAGTATTCAGGTGACGCTGGGCATTGATTGCCATGATATTGGTGTTTATTACTTGTGCCATTATAAATCTCCTCGACCACGGTAGCCGGACGGCTGAATTCGTAGTCTAAACTTGCGGATATGCTGGGCCATTCCCTACATTTACCGCTTACACCCTGCTTAACGACCAAAGCCAAAAGAACTTTAGTACTTATATTCACAAAAAATATCTTTTTTTCTAAAGCTGAATCATGCAGACTTGTAACAACTTGATTTATATAATAATAGTTAAAAACTGGAGGATAAAAAATGGAAATCGAAACTCAAAATGATCAAAATTTACCCAATCATGGCCTGCTTATCCACTTTCCTAATGGTTTGCTTGGTTTTGAATCCCTTAAAGATTACAGGTTGTTAGGCAGTGAAACAGAAAAAGACCTGTATTGGCTTCAGCCAGTCGATGATCAGGATATCGAATTTGCCGTAACCCTTCCCCATGTTTATCAAATAAACTATGAAATCAGCTTGAATGATGATAATGAACAACACCTTGACGTTGAAGATAATAATGAAATCATTGTATTAGTCACCCTATCCAAAAACGAAAACCCCGAATCCGATGGAACCCTGCTGAAGCCTAACTTTATCGCTCCGATCATTATCAATGCCAGCAAACAGCTTGGGCTTCAGAAAATACTAAACAAGGAGAAAAATCCGGTAACGATAACCATGAAAGGCTGACTCAAAAAACCGGCAAAATACTGCCAAAATGCTTAAAAAATGGCGGCAGCTCTCGGCCGCCATAATATAACCATCCAATTTTTTCTGTATATTCATATAGATAAGCCAAAAATTCAGCTCAAAACCCACTTAGCCACCAAATTGGCACCATATCTGCATAACCCTTTGTGAAAACTGTGCTGGGGCATTAACCTGGCGCTAAAGATATCTGGAATACAAAGGAGAATTGCAATGCCCCAGATTATTAATACCAATGTAATGTCAATCAATTCACAGCGTGCATTGAATATGTCACAAAAAAGCATGGCAACTTCTTTGGAACGCTTATCTTCAGGTTTACGTATTAACAGGGCCGCAGATGATGCTGCAGGTTTAGCCATCGCTGAACGTTTTACCTCCCAGGTCAGAGGTTTAAGTCAGGCGATCCGAAATGCCAATGATGGTATATCCATGGCGCAGACTGGCGAAGGTGCCATGTCAGAGATCACCAATTCATTTCAAAGAATGCGCGAACTTGCCGTACAGGCTGCGAACGGCATCTATAACGACAGTGACAGGACCTCACTGGATTTGGAATACCAGGAACTCAGACAGGAAGTCAGTCGTATCATTAGTTCTACTGAATTCAACTCTCAATCTATCTTGGCTAGTACCAGTGCAATTGATTTTCAGGTTGGCTTTAAAGACTCGGTAAATGACCGAATAACACTATCAACAGTGAACTTGAGTACAAATACCGACATGACTCCGATCACATCAGCAGCCAATGGAATCACTACGGTCTCTGCTGCTCGCAGCGTACTTGCTCTTCTGAGTACTGCAATCAATACAGTCACGGCCCTAAGGGCGGAATACGGTGCAGCTCAAAATCGTTTGGAATCTACTATCAGAAACCTTGAAAATGTCATTGAGAATCAGAGCGCTGCAAGAAGCCGAATCATGGATGCTGATTTCGCCCAGGAAACAGCTAACTTAACAAGAACACAAATATTACAACAAGCAGGCACTGCCATGCTTGCCCAGGCAAATCAATTACCGCAAAACGTACTCAGCCTACTTGGATAAAAAGAAGTTTAACGGCTCCTGCAGTACTTGGGAGTCGTTAATGATTACAATCTACAATTTTTGGTGGAGCATTCTCGCCAAACTTTATATGATTTTAAATCCAATTCTCATACTGGGTTCGTAATGGATACAGAAAAACAAGAAAACCCGCCAGTATTCACCTCAGAAGTTATCAGCACCTATATCAATACTTTCCTTCAGGAAGTTAGTACACTTTATATAGTAATTGGCACTGATTCAGGCGAACTGCCTCTTCAACTGGATAATAACAATATTCCAGATGGAACCTGCTACCTGTTTATTGAAGCAGAGAGCGAATATAGCGAAATTACCCAGCACCTAAAAGTTATTAGAAACCCCAATATAGTTGTAGCGCCATTCTCAAACTGGTACGAAATAGCATCCGGCCTTGATATCAAGCAATATCTGTATGCAAACAATCTAAATATTCTGAGAGCATTATCGAGCATTAATTATAAATCAGATGAATATTCGTTAATTCAACACAACCTAAGTGAGGAAATCAGGCAATTAACTAAAGAACTTCGTTCCGAAACTCAGCAAATTTATTTTCATGAAAAAATTATCGAAAATGCTGTCGATAATATTTTTCCCGTTCAAAATATTGCACAAAAAGCCAATGGTACGGCAATTGTATTAGGGGCTGGGCCTTCACTGGATGATTTATTACCCTGGATCAGTAGCAACCAGGATAAGCTTACAATCATCGCAGTCTCACGAATATATCGACAATTGAAAGCGTCAAATATATCACCCGATATTCTTGTTTCAGTGGATCCACTACCAGTCAATTACGAACAAAGTAAATCAATACTCAATGAAACAAAAGCATTGTTTATTCACAGCAATCACGTGTCACCGCAATTGCTTTCACAATGGAAAGGAAATGCGTATTTCATGGGCAATCGTTTTCCCTGGGAGAGCAAACATAACATTGAAAACATTAACACGGCGACACCAACAGTCTCGCATTCCGGTGTCAACATCGCCATTTCGCTTGGCTTCGAGCAAATACTGTTAGCTGGTATTGATTTATGCCTGTCATCTTCAGGAAAAACACATTCCAATTCCGAGTTCAGTGTCAAATATTCGGAAGAAGATACTTTCAATGTGGAAACATATGCTGGAGATATTAGAGAAACCACTTTCGCTTTCAATCTGGGTATAAAGAAACTGGAAGAGCTTGTTCAGAATTACCCTGGTGAGATTTTCAATTTAAGTGTAAATGCCGCAAAAGTTGATGGAATAGAATTTATCCAGTCACCTCAGCTGAAACATGACAAATGCAGCCTGCATAGTGATGACAAAACAACAATCAAACTAAGATCACAACACTTGAAGATGGTCAACGCCGAATTAATTGCGGCTCAAAAGCAATACAACGAAATATTAAAACTATGCAAGAAAGCCATAGACCTGAACCTCGCACCAGAAAAGATTCTCGACCCAAACAAACATCAATCCAATCAGGTTAAAATTGATAATATTGAGCATAAACTGAATACAAAGTTTCAAAAATATATGCCACTAATCCAGGCCGTCTCGTCAGCAGAACTTTTGAGGCTGCTTAAAAAAACAGACAGAACATCGATAAGCAATTCAGAAAACTATCATTGGCTCAATCAATATTATCAAGCCTACATCGATGGCACAGTTCAACTTCTTAATGCGATTAAAAAAGGTAAACAAATTGTTGTTTCCCGACTGAATGAGTTCAAACTCCCTTATAGCTATGAAAAGATAATTCAGCATTGGGATACAAACGAAGAATATGGCCGCTCTTGCCTCTATCTCTCGCATAACGACACTGTAGCAATCCCTGAAGACTTTCAAAAGTCTGTTACTGATCATTGTATTTTCTTTAACAGCCTCATCAAACAGGATGCGAAATTCAAGAAAATATTAATTCATTTGACTTCTACTCGCATTGAAAAAATCAGCGAAAAACTTCAAAACAATCTGATAAATAGTTACGCGCATTATAAAAACACGGATCACAGCGACCCGAAATGCCAGATATTTTTAAAAGGCCTCATCAATCACCTGGAAGACAATAAAGAGAATGCGTTAAGCTGCTACCAATTAATATTCAAAGATCACGAGATTAATTTATCGACAGCACCTTTGTTTATTAATGACAATTTTGCTATCAGCGTAATTCAGCAAATGTCTGAAATAGACGTAATGGCAGGACTTGATGCAATAGCTTTTGTCATCAATGGGATCGATAATTCAAATATATCTGCCCCTCTGAGTATTCACATAAAAAATAAATTTGATCTGCAAATCAAGCACCTTTACATAAAATCTCTACGCGAAAATATCAGTGTTGCTGCCAATGCTTTTTTCGAGCAAAAAAACATTGGCGCTTTTCAACGACTATTAAACAAGTCTTCAATTTTGTTTGATAACAAAAATAATCGTTGGTTCAATCAATTGCTTTACGGGATGCTCTATCAATTAGAAAATAAAAATGCTGAAGCATCGGCTTTATATTCTGAAAACCTGGATGGTATGCTTCCAAATGGTATAGAAAACTCTCCCCACCTACATCATCCTGACCTGAGGGACACATTGCTTCAAATGTTGACTATCAGTAATCCCGAAGAAACGATCAATATCTACTATCTACTGAACGAAATATCTGAAGAATATTGCCCACAATTAGCTGATGCACTTGCATCAAATGGAGAGCTTGAACAAGCGATATATTTTTACCAGGATTTTGTTAACAAACATCGGACCAACATAGATGCACTTAATAAATTGCGTGATCTATATAAATTAAACAAAAACCTTGATTTGGCAGATCAAGTCAGTGAAATTATTTCAAAATTAAAAATTCTGATGCAATTGCCTGATAAAAATACCGAAAAAACCTGAATCATCTTTAAATGGAGAAATTCGCAAGATTTAAAATGACTTATTCTCCCTGGTTCATTAAATGAGTACCGTTAAACATTGGATGATTAAACTCCTGCGCTCCGGTACTGGAAAAAACATGGACCGGAAGTACTGTCAGCCATTCATCAGCTGTTTCAAAGTGATGAGGAGACATAGGGTCCAACAGACAAACCATGCCAGGTCTTAATTCTGTTTTTTCAGTCTCATTTTTCTGACCGACAATTGACCAACCATAACCCCTCAACACATAAACGACCCTCACTGTCGAATGAATATGATGAGCCTGTTCACTTGTAAACGGTGGAAGCGTTAATTGTTGAAAAGTCGGATCCCCTGCACGCTCTGGAGGAAATATCTGGCGGGTTGAACAACCATTAACGTATGGCAGGTTGGTATTTGAAATTATACCCATACTTTTTTCTCCTGCATTATAGCCTCGCAGCCTAACCGCAAGGTGTTGACTGTCTTGACGGCCATTAGCAGTCCAGTGAGCTGTATTTAAATCTTCAGATAGATAGATCAGGGAATCACCCTCTTCTACATCGACCGAATGACTACCAATAAATGCGGTATAAGTATAGAGATCACCCTTGCGGGATTGATGAATTTCTGATTTTTCCCCATCAAAATAATAAGCCCCGTACGAGTTAGCCACTTTGGTTTCCAACATGTTTAGCTCCGTTAGCGTGTGTCGATTAAATAAGCTAGATTTTTCTAGCTGATAAACTTTCTTTAGCCAGTAATAACCGACTGGCAATCTCGAGATCATTATGATCATCAACATCGATTGCAGTATATGGTTCAAGTTCATAGGGATAACGAGGTTGATCCCATATGTTAGTTCCATTCAAAAACAGCTCGGTATTCATCCACTGAAAAGCGCCTGCAGGTGCATAATACTCCGGAAAATCCTGTGTACGCATCAAATATTTATCCTTAAATACGGGTGTTAATTTATCATTACTAAATTCGAGAGCTTTGTAAGGATGGGTTCGATATTTTCTTACAGCCATAACGAAATTGTATTGCTCACTCGTCAATACATTATAGCTTTCAGTGAAGTGACGTCCTTCCAGTAATACCGCAGTCGCATAAACCAGACAAAAATATTTCGGCAGCACTTTTTCCTTGCTTTCCAATACCTGCAATACAGAAGGTAATACAGAATGAATAGCAGCATGAGCATCGGCCAACTCAGGTGGCCGGTAATACACTTCTGCGCCATACTCTTTTGCAACTGACGCTATCTCATCATTCTCTGTGGAAACAATAACCTTCTCGAAAGCCTGACTTTCAAGGCAGGCAAGTATAGGATATGAGATAAGTGGCCTTCCCAGTAAAGGCGTAATATTTTTTTTGGGAATGCGCTCAGAGCCTCCACGAGCAGGTATTATCGCAACCGGTTTATTCATATTTGCTTATATTCACTATCACTCATTTTTATAATCTCACCTGCCACCCTTTGAGCCCCATTACCATCAATCAATTTGTATCCTGATTGTATCAATTTTTTCTGAAGCAAATAATCGGTCGAAAATGAGTCAACATTCTGCTCTAAATGTCTAACTAGATCATTATTCCATGGTCCCAGGAAATAAACTAGACTGAGCCGCTGGAGAACATCTCCCAATCGTTTTTGTCGGTCCGTGATTGAAAAAGCCAGCGTAGGTACTCCCAGAGCAATGAGTTCATAAAGCGCCCCCCCGCAGGCTGATAGTGCAATATCACAATCAACAGCAATATCTGAAATACTATCCACCTGGCCATGCTGTACTATGTTTTCTCTATCCAGAGATATATTTTCGGGCAACTCGCCAATTATATGAACAATAGAGTTTGTTTTCTCTAGCCAACGGAACAATGTTTTAGCTATAAGCATCAAGTAGTGATTATTGCCGCCACCAACAGTGACTAATAGACGAAGATTGTTATTATTTTGTTTTCGTGACTCAGGCCTGTTAGTTATTTGATCTTTAATATGTTTCCTCAGCAACAAAAATGCGGCTCCACTTAATTCAGTTGGATGATTTCCATCAGGTTCCTCGGGCCATTGCCTGACCAGAAGACTGCATGGAGCTGAATCATCAATATAATTTCCGATAACAACAATTATGCAGCCAGAGCCCTGCAACGCCGTATTGACAGAATGTAAATACGAATGTGTAACAAAGTAACCATCAAAAATTGCAATATTGATGGACAAGTCGACTAAATACCGGGTTGTCTGATATGCATCATCATACGCGGCATCATACATTAACACCTTAACACCCGTCGTATCGATAAAGCTCATATCCAGAGCCTGTGGATTTTTAATCAACAGATAAATTTCTATGTTTTGATCCTGGAGCGCTGAAGCCAAAGCAAGTGAACGAACCAGGTGTCCATAACCCAGTTTATTGTTGGCATCACATCGAATCAATGCACGTTTGATAGCAAGTCGTTGTGGCATTACGACTTATGTTCTACTAATTTATCCCAACATAAAGGCTCATACTGTCTGACCGGGGCCTTAACCACCATACCGACTAAGAATTCTTCCTGGTCAGCACTAATTAAATTCGATGGCCTGACAATGAGAAGATCATCTGGCATGAGAATATCTCCGGGAAACAGGTCACGTTTTGCGTAAACCCCTCTACGTGCCCGCCACCTGGGCCCACGTATTTCATCTATACTCGGCTTCTTAATGCCATCTCCCATCAGCTTTTCCAGCCGACGTACTTTCTCAACCATGTTCTTAAACTGCTTCATTTCCAGAGCAAAATGGTGATCAGGTCCTTCTTCTTTGGGGTTGAAAGTGACATGCTTCTCTATAAGCACACCACCAAGTGCCACAGAAGCAAGCGCTGCCTCATCGGTTTGAGTATGATCAGAAAAACCGACTGGCACAGAGAACCGTTCAGCCAGAGTTGCAACAGCCCGAATATTTACTGATTCCAGTGGAGCTGGATATTTTGTGGAGCAGTGAAGTAATATTACTGGCCCAGAAGCAAACTTTTTCAGCGACGCCATAGCATGTTCTACTTCTTCCAGCGTAGCCAGACCCGTAGATAAAATGATCGGCTTGCGGGTTTGGGCAACGGCTTTTAATAATCGAGTATACGTCAAGTCACCAGAGGCGATCTTATAGGCTGGAAATCCTGCCTCATCGAGCCTCTCGACTGCCTCAACTGAAAATGGTGTAGTTAACAAGACAACATCGTTTTCATCGGACACTTGCCGCAGAGCTATTAAGTCTTCGACTGAAAAGCTGATTTTATCAATTAGCTGATAGACTTCCGGGCGTTGTTCAGGATTTACCAGGCCATCAGCCGTATATGTCTGAAATTTGACTATTGACGCACCAGCCTGTGCCGATTCGACAATATAGCGTTTAGCTAATTCAATGCTACCATTGTGATTTGAACCAACTTCTGCAACAAACTGGGCGGGATGACCATTTCCGATTTTTAAACCAGCAATCTCAATAATACTCATTCACTGTTATTCCCAAATTCCGATTGTCCAATAGCGCGTGCTGGCATTCCAAGTAACTTGAGATTGTTTTCTCTACTCTGAACTACAAGGGAACCGGCTAAAACATCACAACCTGACCCGATGTGAGCATTTGGCACCAAGGAACTCCTGACACCAAAACTGCAGTTGTCTCCACAACCAGAATTAGACGTGAATACGGTTTGCGGAGCCATCGTAACATTAGTCCCTACGGTAACATTAATCCCTACACTACACTGCTCCTCGATTGTTACCGCATCACCCAATACCGCACCATTTTGTACTACGCTGTACTGATTAATAATAATCCCCTGTCCTAATTTCGCTGATGGAGAAATAATCGCTGTGGGATGAATGAGATTAATAAACGATGCATTTTTTGAACGCAGTTGTTTTAATATCTCGCTCCTGGTTTTGATATTATGGATGGCGATTACAAAGCTGTACTGGCTGACAAATACAGTGTCATCAAGTTTAGAAAAAGCACCCAGAAATTCAATATTACTGGAAATTACTTCCGCAACATTTTCCTGATTATCATCAAGATAGCCAGATACTTCCAGGGACAATATTTGACACAAATCAAATACCAGCTGCGCTCCAGTTCCACCACCAATTAAAACTACACCTTTCATACTACTGATTACGCTTCTCCAGATAGCGGAGAATCGAACCAGTCGACCCAAAGTTATCTTCAGTCAAATCTTCATCTGGAATTTTAAAGTTGAATCCCACCTCAATTTTCTGAATTAAATCGAGAGTCTGCCATGAATCCAGAACGCCACAATCTTCGAAAAAATCATCAGGGCCGAGTGATAACAATTCTGGAAAATGATCCGCTAATAATTGGTTAAGATGTTTTTCTGTATCCATAATGACAACAAATTAATTCTTTTTATTTTCAAGATTAACCACTTTAAAGCTTTCAAAGTTATAAGCCAATTTATTACGTTGAATTTTTCCGGTGGCAGTCCTTGGAATATGTTCACCAAACACAATAGCTCTGGGCATTCTGTAACGTGGAAATAGCTTTTGACAGAGTTCCAAATAATCCACATCAGCTAAAGATGATTCTGCTTCAGGAATGACATACAGACCAATTTCTTCTCCAGCATAATCATTCTCAAAGCCCACGGCGATCATTTGGCCATATTGATCGCTATAGTGACTTAATGATTCATCAATTTCCAAAAGCGAGACCGTCTCACCCTTTCGCTTTACCGTTTCCTTAAGTCGTCCACAAAGATAAAAAAAACGCTGGTCATCAATAATCTGCCACCAACACAAGTCACCGGTATGAAGCCAACCCCACTTGTAAACCTCGCTGTTGATTTCGGCACCATTGAGGTAACCCAACATATTACTATCAGAGCGAATAACCAACTCACCCGTCTGTTTCTCTGCAAGAACATGGCCATTTGAATCCATCGCTTCAATTTCACAGCCCGGCAATGGAATACCTGCTGATGGTCGATCTTCATCCAGCATGACCTTTTTATAGGTTTCACTATCCAGCGAAGGAGGAACTGTCAAACTAAAGTTAACAGACTCCGACAGACCATAACCTTGAAGTAATCTGATATTTGGAAACTTTGTAAGAAATGCATTCAGTAATTTATTTGAAAGCGGCGCAGCCGCTGAAATCAAATAACGCAGTGTCTTCGGTATTGGCAACCCTGTGACTTCCCTGGGGTCATCCACCAGTTGCTGAACAATAAGAGGTGCCACAGGAACAAACATAACTTTTTCAGCGGCTATGATTTGCCAGAAGCTGGGCAAATAGAAGCGTTTCGACAAAATCAAAGTAGAACCACTATATAACGATGCGACAAATGAAAGATTAAATGCATTGACATGAAATAAGGGTAAAACGCATAACTGCACTGTATCTTTATTCATTTCATGGAGTGCAGAAACGGCTGAGGCATTAGCCAAAATGTTTTTCTGAGTTAACATTACGCCTTTGGAGCGCCCCGTCGTTCCGGAAGTATAAATGAGTAAAGCGAGTTCGTTATCCCGGTCAATATCCGGTAATTGACAAATGGATGTCATTGCCTGTCTGACCAGGGATTGCATTTCGACAAACTTGATGTCGACAGCACCCTGCCAGGCCTGAAGTGCTTTCGCCACGGAAATGCACAGACGACAGCCTGCATCATTACGAACAAAATCAGCAAATTCATCGTTTTCTTCTGGATTTACCGGAACAATAACAGCAGAAAGATGGATAAGTGCCCCATAAACGATCAATGTAAAATGATCGTTAAATGGGACTACCATTACCCGATCACCGGGTCTTATATGATATTCTTCATACAATAACGCAGCTAATTTTTTTAGCTGGTCTACATATGTTTTATAGGTAATTTGCTCCTGAACTCGACTACCTGAATAACTGACACAAAAAAGCCTGTCATCATTTTTCACCTCGGCAAACAATAAATTCAGGTTTTTTGCCCTTGGTAATTTGGATTCATTCATAGTTGGAAATAAATTTGATGAGCCAGCATAAGTCTACACTAACCTGGGCTTTTCAAATATCTGCTTTACAATTTTTCTTCTGTTTTCGATGATATCCAATTCATCCTTATTGACTACCTCGTTCCTGTTTAATACCAGTTCCTCAGTAGTCTTGGCAAAGGCACGAATTTCATCCAGCTCACGGATTGTATAGTCAGGCTGATATCCCAATATTTTCATTTCCTCAGCACAAAAAGACTCAATATATTCAATTTCGTGCCTAGAGAGCTCATTTTTATATTTTCCGAGATTATTCTTCATCAGGGGTTGAGTGGTGTTACTCCAACTGCTTAGGCGTTCAGCATTTTTCCTGACAGTTTTACCATTATAAAAACCGAGCATTTCGGGATCATATTCTAAAGTCAAGTGGTCGCATATTCTGTGTATTGTAGCTTCAGGACATTGAAGAATATCTTCATACTTCACTAAACAGGTTCGTCCGGTATCATATAAATATCCAAAATTGAGCAACCCCATTTCCTGGTCTTGTTTCCAAACCTCACTTGCTCCCATCACCCCTCCTTTATGATGGGTGTTATAAGATTTTTTCCAGGATAATGCCATGTCGCGCGGATCACGTACTAAATATACAAATTTTGCCTCAGGGAAATTCTCGAGTAAAAAAGGTATAAATTTATAGAGATGACTTTCTTTGATAAATACTTTCTTTTTGTTATTTTTTGATGTCTCCAACTCATAGATGACCTTGATGACTTCAGACAGGCTTCTCTCGCTGACTAATTCAGATAACAGGCCAACATTGAAACTACTGACCCATTTACCCAGTTGGTGGGACATGACATCAACAATATCATTCAACAGCATTTCCCAGTTTTTATCTGAATGAAAATCACCGTAGGCCAACCGGTTTAATGACATTACGCGAATTAAATGCGAGGGTGTCGGACCACAGACCTGATTGTGCGAATCAAGTATTTTAGTCAGTAAATTACCACCCGAACGCTCAGTTGCCATTAAAAAGGTAAATTCAATCGACATATCAGATATCAACTAATTAGCTAGCCTTGATCAATCATTCAAATGACAAACAGATATCCTTCAACAGGGTTTTCATAATGATTGATATCGTTCAATAGCTTCTCTGAAAGAAGCAACAATGTAATTTTGCTGCTCATCAGTCAAATCTGGAAAGACAGGAAGAGACAACACGGACGAATAAAACTTTTCAGCCTCAGGAAAAGAGCCAATCCTGAATCCTAATTCCTGATAATATGGCTGGGTGTGTATTGGAATATAATGAACTTGTACGCCTACACCTCTTTGATGAAGTAAACGATACAAATCGGATCGATAAGAAAGCAAACTATCATCCAGTCTAATCACAAAAAGGTGGCATGCAGATTTCATTATTTCATCGCCAGTCGGCATTGATATCGGCAACCCGTCTAGCAAATCTAGATATTTAAGACTTATTTCTCTGCGCTTACGAATAAATTCATCTAACTTTCGCATCTGACTAATACCCAAAGCTGCATGGATATCACTCATTCGAAAATTATGGCCCAACATTATCTGCTCATACCTCCAGGGAGATGATTCGTCCTCTAGTTTTCGAATACCATTGTTAGCAATACTTCTGACTCTTGCATCTGTTTCGGAATCATTTGTCAATACAGCCCCACCTTCTCCGCAAGCTATGGACTTGATAGGGTGGAAGCTAAAAACACAGGCATCTGAATAACTACAATCACCAATTTTTTGGCCCGCATATTCCGCTCCCAAAGCATGGGAAGCATCCTCAATAATCATGAAATCATACTGTTTTGCGAGACCATTCAACGTAATCATATCGCATGGAACACCTGCAAAATGGACAGGAACAACAAAATCTGGCGGCTCTGTCGACTCGGATAGTTTCAATTGTAAAGCATTCATATCCATATTGCCGTTATCGGGCGAAATATCGACAAAATCTACATTGGCACCGCAAGACAAAGCCGCGTTACTTGTTGCGACAAAAGAAATTGGTGTTGTCCAAAGTACTTTTCCATGTTTTAAGCCTAAAGACTTATAGGCGGTATATAAAGCCGAGGTCCCGCTATTTAAAACGCATGCATACCTGGAACCACAATAGTCAAATAACGCCTCCTCAAAGAGCCTGGAACTGGGTCCTTGAGTTAAATAATCCGATTTGAGAACCTCGACAACAGCCTCAATATCATCATTATCAATTGATTGTTTTCCATAGCTAATCACAGTTCTTACCATGAAGGACAAATCCTGATTGATTCGAAAAAGCTAGCATCAGAATCATATTCACCAAATAGATTGAATTAAAACAGGCAAAATACTTGTTGTACAATTTATTGTACTATTAAAAATCAAAACTGACTAAAGTTCTTACTTAAAACAGTAGCCCACTCATACAGTCGGTATAATCTAGAATTGGCTGCTACAGAAAGCTGGCCAATCAGGGACCGAGTCCAGCTGGAGCTCGACAATCTTTTTGTTTCCTAACAATACCGAAACCGATCAATAGTTAAAACAAATCTTATTCAAAACCTCCAGCTTGTTAATAACGATAAAGATGTTTTCAATCTATTCGACTTTCATAAAGATAAAACTATTTCTGTAGTTGGAGCAGGACCAACTTTAGATTTTCATTACGATTTATTAAAATCATCGGAGGTAATTGTTTGTGTAGACCGGGCTCTACACTTAACACTCAACAACACCACATCCGACTATGTTGTTACAGCCGATCCAAAAGAAATGATTTTCAATACCAACTCAAGGTATCACTTGAGCATACAGCTAAATTATTCAGGCTTAGTCAACTAGGTGAAGCTAATCAGTCTTTGCCTCAAACAATAAGTCTGGTTGAGACTTATCTACACAATCACAAACCAGATAATGTCTGCAATTCAAATAATTGCCTTGTAAGCATTGGAAGCTCAACAAAGGCATGGTTATCTTTATCTTGCAGATCTGCTGGAACACAAAATATCTGTCGTATTAAGCTGAGAGGAGCTTTCCGTATTAAAAATAAAGATACCCCTCTGAATCTTGATAGAACTTCGCCGAGTTACTTGAAAATCCGCGGATTCCTAAATATCTTCTTGTGAATCGATTGGCGCCCACAGGGAATCATACAAAACCTTAAAACTGAAATTTATCCTTGAGCTGCTCAATAGTCATGAAATCATCATTGGAACCAGAATTATATTCAAAACCAGAGGCAACAATTTTTCCCTTTTCACCCTCGGTACTCATTGAATAATCCTGATCTCTGTCAAAAAATGTGATTGATGGCTTGATAACAAAATAATCACCAAACTCCATCGTCAGATGAGAATCATCTGCTGGACACATGATTTCATGAATTTTTTCTCCAGGGCGTATTCCAATTTCTTTTTGAGACAGATTCGGGGCCATTGCAGTCGCAAGATCGACGATTCTGACAGAAGGCAGTTTAGGAACTAAAATCTCACCTCCCCTCATCAATTTGAAACTTTTAATTACGAAATCAACACCTTCCTGAAGTGTAATCCAGAATCGAGTCATGGCAGGATGGGTGATTGTCAGGTGATCGGCCCCTTTATTGATAAGTTCCTGAAAACAAGGAACAACTGAGCCTCGAGATCCCATCACGTTACCATAGCGGGCAACCGAAAAACGCGTTCGCTTACCACCTGTCATATTATTTGCCGCAACAAAGAGTTTGTCTGAAGCCAACTTGGTTGCACCATAAAGATTGATCGGGTTAACTGCCTTGTCTGTGGACAAAGCTATAACTTGCCTGACATCATTTTCCAGTGCTGCCTTGATTATATTTTCCGCACCATAGATATTGGTTTTTATGCATTCCATCGGGTTATATTCAGCGGCTGGAACCTGCTTTAGAGCAGCTGCATGAACCACATAATCAACACCACTCATAGCCTGGGATAGCCTTTCACCATCTCGCACATCACCAATAAAATACCGCATACAGGAGTTATTGAAATCTTTCTGCATCTCATATTGCTTTAACTCATCCCGGGAATAGATGATGATTTTTCTAGGCTGGTAACGAGACAATAGAGTTTCGGTTAAGGACTTTCCGAAAGAGCCTGTCCCCCCGGTAATGAGGATGTTTTTATCGTCAAACAAGGTAAAAATCTCTGTTAGGATTCGAATATCTTTTATATCGTATAATTTAGCTGATCTTTTACCATATTTATTGGATAACGACGACTTACAGACTAAATATAGTTAAATAACGATAAATTCTGAATCTTGATAAAACTCTGCTGTGCCGCCTGCAAACCAGCCAACTCCTGGTTAAAACGGCTGATCGCATCCGCATAATCCAGGTCTTTCAATGTGGACTTGTTTTTTTGAATTGATTCGGAAAATGAATTATTGGCACCTTGTTCACTCTCAATCGCATTTACACGGCCACCTATTCGAGACCTGATTACTGCAAGGTGGTTGATGGCAGCGTCAATATCATTAATCGCGTTAGGATCCTGCGCACCATTAACATCAAGCTCAACCGCATAACTGTCTGCAATTTGCATAACATTACCACCTACGGCACCAGGTATGTTTTCAAAAACCACGTAACCGGAGTCAGCCGTCTCGACCTGACGGCTTTTACCGATTTGAATATAACGTTGTCCCTGATCACCCTGATAGTTGAAGGTATTATCATAAGCGGGTGTATTCATCCTATTACCGCTGAAAATATACTCACCATCTTCATTGGTTGTATTAGCAGACTGCAAAAGACCATCTCTGATTTGATATGCTTCTTCAGAGATTGCTCGCCTGTCTTCCGCAGAATAAATTCCATTGGCTGTCTGTACGGCAAGCTCTCTTAAACGCTGTAAAGCATTGATAGCTGAAGTCAACGCCGTTTCTTCCTGATTAAGACGGGCCATAGCATAATCTGAATTACGATTATATTGATCCAGTAATGTCTGCTCTTCTTCAAGCGCCACGATACGGGTGGATGCAAATGGATCATCGGCTGGAGAACCAAGTCTTTCGCCAGTCGCCAGTTGCTGCTCGGTCTTGCTGAGTTTCACTTGCTGTGATTCGATAGCATCAACACCACGCTGATACATCAAAGATGTTGAGATACGCATACTAGTCATTTTATATCCCCTAGAATGAATTCAGTAAGCTATCAAACAACTGGTTTGACACTCTGATCACCTGAGCTGAAGCTTGATAGGCCTGTTGGAAACTCACCAGTTTTGCGGCCTCTTCATCTAGGTTGACACCTACCACTTCATCCAGTGCCGTTTCTGCCTGGTCTTTTAATCGCGCCTGGGTATTTGAGCTAATCATGGCCTGCCTGGTTTCAGCGCCAACTTCGCCAATTAAAGAAGAATACAGGTTAACAAAGCTGCTGGTTGGGTTGGCCGCTGCAGTACTGTCGTTACGCATCGTTTTTGCAGTTTGCAAGGCTGCAAGTTTAAGCATATTACGGTTATCACCGACACCAATGGGGTTGCCCGTATTGTCACTGTTGGTATCCAGTATAAAAGTATCTCCAGCAGCAGGAGAACCATTGATGGTGAGTCCAAAATCTCCCAGGCTGGCAATAGTAATTGTCATTTCCTGGCCTGATGTATAGGCTACACTACCGCCAGTCGATATATTGAATTGATCTGGTGGAGTCGAAAACGTTAATGTTACAGGCGCTGCCGGTGCAGGTGGTGTCCCAAGAAGTGTATTGGCAGGATCACGGGTTAACAAGCCAGATGAGGCAACCTCAGCTGTACCTGTTTGTACACCTTCAGATACCCTCACAGGAGAAGCTGCAGCAACTTCACGTCCATCAAGAATCTGGACGTCAATCGCCCTGGCAACTATTCGTGTAGGCCGTACGATATAGCTGTCATCTGCTACCGCTCCATTCACATCTAATTCAATAGCTACATCGTTTAGACCACCAAAAGTTAATATACCTGCAACGGCGGTTTTCGTATTCGAAACTCCGGTTTCTCTGTTTAGGATTGTCCAATTGGTTCCATCTGTAGTTGAAACTTCGTAATCGGCAGTATCCAGCTCTGCAACATTGATATTTCTTATAGTTGCTGGTGTAACCCCTGTTTGCACCTCCAGTAACATCTGAGATCCATTGGCATCGACAGCGTCACCATCAACAGCTGCGGGTAAAAAATCGGGAATATAGAAAAAGTCTTTCCCCAAGGCACCATTAAGATCCATACCTAATTGATGCTGCTCATTAAAAATCGTACCGACGCCCAGCGCCATCCTGCCTACACCATTCTCTGTTGGATCGAGTATTTCATCCCTGAAACGCAAGTAACCACCAATTTTTCCCCCACTGAGGAAATTAGTTACCACGCCAACGCTACCCCCGCCGCCTTCAAGTGTAATATCAAGACGATCGACTTCTGCAGGGTTGACCTGGGTTCCCAACTGAAAATTACGGGTACCTATGACTATGCCCTGACCATTGCCCATGAAAACATTAATCGTTCCATCATCCTGCTCAACTGTTGTTATATTCACCATTTCAGCTAACTTGCTAATCACAGTATCACGACGATCAAGGAGATCGTTTGGTATCTCCCCTCCAGAACCATTGACATAGAGCTGAATCTGCTCGTTCAGGTCGGCGATAGAGCTAGTGTAAGAATTGGCATCTCCAACCAGCACTTCCATATCCTGATTGATCTCTGTACGCAATCCTTCCAGGAAATCATGCATGGTATGGAACCGATCGACCAGAATATTGGCATTACTCAGCAATACATCCCTGGTAGACGATGAAGTCGGATTATCAGCCACGTCCTGAACAGAATTGAAAAATCCCTGCATGGCTCCGCTTAAACCAGCATCCGGATCTGCTATAAGATCAGCCACACGGCTGGCACGGTCATAAAACACCTGAAAATCTGCATCTGAAGAAGTATAGGTATTTAATCTGTCCATCAGGAACTGGTCAAACTGACGCCTGATCTCGGTTATCTGAACACCATTGCCAATCGCACCAATTCGCGTGTTGGTTGCAGGTAAAGTACCCAGGCCTACAATCTGGCGGCTGTAACCTTCGGTATTAACGTTGGCAATATTATGCGAGGTGGTT